>Ga0209066_10000283_pt1 | contig 76580 bp, 70 predicted proteins | sample All_14_2_FD_187198 | JGI IMG/M metagenome (GOLD analysis project Ga0209066, IMG submission 187198) | Freshwater microbial communities in response to fracking from Pennsylvania, USA - Allegheny Zone_MetaG_DW_15 (SPAdes) (version 2) ...
CCGCATCGTGTGCCGGTCTCAAGGGTGCCACTGCGCGGGTGGAGTCACGTTCGTCACGTTCTTCCAGATCTCGCAAGACGGCGGCATATGTAGTCTCTATCCCGCGGGAAAGCAACTCTTTTGTACGCCTTTTGGCGCGTTCGGCGGCGCTGGCCGTCAGGAAAAACTTCAAAGGGGCATGGGGGCACACCACGGTACCGGTATCGCGCCCGTCCAATACCGCGCCCTTATAGGGTTTGGGCGGGTTGGCGGCAATATCGCGTTGAAGGTCAAGCAAGGCTGCGCGCACGCCTTCATGGCGGGACGATTTTGAGGTGGCCTGTGCCACCTCGTCATTGCGGATGGCGGGGTTGTCCATAAGGGCTGTATCAAAGCTTTGGGCCAGTTTCAGGGCTTCTGCGGCTGATGTTTCGGCGTTATCGGGGTCAAGCCCGCTTTGTAAAAGGCGCAGAGCCAATACCCGGTAAATCGCGCCGGTATCGAGGTAATAATAGCCCAATTCAGCGGCCAGCCGGCGTGCCAGCGTGCCTTTGCCGCTGGCGGACGGGCCGTCTATTGTTATGATGGGTGCTGTCATTTCACCTGATCCAGTTGTCTGTCATGATAACGGCTCAGGGTTGTGAGCGCTAGCAGCGCCCCAAGACCCGCGCAAACCATGTCTTTTTGCGTATCCCATATATCGCCTTGGGTGCCTAGAAATGAATCTGCGGCCTCACCGGTCAGGGCGGCGGTTGCCCATTCAATGATTTCGTATGTGGCACTGATGCCGAGGCACACGAAAATGATAATGGCAAAAACCCATTTGCCCGATTTCAGGGGGGATGTGCGTAACAACAGCTCACGTATGGCGATGGCCGGCACAAAGCCTTGTATCACATGGCCGAAACGGTCATACGGGTTGCGGGCCAGATGCAGTATCTCTCTTGCCCAGTCACCCAACGGGGCCAGTGCGTAGGTGTATTTGCCGCCTATCATCAGAACGCAGCAATGAAATGCGACGAGGATGTATAATAGCGGCGTTAGCGGAAATTTTTTGTGCGTGATGGCCAGCAAAGGCAGGGCTATCAGCACGGGAAATACTTCCATGACCCAAGTAAAACGGTCATACGGGGTCACGCCCGACCATGCCAGCACCAGCAGCACGAAAACGCCTAAGTATATGGGAAGATTCAGCTTTCTATTCATCGGCGGGGGCCGCTTCGGTTTTTGGAATATCGTACCAGTAGGGGGTCGCATCGGCCCATGGGGTCTTGGCAAAGAATTTATGCAGCAACCAGAATGCGCGGCCCGCGTAATCGGCGGCAAGTTCATTCCGGTTACAGCCGTAATGCGCCGCACGCACGGTTAAATGCAAGCCTTCTGGTACGGCGTCACTGTCGGTTATAAGCGCCCATACTCCGCGCGCGCCTTGCGTGTAGCTGACCATTTTTTCGCCTAAAAAGCGCGCCCCATTGGGGATCTTGGCCAGAGCCTCCTGCTCGCGTCTGTCAATCAGCTTGAACAGCGGGTGGGCGGCGATGGCATCGGCGCGGGCCTTTTCGTACACGGCCTTATCGGTCTTGATATAGGGGTTGCTGACAGGCAGGCTCCATGCGTCATTCAGGCGGGCTTTCACATCATCCGGCTTATAGGTGCACCACCAGTTATTGTCGTTGTGGTTATATTGGTCGATATCCTGCCCGTTCCAGATGTTCTGGGGCGTATCGGATGTTGCAAAACCGGCACCTGTGGGGCGCATACGGGGGTGGCGCAGGAAGAACAGATACTGATCGAGCTTGCTGGCCCCCAATAGCCGGACGGGTGTTTTATCGCCCGTAGCATCAACCTTTTCCAGCAGCAGGGCTGCGCGGCGGGCTAGCGCCTGGTCATTCAGTACCCAGCCGCGCGTATAAACGGTTTTTGCAATCGCCGTGCGGACGTTTACGGGCAATGTATCGGCATCGGCCAGATCAAGCAGCACATGGCCTGATAACATATCCCATACCGGCTGCATCAGCTCTGATGTTGCGGCAGGTTCATCCAGTTCGGCCAGTAGCTGTAAAAACTCCTCCGGCGTCTGGGCCAGCATGATCTTATAGGCCTTGTAGGTGCTGGCATCACCATAACCGCCATCCATTGCGATCGCGGTTTTGCCGGTGTTGCGCGCCACAACGCGGCGCGCCCAGTCATATTCCCCGCGATGGATGAACCAGCTGAGCGTATCTACAAGCGTTGGTGCGCGGCGCGTTTCCCAGCCGTTGTTGATGTCGGGCCTGAACAGCATATCAAGCGCTTCGGCGTATTTGTCATCGAGCAGCAGCACTGCGACAGCGGCCGACCATAATTTACCGCGATACGCATCTTGTGTGCTTTTGAGAGAGGTATCGTCAAGCGCCGTATTGGCAGCCGCAATCATATCGGGCAGGTTTTGCTGGCTCGCCGTAGCGTTTTCAAGCGCTGGCAGCAACCATTCGCCGCCCTTGCAGGTTTTGAATTTGTTGAAGGCGTAACCTGACAGGTTTTGCTGACCTGCGCGTACGGGTGATGTTGCATCGTACATGCGGGTGAGGGCCGCGAATTGATGAGTCTGGTTCAGGTACATCCATGCCAGCAGGTCATCGTCTTTTATAAGCGTTTTTACGGCCTGCAATTTGGCGGTTTCGGGCGTAGCGGCCAGCAGCCACCAGTCAAGCACGGGTGGTTTGCCGTGTTCAAACAGGCCGCTGGTGACGTAATTATCAAGGCGGCGATAGGCATCGGCCTGCCTTGTGCGTTTGAATTCGGCGCGGCGGGTTGCGTCCATGCCTGTGTTGATATTGTCGTGGCCCTCAACCACTGCCAGCAGCCAGCGCAGCATGTCGATGCGTGTGTTCAGATCGCTCTGGCCTTCATCGTTATAGCTTTCGTCATCTTGCCCCATGATGATGAAGCGTACGTCTTCAATATAGGGGTAGAGGGCGGCGGTGGCGGGATCGTTGCGCAGCTTGCCGGTTTCGGCCCACGCGGCATTTGCGCCCTTTTGTTGCATGATGACGCTGACGAGGCTGCGCGCAGCATCTTTTTGGCGCGGATGGCCTTTGGTGTAGGCGATTTTGGAGAAGCCTTCGATCAGGCCAGCTGTTTTGGCATCAAGATGGTAGCTACGTGCGAGGGATTGATACGCATATTCGGCTTGCAGGCGCGGGTCTGTGCCTTGATATAACTCATCAGCCTTGTGTTTGATGCAGGCTTCGAGAACGCGGTCTTGATTTTGCAGCCAGAGCTTCTGGGATGCGGCATCGACATCGTCTTTAAGCGCATCGAACGCATCACGCGCAGAATTGAAATCGCATTCGCTGTAATTATAGCCGTTGAAATCTTCCGTTTTCAGCGCGCTGGAGAGGCCATGCTTTTCAAGAAGCGATACCCAGTCTGAGGCCTTACCGTAATCATAAGTGTCGCGGTATCTGTCAGGGTACTGGATGTCGTAGCGCGTATAGCCGATGCCTGTATCGGCCAATGTAGTGAAGGCATAGGGGTTGTAACAGGCGGGGGCTGCGATTGCCGCGTGGCTCAGCAAAGTTAAGCAGGTGGCCAGCAGCAGGCGCTTTTTCATGCGATATCCATGCCCAGTTGATTCATCAGGGTTACGAAAGCAGGGAAGGATGTTGCTATGGCGGCGGCATCATCCACCGTTATGGGTTGCGCGGTTACAGCACCCAGCACCAGATGTGCCATGGCGATACGATGATCAAGATGCGTGGCGACAGTGGTGCCGCCCTGGGGTGGCGTGCCATTGCCAAAAATACGCAGGCTCATCGGCCCTTCTTCCAGCTTTACGCCGCAGGCGGTTAAATTATCGGCCATGGTTTTCAGGCGGTCCGATTCCTTGACGCGCAGTTCATCAAGCTCGTCGGCAAAGGTTTCGCCCGTGGCACACGCGGCTGCCACGAACAGCACGGGAAATTCGTCAATCATACTCGGGGCGCGGTCTTCCGGCACGGTGACACCTTTGAGCTTCGATGCACGAACGCGCAGATCGGCCACAGGTTCCCCGCCTATTGTGCGTTCATTGATGAAGGTAATGTCGCCACCCATATCGCGCAGGGTTTCAAACAGGCCTGTGCGCGTGGGGTTTAGCCCCACGTTTTCAACCACGATGTCACTGCCTTCAATAAGCAATGCCGCCACAACGGCAAATGCCGCCGATGACGGGTCACCCGGCACCACAACCGTATTGGCAGGGGCAGTCAGTTTCTGGCCGCCCTTGATGGATACGCTGAGGCCTTGGGTCACGCAGGTAGCACCAAAGGCTTGCAGCATGCGTTCGGTGTGGTCACGGCTTGGTTTAGGTTCGTGCACCACGGTGGTGCCATCGGCGCGCAGGCCTGCCAGCAATACGGCCGACTTCACTTGGGCTGACGCCACGGGCATTGCGTAGTCAATGGCGTGCAGGGCCCCGCCATGCACGACCATGGGCATACGCCCGCCATCTTGCGATTCAAATTTCGCGCCCATCTGGCCCAGCGGGTCCATCACGCGTTTCATGGGGCGTTTGGTGAGGGACGCATCGCCCGTCATGGTCGCGTTGATGGGGAAGCCTGCAATGATACCCGTAATCAGGCGGGCTGATGTGCCGCTATTGCCAAGGTCGAGCACGCTGGCCGGTTGTTGCAGGCCTTTGGCACCCACGCCTGTGACGGTCCAGCGGTTGCCGTCTTTGGTTACGCTCGCGCCCATGGCGCTGACCTTTTCGATTCGCGCGCCCATCGCGTGCATGGCGGCGGCGGTTGATAAAACGTCTTCGCCCTCCAGCAGGCCTTCGATGGTCGTCGTGCCTTCGGCCATGGCGCCGAACATTACGGCACGGTGCGAAATAGATTTATCACCCGGTACCCTGATATGGCCTTTCAAGGCGCGGGCTTGGCGGGATGTTAACGGTTGTGGTTGGCTATGGGCTGTCATTCCCCTTTTTTACAAGGGAAAGCCGCCCGCGACAACAGGTGCAGGGCTTAATAATCTTGATTTTTTAGGGGCCGTGTTATCTTGTGCGGTATGTTTGAGAGCCTCAAAGACGATATTGACGCCGTAATGGCCCGCGACCCTGCCGCGAAATCACGCATCGAGGTGCTGTTTTTATACCCGGGCCTGCACGCTTTGCTGGTGCACCGCGTGGCTCACAAGCTGTGGCATGCCAAATGGCACTGGTGCGCGCGTGCCTTATCGCAATTTTCACGGTTGCTGACGGGCATTGAAATCCACCCCGGTGCCACGATCGGCCGCCGCTTTTTTATCGACCACGGCATGGGCACGGTTATTGGCGAAACGGCCGAGATTGGCGATGACGTGATGCTTTACCATGGCGTGACACTTGGCGGCACATCGGTCAATGGCGGTAAACGCCACCCCACGCTGGGTAATCGGGTAATTGTGGGCGCAGGCGCATCGGTGCTCGGCCCCATTACGCTTGAAGATGACGCGCGGGTTGGCAGCAATGCGGTTGTGCTCAAAGATGTGCCGAAGGGGGCTACCGTTGTTGGCATTCCCGCCCGCATTGTGGCCCGTAAGCGCGATGATGCGCGGACTGAATTTTTACCCTACGGCACCAAATGCGATGCGCCGGACCCGATGCAGCAAACTATTGAACGGCTGGGCCGCGAAGTGGCCCAATTGCACGGGCGGCTGGCCGATATGGAATCACGTGTTGGCAGCCAGACCATCGATTTCGGGTACGACCCCGCGAACGACACCAAAGGCTGAATTTTAAATTTAAACGGGTTTGGGGGCGTGGAAAATAAGCGCCGCGCCAAGGCCGATCAGAACAAAGCCGCCTACATGGTGCCATGTGAATTTCTGGCCCAGTACCAGTACGGCAAAGCCTACGAACACAATCAGCGTAATCGCCTCCTGCATCGTCTTTAGCTGCGCCACGTCATAAGCCTTGATGCCGATGCGGTTGGCGGGTACTGCCAGACAATATTCAAGCCCCGCGATCAACCATGACACGCCAATGGCGGCCCACATGCCTGCGTGCGGGAATTTGAGGTGGCCATACCACGCCGTTGTCATGAACAGGTTGGAGAGCGCCAGCAATATAACCGGCAAAATGGCGGGGGATGATAAAAACTGCAGCATGAGATACTCCCTGTTTTGGCAATGATGCGATAGAATCACGTGATGGAACAGTCGTTACTATGGATCGATTATGCAGGCGTTGCGGTTTTTGCCGTGACGGGGTGCCTTGTTGCCGCCAAAAAGCGGCTTGATATCGTCAGCTTCATTTTGCTGGCCCTTGTTACAGGCGTTGGCGGCGGTACGCTGCGCGACATGATGCTCGGGCGGTTGCCCGTGTTCTGGATCCAGCAACCGGCCTATCTGGTCGATTGCATTGCAACCGCGTTCATCATGTTTTTCGTGGCGCGGCATGTGGCGTCGTTTCATCGCTGGATCGTGTGGGGTGACGCCGTGGGTATTGCCGTCTTTACTGTCACGGGCACCAAAATAGGCCTCGATGCCGGCGCTGCATGGCCGGTATGCGTGACGCTCGGGGTCATTACATCGATTGTTGGCGGTATTATTCGTGATTTGCTGGCGGGTGAGCCAAGCCTGATCGTCCGCAAGGAAATCTATGCAACCGCCTGCGCCTTCGGGGCGCTGGTGTTTCTGTTGGCCAATAGTTACGTGCCGCAAGTGGCGGGGTTGCTGGGTATGCTATCCACCTTCGGGTTGCGGGCTGCTGCCATTGTATGGCGTTTGCATCTGCCCGGTTACCAATGGGTCGAGGACCATCTGGGCAGCAGGCGCTCGACCGACTAGCCGCGCGGGCGATGGTTAATTTCCGTTAACCCGATTTTTTTCGGTTTCGATTGACGGGCTATTTTGTTTGAATGTAGCCTCTATCTTATGACACGTTTGTTTACCAATTTAGCCCCAGTTTCTGCCGCTCTTAACGATGCCGCCCGCTGGGAAGCCCGTGCCATGAACCGTCCACCTTCGCGACGCTAATTTCTTAAAACAAACATATCTAAATTCCAAAAACTGAAATTTTTCAGGCGCCTTTTTGCGCGCCTTTATGAAAGGGGCAAACACATGTTTGCAACAAGGACTACTGCTGTATCTAAAAAATCGTACACCCGTAAAGCAATGAGTATAGCCGCGCTGTTTTTGGCAGCTGTGAGCGTTACAGGCTGTGAAAGTGAGAATGACATTGCGCGCAAACCAGCTCTATCCAATGCGTTAATACAGAACGCACTTAAAAATTGCGATTTGCAAGGGGATGAGTCCGCGCTTTACAGCATAAGATTGAGAGAGGTGTTTATGAATAGCTATGCGCGTTCGCTTGATTATCTGCGCAAAAATGACATTACCGTGTGCTTAGATAAACGCCTTATTAAGCAGGATGATAAGCACTGGTATGAAAGCACTATTAGGGGCTTTTTTTATAATCAGGCCCAGCACCTTGTTGTTACGCTTTATGACACTGGCAAAACAAGTGATGAGACGGGAATTTTTGATGAATCTATTGTGCCCTTTGCTTCCGATGCGCTTGATCGTATGGAAGATAATTTCACGGATTATGATTTTAAAATCGCTGGTAATCCGCCATTCCTTAGTGGTTACAGAATTAGCTGCGGGAAAGGGTGTATGACATCAAAATGGTATGATGATAATGCCATACATGATGCCCGTTGGCATAAGGTTGGTGACATGACGAAACCGCCTTTGGCAAAGGGATTACGCCCTTAAAATATTTAGGGCGGCTATACCCGCCGCCCTTTTTTCTATCCTCTTAAAAAACGCACAAAATCATCAAGGTTGGTGAAGCTGTTGGCAGGCATGTTGCCTGCGGGCTTCGATTTGCCTTTGGGTATGAAGGCCGATTTGAAACCCAGTTTCTCGGCTTCCTTCAGGCGCAGATCAGGCTGTGGCACGGGGCGGATTTCGCCCGACAAACCGATTTCGCCAAACACGATTGTGTCGCCCGGAATGGGGTTGCCCGATAGCGCACTGCACAGGCTGGCAGCCACGGCCAAGTCAGCTGCAGGCTCGGCAATTTTGAGGCCGCCCGCAATATTGAGGTACACATCCTGCCCTGAAAACATGATGCCGCAGCGGGCTTCGAGTACGGCCAGAATCATGGACAGACGGTTTGAATCGTACCCGACAACAGCGCGTTTGGGCGCTGAATAGGTGGTGGGTGCTACCAGCGCCTGTACTTCAACCAGCACGGGGCGCGTACCTTCAAGCGCTGCCAATACGGCGCTGCCTGATACTTTTTCACGCCGTTCAGAGAGGAACAGGGCCGAGGGGTTTGGTACTTCAGACAGGCCCAAGCCGCCCATTTCAAAAACGCCGATTTCATCAGTCGGGCCGAAGCGGTTTTTAACCCCGCGTAAAATACGGAACTGGTGCCCGCGGTCGCCTTCAAAATACAAAACCGTATCGACCATGTGTTCGAGCACGCGGGGGCCTGCAATCGTGCCCTCTTTCGTGACGTGGCCGACAATCAGCACCGTAATATTGTGCGTTTTGGCCAAGCGTATCAGTTCGGATGTTGCCGCGCGTACTTGCCCCACCGTGCCGGGGGCGGATTCGATGGTATCGACGAACATAGTCTGGATGGAATCGATGACGACCAGATCGCACATCGGTTTCTGGCCTTTGGCGGGTTCAAGCGTTGCCACAATATCGCGTATGGATGTGGCGGCGGCCAGATGCACGGGTGATTGTTCAAGCTTCATGCGGCGGGCGCGCAGGCGGACCTGATCAATCGCTTCCTCGCCGCTTATATAGGCGCAATTCATGCCTTTTTGCGAAAGTGCCGCCACGATCTGCAGCAAAAGGGTGGATTTGCCGATGCCGGGGTCCCCGCCTATGAGTGTGACCGAGCCAGGCACGAGGCCGCCGCCGGTCACGCGGTCCCATTCGCCGATGCCGGAGCCTGCGCGCGGGAGCGGCTGGTTCTGGCCCTTCAGGTCAAAAAATTCGACGGTGCCGGAGCGTAACGGTTTGGCCTTCAATGAGCCCACGGGGGCAACCGATGTCACTTCCTCCGTAATCGTGTTCCAGCCGCCGCAGGCATCGCAATGCCCCGACCAGCGCGCGTGTATCGAGCCGCAGTTTTGACAGACGAAGGAAAGTTTTGGTTTGGCCATCTTTTATCTCTAAAAACGCCTCGGCAAATTCCTCAGGCGTTTCTTTGGTTGCTGGGGTGACTTTGCAAATGCCTCGGCCACCCCAGAGACAGTATTCACGTTTTGTTCTCATTCGTCAATGAGAGAGAATGGCGGAAAATCAATAATCAACGCGCACGAGGCAGAGGCCTTCGGCGGGGGCAGTGGGGCCACCTTCGCGGCGGTCGCGGGCTTCCAAAGCGGTTTTCATGTCATCCGGCTGCCATTTGCCGTCGCCTACATAACTGAGGCTGCCGACCATATTGCGGACCTGATGGTGCAGGAAGGACCGCCCTTCGACATGGACCAGAATTTCGGTGGCACCGTAGCCCCAGTCCTTAGTTTCGATATCAAGCCTATCCAGCGTTTTGATAGGTGATTTGGCTTGGCATTCGGTATCGCGGAAAGTTGTGAAATCATGTGTGCCCATAAGGTGCAGGGCGGCTTTACGCATGGCATCGACATCAAGGTCGCGGCGGTGGTGCCACATGCGGCCAGCTTCCGTAGTGGGCGGGCCGGAACGCCGCAAAATACGGTAGGTGTATAGTTTGTTGACCGCGTGGTAGCGCGCATGAAAATCGGGCGCGACCTTTTCAGCCGAGAGAATGGCGATAGGTTGCGGGTGCATATGCGCGTTGATGGCCTTCATGGTTTCAAAACCTGACAGGTCACGCGCACGGATAGGTAGGTCAACATGAAAAACCTGTCCGCGCGCATGGACGCCTGCATCGGTACGGCCCGCGCATTGAATGGGGATGGGCTGCTGGCAGAAACCCACCAGTGCCTTTTCAATGATGCCCTGTACCGTCATCTCGTTATCAGGTTGGCGCTGCCAGCCATGGAAAGGCTGGCCGTCATATTCGACAACCATTTTCCAGCGCTGGGTGTTCATGCCAGTAAATCACCGATTTTGAGATAGCCGCCATTGATGGCCGATGCAGCGTCCATCGGCTTGCCGCCATCAGGCTGCACGCGCACAAGGCGCAATACACCCGCCCCGCAGGAGACCCGGCCTTCGCGGTCCATCAGCACACCCGTGGTGCCGCCGGAGCCTGTATCAAGCCGCGCTTCCAGTATTTTGATACGCGTTCCGCGCGTGGCGGTGAAGGTGCCGGGCCACGGGTTAAGCGCGCGGATCTGCCTATCAATCGCATCGCTGCCGTCAGCCCAGTTTATCTTGCCATCATCTTTTTTGAGCATGGGGGCGTAGTTGCTATCGGCATCGTTCTGTTTTTCAGGGCGCAGCTGGCCCAGATTTTCGAGTACATCGACAACTAGCTGCCCGCCGATGGCCGATAGCGCATCGTGCAGTTGGGATGCCGTGGTTGTGGCCGTAATAGCAGTCGCGCCCTTTTTAAGCATGGCGCCGGTATCGAGGCCTATATCCATCTGCATGATGGTCACGCCCGATTGCCTGTCACCATGCCAGATGGCGTGCTGGATGGGGGATGCGCCGCGCCAGCGTGGCAGCAAGGATGCGTGGATGTTAATGCAGCCATATTGCGGCGCGTTCAAAACAGCCTTGGGCAGAATAAGCCCGTAGGCAGCCACAATAGCCACTTCGGCATCAAGGGCTGCAAATTCGGCCTGTGCCTCGGGTGTTTTGAGGGTCTTTGGTGTGAACACCGGAATGTGGTGACGTTCGGCACATTCATGCACGGGGCTCTGGTGCATTTTCTGCCCGCGGCCTGACGGGCGCGGCGGTTGCGAATATACGGCCACAACATCATGCCCTGCGGCCAGCAGCGCTTCGAGGGCCGGTACCGCAAATTGCGGCGTGCCCATGAAGATGATGCGCCGCGCGTGGTTCATAGCGCGTCGCCCGCTTCCTTGAGCAGTTTGTCGTATTTTTTAAGCAGGTTCGTGCGTTTGAGACGTGAGATATGGTCGATGAACAATTTGCCATCAAGATGGTCAATTTCATGCTGTACGCAGGACGAGCCCAGATTGCTGACTTCAATTTCCTGCTCGGCGTTATTCTGATCGAGGAAGCGCACGCGGATTACGCGCGGACGGTCAACATCGGCGTACATCTGCGGGATGGATAGGCACCCTTCCTTGCAGGTCCAGAGCTCTTCTGATTTCCAGACGATTTTAGGGTTGGCCATGCAGATTGGGTTGCGTACTTCAGTCTCGCGGCGCGATGTGTCGATCACGATCACGCGGTTGAGCAGGTTGACCTGGTTTGCAGCCAAGCCCACGCCTTCAGCCTCGTACATGGTTTCGACCATTTTGGCCATTTGCGCGCGCACGGCGTCATCCACGCGGGTGACGGGCTGGGCCACCTGACGCAAGACGGGGTCGGGCAGGGTTATGATGCGATAAATATCCATGAGGGGATAAATGGCCTTAAGCGGCCTTTTCGTCAAGGTTTGTGTCGCCGGTGCCTTCGGCGCCTTTTGGCAAAACCTCGAGTATCTGCGGTTCCATCAACCCTTCGGCCGAGGGAATTGAGCGTAAAGCCTCAAATTCTCGGGCTTTCGGTAGCACCATGCGTTCCATCGAGCCGATGGATTTGTTGTAGGTCTCAACCGAGGATTTGAGCGCACGGCCCAGCTTTTCAAAATGGTCCATGAAGGTTTTGAGGCGTGAATGCAGCTCGGCGCCCGTATCGGCGATGGTTTTAGCATTGCGGGCCATATCGACCTGCCGTGCCATCATCACGATGACCTTGAGGAGCCCCAGAAGCAGCATGGGCGATGCTATCAGCACCTTCTGGCGGGCAGCGAAATCAAGCAAGTCTCGGTCTTGCCGCGCGACAATCGCGTAAATATGGTCGCCCGGCAGGAACAGCACGGTAAAGTCGGCGCTGTTGGTCTGGCGCGTGTAGTCACGCTTGGCCAGAGCCTTCACGTGTTCGCGCACCTGCGATGTCAGTTTGGCGGCTGCGGCATCGTGTTTCGCGTCGTCGTCCAGATCATCCAGCAAATCGATGATCGGGGCTTTGGCGTCCACTGCCACGCGCAGTTCATCATGGATGCGGATTAAAAAGTCAGGGCGGGAGGTGCCTTGCGCATCGGTAAAGCTGGTTTGCGCGCTGTAATGCTGGCCTTCGATCAGGCCCGAATTATCAAGAATAGTTTTGAGGATGTATTCGCCAAAACGCCCGCGTTCAGCCGGGTTGTTGATGGCCCCTGCCAGCTTGGCGGTTTCGCGCTGCAGGTTCAGCAAATCGGTACGCACGGCTTCATCGGTGCTTTTGAGTTGAGATACCGCGCCTGTCAAAACTTCAAGGTTGCGTTGTACGGGCTTGAGCATTTCATCAATGGATGCTTTGCGGCGGTCAAGGTCGCCGCGTTCCTCGGCCTGCAGGGTCTTGAAGTTTTGCTGCGCCAGCTTCAAAAACTGTTCGGTCGATGCCGTCAGCGCGTCGGACGAGAGCGCTTTGAAATGGTCGGACATGATTCTGCGGACGACGAATGTCATCCCCACACCGAGCATGAGGCCAACAACAAAGGTAAAGATGGGGAGGAGTGCTTCCATAACCGCAAGTCTAGCATGGCGCCCATTGCTTTTGCCAGTGTTTGGAGCTTGTTCAGGCCGTGGCTTTACCTTCGGGCCATATGGTTTAAAATAACTATGAGCAAACCAAAAGGCCCATGAACCATGGCATCGACTGCGCGCCGGATTGTTTTCTATATTGCCCTGATAGCGATTGTGCTGGGGGCCTTTGTTTTTGTGCTGCTGCCGCGCACAGGCTACCGTCTGGCCTTTTCTGGCTTTGACGCGGCGGATGTTGATGCACGCGCCGAAATATTGCTGGCCTATGGCACGAATGCCATGGGGGCTGCCGATGAAATGCGTAGCCTTAAGGGTATATCACCCAACGACTTCAATTTCATAAAGCCGGGCACCCAGCCTTTGAGTGATGATTTGCGCCGCAAGGATATTTACGATGGTGCCGGAGGCCGCCTCAAGATATTCGAGGCCGACCCTGCATATTTCTCGAAAAACTTTCCGCTACGGCGCGGGTGGGTGGCACAGCAGGGCACCAATGTCGAATGGTCGCAGACATCGGCCAGCGATATCATTTTCACCTTCGTTGATGTTGATGAACGGCTGTGCCAAGCCATCAACAAGAAGCTGTATAATGATGATGACATTCCGCTGGCCAAGGAACGCGCGAGCGTATTGTTCGCGCATGGCAATCAGGATGATGGCGATTTCACATCGGCCATCTGCCCCAAATGCAACATGCATGACCGTTTCTGCGTGAAAGACCTGACGGGCGCTTACGCGTTTTATAACGTTATTGTCGGTCGGTAAGGTTTAGCCCCAGCGTTTCAAGAATAGCCATCCGCAATTCTGGAATACCAAGCCCTTCACGCGAACTGGTGATGATGGGCACAGGGTGTACGGCCGGGTGTTTCTTGATGGCGGCGGTGATTTTTTCAACCAATACCGTTTTATCTTTGGCGGTGATTTCATCGGCCTTGGTGAGAATGAGGCGCGTGGGCACGGCCGATTCATTCAGCATTTTGAGCATCTCGGTATCGCTGTCTTTGAAGCCGTGGCGGCTATCAACCAGCACGCATGCCAGACGCAACGTCACGCGGCCACGTAAATATGACCGCATCATGCTTTGCCACGCCTTCTGGTCGGCTTTCGACGCCTGTGCGAAGCCGTAACCGGGCATATCGACCAGAGTTAACGTGTCGGCAATATTGAAGAAATTGAGCGCGCGGGTCTGCCCCGGCGTGCCGGACGTCCGCACCAGTGTCTTGCGGTTAAGCAGCGCATTGATAAGGGATGATTTACCCACATTCGAGCGGCCTGCGAAGGCGACTTCGGGCATGGTGGCCGGGGGTAGGTCATCCGGTGTTTCGGCACCCCAGAAAAAGGCGGCTTCGCCTAAAAACAGTTTTTCCATGGCTGTTGTTTAACAGGTTTTCCGTTTAGAATCGCTAGTTATGAAGATCGAAAACAAAATTTCCGATGATGTCCTCGAGGACCTGATCCACAAATACTGCCGCGACCTGACGGCGCTGGCGCGGGCCAACCGCTTTGACCCGATTACGGGCCGTGACCCCGAAATCGAGCAGTCGATCCTCATCCTGCTGCAAAAAGGCCGGAAAAACGTCATGCTACAGGCTCCTGCCGGGGTTGGTAAAACCGCGCTGGTGATTGGCCTTGCCCAAAAAGTGGCCGCAGGCACAGTGCCCGAATACCTCAAAGATGCCCGCGTGCTTGAAATTGACCTCGCATCCATGTCGGCCGGTACGGTTTCGATCAGTGAATTCCAAGGGCGGTTCATTCCGCTGGTAAAGGGCATTGCCGAGCGGTACCATGACCCTAAATGTGCAAAATACATATTATTCATTGATGAAATACACCAAATTATGCCGTCATGCGAAGGTTCGGCCTATAAAGGGCTGTCCGAAGTCATGAAGCCTTATTTGACAGTTGGTGACATCAATATCATCGGCGCTACCACAAAAGACGAATACCGGATTTACGTGGGTGTGGACCCCGCGATGGACCGCCGCTTCCAGAAGGTCGAGCTGGAAGTGCCGGATGATGCCGCCACGTTCAAGATTTTGCAGGCCATCAAGCCGGGTTACGAATCTCACCACGGCATCACCATACCGGACGACATTTGTAGCATGATCGTGAAACTGACGTCAGAGCATATGCGTAAGCGTAACCAGCCTGATAAGTCGATCATCGTCATGGACGGGGCCGCGGCACGTTATGTCATGAACCATGGGCGCGGTGGGGTGCTGGATAAGGAATCGGTTTTCAAATGCGTGGCCGATGAAACGGGCATCCATAAAGCCGCTTTTGAAGATAAACCTTAGAGGCTGTAAGGCGGTGCCTTTATCCGGTATCGGGTAGCACCTGAAAATATCGCCTTCATTAAAATCGGTGCGGTACTTTGATTTCATATAAGCAGCAATGCGTGGGCAAGAACACACACATTAAGATTTTAAACCTATCCCTTTGTTCTGCATCTTCTGTTTTATCAATAAAATTAAAATCTGAATTTTTTGTATAGGATTTTATATCTAAAAAATAACTCTATTCCCCCAGTTGTTTTGCTCCGGTAAGATTGTCAGGTGTAATGATCTCAACATGGAGGGGAAAATGAGCAGCTCAAATATAGGTCCAAAACCGGCTAGGAGGGATCTTGCAACTTATACCTTCGATACAAGCACTTTTGTCGTTCTTAAAAACACCTCTTCAGGTAATTACTCGTCAACCGCAAATACTAAAACGCAAAATAAAAGGTGATTCTTTGGGCACAAAGATTGCTTTAATTTGGGACTTTGATGGGACATTAACCCCATTAGATTCAACAACTAAAGTTTTTGAATTTTTTAAAGAGTTTAATACAGGCGTAGACGCTTGGAATTATATCCATTCCTTAAGAGGCGACACAGGTAAAGACGGGCAGGGAACCCAAGAAGATTGGCAGCATGTTCTGGCTTCGGACGCGCCAATATGGATGTACACGCTTGCTCGTATGGCAGATCGTCAAAACTCACCGCTTAATTCCGAGTTTTTTAGAGAATTTATAATTCCCGATATAGCTTTATACGCGGGTGCTATCGAATTTCTTCAAAATATTAAATCTCTGAGTCTTCAGCCTCGCTTTGCTAAAGCTGGTGTAGAAGTTCATCACTTTATCGTTTCGGCTGGCCTAAAAGAGTTAGTAGAACAATGCTTTCCTTCTAGTCTTATTACCTCTGTTTTTGGTAGCAGGTATGCCGTTACTGTCGAAGATGAAGCGGTTGGTGATATTATGAATGTTCCTGTTTTCTGCATGGACGAGACTATGAAGACCCGCTCGATATTTGAGATTTCGAAAGGTGTTTTTTGGAATAAATCTAGAAAAGTTAATTCTAGAGTGGATGATAAAGACTTATGGGTGCGCTTTCCTAACATGATTTATGTTGGGGATGGGGACACAGATGTTCCGGCTTTATCAGTAGTGCGCGATCGTGGGGGTATTGGTATTGCTGTGTATGATCCCGCTATTTCTGCTTCAAAGAAAAAAAAGAAACTTGGCGCGATGAGCCTAAATAGGCGTGCCGATTTGATTTGCCCTGCGGACTTCTCTCTTGATGGAATCCTTTACAAATATATTGAAGCGCGATGCTTGCAGGTTGTTCAAAGAGTAGAGGCTGAGACCATGTTTCTAGATTCTGCAGAGCAAAAATCAGAAGCAGCTTAAGCATCTTAAATCTATCTTTTAAAAAAGGGCGCTTTTGGCGCCCTTTTTTGCTGATTAGTAACGGTAATGATCGGGCTTGTAGGGGCCTGCTTCATTGATGCCGAGGTAATCGGATTGTTTTTTGGTCAGTTTCGTCAGTTTCACGCCGAGTTTTTCGAGGTGGAGGGCTGCGACCTTTTCATCAAGGTGCTTTGGCAACACATAGACGCCGACTTTGTATTTGCCGGGGTTGGTCCAGAGTTCGATCTGCGCGAGGGTCTGGTTGGTGAAGGATGCCGACATGACGAAGCTCGGGTGGCCTGTGGCGCAGCCAAGGTTTACGAGGCGGCCTTCGGCAAGCACGATCAGGCGCTTGCCGTCAGCGAATTCGACTTCATCGACCTGCGGCTTCACGTTGTGCCATTTGAGGTTACGCAGCGCGTCGATCTGGATCTCGGAATCGAAGTGGCCGATATTGCAGACAATCGCGCGGTCTTTCATCAGGCGCATATGGTCGATGGTGATGACATCGACGTTGCCTGTGGCGGTCACGAAAATATCGCCCACGGCGGCTGCGGCTTCAATGGTGTTGACTTCGTAGCCTTCCATTGCGGCCTGCAAAGCGCAGATCGGGTCGATTTCAGTGACGATCACGCGCGCGCCCTGCGTACGTAATGACGCGGCTGAGCCTTTACCCACATCGCCATAACCGCAGACCACGGCAATTTTGCCGGCGACCATAACGTCGGTCGCGCGCTTGATTCCGTCAACCAGCGATTCGCGGCAACCGTACAGGTTGTCGAATTTCGATTTGGTTACGCTGTCATTCACGTTGATGGCGGGCACTTTGAGCTCGCCTTTCTTGAACATATCATAGAGGCGGTGAACGCCGGTCGTCGTTTCTTCCGAGATGCCTTTGACGTCTTTGAGCAGCTGGGGGAATTTGTTGTGCATCATCAATGTAAGGTCGCCGCCATCATCGAGAATCATGTTCGGGTGCCAGCCGTTCGGGCCGACAATCGTTTGCTCGATGCACCATTCGGCTTCTTCGTTGGTCTGGCCTTTCCATGCGAAAACGCCAACGCCTGTGGCTGCAATGGCTGCTGCCGCTTGGTCTTGCGTCGAGAAAATATTGCAGGACGACCAGCGGACTTCAGCGCCCAATGCCGTGAGGGTTTCAATGAGGACCGCTGTCTGGATGGTCATGTGCAGGCAGCCTGCAATGCGCGCGCCCTTGAGCGGTTGCTTGGCGCCGTATTCGGCGCGCAGGGCCATCAGGCCCGGCATTTCGGTTTCAGCGATACGGATTTCCTTGCGGCCCCATTCCGCCAAAGACATGTCTTTGACTTTGAAGTCCTGTTCTAAGGTTTTGGTGGCCAATGCGGTCATCGGTTTATCTCCTAAAATGTTGGGTAATATTCAGGCCCGTTTAATCTTTCGCTGCTAGAAATAAAGACAATGGACCAGTAAATCAAACGATAAGGCTTAAAACCGATGTCTTATGTATCGTTACCCAACGATTTTGATGCTCATACGGGGGAATGCCGTGGCTATCAGATTGCCATGCAACGGGATGGCGAGCTGTTACCCATCGGTTTTCTGCGCGGCACGGCCGATTTGCCCTGTGACCTGCGTAAACTGGCCGAAAACTTCGCATCCATTTTAAACGGGCAGGACCCGATTTATAAAGATGGCGCATCGCATGACATGTATTTCGAGCGCCATGCCGAAGGCTTGAGCTTCCGTTTCAAAGACCCCAAGGCCGAAGGCCTTAGCCAGCCTTATGCTCTGTTTACATCGCTTTCGGGCATAGAACTGGAGTATGACGATGAAGGTTAATATCCCCCTCAAAGGTTTGCGCGCGTTATGTGCGCATCACAGCGTCAGTGCCATTGGTGTTGATGCGGGTGCCGCCAAGCCTGTGCATGGCCGCAGGCCACCAGCCCCTACAGGGCTTTAAGTATTCGAGATCAATCCAGATCGCATTATTGAAGGCGATCAGTCCAGATCGCGATGCCGTGTCGATACGCTATAGCCCCAGCCGGCCAGAATGTTGCTCAGGCGTTCGACTAGATAGACCGAGCGATGCCGCCCGCCGGTACAGCCCACGGCCAGCGTGAAGTAGTATTTCCCCTCATCGGCGTAACGCGGTAACAGCAGCTTCAGCATCGATTCCGTATGGCTCAGGAACGCCGCAAAATCAGGGTCTTTGGCTACATAATCCTGCACATTTTTGTCTTTGCCTGTCAGGGGCCGCAAAAGCGCATCCCAATGCGGGTTGGCCAGAAAGCGGGCATCGAGCACCATGTCGGATTCACGCGGGACGCCGTTTTTGAAACCAAACGACATGGCGGTAATGGTAAGCCTGCGCTTGGTGGGGTCGGGGTCAATCGAGCTTTCAAGGTGGCGTCGTAAATCTTGTACAGACAATTCCGCTGTGTCGATCAGCAGGTCGGCGGCATCCATCAAAGGCTTAAGCCAGCTGCGTTCCTGCCTGATGCCGTCAAGCACAGGGCGGTCTTTGGCTAACGGGTGGCCGCGGCGTGTTTCGGAGAAACGTTTTTGCAATCGCCCGTTTGAACACGTCATGAACAGCAGGGTTATATCGTTATCAGGGTTGGCACGCAGGGCCTCGATGCGGGCTAGAATGGCTTCCGGTGAAAAGCCGCGGCTACGTGTATCGAGTGCGAAGGCCAGCGGGTTTTTATGCGTACCGTCCTGTGCCACCAGCGGGTCAATGAAATTGAGGGGGAAGTTATCGAAGATCTCGTAACCCGTATCCTCCAGAATTTTGAGGGCGGATGAGATGCCTGCACCGGAAAGGCCGGTGACGATGACTATTTTTCGTTTGTCTTTTTTTGTTTTCGCTTTTGCTTTGCCCTGCGGCCTGCGTGCGTCTGCTGACGCAGTCTTACGCGTCGAGGGCAAAGATGTTTTTTGTTTTTTAGCCAAGGGCATTGAGTGCCACCGTAAAGCGGGCGCCTGTGCGGGCGCCGGTTTCGTCCTGTATGTTTTCAGCATAAATGGCACCACGATGCGCGTCCACAATCTGCTTGGCAATGGAAAGGCCGAGGCCTGAGTGTTTACCGAAGGCTTCGCCCTCGGGGCGTTCTGAATAAAAGCGGTCAAAAATGGCGGCCAGCTTGCCGTCCGGGATACCGGGGCCGTTGTCCTGCACCATGATTTTCCACTGCCTGCGCGTATTGTCGCGTGCGATTGATACACGCACAGGCATGCCGGCGGGCGAGAAAGAAAGCGCGTTATCAATAAGGTTACGGAATACTTGCGCCAAGCGGCCATCAAGACCGTGGACAATCAAAATTACATCATCGGCCGGCAGTTCAAGCGCCACGCGCGCGTTGGATGCGCTGTCTTCCGATACACGCTCAAGTGGGGTGGCATAGCTTTGTACGAGGTTGGTTAGCAGCGGGCGTAAATCAACCAGCCCCATGTCTTCGCGGCTCAGTTCGGCATCAAGGCGGGAAGCTGCGGAAATATCGCTGATCAGGCGGTCGAGGCGCTGCATGTCGTGGATGATGATGCGGGTCAGCTTTTCCTTGGCAGTGTCGTCCTTGACCATCTGCACGGTTTCAAACGCGCTGCGAAGCGATGTCAGCGGGTTTTTGAGTTCGTGTGCCACGTCAGCTGCAAAGCGTTCGATGGAATCGAGGCGGGCGGCCAGCGCCGCCGTCATGTGGCGCAGGGCCAGCGACAAATCGCCGATTTCATCACGCCGTTCGGTCAGGTCGGGGATTTCGGCCTTGTTGATGCCTTTGCGGACCTGTTCAGCCGCGCGGGCGAGGCGTTTGAGCGGCTGGGCAATACCAGCTGCCAGATAGATGGATAGAATGAATGTGATGGCCAGAGCCACGATGAACAGCTTGATGATGTCGAGCTTCATCTGGCGGATGGATTCGGCAATCGAGGTGCCGTCACGCGTGACATACACAACACCCAGTACCTGCTTCAAATGCTGCACGGGGACTGCGGCCGATAAAATAATATCGCGTTTGTGCAAGCCGGACGACCATGCTGTTGATGATACGCGGCCCGCCAGTGCCTCGCGCACATCGGGGAAGGGCTCGATGCTCAGGCGCGGTTTTTTCTGGATGTCTTCAGGGTAGGTTTTAAGGCTGAGGCCGGATGGCAGCAAATCAACCGCCATATCGGTTATGGTGCGGCCGCCAAGCGTTACCTGCCCCAGTGTCATGGGGGCTAGAGGCATGGCGTGGATAATGCCGCCGGCACCGCCCAGCACGTCGGAATCGCCAACCACGTTGCCGTCATCGGAAAACACGCGGATGCGGTTGATGGTGGTTTCACCCAGACGACGCACCATGCTGCGCGTGCGCTCGCGCGAGAGCGAGTCGCGGATCATGATGCCCATGGCAGGGTCGGGCGTGGTGATGGTTGATGAATAGCGCGCGGCTTCAGCCAAGGCACCTGCGTAAATCTGCGCCTGACGCTCGAGGCTGTCGAGTTCGCCCGCCACCAGTTCCTGCTGGTAACGGCTGATGTACAAAAGCCCGAAAGCCAGCACGATCAGCGCCATCACGTTGACCGCGAAAATGCGTAAGCTCAAGCGTGATACCCAGCGATGGCGCGCGGGCACCGTCGCCAGTTTCAGCAATTTGCGTTTGAGTGCAGGCGGCAGCAGGTCCATTGACGGGTATTATAGCGCGCTATTCTTTGTAGCGGTAGCCAACGCCATAGACTGTTTCGATGTGGTTGAAATCATCGTCAATGACCTTGAATTTCTTGCGGATGCGTTTGACGTGGCTGTCAATCGTCCGGTCATCGACATAGATAGTTTCGCCGTAGGCCTGATCCATCAGGGCATCACGGTTTTTGACGTGGCCGGGGCGCATCGCCAAGGCTTTGACCAACAAATATTCCGTCACGGTCAGGGCTACTTCGCCGCCTTTCCATGTGCAGAGGTGGCGTTCATCATCGAGCACGAGTTCGCCGCGCTTCAAAATTTTGGTGGTATTGGCGGCATCGACCGGCTGATTACGCAGGCTTTCACGGCGCAAAATGGCGCGGATGCGTTCAATGAGGAGGCGTTGGGAAAACGGCTTGGTAATGTAATCGTCTGCGCCCATTTTGAAGCCGAGCAGTTGGTCGATCTCGTCATCTTTACTGGTCAGGAAAATGACCGGCATCTGGCTGGTTTCACGCAGTTTTGTGAGGACTTCCATACCGTCCATGCGCGGCATTTTGATGTCGAGCACGGCCAGGTCAGCAGGCTGGGCCTGCAGGCCTTTCAGGGCGGATTCGCCTTCGTTATAGGTTTTAACCTCGTAGCCTTCGGCCTCGAGGGCCATGGTGACTGAGGTCAGGATGTTTTTGTCGTCATCGACGAGAACTATTTTTGCTGCTGTCATGTTAAACAATATAGGCCTGCCTTATGACTGAATTAAGGCAGGTGCTCATTATTTTTCTAGATTTTTTAGCTTTTTACGCATTTAAAAATCTAGATACACCATTTTAAAGCAATATTATTACAGATCTTGCGAGGCTATGTTTTTGCTAGCCAAGGCCTTTACCCCGCCTTAATAGCTTTAATGATATGACAAAGGTGTAGAACCAAAAGGCGTAGCTGTTTTGAAAGAGATTAAGCAAGGTTTCCGCGGCGTAGTCGCCTCCATGTACTCGGTACTTGAGGTCAGCGAGGTGTGGCAGGACTTCCTTGAAAAACAGGAAGAATTTGGTGCGGCCCCTACCAAAAAACTCAACGACCTCATGGAAAGTTTGCCGGACCCTGTGGCGCAGATTGCGCTTACGTTGCTGACCCCTACTTTGAAGCAGACCGACCCCGTGTCATTCGAGAAACATGCGTTGGCCGTGTGGTTTACGCTGTCGCGCGTCAAGGCGCTGGTTGATGAGGGTGTTGAAACACTGGACCCCGCCGCGCCCAAGGCTCATGTGGTCGGGACGGAAGATCAGGCGTTTGAAGCCTATAAGGACCATGACGGCACGCCCGTGCATCGCCGTATCGTGATTGAAGATATTTTTACGGTCTATCGCGAGGGTAAACCCTATATCTATAAAGCCAAGTACCAGCCGGCACGGCATTTTGGTTCGGTTTCGAGTTTCGATGAATCCAAACCGCGCGATGAACGCAATGCCCACCACGACCGTAACCTGCTTTTAAAATATCAGGCCGCGATTGAGCATAATTTGATATCGGGCGCGTGCATCGAAGTGCGCGGGCTTGTGGATCTACAATTCATGGAATGGGCGTGCGGTACCAATGCGTTCAACCGCGGGGCCGTGCCCGATGTACATATTGTTTACAATATGATGCTGCCCAGCGGGGCTGAATACCGCTTTACGCTGAAGAAGGCGGCTGATCGTTCCAAAGAACTGAGTGTTGAGAACCCGCGCGATTCCTATACGCCGGAAGATCTTGAAGTTGTGAGCGGCATTGAGCATGCGCTTAAAAACCCATCACAGCGCGAGATTTACGAGATTGTGTCGGCGACCAATATCATCACGCCGTCAGCGCCGCTCAAGACGTATTTTACGTCGCTAGGCAAAGTTACATATGACGATATAAAAGACCCTGCCCTGTACCGCGAATTCTCGAACCTCAAACGCTCGGGCATCTGGAACCGTGCCAAGGCCATCAAACCCGAGCGTTACAACCAGAACACCAACACGGTGTTTGCTGAAGATAATCTGAACCTTGAAAACGAGCCCGAGCGCCTTGAGGCGATGATCGAGGAATATCAGGAAGTTTTGCGCCAGAACCCGCGGCTGGCAAAAATGAAGTCGAATTACGTCATAGGGCTTAAGGATACACCGCAATATGACGCGCTTAAAAAGCAGGCAGTTGTGACATTTGCCAAAAATCTTGGCCTTGTGCGCGCCCGTGAAATGGAACGCCGCACCGACCCTGATTTTGCAACCTATACGGAAGAGCGCGCGAACTTTGATTGGGATGGCCCTGCTGAAGGCTACGGCCTTTCGGTTGAGCACATCATGCTTGATTCCATTGTCGATGTTGTTTCGGCCCAGAGCGGTAAGATCGGCCGCTCGTATGAAAATTCCTATGACAGGTTCATGACGATTGACCAGGTCATGGCGCATCTGGAGCGTGAGCGTGACCGCGAAGTGTACCAGATTAAACTGCACGACCCACTGATGCACGGGAACAAGGCCAAGAAAACGCTCATTTTCAAAGACGAGACGGCACAGAAGGTCAAACAGCTGGAAGCATCCATGCGGAAAACAAATATCAATCGTGCGCTGGAATATCTGGAAGGGAGCGACCTTTCAAAACGCAAGAAAAAGCCGCGCCAGATGCAGTATATGTGGCGTGAAAAGGAGCCCACGGTCAAAAAATACAAGCAGGAACTGGTGGAGATTCGTGAGCAGGCGAAAGAGATGGGCCGACGCATCGCTGATGCCCGCCGTGAAGCCTATGATAGCGCCTCACCAGAAAAACGTGCTGGGGTTATTACGAACGATACTATCGAGAAACTGATGGGTGAGCAGGCTGCAATTGGCCAGAGCATGGCTGATGCGGAGACCAGATTGTGGGATACGCTCAAGCCGCTATTTGACGGCGGGCAAACGCAGCGCATGTTCGTGAGTGTGTTCGCGCGCAAAGAGAACATCATGAAATTCATTTATGTCGTGCGCCCTGACAACAGCCTGTTATTCGCAGAAGAATCGCGCCAGACGCAACTTGGCCGCCCCAGCCACTCGGAAGTAAACAGCGGCATGAATTCGTATGGTGCTGGTGAGCAGATATTCATTCGCGGGGCCGATTCAACCGGCTGGGTTCTCAAGGAAACCAATAACGGCTCGGGCCATTATATACCGCCTGCGGATTCACTCGGTTTTGTGGCGGGATGTTTCACGAAAGAGCTGTACGCCCATTTTACGCGGAAAGGCCATGATGATGAGCAAGCGCTGGCCATGGTCGAGAACTTCATGGTCAAAAGCCGTCTGACAGATGCAATCGCCCGTGGCCGCCAGTTGCGCGATGCTGAATTTAAATTCAAGTTACCAGCTGATAAGCAGAAGCGCTTTACCGAGCGTAATAACGCTAACCCTGACTTGGGTAAGCCTGCTGGCCAGCTTAAGATCACGCGGCCTACAAATTATCTCTAGGCCTAAACTTTCGGATTTATATCAGATAGAAGGCCTTGCAGCCGCGCCTTGAGTGGGAATTGCGTTCGCAGGCGTTGCAGGTTTTGTATTAACCACCGGGGCTGCTATGTCACGCGTTAGGGCTGTACCATTTTCAAAAATATCGCGGTATTGGATGCCCATGCCGCTGCGGTCATAGGCATCGCGGCGGGCCTTGGCACCGTATTTCTGGATTGCTTTGTTGAGGCGCGGATCGAAAATGACGTCAGGTACATCGGCACCGATCGATTTTGCACGCTTCAGGGCAATAACCGCCAGATGCTGCATCTCCATGTTCATGAGCGGGCCCCACTCGGAATCCTTCTGCATGGCAGGTAGCGCCTTGCAGCATTCGACCGCCTCGTAGGCGACTTTGGAGGCTATGTCACGAATGAAGGATTTGGCCTCGTCTGCCGTATCGAACACGCAGAAGGGTTTGCCCTCGACCGATAATTTCGGGCTTTTCAAAAAGTCCATGAAGTCATTCATGTTGAGGACGCGCGGCGGGTTGCCTTCAAACGCCTGGCCTTTTTTCCTGTTCAGATTGTAGTACATCGGCTCGCCATCGGTGCCGCATAGCGTGGATGTGCAGATGTCGTAGGCGGGCGAAAATTCGACCGACTTTACCTGCTTGGTATGGGGGTCGATATTGATGAGCGTTGACATGTTCTTGGCATGCAAATCGGCGTCGTTCGCGGCCCAAGACGTAAACATGCGCGTTAAAAAGGCCTTGGCGTTTTTTTCCGTGCTGGCGGGGTCGTTCTTGTCGCAGTATTTGATCCATCCACTTAGCAAGTCGTCGTAACGGAATAGTAAGGGGCTGCGGTCACGCGAGTCGTTCATCGGGTCTTCGCCCATGATGGAATAAAAGTCCTGCAGCAAAAGCCATTCTTTTTGTAGATCTTCGGCGTTGTGCGGAATATCGAACCGTTCGACCACGATGGCTGGCGGAAGCTTGTCACCTTGCGGCACGAGCGCGAAATCATTGACCTTGATGCCCGTTGCGCGCGCCATGCGCAGGCCTGCCCATTCAAGCACGCCGTCGCCTTCGCGGCCGCCGGCAGACGGGTATTTGATGAAGTGGGTAAAGGGCAGGCGGTCAACGGCGGGGCTGATGACTTCGCCATTTAAAAAGCCCGGCATTTTGGTTTGCTTGCCCGAAAAGCGATGATTGAAGCGCCCCACCCATTGATCAGCCAGTACCTGGTTGAATTCAGGCGTGCCGGCCATGCCTTGCGGCTCTGCATAGGTGCCTGTGAATGCCCCATCGGTGCTGGTGACGTTGGCTAGGGCCGATGCACGGATATCGAGGCTCTGGCCGCGCTGGATGAATTCGCCCTTGAGTTTGTCGGCCATCGGGAAAACCCTGATACCCGATAGACATTTGATACCCGTGCCGATAAAGCCTTCTTTGGTATCGACATGCAAAAGCTGGCCGAAAATACCTAAATCAGGGTGCAGGTTATGGATGGTCGCGGGCAGGGCCGAATAGCGGCTTTTGGGGAAATGGGAATCGAGTGCTGCGTCTTTGACTGTCCAGACATAGCCGCCATCGGCGTCGACATCGAATAGACCGACGGTCGCACCATTGAAATCAACGCGGAACGTGCCGACGTTGGGTTTGCGTACGGTCATTGTTGGCTCGTCTACCATGCCGGGGCTTAGAATGACGTTCATTCGTTTAACCGCACTTTCAAGTGGCGGGTGCCAGCATCTGTGCGTACAGATACAGCGAACCGCAGATAACAAGGCGCGCGGGGTATGGGCTGTGACCCTCAACCCTTGCGGATACAGCCCCCTTTATATCGCGGTTTTCATAACATTCGGTTAATGGTGCGTCCACTAATTTCGCGCGGGTGTGGGCCGCGCTTGATGGTTTTCGTGCCTGAGGCAGGTCTACAAACGTCAGCGTGTCGTAAAGCCCTTTAAATGCGCCAAAAAAGGCCGTCACGTCTTTATCGGCCCCCAAACCTACGATCATATGTATGGGCATGGCTGGGGCTTGGTTTTTCCATGCCTTTAGTTGGTCCGCCAAAGCCAAAGCGCCGGAATCATTATGGGCGGCGTCAAACCACAATTCCCACCCTTGCGGTAGCAAGGCCGCTATGGGGCCTGTGGTTATGTTTTGAAGGCGGGCGGGCCAGTTTGTATGGCTGAGACCCTTACGGCGGGCGCCATCGGGCACATCGAAGCCGCAGCTTACCAATATATCGATAATGGCCAGAGCCGTTGCTGCGTTCTCGATTTGGTGGGCGCCTGCAAGGCTGGGGCTAGGGTAGCCTTGAGGCAGGCTTACCGTGCCGTTTTGGCCAATAAGTTTTAATGGGGCTCCTTGAATTTTTGCTGCGTTCTCAAAAACAGGTAAAACGGCAGGCCAATCCATTTGCGGGCCGATGACACAGGGTATGCCTGCCTTCATGATGCCCGCTTTTTCAGCGGCTATCAGCGGCAATGTACTGCCTAGGAACTCGGTGTGGTCGAACGATATTTTGGTAATGGCGGTGCAAAGCGGGGCTTCAACTACATTGGTGCAGTCAAGCCGCCCGCCCATACCGGTTTCAAGCAACAGGATATCGGCCCTGTTTTCGGCAAAGGCCAGAAAAGCCATCGCGGTTGTGAATTCAAAGAAGGTAATAGCGGTGCCTGCGCTGGCTGCCAATACGCGGTCGTACAGGTTAATCAGCGCTGCGTCGCTGATGAGGTTGCCAGCCAGCCTGATGCGTTCATTGAAGGTTATGAGGTGCGGTGAGGTATAGGCATGGACCGTATAGCCTGCAGCCTCCAGTACCGCACGGGTGAAAGCGAGGGTCGAGCCTTTGCCGTTGGTGCCTGCCACATGCACCACGGGCGGCAGTTTTTTGTGCGGGTCGCCCAATTTATGCAGCAGGATTTCGTAGGGCGATGTTTCGCCCAGTCGTAAATCAATATCGGTACGGTGCAGGGTATAGATATGCTGCAGACGCCGCGCGACATCCGGATTGGGATGCGCGGCATCCGCCGACATTTAGCGGGCGGCCTTTTTACGCAAAGGCACCACGGTGGCTGGCGTTACCGCCTCGGCTTCCACTTTTTCAAGCTGGGCGACAGACCCTGCCGCGCGGGCCTTGTTGACTACGGCCTTGGCCTTGTAGCTGGCGGCACCGCCTGCGTTGTCACGGCCTTTGCGGCTGCCGCGGTTGTTCTGGTTACCATCGGTCAGCAGTGATACCAGACGCGCGATCATCACGCGCTGCTGGTCACGTGGGACGACCATATCGACCATGCCGTGATCAACCAGATATTCGGCGGTCTGGAAGCCTTCAGGCAAGGCTTCACGAATGGTTTCCTGAATGACGCGTTTACCGGCAAAGCCGATCATCGAGCCGGGTTCGGCCATGTGGATGTCGCCGACCATGGCGAACGATGCCGAGACACCGCCGGTTGTAGGGTCTGTTAACAGGACCAGATAAGGCAGGCCCGCTTCCTTGACCATGGAGGTGGCAATGATGGTGCGCGGCATTTGCATGAGGCTCAGGGCCCCTTCCTGCATCCGGGCGCCACCGGATGATGGGATGATAAGCAGCGGCAGGTGGCGGCTGACAGCTTCGGTTGCGGCCATAACGATGCTTTCGCCAACGCCCGTACCCATGGAGCCGCCCATGAAGTCGAAGTCAAACGCGGCTACGATAATTTCAGCGCCTTCAACGGTGCCAACGCCAACGATCATCGCGTCTTCGCGGTCGGTCTCGGTGCGGGCATCGCGCAGACGATCGACATATTTTTTACGGTCTTTGAATTTCAGCGGGTCAACCGGCACGCGGGGCAATTTAAGGTTTTCGTACTGGCCGCCATCAAACAGATAGGCCAGACGTTCAGCCACGGGCCAGCGCAAATGGTAGCCACAGTGATTGCAGGTATTGAGGCGTTCTTTGAGGTCACGCTGAAACAGCATGCCTTCGCATGAGGGGCATTTCGTCCACAAATTATCGGGCACTTCCTTCTGGGAAGTCACCATGGAACGGATTTTCGGGCGAATGAAATTCGATAGCCAGTTCATACGTTATCCTTAGCTGTTTTCAGGCAGGTGAATTAGAGCGCGGCGCGCAGGGTTTTGACAAACTCCGTGACGTCTTTTGTCACAGAAACTTTTTGTACAATGGCGGATCCGACCACAACCGCATCAACGGCCCCTTTAAATGCCGCCACATCGTCGGGCGTCTTTATACCAAAGCCTGCGGCGATGGGCAAATCGGTATGCTTACGCATTGATTCAACATGCTTTTTGACGGCGGGGATGTCAGCCGATGCGGCCCCCGTAATCCCCGTGATCGATACATAATACAAAAAGCCCGATGCCGTTGGCAGGATGGTTTTGAGCCGTGCCTCGGTCGTCGTCGGCGTGACCAATTTGATGAGGTGGATGTGGCTTGCCTTGGCATAGCCGAACAGCTCGCCGTCTTCTTCGGGCGGCAGGTCAACAATAATCAGGCCATCAACGCCGGATTCCTTGGCGTCGGTTATAAATTTGGCATAGCCATACTGGAAGACGGGGTTGGCATAGCCCATCAACACAATAGGCGTTGTGGTGTTGCCCGCGCGGAAGTCACGCACCAGCTGCAAGGTTGTGTACATGGTGGCACCGGATGCAAGTGCGCGCAGGGCTGATGCCTGAATGGTCGGGCCATCGGCCATCGGGTCGGTAAATGGCATCCCCAGTTCGATGATGTCGGCGCCAGCAGCGGGCAGGGCTTTTAAGGCATCAAGCGACTGTGCGATATCAGGGTCGCCCGCCGTAATAAATGTCACAAGCGCCGTGCGCCCGGCGGCTTTTAAAGCTGCAAAAGTATCGTCAATGCGGTTTGTCATCAGTTGTTCAGCTTCGCGCGTTGGAAGCCGCCTTCAATATAGGGAACTTTGGGGTAATGGCCGTCAACCAGACGGGGCATGATGGTGACAAGGCGGCCTTCAACGTCACCTTTCTGGAATTGCAGGTTTTCCAGCGTGTCCTTAAGGGCGTTCAAGTGCTTGGGCAGCAGGGTTAAATTGTCAAAATCGTTCGTGCCGCCAAAATTGAGGGAGCGGATATGGTCGATGCTGACATTCAGGCGCTCACCGCGGGTATTTTGCGGGTATTCGCCATATTCGCGCATCGATTCGATGGCGGCGTTATTCAGGCCCATAGCAGTTAAATCAGCAGCGTGATGAACACCTACATGGCATAGAAAAGCACTGCGAATATCGCGGTTAAAAATGCCGCGTTTGCTGCGGACATCATCGCTTGTGGCTAATACGTAATCAATGCGTACCAGTTCAAGGCTGGGTGGCAGATGCGCCAGTTCGTTAAAGAGCGCCGCCGTGCAGATTGGTTTGATTTCGGCCAGCAGCGCAGGAATCACAGGCTGACCCCGAAGCGTTCGGCGACCGTGAAAATGTCTTTATCGCCGCGGCCGCACATGTTCATCACGATAATTTTGTCTTTACCGAGTGTAGGCGCGACCTTCATGACTTGTGCATAGGCATGGGCGGGTTCGAGGGCAGGAATAATGCCTTCGAGTTTTGTGCATTCCTTGAAACCATCGAGCGCTTCGTCATCGGTGATGGATACATATTGCGCGCGGTGCTGGTCATGCAGCCAGGCATGTTCAGGGCCGATGCCGGGGTAATCGAGACCTGCCGATATGGAATGGCCTTCATTGATCTGGCCATCGGCATCCTGCAGCAAATAGGTCATGTTACCATGTAGAATACCTGGTTTTCCGCCATTGAGGGATGCTGCGTGCAGTTTGGTCAGGCCGTAGCCGCCTGCCTCAACACCCATGATTTTGACAGTCGTATCATCAAGGAAAGGGTGGAACAGGCCCATGGCATTGCTGCCGCCGCCGATGCAGGCGACCAGCAAATCAGGCAGTTTGCCTTCGCGTTCCAGCACCTGCGCGCGTGTTTCGCGGCCGATAATCGATTGAAAATCGCGTACCATGCTGGGGTAGGGGTGGGGCCCCGCGACAGTGCCGATAATGTAGAAGGTGTCATGCACGTTGGTGACCCAATCGCGCATGGCTTCGTTCATCGCATCCTTCAGCGTGCCGGCGCCGGATGTCACAGGGCGGACTTCTGCGCCCAGCAGTTTCATGCGGAAAACGTTTGGTTTCTGGCGCTCGATATCGGTTGCGCCCATGAACACGGTGCAGGGCAGGCCAAAGCGGGCGCACACGGTGGCGGTGGCCACGCCGTGCTGGCCCGCGCCTGTTTCGGCAATAATGCGGGTTTTGCCCATACGCATGGCGAGCAGTATCTGCCCTACCGTATTGTTGATTTTGTGGGAGCCTGTGTGGTTGAGTTCATCCCGTTTGAAATAGACCTTGGCGCCGCCCAGTTTTTTAGTGGTCGGTTCAGCGTAGTAAAGGGGGCTTGGGCGGCCGACATAGTCGCGCATCAATTCATCAAACTGCGCCCAGTAACCGGCGTCGGCCTTGGCGGTATTCCACGCCTTTTCGACATCCAGAATCAACGGCATCAGGGTTTCGGCAACATAACGCCCGCCAAAGGGGCCGAAATGGCCGTTGAGGTCAGGCTGGTTTTTGAGTGAATTAAGCATGCCGCACAGATTCAACAAATGCAGCGATTTTGCAAGCATCTTTGACGCCGGGGGCGGATTCAACGCCTGATGAAACATCCACCGCATCCGGCCGCAACTGAGCCAATGCCGCCCTTACGTTATCGGCATGCAGGCCACCGGCCAGCATCCAAGGCTTTGATGTTTTGAAATTCTCAAGAATGGTCCAGTCAAAGGCGCAGCCAGTGCCACCTTGTGCGCCATCAACCTTGGCATCAAATAACAGCCAGTCGGCAATGGCGGCATAGGCATCGATTCCTGCCATGTCATCGCGGGTGCCAATACGAATGGCTTTCATGACCGGCAAGCCTGTGAGGATTTTCACCGCTGCAACCCGTGCAGGGGTTTCGTTGCCGTGCAGTTGCACCATGCCAAGCGGCACAAGTGACAGCACGCGGCGCAACGTATCATCATCGGGGTCCACAAACAGGCCGACAGTCGTGATGGATGCGCTGGCTGACCCGACCAGTGGTGCCGCCTTTTCTGGTGCGATGTTGCGCGGTGATTTTGCATGGAAAACGAGGCCCGCGAAACGTGCGCCGCTTTTGGTTGCTGCATCCAGTGCCGCGCCATTGGTAATCCCGCAGATTTTGACCTGTGTCATGGCCTTGGTTTTAGCGTGTACAGGCGTTTAAAGCGATAGGGTTTTTTGGCCTTTGCCCGATGGTGCCTTGATGCGGATGACAGGTTTATCGCCGCGTGCGCTGATGTTCTGGGCGTATTTGTGTAAATCACGCAAGGCCGGCGACCATGTGTCATCCTCATCATGCCCGCGAGCCCACAAATAGCGGCGTGCCACTACGTCATTTTCGGCCAGGTCTTTGGCCTGCAGAGTTACATTATACAGTTTTTCAGGCTCGGGCAGTTTGTGCAGGCGCAGATTGCTTGCGAAATCGAGGCCCGCCAGTTGTACACCTTGCCGTTTATCGGTCATTAGGCTTGATGCCAGATCAAGCGGGTCGGCAAAAAATACATCGCTGAAAGCGGGTTTGAATGTTGCGTTTAGCTGGGTGCAAACGCTGGTGAACAAAGGCGCTGGTACTGGCGCTGCCGCGTTATCACGTTCATCGCGCGTGGCCAGGCACAAAAACTTTTCATGCAATGTGCGTGCGGTTGCCATATCGGCTTCGGGCAGGCGGTAACACGCGCCGTGGTAGCGGATATCGAAAGCACCGTCAGGGTCCTGATACGCTGTCATCAGCACGCGCATGGTCGGTGCATAGATGCGACCAGCCACGAGCACAGGGTCTGGAGTCACCCGTGCCTGTACGGCGAGCGCGGGGCTTTGCACGTCCATCGTGTTCAGTTGTAACTTGGTATCAATGGCCTGCTGCACGGCGGTGCTGGCCAGCGCCTTGCGAGGCGCGATATAGATGCCTTCGCCCCGATTCATAACGGGTACTTTGACGACAATATCGGGCGCGGCAAAATCGGCCTGAATGGGCGCGGCCAGCGCGTGCATACCGGCCATGGGGTATAGTTTTGTATCAGGGAACACGGTTGAACACTGCCCTGCCAGCAGGGCATAGAAAATGGCCTTATTAAGGGTTGTGAGCCGCGCGTTGCTGTTATGGTTGGGGGCATCGCTTTCGCGTCGTGGGTCCACTTTTTCCTCAAACGCTTCAATCGCGGGCAGGGGGTCAATGCCGTAGGCTTTCTTGTAGCCCAGTAGCCCTGATTTTTTAAGGTAGCCCAGTTCCAGCATATGCACGCGGCCATCGGCTACAATGATGTCGGCAACAAAGCTGAAAGGGGCGAAACGCGTTGTCATCAGGGCGCGAAGTTACATAAGCACCCGTGTTTATGTCAAAATAATCAGGCGATATCGGCCAAGATTTGACGCGCTGCATCATAAGGGCTTGCGGCCTGCGTGATGGGGCGGCCAATCACCATATGGTGCACACCGGCGACTACGGCCTGTCTGGGCGTCATGATGCGTTTCTGGTCATCATTTGCGGCCATGGGGCGGATGCCGGGCACCATCGTCAGGAAATCGGGCCCGCAGGTTTCGCGCACGGCGGCCACTTCAAGCGGCGAGCAAACAACGCCCGCCAAACCAGCTTGCTGCGTTAAAGATGCCAGACGTTTGACCTGATCGACAATGGGTAACTGCCAGCCAACGCCGGTAACAGCCGTTTCATCCATGCTTGTCAGCACTGTGACAGCAATAAGCAGTGGTGGTTTTATGCTGCGTTTTTGTGCTTCGTCATTCAGGGCATCAAGTGCCGTTTTCATCATTTCAAGGCCGCCCGATGCGTGGACATTCAGGAAGTCGGGTGCCAGCCTTGCAATGGAGCGTACCGCGCCTGCAACCGTATTGGGGATATCGTGGTATTTGAGGTCAATGAACAGGGAAATACCAGGCTGGGCTTTCTGGATTTCGGCAATGCCCTGCGGCCCCTGCGCGTTAAAAAACTCCATGCCCAGTTTGAGGCCGCAGCCGGCGGGTGCTACCGCACGGGCCATTGTTTTTGCGGCTTCCAAGTCGCCTGTATCGATTGCGCAGTAAATTTTCGGCAGGGTCATTTTACCGGTGTCCTTTGAAGCTGGGTTTCAAGCCATGTTATCGCGTCTGCCACTTCGGCCACACGGGGCAAAAGCGGTTGGAAATCCGAGGCTAGATCATGCGGGCCCAACAGGCAAAGAGGTTTGCCGAACAGGGTTGCCAGATTGATCTCGTTTCGGGTGCCACCGCTGCCCGGCAGGGCGATGATCGCGTTTGCGGTCAGGATATTGGCATGGTTGCGGCTTATAAAATCGGTGCCATCGCCCGCGTAAATGCCGAGCGGCGTATAGATGGGGATTTCGATATAGGGGTTGGGGTAGCCTTGGCGCGGAATGAACAGGTTTTCGGGGGATTTTTCAGTGGGCACGATTCCTATCGCAAAACCCTTGCGCGGCGTTACATCGGTAAAAGCTTTTGAAACCGTCGTCATGACTCCTGCGCCTGCGCCGGTCAATAAATGCACGTCAAGCGCGGCCAAGGCTTGGCCCAGCGCAAACGCCAATGAATCCCAGCCTTTTGTGCCGGACCCCATGACGCCCACAATGGGCAATTTATTCATCATATGTCTGTGTGCTTAGAATTTGTCTTCGGCGTTTTTATCGACGACTTTGCCGTTGAGGCGGTCGCGCAGCAATTTGCCGGTTTTGAAGAATGGCATCGTTTTGGCGCTGACCTGCACGGCAGAACCGGTGCGTGGGTTGCGGCCTGTACGGGCTTCGCGTTTTTTGACAGAAAATGCGCCAAAGCCGCGCAATTCAACGCGGTCGCCACGGGCCAATGCTTTTGTAATTTCGTCGAAAACGGTGTCGATCACGCGCTCGAGGTCGGATAGATACAAGTCGGGATAGCGTTCTGCCAGACGGCGGATCAGCTCTGATTTGGTCATGACCAGATAACCCCTTGTTTCCTTTTTGATTTCACACACACACTGCATCAAGTGTGTGCGCCTCGTCAAGTTTCAAGTTGCAGGTTTTTCCAATGCTTTCATACCCTTGCCAAAACTGGCGGCCCGCCGCATGATGCGGGGGATGAAACAGGCAGCCAACGACATGACAAACGCGCCCAAAAACCCCTTTATTGTAACCATTAGCGGCGACCTTGGGTCGGGTAAAAGTGTTTTGACCTCGGCTTTGGTCGAGCGTTGGGGGGCGGAGCGGTATTCAACGGGGTTGGTCCAGCGTAAACTGGCGGAAAGCCTTGGTATTACGACGCTTGAGTTGAATAAACGGGCCGAGACCGACAAGTCTATTGATGACCAGATCGATTCCGTTTTCCGGTCATTGGCGCAAACGCCAACCAATCTGGTTGTCGATTCCCGTATGGCGTTCCATTTTCTGCCCCAATCTTTCCGTATCAAGCTGGAAGTGCACCCGCAAGTGGCGGCCCAGCGTATTAAAGGGGATACTTCACGCGTTGGCGAAGGTGTCTATACCACGCCGGAAGAGGTAGAAGCCGCCATTGTTGCCCGTAAAAGCAGCGAGCGGGAGCGTTTCATCCGTTACTATAATACCGACATAGAAGACCATGTTGGTTATGACCTTGTCATCAATACGACTCATGTGCCGACAGCTGATGTGAATGCCATTGCCAATAAATCGATCGGGCACTGGCTCGATAAAAAACAGCATGGCAAGGTCTGGGTATCACCCAAATACCTTTATTGCCAGAAAGACACCGATACTCTGAGCAAGCAAGTTATCGAAAATAACCTCGGCGCGTTAATGGCAACAGGTGATGCTGATGTTTGGCCACTCAATGCCGTGCATGCTGCCAAGGTTGGTCCTCGTTATATTGTGACCCATGGTGCCGAGTGGGTGGCTGCCGCCTTGCAGGCCAATGTGGTTTTAATGCCTGTTTTTCTATCTAGTCAGATGGCTGAGGAGCCGGATGCCAAGATCAATGAAAAATGGGAAAAAGCTTTTAATTACAAGCATATGTAATTAAGTAAGTTAATCAACTTACCTTATATAAATTTTCATATATTTGTTGTTTCTTAAGCATTTTCAGGCATTTTGGGGCTTGAGATGAATGATCGGCTATCCCTGATGTTTGCCAAGCTCGCCTTTGATCCGGTGGGGGCTTACACGCGTATTGGCGAAAAGCTGATGAATGAAAACCCGCCTGATGCGCGCAAGATTACGGAATTGGCTATCGAAGCCAGCGAAGCGCGGTTGCGGGAAATGCCTGCGCTTTTGAAAGCGCGGATGATCACCGCGCTGGGCGACAATGTGCGCCTGACGCAGGAGGCCGGTTTAGAACCTTCCAACGATATCAAAATAGCTGGTTACCGCTTGGCGGTTTCGACGCCCATGCCGGAAAGCGTGGTCAAGCGCTTCGATGATACAGAAAAAGAGATGCTCGAGCGTCTGCGCTTCATGGTTATGGGCGACAGGTCGGAGGGCGCGCAGTTCAAAACCGACCCCTCCATGCTAATTCCGCCCGCTAAAGTGCGAGATTTCGCAGGCGACTTCCTAGACCAGTTCTCGGAAGTTTATGGTATCAAGCCGGGGATTGGTTTTAAACCATTGGCTGAGGAGTATAGAGGTAAAATCTCGGGCCATGCCTACTGGAATCCCTATGAGGGTGTGCCTGAGATAGCTGCCGATATAGGCGATGTCAAAACACTGGGTGATTTGGTCTATCTTGTCACGACTCTGAGCCACGAGGCGGTACATGCTGCTGCCTTCAGAACTCATATCAAAGATAGGGGGGAGTGGGAAACCGAAGGTCTTTCGGCCCAATATAACGATAAATCGGGCTTCAAACCGGCCACTACACGCACTAGTAACCAGTTTATTGACTATAAAGAGCTTCCGGAGGCCTATATTTTCAAGGCTTTGACCGATAAAGCCTTTTATACATCGGAAAATAAGCGAATATACGGCAATCATCCTGAAGAAATACAGGCCGAACGCACTGGCATACGCATTGGTCATGAGTTTGGAAAATTCATGGGCTTCGCCCCGAACCCCGAACTTTTTGCAGGAAGCTTGAAGAGCTACCCAAGCCCCGAACTGGTCAAGCAGCTGACTGCCCTGTTTGGCGAGCAGCCTGATTCCTTCAAAATTGAGCGTTTGAGCGGCGATATTGTGCCCGCCAATAAACGGATCGGCCTCGGCCTCGGCCCCCGTAAGCCCCATACTAAAGACCCATTCAAGCACGAAGACCCGCGCAGGGTCGCCAGCGTTAAAAACACGGCTCCGCCGCCCGCCTAATCATTCTTTTTGGGTGTTTAGCCGAATTTAGGCCTGCCACGCATTGCGGCCCCGCGTTTTTTTTGACAATATGCCGCCTCATGACAGACAACGCTGAAAAAGACCTTCTTGATACCCGCGCAGGGCGCGATGTCAGCTTCTTTGACCTTCATTCCGTGGAACAGATTTCGCAGCCGGACCTCGATCTGATCTTCGGGGTTGCGCGCCGCTTCCGCGCACACGAGACCTACAAATTCTCGTTCAATAAAGGGCGCAGTATGGTCAACGCGTTTTTCGAAAACTCGACACGCACGATGTCGAGCTTTGACTTATCCGCCAAGCAGTTGTCGATGGATACCAGCAATGTGGGTTCCAGCAGCTCGACATCGAAAGGCGAAAGCTTTCTTGATACGGCGCAGACGCTGGATGCGTATAACCTCAAGATCATCGTCATCCGTTCCAAGGAATCGGGCGTGCCTGAAATGTTGGCGCGCCACGTCAACGCATCCATCATCAATGCGGGCGATGGTTGGCACGAACACCCGACCCAAGGGTTGCTGGACGCGCTGACCATGCTCGACCATTTTGGCGAGAGCGACCTTGCCGGCCGCGTCGTTACGATTGTGGGCGATATTATGCATTCACGGGTATTTGGCTCGCTTGTAAGACTGCTCAAAAAACTCAAGGCCGAGGTGCGGGTGGCGGCACCTGAAACCTTCCTGCCTGCCGGTGTCGAAAACTTCGGCATCAAGACATATCTGCGCGTCGAAGACGCGTTGCAGGGTGCTGATGTAGTGTATGCCCTGCGTGTGCAGGAAGAGCGCGGGGCCAACGGCTTCATCCCGACCTTGCGCGAATATTCCAAAATGTACGGCATTAGCAAAAAACGCATGGATATGGCCAACAAGGGCGCGATTTTGATGCACCCGGGCCCTGTGCGCCGCGATGTCGATGTGCATTCGGCCCTCGTTACCGTTGACGAGCGTTCGCATATTTTGAAACAGGTTGAAAACGGCATGGCTATCCGCAAGACGCTGCTGTGGTTGATGGCCAACCGCGTGGGCGGGGCCAAGAAAACGATGGTGCGCCGATGACATCCCTTCTCATTAAAAACGGCCATGTGGTTGACCCCGCCAACAAGATCGATACGGTCATGGATGTGCTGGTGGTGGATGGCAAGATTGCCAAAATAGCCGCCAACATAAAAGACAGTGCCGACGAGGTGATTGATGCGATGGGGTTGGTGGTAACACCGGGGCTGATCGACCTTCAGGTGCATGTGCGCGAGCCGGGGCGTGAAGACAAGGAAACCATTGAAACCGCCTCATGGGCTGCACTTGCGGGCGGTATTACATCTATCGTGGCGATGCCCAATACGCGCCCCGTGGCCGATAACCAGACGGTCATCGAGTTCGTATCCAAACGTGCGCGCGCGCTGGATCTTATCAATGTTTACCCCACAGGTGCCATTACCAAGGGCGAAGCAGGCAAGGAACTGGCCGAGATATTCGAGCTTAAAAACGCCGGTGCCGTGGCTGTGACGGATGATGGTGTTGACGTGCAGGACGAGGGTTTGTTGCGCCGCGCGCTGCAATATACCAAAACCTGCGATATTTTACTGATGAGCCATTGCGAAGTGAATAGCCTGACCAATGGCGGCGTGATGCACGAAGGCTGGGTTTCAACCCAGCTGGGTTTGCCGGGTACGCCTGCGGCTGCTGAAGACCTCGCCGTTCAGAAAAACATCATGCTTGCCAATATGGCGGGCGCGCGTTTGCACTTGTTGCATAACTCGACCAAGGGTGCGGCTGATGCGATACGCGCGGCCAAAAAAGCAGGCCACAAAAATATCACGGCTGAAGTTTCGGTGCAGCATTTTGCACTGACCGACGCCGAGTGCATGGGCTACAACACCAATGCCAAAATGTACCCGCCCTTGCGGTCGGCTGACCATATCGCGGCAATTATCGAAGGCATCAAGGACGACACGTTCGATGCCTTTACAACTGACCACGCACCGCATATCGAACCTGAAAAACTGGAGCCGTTTATTGATGCGGCCTTTGGTTCGGTCGGGCTGGAAACTTCATTCGCTGTCATGAACACCTATCTTGTCAAAGCAGGGCATATCGGCCTTTCCAAGGGTATATCGAAAATGACGATCGAGCCCGCGCGCATCATGCGCCTTAACAAAGGTACGCTCAGCGTCGGGGCTGATGCCGATATCGCGATTTTTGATACTAACCTGCAATGGGTTGTTGATGGCAAAGCGGGTTTGTCAAAAGGCAAAAACTGCGTATTCGACGGTAAAAAGCTCACAGGCCGCGCCGTCACCACCATTGTTGGCGGCCGCGTGAAATACGCGAATGGCCAGATCAATGGGCGCTGAAGCCATCATGCAACAGGCAGAACCATCTTATTTCGCGGGGCTGAACCCCCCGCAGCGGCAAGCTGTTGAAACGCTTGACGGGCCAGTGCTTGTACTGGCTGGTGCCGGTACGGGTAAGACCCGCGTGTTGACCACGAGGCTTGCTCATATTTTATCAACTGGCCGTGCATGGCCTTCGCAAATACTGGCAGTCACCTTCACCAACAAAGCTGCCGCCGAAATGAAACATCGCGTCTCAACCGCTTTGGGTGGGCAGCCGGTTGAAGGCTGGTGGCTGGGCACTTTCCATGCGCTTTGCGCGCGCATGTTGCGCCAGCACGCCGGGCTTGTGGGGCTGAACGCGCAATTCACGATTATCGATGATGACGACCAGCAACGCGTCATCAAGCAGTTGATGGAAGCCGATAACCTCGACACCAAAAAGAACCCGCCCAAGGCTCTGGTAGCCGCCATCAGCCGCTGGAAAGACAAGGGGCTTGCGCCCGACATGGTGGGCGCAGGTGACGCGGGCGATTTGGCGGGCGGCAAAGCTGTGTCGTATTACCGCCGTTATCAGGACCGTCTGCGGATGCTTAATGCGTGTGACTTTGGCGATTTATTGCTGCATGTCATCACCATTTTGCGCGACCCCAAAAATGCCGAAGTGTTGGCGGGGTATCACAAGCGTTTCAAATACATCATGGTTGATGAATATCAGGATACCAACGTGGCTCAGTATATGTGGCTGCGTTTATTGGCCGCTGGCGGCGGGAATATCTGCTGTGTGGGCGATGACGACCAGTCGATTTACGGGTGGCGGGGCGCTGAAGTGGGCAATATTTTACGGTTTGAAAAAGATTTTCCTGGCGCGGTTGTGGTGCGGCTTGAGCAGAATTACCGATCAACCGGGCATATACTGGCGGCTGCAGGCGGGGTTATTGCCAATAACGCTGGTCGCCTTGGCAAGACGCTTTGGAGCGCGGGGGAAGACGGCCAAAAGGTTGAAGTCCATGCTCTGTGGGATGGCGAGGCCGAGGCGCGCTGGGTGGGCGAGAAAATCGAGAACCTGAAGCGTGAAGGTGTGTCACATGACGGCATGGCGATTTTGGTGCGCGCCGGATTCCAGATGCGGGAATTTGAAGACCGGTTTTTGAAACTATCCATTCCCTACCGTGTGGTTGGCGGCCCGCGTTTTTATGAACGGGCCGAAATACGCGATGCGCTGGCCTATCTGCGCGTACTCTCGCAGCCTGCGGATGATTTGGCGCTGGAGCGTATTATCAATGTGCCCAAGCGCGGTATTGGCGACACCACCGTTGAACGTTTGATAGCGCATGCGCGCGCATCGAATTTATCGCTGCATGATGCAACGGTACAATTGCTTGAGACGGATGAATTGCGCGGCAAGGCGCGTGAAGCCTTACGCGGCGTCATGGATGATTTTGCGCGCTGGCGGGCGCTTTCCGAAAACACGCCGCACCCGCAACTGACTCACCAGATACTGGATGAAAGCGGTTACAACGCCATGTGGCAGGCTGAAAAAACGCCGGATGCGACAGGCCGCCTTGAAAACCTTCGCGAACTTGTGTCGGCCATGGCGGAATTTGAAACACTGCCCATGTTCCTCGAGCATGTATCGCTTGTCATGGAAAATGCCGAAACATCAACAGCACCCAAAGTGACATTGATGACTTTGCACGGCGCCAAAGGCCTTGAATTCGATTGCGTGTTTTTGCCGGGCTGGGAGGAAGGGTTGTTTCCATCCCAGCGCAGCATGGATGAAAGCGGCGCATCGGGCCTCGAGGAAGAACGCCGCTTAGCCTATGTGGGCATTACCCGTGCCAAAAAACGTGCTTTCATTACCTATGCGGGCAACCGCCGTATTTACGGCAACTGGACTTCGGCCATCGCCTCGCGCTTTATTGAAGAGCTGCCGGATGACCATATCGAGGTATCGTCCGATATGGGGAATTATGGCGGTGGGCGTTCAACGCACTGGGATTCAAGCGGGTTCAAGCCGCAGCTGGCGGCTACGCCCATTACATCGAGCATCGTCCGCAAATCAGTCGGCGGTATGGAAGTGGGCGCGCGCGTATTTCACGAGAAATTCGGCAATGGCAGTGTCATCAATATTGATGGCAACAAGCTGGATGTAAAATTCGATGCAGCAGGTTTGAAGCGCGTTCTTGATAGTTTTGTGACGCGCAACGTCTAGGCCGCTTTAAAGCTTTTACCCGCCACTACCTTGATTTGCGATGCCCTGATGGCTGCGGACACATCATCATGCGGCATGTCTTGCGGGGCTGCCGCGCTGGCAGTTTGCAGGCGATTAAACAATTTGACCGAGGCGACCATCGTCATCATCCGGGCCTGAATGTAACAGATATCGGCGGCTTTACGTTCATTCAGCCAGTGTTTGACCAGCAGATCCTGCAATTCGCTTGGCCCCTGCATGAGGGCTATGAGCATGGCCGACCGGCCTTCAGGGCTTTTCATTTTGGTGCCAAGGGCACCCAGAGCTGCGCTAGTGTCATAGCCGATGCAGTTGATGCGGGCGCGGAAATAGTGCTTGTCGGTCATGGAGAGGTTTGTTTCCTCGTGCTCGCGTGCTAGATTGGTGGCGGCGCGGTTGAGGCCGAAGAGTTTGTGGTCCATATAGTCGGCCCGCAGTCTGGTGAAGCCTGCGTCCAGATCCTTGCTTTTTGAGCTGGACATATCGCTTACGGTTTCCTTGAAATTGGTAACAGCCTTCAGGTATTCGTCAAAGTCGATCGCATCGGTTTTCTGGACCGAGCGGACCATGACGTTGTAGAGCCACACCACGTCCTGTTCCAGTGTGGGGCGGAATATTTCGCGATATACGCTGGCAACGACAGAATCGTCCAGTTTTGGTGCTTCGCTATCCTGCCATAAGGCGCATAGCTTTCCTTTTGAAAAGTATTGCATAGCCTGCCCTGTATCTTGCTTTTTTTAGTATCTCGCCCCATTCTTGGGGCCGCCGTCAAGCCTTGTTAAAGATGGGTATGAATATGCGACAAAAAATAGCAACCGTTTTTGGTGCCACGGGCTTCCTCGGACGCCACGTTGTGCGTGCGTTTATTGACGCGGGGTACACTGTACGTGCCGTTACCCGCACTGCACAAAAAGCATATTTCCTAAGACCCTACGGCGAAGTGGGGCAAGTTGTGCCCTTAAGTGCCATGATGGACGACCCTGACGGCGTGGAAGCCTGCGTGCGGGGTGCTGACACGGTTGTGTACCTGCCAGGCGTGTTACATGCCAGCAAGGACGGTTTTGCCCGTGTGCATGTTGAATATCCGGCCCAGATAGCCGATGCTGCCGCCCGTTTGCATGTACGCCGTTTTATCCATATCAGCGCGCTTGCGTGCGAACGCGGCAAATCGCTTTACGCGCGTACCAAGCGTGCCGGTGAGATGGCCGTGCAACTGGCCTACCCGAACGCAGTTATTCTGCGCCCGTCGATTCTTTTCGGACCTGAAGACGGGTTTTTTGCCCGTTTTGCCGGAATGGCGCGTAGTTTGCCTGCTTTGCCACTCATTGGTGGCGGTCTGACCCGCTTTCAACCTGTTTTTGTAGGTGATGTTGCCAAGGCTGTGCTGAATGCCGCAACTTTGCCACCCCATGGCCACCAAAATCCCGAAGGGCGCATTTATGAATTGGGTGGCCCAAGCGTGTACAGCTTCAAGGAACTGATGCAAAAAATACTGGTCCAAACGGGTATTAAAGCAGGCCTTGTGACACTGCCTTACGGCCTTGCGCGCGTGATGGGGCGTATCATGCAGGTATTGCCGGGTGCGCCTTTGACGGCTGATCAGGTCAAATCGCTTAAAACCGATAACATTGTTGCAACGGGGGCATCTGGTCTTGATGCGCTTGGCGTGGATGCCACGGCGCTTGAAACCGTGCTACCTTCCATTCTTGCACGGTTCCGCGATGGCGGCCCCGCAGCCCATAAAACACAGGCAGTCTGATATGCGTTTTTATACCCTTGCCCTTTTGTCCCTTGTTTGCGGTGTTGGCATTGTGCAGCCAGCCATGGCGCAGCAACGCCCTGAAGGTATTGCAGCCGTAGTAAATCAGGACATTGTGACCACGACCGACCTTAAAGACCGTGCTGAAATGCTGCTTAAATCGTCAGGCAAGGCGCCGAGCGCCGATATGGTCGAGCGTGTGAAGCCGCAGGTGTTAGAAGGCCTGATTGCCGAGACCGTACAATTGCAGGAAGCCAAGAAACAGGGCGTCAGCGTTACGGATGATGAAGTGAAAGGCGGCCTTAAGAAAATTGCCGAAGGCAACAAAATGACGGCTGAACAGTTTACGGATTTGCTTAAACGCCAGGGCATTCGCATGTCTTCCATCGAACATCAGATCAAGGCGCAGATCGGCTGGGGCAAAGTCATCCAGCAGGTATTGCGCCCGCGTGTCGTCATTGGCGAATCTGAAATCAAGGCCGAACGTGCGCGCATGGCTGAATCATCGGGCAAGCGCGAATTTCTGGCAGCCGAAATCTTTTTACCTGTGTCAGGTCCGCAGGATGATGCGCGCGTGAAAGCGTTGGCACAGACGCTGGCTGGTGAAATCCGTAAGGGCAAACCCTTTCCGCAGATTGCGCGCGAACAATCGCAATCGGCCAGTGCCGCCCAAGGCGGCATGATGGGCTGGATTGCCGAAGGCCAGATGGAACCTGCGATTGACCGTGCGCTTTCAAACCTGCCCAAAGATACAGTCAGCAACCCTGTGAAGGGTGATGATGGGTATTACCTTTTGTATGTGCGCGATATTCGTGCGGCTGATGCTGCAGCCCAGCCAAGCGATGCCGTGCTGACACTACGCGAACTGATGATTGATGATACGGGCCTGCGCGATAAAGATGCCCACGCCGAGGCCGATGCCATTGCGCGTGATCTGACTGGCTGCCTGAGCATCACGAAAGTTGCCGCATCGGACAAGCGTTACAAACTGGTTGAACGCCAGGTGGCTATCAACGAGTTGACCGATAGCGAAAAAGCACGTCTGGGCGCTATGGATATTGGCCGCGCAACGGCCCCTGAATACACCGCAAACCGCGCCGTCATTTCCATGGTGTGCGAACGCACAGACCCCAAAGGCCCGATGGCGAACGATAGTGCGATTGAACGTAAAATCGGCCTCCAGCGCCTTGATATGCTCCAAAAGAGATATCTGCGTGACCTTATTGGCGCTGCCTACATTGAACGCCGCATATAAAGACGCGATTGCCGACCTGCCGCCGTTGCGGGATGTCATCCGCGATGGGGGGCTGGCTGCGACCAAGGCTTTGGGGCAGAACTTTCTGCTCGACCTCAACCTCACATCATCCATCGCGCGGTTGAATGGCGATCTGGACGGCCTTGATGCCGTTGAAATCGGCCCCGGGCCCGGCGGGCTTACCCGCGCCTTGCTGCTGGCAGGTGCAGAAAGCGTACATGCCATTGAATACGATGCGCGCGCGGTTGATGTATTGCAGCCGCTGGTCGAGGCGGCCAGCGGGCATTTGCAGGTGCATCAAGGCGATGCGCTGGAGCTTGATGCTTTAACACTGGGTCGTGAAGGCCACCGTGTTGTGATTGCCAACCTGCCTTACAATGTGGCTTCGCCCATTCTTATAACTTTGCTGCGCGGTATTCATGCGCGCGGCGACCAAGCCGCACAGTTCATGCTGCTGATGTTCCAGAAGGAAGTGGCCGATCGTATTGTCGCCGCACCCCATTCCAAAATTTACGGGCGTTTGTCGGTGATGGTGCAGTGGCTTTGCAAAACGAAATCGATGAAAGTATTGCCGCCTTCGGCTTTTTCGCCGCAGCCCAAAATTCATTCCGCCGTGGTGCGGTTTCTGCCCATTGCGCGCAAAGACGGCGTGGCGTTCGACACCATGGAAAAACTGCTGGCGGCCGCCTTCAACCAGCGGCGCAAAATGCTGCGCCAGTCGCTTAAAGATTACGTGATGTATTTCGAGGCTGCCAATATTGACGGCACCTTGCGCGCGGAAGACTTGCCGGTGGCCGATTATGTGCGGCTGGCGCAGGTGATTGAGGCTGCATCATGACCGCGATTATCATCACCGGCGCCAGCAGCGGTATTGGCGAGGCGCTGGCATTGCAATACGCAGCATCAGGCGTTGTGCTGGGCCTCACGGGCCGTGACCATACCCGCCTTGAGGGCGTGATTGATGCATGCCGTGCGCGCGGGGCCGTGGTTGAAGGTATTGTCATGGACGTAGGCGACCGCGCAGGCATGGCGACATGGCTTGAGGGTTTTTACGGCCGCCACGGCTGCGACCTTGTGGTGGCCAATGCAGGCGTAGCAGGCGGGGTGCGCGGGGCTACGCCAGAAGCGCTGGAAGCGGCACGCGCGATGTTCAAAACAAATATCGACGGTGTGCTGAATACGATTGACCCGCTTATTCCGCATATGGCGAAAAGCGGCAAGGGCCAGATTGCGCTTGTGTCATCGCTGGCGGGGTTTAGGGGGCTTGCGGGGGCGCCTGCCTATGCGGCATCGAAGGGGTTTGTAAAATTATATGGCGAAGGTTTGCGCGGCAGCCTTGCACCCCTTGGTATCAAGGTCAGTGTCATTTGCCCGGGGTTTGTTGTTAGCCGTATTACGGGCCTCAACCACTTCCCGATGCCGTTTTTGATGGCGGCCGATAAAGCCGCGCGCATTATTGCCGATGGCCTTCAAAAGAACAGGGCGCGGATTGCATTTCCCGCGCCCATGGTCTTCGGTGTGTGGTTACTGGCGGCATTGCCTGCGGCGGTATCAGACTGGATTAGCCGCAAGCTGCCTGCAAAAGATTAGAGCTGCGATTCAACCCACTGCATCAATTGCGCCTTCGGCAGCGCGCCTACCTTGGTGGCAGCCAAAGCACCGCCCTTGAACAGCATCAGGGTGGGGATACCGCGTACGCCATATTTGGTAGGCGTGTGTGGGTTTTCATCGATATTCACTTTGACGACTTTCACGCGGCCTTGAAGGTCGGTCGAGACTTCATCGACAATCGGCGAAAGCATTTTGCATGGGCCGCACCATTCGGCCCAGAAATCGACCAAAACAGGTTCGGATGATTGCAGGACTTCGGATTCAAAATTTGCGTCGCTAGTGGCGATAGCCATGGGGTAGTCCTTCCTAAAAGAGTCACCATAAAATATGGGGCGAAAACCCGTTCGGTCAAGGTTATAAAGCCTTAACCTGAATTATTAGGGTAATAATTCAGGGCGTTCACGACGCCACGCAGGCTTCGCGGCATAAGCCGCGGGCCGCAGTCGCGGCCTTGAAGTCCGGTGCGGATTAAAGGATTTCAGTTATATCCATCAGCCGCGGACCATCCGTCCAGAGCAGGGCGCAGCTTATCTGCTTTTCAGGCCATATGCGGCGTAAAAGGTCACGGTAGGTGCGTAACTGCGCCTTGTAGGCTTCGGGCACGGCGTCCGGCGTTTTGGGGGCCGGGCGGTTGGTTTTATAGTCCAGCACCATGACTTGCGTTGCTGTGACCACCAATCTGTCCATCTGGCCGGATACGATGCGCCCGCCGTCTATCAGGCCTGTTAAGGGCACTTCGGCACGGGCATCGGGGCCAAATAGCGGGCCGAAGGCAGGGTCATTCAGTACATTCATAACGGCTGCCAGTATTTCAGCCTGTTCCGGCACGCTTAGGTCATGGGCTGGTTGTGTCAGCCATGCCGTTACACGTTCCATACGGATGTCGGCAGGCAATTCCGGCAGGAACTGGAACATGGTGTGGATAATGCGCCCGCGTTTGAAGCGGTGCCCGATATCGCCAAACAAGGGCGATATGGCAGCCGGGTCTTCCTCAACACCTGAGGGCTTTGAAGGCATTAGCGGTCTTGGCGGGTTTTCCGGTACGGGGGCGGGGGTGAACGCCCATGTGGGCATGGGCGTTTCGGCAGTTTCCGGATGCGCCTTGGAATCGGGCATTTTAATGGGGGCTGTTTGTGCGTTTTTAATGATGCGCGTACCGTCATCCTGCACATCGACCTGACCCAGATTTTGTTCGGTAAAGGCATTGGCAATGCGGAAATACCAGCTGTTGTTTTTATCGATGTAACGGCTTTCCGATTTTTGGGCACCGCCGATATACAGGCGGTCCGCCGCGCGGGTAAGGGCTACGTATAGCAGGCGCTTATATTCTTCATCCGCCCTTGCGCGGGCATCGGCTACACGGGCATCGCATATATCGGCACGCATATCACTGTTGGGTGCCCAAAGCGGAATGCCGTTTGTATCGGTACGGTCGGGCCATAAAATTGGGTCTGTTTTATTGGCTGATGCGCTGGCGCGCACGGTATCGGGCATGAATACGATGGGCGCTTCAAGCCCCTTCGAGCCGTGTACTGTCATGAGGCGCACACGGTTGCCAGCGTCGTTCATCTGGCGCTTGATTTCACTGTCGTCATCCAGCGCGTCTTGTAGAAAACCTTGCAGGCCGCGCGTATCGCCGCGGTCGTAGGTGTCGGTTCTTGCCAGCAATTCCTGCAGCGGGTCGCGCACATCAGGGCCCAGCCGTGCCATAAGCGCGCGCAGGCCTGTGTGGCTGTCGGTCACGCAGGGGCGATATAAAATATGATGCAGCAGGCTTGATGCTTGTGCGCTACCGGCCACTTCAAGCAGCTGGCCAAGCCATGCGGCAATATTTTGGTATGCGGGCGCATCCTTCACACGGTTCCAGAGCGTTGTGTCACCGCGCGCGATGCAAAGTGTATAGAGCGCATCTTCATCGAGCCCTACCAATGGGCTTTTGAGAAGGGATGCCAGATTCAAATCGTCATCTGGCTGTAGGGTGAAAGCCAGTGCTGCCAGTACATCCATAACAGCCAGTTGTTTTGTAACCACCATGCGGTCAATGCCGCCTACCGGAATGTTGCGCGCGCGCAGAGCCTTTAAAATTGCATCGGCCATGGGCTTGCGTTTGGCAACCAGAATCATGATATCGCCTGCTTCGATGCGGCGGTTTTGCGATTCCAGTTTTTCATTGGGGTCGCTTATCAGGCGCTGGATTGTATCGGCCAGTTTATCGGCTATTTGCACAACGGGGCTTGCCGTGTCGGCAGCGGCTTCGGCAATGTGCCATGCGGTTGGCGCGGCGGTATCCTGCCGTTCGATCAGCGGCCATAATTCAACGCGGCCGGCTTTGCCACTATGGAAGGCCTGGTGGACGATCGGCTCACCGCCACGGGCGACACCGCTTGCCATATCGGGCATAGCGAATATTGCATCGACCGCACGCAAGATGGATGGCGAGGAGCGGAAGGAAATACGCATCGGCACATCGCGAAAATCGGGTGCCTGTTGTTCAAGCCGTATTCGCATGGCGTCGAATACGCGCGGGTCGGCGCGCTGGAAGCTGAAGATGGATTGTTTTTCATCACCCACCACAAAAGTGGTGCGCGGTACATCACCGCGGGCGGAGAGGCCGGCATAAAATTCATCGGATAGCGCGGTTACGATATCCCACTGGTCGGGGTTGGTGTCCTGTGCTTCGTCAACCAGTATATGGTCTATCCCGCCATCGAGTTTGTATTGTACCCAGTGGACGCCATCGCCATTGAGCAGCGCGCGGGTACGGTCGATCAGGTCTTCGTAATCGAGTCTGTTGCGGCGGCGTTTTTCGGCTTCATAGCCATCAAGAGCGGCGACTGTAAAGCGCAGCAGCGCGTTGGTCGCGCGTGCGGTTTCGATGTTGCGCAGTGTGCTTTGCAGGCTTAGTGCCCGCGCGCTCTCGTCAGCATAAAGGGCAATGGCGGCCGGATCATCCTTCAGGCTGCCTGCAGGTTTTTTTTGGTTCCCGTTTTTGGCCGCGAATAAATCGATATAGTCATCGAGCATGTCGTGCCGCGTTGTGGCATCACTACTTAAAAAACGGTCGAGCGTGTTAAACGCCGCTTGGTTGCCTTTGGTTTTTTTGCAATTTTGCAAAGCGGGCAGAATGCCACGCAACACTGCATCGGGCGTGTACTTTAAAAATGCTTCAATGGCGCTTTCGGTTGTTGTGTTGGCGGCCACGGATAATGTTTTTTCAACCGCTGCGCAAAGGCCTTCAATATCGCCATAGCGCGTACGCAGTGCCGCCAACCTTGCACGTTCGGCTGCCATCGTCGCCATTAGTTTTTCAATATCGTCAGCCGATTTGAGCGATGCGAGATAATCGAACGCGGCATGTAGTGACGAGCCTGCGGCAGCAGGGTTTTGCAACTGCATGATGAGGGCGTGGCGTACGCCCGTCATCAAGGTCTTGGCTTCCGTATCGTCCATTACCTTGAAGCCTGCGGGCAGGCCTGCTTCCATCGGGAAGCGGGCGAGGACCGATTGGCAGAAGGCGTGGATGGTCAGGATTTTCATGCCGCCCGGCACTTCGAGCACGCGGGCAAACAGTTCACGCGCGCGTTTTATTTGCGCGGCATCGGGTGCTGCACCCAGAATTTTTCCAAGACGCTCGTTAAGTTCGGTATCGGGTACAATGGTCCAGTCACGTAAGTAACGCATAATGCGTTCCATGACTTCGGCGGCGGCGGCCTTGGTGAAGGTGATACACAAAATGCGCGCAGGGTCTGCGCCAGCGCTTGTATCATTCGGCAGCATCAGGCGCAGAACACGTTCGGCCAGCACCTTGGTTTTGCCCGAGCCTGCCGATGCACCGACCCAGACGGTTTCATCAGGCGTCGTCGCCTCAAACTGCAGGCGGTTGGCGAGTACCGATACATCAAGCGTGTCGTCAGTTTTGCGAAGGGGGGTTTGGTTCATGCAGCGTCCTCCCATTCGGCGTCATCGCCTTGCGACCATTCGGCAATGCGGGCCAGATGCGCGTATTCGTAATCATCGCGCAGCTTGTTGTCGGGGTCGGGCCAGCAGGTATAGGCCAAGGCCGCATCAAGGTACGCACGCACCAGTTTCTCGACACCGTCTTTGGCCTCGGCACAAAGGGCATCGATTTCCTTGAGTTCGGTTGTTTTAAAACTGTCTTCCCCGCCGCCTGTTTTCCAGTAGGCGAGTGCTGACAATGTTTGCGGCGTATGGCTTGTGTTGATGGCTGTGTTGAAGCCGCCATGAAGCAGCATGGCACCGAGCAGACCTAGTTGAGGTTCTTCCCCGCTTTTGACTTTTTTGACGGTAGGTGCACTGCCTGATTTATAATCAATCACGGCCCAGCCGGATGTACGTTCCTCGATACGGTCGGCACGGCCTTCGAGTGTGAAAGGCCCTTGCGATGTTTCTATGGTCAGGCTGCCTTTTATTTCAGGGTAAATTTTGAGCGTATCTGTACGCCACGCACGCTCAAACGGGATGAGCGCTTTGGCCATGCGTACAAAGCGCGGCCACCAGTGGCCAGTCACATCAGGGTGCTGGTGGGCTGCGGCGAATTCAGTGGCGCCAATATCAAGCAGTTTTGGCAAGGCGTCATCCGGCAAGTCACGCGGGAAGGCTGCGCCATATTGCATGAGAGCATCATGGATCAGCGTGCCGCGCTCAGCCGCGTCAGGGTCCGCGGCAATGGGGTCAAGCGGGCGGAGTTTTAGAATATGGCGTGCGTAAATGCCGTACGGGTCACGCCGCAATTTGCCGATTTCCGTGACTGACAATTTGGTAGGCCGCACATGCAATGGCGGGTTGGGCGCAGGGCGCGTGATGGTTTTTGCAGGGGCCAAAGGCGCATCAAGTCGTGCTGCCATGGAAAGCCATATGCCAGCGCCGCTACGGATATCAGGTTTGTAGGGTTGGGCTGCGGCTAGTGTATCAAGCCGTTGCAGCCAGCGGGCGGGAATGGCGGGTGCGCCATCGCGGTTTTTGCTGCGAGTCAATACAACATCGGCGGCACCGAGGCATTGCGCGAAGTCGTGTGCCGCAAGGGTTATTGCACGTTCAGGGGCTGGCAGGCCAAAGCGTTTACGCATGTCGCGCGACATCCAACCATCGGTTTGCGCCGGGGCGGGCCATGTGCCTTCATTCAGTGACCCCAGAATCATTTTTGCGCATTGGTACAATCGCGCCTCGATCATTCCTAAAATCATCAGGCGCGGGTGGGTCCCGTAACGGGGGCGGATGTCGATGCCTTCGATGGATGCCGCCAGCAAATCGGCACAGCCTGCCCAGTCAAGCGCGGGCAAAATATCAGCTTGTTCCAGCAGCATGGTTAAGGCCTCGGCCATGGCTTCACCTGCATCACCTGCCCATAGGCGTGACGCACCCATATATTCGGGGGTTGATGCCAGTTGTTCGGCCAGATGCAAAAGTGCGCGCAGACGCGATGCTGTATCGATTGCAGCATCGGCGGCATCGAATAGTGTTTGCAAATATGCGAGGCCAGCTGACAGGCTGGGGTGTTTTTCTGCGCGATGGAGCAGCCCGCCGAAACCTTCCTCCATGCGCGTACCGCGCAAGATATGTTTATCGACCAAGCGCGTGAAGGTACGGAAAGGCGGGGCCGCCGACGGCCAGTTGGTACCACCACCTGCAAAGCTGCTTTTGAGGAGGGATAGAAACGCAACCGGCTCCTGTTTTTCGGCCAGCACGCGGGCCAGCAATTGCAGCCACTGGCCAATAGGCGTGTTGGCGAGCGGAAGACCCGCGGAGTCATCCACTGCAATGCCCCAGCGACTGAGCATGAGGGCCACGCGCGATGCCAATATACGGTCTGGCGTTACCAGCACGCAGGGTTGCTTTTGCTGCAAATCATCGGCGTGGGCGCGCATCATCAAGGCAATCGCCGTCGCTTCTTCATCGAGCGTGTCGGCTTCAAGTAATGTGAGGCCCTGCCATGCGGATTCGGGCAGGGCTTCACGCGTCCATGCCTCAAGCGACGAGGCCGGGCGCATAAGGGTTGATACAAGCACGTCGCGCGGCGTGGCGGCCGATGCCACGGGCCATTGTTTTACATCAGTCCGCGTAGCGCCCATGGATAACAGCAAGGCGGCTAAGCCTGCCTGCGGGTGACCTTCCTCGATTGCGGTCCATGCGTCTTCATCCATCAGCGTATCAAGGCCCGGCAATACCACTTGGCCTTGCGGCAGTGAGGCTACGGTTTTGAGTAGCGCCGCAATGGCGGGTGTAGGGCCGGTGGAACCAGCGGCGATGACGGGCGTTTGCGGTGGGTTTTGAATGAGGGATCGGGTGTAAGCGGTGATGATGCCGTGGCGGTATGCGCCCATGTCAGATACGCCCTCGGCTGCCAGATGCTGCGGCCAGAACACGCGCAGTACGTCTTTGAGGAAACTCAAATTGATTTGCCAGTGCGCCGCGTAATCTTCAGGCACCAGCGTATCGAGTGCATCGAGCGAGAGGTTTTCCGTGTGTGCGGCATCCAAAAACCGCGCGAGGTCATTTGCCATGGCCAGTGCTTGCGCGGTCGTAAACTGGTCGGGCCGTGCAGCGGTTAAATAACGTGCCAGCACAAGGCGGCGGCGCAGGGGGCTGATGGCGGGCAGTACATCAAGCGCATCGCCGGAGGCGCTTAAAAATAGCGCGTCTTCCTCGACATCGCCCACGGGGCGGATGGCGGGTAGCAGCAAAGGCGTGCCCGATGATTCGCGTAAAAACGCATCACGCAATGAGCGGCATGCGCGGCGGTTTGGCAGCAAAATGGTAACGGACGCCAGCACCATCGGGTCGTGCCCGTATTGCGCAAGCACCCCACGGGCAAGCGCATCTACAAACGAGACACTGCCGGGGATGCTGAGAATATTCATTTTACATCCCACGCATCTGTTACATGCTTCACATCATCGGGCGTGCTGAGATGGTGCCATGTGCCTTCGTGGATGACTGCCGAAAGACGGTTTTTATTCTGTGCTGCGTCCATCAGTTGCAGGAATGAGAAGGGTGTATAGGGCGTACCATCAAAGATACTGGGTTTAATGATGCGCGCGCTGTTCCACATATATTTGCCCGAATGGTCGAGTGTGCGAATAGGTTTGCTTTCTTTGATTGTGTAATCGCCCACGCCTGGCGTTAAAACCATGGTGTTTAGGGGCTGGAGGGAAAGCAGCATGTCGGATGTATCGGGCTTCCAAGCCGATTCCATCTGCTGCAGCGTTTTGATGTGCGGGGCATCGACCAGAATGGAATCGCCTGACAGCACAATTACAGGCTGGCTGGCGTCAAGGAAGCGCAGGCCTTGTTTGAGGCCGCCACCGGTATCAAGCAATACTTCCTCGCGGCTGATGATGATGTCGAAGGGCATGGATTTGCATTTTTGCTGCAAATAATCCTCCAGCACCTCGGCCTTGTAGTGCGTATTGATAACGCAGCGCGTGATGCCGTGGGCAGCCAGCTGGTCGAGTGCATAGTCGATCATCGGGCGGCCATGCACCTCGACCATCGGCTTGGGTTTGTCGTTACTTAGAGGGCGCATACGCTGCCCGAGGCCAGCTGCCAGAATGAAACCCTGCTGTATCATCCGCGTACCTCAATCAGGCGGCCATTGGTGCCTTCCGGCGTCAGGGTTATGTGTATGGCATCGTGCGGCAGCAATGTACCGATGCGAGCCGGCCATTCGACGAGCACGAGGTTTGCTGTTGCCAGCGCATCTTCCCAGCCCAGTTCGAATACTTCTTCAGGGTCTTTGAGGCGGTAGAGGTCAAAATGCCAGACCTCGCCTTTGGGCGTGTCGTAGGTTTGCAGCAGGGTAAAGGTGGGGCTAGGTACATCGAGCGTGGTATCGCCGCATAAATAGCGGATAAGGGCGCGCGAGAAGGCGGTTTTGCCTGCGCCCAGATCGCCTTCCAAGGCGATAAGGGCCCCCTTTTCCAGATAAGGGGCGAGGTCGGCTGCGACGCCGTGCAGCGCATCTTCGGATTCGATGTGAAAAGTCTTGCTGATAGCCATCAGAAATGCGTATCACAGAAGGCATGGACATGAAAACAGACGTTGCCATTATCGGCGCAGGGCCAAGCGGCCTTTTTGCCGCCTTTCAGTGCGGTATGCTGGGGCTTTCGTGCCATGTTATCGATACTTTGCCCGATATTGGCGGCCAATGTACCGCCCTTTACCCTGAAAAGCCCATTTACGACATTCCGGCGTTGCCCAAAATTGCGGCGGCTGACCTTATTGCAAATCTGGAGGCACAGGCGGCGCCTTTTGCTCCCGACTACCTGCTGAATGTGGCCGTGATGGACGTGGAAAAGCAGGATCGGCGGTTTACTCTGACGTTATCTGATGGTCGAACCATTGATGCGGGCGCAGTTATTATTGCGGCAGGCCCCGGTGCCTTTGGCCCTAACCGCCCGCCGCTTGAGGGGCTGGAAGCTTATGAGGGCCGTTCCGTATTTTACATGGTGCGACGCCGTGACGATTTTGCAGGCAAGCGCGTGATTATTGCGGGTGGTGGCGATTCAGCCGTCGATTGGGCTGTATCGCTGGCCGATATTGCGAAGGTCAGTGTTGTGCACCGGCGCGACCAGTTCAGGGCGGCACCAGATAGCGTTGCCAAGATGAAGGCTTTGGCCGCAAGCGGTAAAATCGAGATGGTGGTGCCCTATCAGCTTAAAGCCCTTCAAGGGGATGGCGAGACGCTTACAGGCGTTGAAGTTGCCACACTGGAAGGTGATTCCAAAATGCTGGAGGCCGATGCGCTGCTGGCGTTTTTCGGGCTTGCCGCCAAGCTTGGGCCGATTGCCGACTGGGGCTTAACATTATCGGGTGCAGGCATTGTGACCGACCCCTCAAACGCCGAAACGTCTATCACCGGTGTTTACGCGGTGGGCGATATTGCTGCGTATGACAACAAGCTAAAGCTTATATCAGTCGGGTTTGGGGAGGCCGCGATGGCCGCGCACGGGGCTTACCACTACATCAACCCCGACCGCGCGTTGCACATGGAATATTCGACCACCAAAGGTGTGCCGCAAAAGGCTTAATAGCCTTCTGTCGGGCCTGTGCGCGGCAAAATAATGGTCACAGCCGTGCCCTGGCCCAATGTGCTTTCCAGTTCAACCGTACCGCCATGCAGGCGCGCGATATTGCGCACAAGGCTTAGGCCCAAGCCCGGCCCTGCGGCCTTGCCCTGCGCCGTGGTGCCTGATGACCGCTGGAAGGGTGCGAACAGGCGCTGCTGGTCATCGGCATTAATGCCGATGCCGGAATCACGCACGGTAATCGATACCGTTTCGCCTGTGCCTGTGATGCTCAGGCCGATGGCCCCGCCGCCCGGCGTGAAGCTGATGGCATTGCGAATGAGGTTGATCAGTATCTGTTTGATGCGGCGGGCATCAGCACGCACCATGCCGATATCAGCCGGGCAATCGAGGGTCGCGTGCAGCGTTTCACGGCCCGCCCATTCGCGCGTCAGCTCGAATACTTCGTGCAGCAATTTGCCAATATCGATGGTTTCAAGGCGCAGGCTCAGGTAACCGGCCTCGATGGTTGAGAGGTCGAGAATGTCATCAATCAATGTCATCAGGCGGTGACCGGCTTCGAGGATGCCGTGGGTGTATTCATCCTGTTTCGAGTTGAGTTCGCCGAAGTAACGGTTGTTCAAAATCTCGGCAAATCCTGTCATGGCATTGAGCGGTGTACGCAACTGGTATGACACGTTGGCCAGAAAATCACTTTTGAGTTTTTCGGCTTCCTCGAGCGCCTGCGCTTTTTCACGCAGGGCGGTTTCAGCGCGCATTTTGTCGGTAATATCGCGGTGGGTAACCATCACGCCGCCATCTGGCATGGGCATGGAGACGCATTCAAGCACCATGTCGTCATCACGGTTGAGCTGCTGCGTTTGTTCGCGCCGCTCAAGGCCCATGGCGGTTAACACTTCCTCGACATCTTTCCAGCCGAGGCGGAAGAAGCGGTGCGTTTTTTCAACCACCTGCGTGATATGCGGTTCGCCTTCCAGATCCTCCGGATTAAAGCTCCAGAGGGTCATGAAGCGCGGGTTATAGAATTTGAGGCGGCCATCGGGCCCGAATACGGACACGCCTTCGGCCAGATTTTCCAGTGTTTCGCGCTGGACAGCCATGAGCGTATTATACGACGTTTCAAGCGCAAGGCGGCTGGTAACATCTTCAAATGTCATCATAAGGCCGCCCATCGGGTGCGGGGCTGCCAGCCAGCGTACGGCGGCACCACTTGGCAGATACAGCATGTCTTCGTGCGGGTGCAGGAGGCCCGTGAACATATCAAGCCAGCTTTTCTTGAAGGTACGGAAATCCGCCTGTTCCGGCAGTCGGCGTAACTCGCGCAATTTTTCCATGAGTTCACCCAGACGTGGGCCTTCGTTTAAATACGCGTCATCAATATTCCAGAGGCGCGAGAACGCGCTGTTGTGGAATTCAAGCTTGTGGTCGGCTGAGAAAATGGCGACTGCCGTATGTAGTTGCTCAAGCAGTTTGCCCTGCGCTGCTACATAGCGTTTATGTTCGGCCGTGCGTTCTTCCTCGAGAGTGACATCGGATGCCTGCACGATCACGAGGTCGCTGCCGGTTACGGGCAGGAAGGTAAATTCGGCCACACGGCGCTGGCCGCCTACAATAAGCCGTGCACGCACCGCTTGCTGTGTGCCGGATGTGCGGGCTGTGTTTGTGAGATTTCGCAGGCGTGTTGGTACGTCTTCGTTCGACCCGATGAGGGTTAGCGGCAGCCAGATTTTGCCGTCAATAATTTCCGCCTGCGTTTTGCCGACCGAGCGTGCATAGGCGGCATTGACCCATGCGATGTCTGATAATGCATCTGACAGCCATACGGGCATTGGCAACGCATCAAGCACATTGCGCATTTTGTCGGCGTCGTTTTTAGCGGTAACCAGATCGCCCTTCAGGTCGTCCGTTTCGAGAGCTATGGGCGTGATGTCCTGCAGCCATAAAATGTCGTAACTGTCTTGCCCGCCCAAGTCGCGCCCGCGGGAACCTGATAGTTTAAGAATTTTGCTGCCATCAAGCGTGCGGACCGAGAGGCTAAACGGTTCCGCTTCGCGCGTGAGTGCCAGAAACACGCCTTCCAATGCGGCAGCGTCAGACGGGCTGAGAGCGTTTTCAATGTCGTGGATCGAGGTTAAACGGTCAATGCCGAGCAGCCTTGAGAAACCGCGTGAGAACAGCAGCGCGCCTGATGGGCCCCAGCCGCAATATTCCATTGGCAGGGCACCAAAAAACGCTTCGAGCCTGCGCTTTTCAGCACGGGCATCCGAGCCGCCAAACAAAAATGAGAAAAAACCAGACATGCCTGCATAAGATACAGTCTCGCGTGCGGGCTGCAAAGGGCTATACTCCTTTTTATGGCAGGTCTTACTACCCGGCAGGCAGAAGTATTGCTGGCCCAATACGGCCCGAATACACTGCCCGCGTCACAAGGCCGCGGGATTGGTGCCATATTGCGCGATATTCTGCGCGAACCTATGTTTTTACTGCTGCTGGCGGCTAGCGGGCTGTATCTCTTTCTGGGATCACTGGCCGAGGGGCTTTTTATGGTTTGCGGTGCGGCTGTTTCCTTCGGGCTGGTGATTTTTCAGGAAACCCGCAGCGAACATGCGCTGGAAGCCTTGAGAGAAATGGCCGAACCCATGGCGTATGTCATCCGCGATGGTATGCGGGCGCGGATACCGGCATCGCATATCGTACCGGGTGATTCTATTCTGGTTGGCGAGGGTGAGCGGATACCTGCGGATGCGTGGCTTAAAAGCGGTGATGTATTGCGGGTTGACGAGTCTGTGCTTACCGGCGAGTCGGCTACGGTAGATAAAACACCAGACACGCGCGAAGGCTCTGCCTGCGCGCTTTTATCCGGCACCATGGTTACGCGCGGGCAGGGCGTGGCGGTTGTAACCCGTACGGGTGCTTCATCGGAAATGGGGCGCATTGGCGGCCTTCTGGCCAATCTTGCCCATGAGCAGACACCGCTGCAAAAGGCGATGGGTGGGCTTATTGCCCGCCTTGGTGCCGGTGCGCTTGCGTTCTGTGCGCTGGTGGTTGTGGCTTATGGCCTTTTGCGCGGCAACTGGATGGAAGGCGTTTTAAGCGGTATTACGTTGGCTATTGGCATTCTGCCTGAGGAATTTCCGATGGTTCTGGCCATTTTTATGGCTTTGGGGGCGTGGCGGCTGGGGCGGCACCGTGTTCTGGTGCGGCGGTCTGCAGTTATTGAAACGTTGGGTGCCATTAACGTGCTGTGTGTCGATAAAACAGGCACCATCACCGAAAATCGAATGACCGTTGCAGCATTGCGCCATCAAGGGCAATCATACGTCATTAATGGTACGGCCCTGAGTGATGGCTGTGCGTTTCTGGCGCAAACCGCCTTGATGGCTTCCGCCCCTCAACCTATCGACCCGATGGACCGTGCGGTCCATGATTTATGCGCCAAGGCAGGCATTGGCCTGCCCGGAGAGGCTTTGATTACGGGCAGTTTCCCATTAACACCTGCCCGTATGGCGATGGTGCAGATATGGACCGGCACGCCTGACGGACATGTGATGGCCGCGAAAGGGGCACCGGAAACCATTGCTGCGTTATGCCGTATGTCAAAGACCCAGCAGGATGCGATGATGGCCGATGTTGCGGTAATGGCTGCCGAGGGGCTGCGCGTACTGGCAGTTGCGCGTGTTGGTGATGTGCCTGATGCCGTGGCATCACCTGAGGATGTGCCATTTGCTTATCTGGGGCTAGTCGGGTTTATGGACCCCCTGAAAGCTGATGTGGGCGCTGCGCTTGCTGAAGCCACGCAGGCAGGTATCAGGGTTATGATGATAACCGGCGATTACCCGGCAACGGCCCTTGAAATTGCGCGCCGTGCCGGTATCGACATCACGGGTGGCTGCCTGACAGGTGCCGAAATTGCCATGCTTGAGCCTGTGGCGCTGGCCTTACGGATACGCGATGTTTGCGTTTTTGCGCGGGTGCGGCCTGAACAAAAACTTATGATTGTCGAGGCTTTGCGGAAGACGGGGGCGGTTGTCGCCATGACAGGTGACGGCGTGAACGACGTACCTGCCATTGAAGCCGCCCATGTGGGTATTGCAATGGGCGGGCGCGGAACTGACATTGCGCGTGAAGCGTCGGATATTGTTTTGCTTGATGATGCTTTTGGGTCGATCATTGGCGGGATCAGGCTGGGGCGGCGTATTTTTAACAATCTGCGTAAAGCCATGACGTATATTACGGCGGTGCATGTTCCTATTGCGGGGCTTGCCTTGCTGCCCGTGCTGATGGGGTTGCCGCCCTTGTTTTACCCCATGCATGTTGTATTGCTCGAGTTACTGGTGGACCCCTTATGTTCGGTCATATTCGAGGCAGAGCCAAGTGACAGCAAGGCCATGAAGCGCCCGCCGCGTGCTGCGCGTGAATCGCTGTTCGGTCTGCGCCAGATTGGTTTTGCAGCCATGCAGGGGTTCGTTTTACTGGCTGTCGTTCTGGGCCTGTATATTTTCTGGTTGCAGACTTTGCTGGCCCCTCAGGCCCGCGCGGTTGCCTATACGGCCTTGATTGCAGGGAATCTTGCCCTCGCATTCTCGGATTCGGTTGAGGCTGGCGCAGCTGTCATTGATAGGCGCCGATATGGCTACTGGCTGATTGCGGTATTGGGTGTGGGTATTGTTGCATCTATTTTGTGCATTCCATCCCTGGCGCATATCTTTGGGTTTGTGCGTCCTGATATGGATGTACTGGCTTCGGGTGCTGCGCTTGGCATTGTCGCAGGCGGGTGGTTTGGCGTAGTGAAACGCCTATAATATTCCTGCTATCTGGCTTGGGCTGCTTGTGGTTATAGTGCGCGCCATGAGCATTACCATCGTTTTCAGCGTTTTATCTTCCATTCTGGCCGTTATCAGCATCATTCCCTATTACATCGGGTTGTGGCGTGGGCAGTTGCGCCCGCATTTCTTCTCGTGGGTTGTGTGGGCGATACTGGTCAGTGTGGCCTGCGCGGCCCAGATTGCCGAAGATGGGGGGCTTGGTGCCATCACGACCTTCCTGTCGGCCCTGATTTGCGCGTCAATTGCGGTTATTTCGCTGTTTCGGGGGGAACGCAACATCACCCGCACCGACTGGATGGCGTTTATCGCGGCACTTATGGCGATTCCACTGTGGTTATGGACCGAAAACCCCCTCATATCAGTCATTCTGGTTACGACGATTGACGGGCTGGCTTTTGTGCCGACTTTCCGTAAATCATGGAGCAAGCCATGGGAGGAATCAACGCTCGCCTACGGGCTTGGCGCGCTTGCGTTTGCCTTGAGCCTGCCTGCGCTTACCACGCTTAACGTGACGACCGCTTTGTACCCCGCCGCTGTTACCTTGTTCAATGGCGGGTTTTGCGTGATGGTTTTACTTCGCAGGCGCACCCTTCCTGTGGCATAAGACCGCCTATGGCTGAAACTCTGCTTTTACATGTCCGCAACGCGATGGTCACTTTTGGCCGGAAACCGCTATTCGAGAACCTCGAATTCGGCATTCTCGAGGGCGACAAGATTGCGCTGATCGGCAAGAACGGTGCGGGCAAAAGCACGCTTATGAACATCATCACCGGTGCGCGTACGCTAGATGACGGCGAACGCTGGCAGCTTGAAGGCGCCACCATCGGCTATTTGCAGCAGGAAATACCGACAAAGGTGGGCCAGACGGTTCGTGACTTCGTCAAATCAACCGTGCGTGAAAACGAGGACCGCGAGGTTGTCGATTACCGCATCGATGCGGTGCTGCACCCGCTTGACCTTGAACCCGAAGCCACGATGGACACGTTATCGGGCGGGCAATTGCGCCGCGCGGCGCTGGCGCGCGCATTGGTCGAAAGCCCTGACATTTTGCTGCTGGACGAACCTACCAACCATCTGGACCTCGAGATTATCGAATGGCTGGAAAATTACCTCAGGGGCTTTAAAGGTGCCGTTGTGTGCGTGAGCCACGATCGGGCGTTTTTGTCGGCCATGTCGGACAAGGTGTTCTGGCTGGACCGCGGGCGGATGCGAGTTTGCCCCAAAGGCTTCAAGGACTTTGAAGACTGGCAGACCGCTATGATCGAACAGGAGGGGCGCGAGCTCCGTAACCGTTCAAAATTCGTTGAGATGGAAGAAGAATGGGCATCGCGCGGGGTGCCTGCGCGCCGCAAGCGCAACCAGAAGCGGCTTGAAATGATGCGGGTCGAACGGTCAAAGCTTAAGGCCGACCTGTCGTCGTATCGTCGCATGCTGGCGACCATCGAGATTACCCCGCCCGATATGGAGCCGGGTGCCAAGATCATTTCGGAATTCACGAAAGTCTCAAAGGCGTTCGATACGAAAATCATTCTTGAAAAATTCTCGCTGCGTGTTTTGCGCGGGGACCGTATTGGCGTCTTGGGTCGTAACGGGTCGGGCAAAAGCACATTCCTTAAAATGCTGGTGGGCGATATGCCGCCGGATGCGGGTACCATCAAGCGTGCACGCGACCTCAACCTCACTTATTTCGATCAGGCCCGCAAAGAGTTGAACCCGGAATGGTCAATGTGGCGCACGCTGCTGCCCAATGGCGGCGATTATATCGACGTCATGGGTAAGTCGCGCCATGTGTGCGGCTATCTTAAAGACTTTCTGTTCGACCCCGCTGATGCTTTGCAGGCTGTCGGTTCGTTGTCAGGCGGGCAGAAGAATCGCCTGCTGCTGGCAAAGACGCTGGCCAACCCCGGCAATTTCCTGATTCTGGACGAGCCTACCAATGATCTTGATATGGAGACTTTGGATATGCTCGAGGAAATATTATCGGCATATAACGGCACGTTGATTGTCGTGTCGCACGACCGTGATTTTCTTGACCAGACGGTATCGAAAATCATCGCGTTCGAGGGGGACGGTAAAATCGACTTCTGCATTGGCGGCTATACCGATTACCTCGAGATGAAGCGCGCGCAAAAAGCGCCGCCAGTTAAAAAAGAACCTAAGGCCAAGGCAGTTGTGGAAGCGGCAACGCCCAAGGCTGCGCCTAAAAAGCTTACGTTTAAATTGCAATTTGAGCTGGATAACCTGCCCAATAAAATACAGGCGCTGGAAGATGAAATTACGTCGCTGACGCTAAAATTGCAGGACAATAACTTCTACATGGAAGACAAGGACGGCTTTGCACAGGCAACCCGCCACCTTGAACGCGCCAAGAAAAGCCTGAGCGAAACGCTAGCGCGCTGGGTCGCGCTTGAAGATATGGCTAGCGGCGCAGAAGCGTCCTGACGGCTTTTTCGCCGAATACCACGACCATACCGCAGGCAAGGCCGAAGGTCGCCGCAATCACGATACCTGCAATGCCGTGGCCCCATGGGCCCAACGCTTCATAAAGCGGGTGGATGGCATGAAGGATGATTTGCCCGCCGACCACAAACATGGCGGCGGTACCCACCACACTGAGCGTTCGCATAAGGTATGGCGCGGCCTTTAAAATACCGAAGCCGGCTTTTTGCGTGAGGCCGGTTTTGCGCGACATATAGAGGCCCAGATCATCCAGCTTCACGATTGCGGCCACGAGCCCGTACACGGCTACCGTGATGCCTATGCCAATGAGGGTCAGCACGGTAATACGGTTGAGTAATGCTTCCTCGGCCACGATGCCCAAAGCGATGATGATGATTTCGGCCGATAAAATGAAGTCGGTGCGGATAGCGCCTTTGATGCGCGCGCGTTCATCGATGTGGACGACGGGCTCTGCCGCGTCGGCATGGCCTTTCTTTTTACCGTGCAAAAGCTTTTCCGAGCCTTCGTAGCACAGGTACAGGCCACCGAGCATCAGCAGCGGCAGCACGAGAAAAGGCAAGAAGGCACTTAGCAGAATGGCCACCGGCACAAGTATCGCCTTGTTGACGAGCGATCCTTTGGCAACCGCCCAGACGACCGGTAATTCACGGTCAGCCGGGGTGCCGGCTACCTGATTGGCATTGAGGGCCAAATCATCCCCCACCACGCCGGCAGTTTTACCGGCGGCAACTTTGGTCATGCCCGCTACGTCGTCCAGCAGGGTCGTAATATCGTCAATCAATGCGAGGAGTGATGCGCCAGCCATGGTTATTCTGCTTCCTGTCCGTAATATTTTGTGCCGATTTGAATTTTATCGCGCCCGTTTTCGATGCGCCATTTATTGGTGTCGCGCCATGAATAGACGCAGCCACAATATTCCTGCTGGTAGAAATGCTCGCGCTTCGAAATCTCGATCATTCGTGCGCCGCCGCCGCCTTTGCGCCAGTTATAATCCCAGTATTCGAGGCCTTCGTAGCGGGCGGCGGCACGTTCGCCGCACCCGTTAATCTGGTCCATGTTTTTCCAGCGGCTGATGCCAAGGCAGGATGTAAATAGCGGGAAGCCGTGCTCATGGGCATAAAGGGCCGTGCGTTCGAAGCGCATGTCGAAACATTCGGTGCAGCGTTTGCCGCGTTCCGGCTCCCATTCCATGCCTTTGACGCGTGCGAACCAGTTTGATGTGTCGTAATCGGCATCAATGAAGGGGATGTTCATTTTCTCGGCGAAGGTAATGTTCTCGGCCTTGCGTAAGTCGTATTCCTCGCGCGGGTGGATATTCGGGTTGTAGAAATAGACCGTGATATCAAGGCCGGATGCTGCCATGGCTTCCATGACTTCGCCCGAGCATGGCGCGCAGCACGAATGCAGTAGCACTTTTGTTGCGCCGTTGGGTACGGGCAGGTGAATGCGTTTAACGGGCGGTGTCAGTTGCGTCATTGTGGGTATCAATACTCATTTTACGCAGCTTTGGCGAGAAAAAGGCGACAAAAGCGACGACGCCCAGTGACATTAGCCCGCCAAAGACGACAGATGGCACAAGGCCCAGCAAGCGTGCGGCGGTGCCTGATTCGAATGACCCTATTTCGTTCGATGAAATAATGAACATGGTGTTGACCGAGGATACGCGGCCTTTCATGTCGGGCGGGGTGAGCAGCTGGACGATCGAGCCGCGGGTCACGACGTTGATACTGTCAAACACGCCAGATGCCGCCAAAAAGAACATCGACAGGAAGAAGCTGGTCGAAAGCCCGAAGCCGATGATGGACAGGCCAAAGCCTGCGAATACCAAAAGCAGCAACTGCCCCGATAAATGCCGCATGGGGCGTATGGCCATATACAAGGCAGCCGCAACCGAACCGATAGCCGGGGCGGCCCTGAGTGCGCCCAAACCTTCGGGGCCCACATGCAGCACATGGTCGGCATAGGCAGGCAGCATGGCGACCGCACCGCCGAACAGCACGGCAAACATATCAAGCGCCATGACCGAGAGCAGGACGGGCTGGCTGAAAATGAATTTCCAGCCGTTCTTGATGCTTTGGTAGGCGGGTTCGCGGGTCGGCACATCGGTGCGGACGTGGGGCGATAACGTAAGGGAAAGCAGAGTTGCGGCCAGCAGCGCCAGCGCGGGCAGCAGCCATGCGTTATGCGGGCCATACTGGCCGTAGATGATACCTGCCAAGGCAGGGCCGCCAATAGCCGCCGTCTGGAAGCCGGTATTGAGCCATGCGCCTGCCTGCGGCATTTCCTTGCGGGTGACATACGAGGAAAGCAGCGAGAAGCCCGCAGGCATCACAAAGCTACGCGCGATGCCGGATATAAATACGCCGATGAACAGGCACGGCACAATCCAGCTTTGTGGGGTGCCCGCGTATTCGCCTGCCACCACCAGCATGATAAGGGTATTGATGGCCATGACCGCCACGCAGATGCGGTAAATGCGGTGAGGGCGGCCCACATCGACCAGATGGCCTGATACTAGCGCGCAAAGCAGTGCCGGTACGGCCTCGGCCAAACCTGTGAGGCCAAGCAGGAATGGATCGCGCGTGATGGAGTATATTTGCCAGCCGACAATCACGGCCTGCGCCTGTAGCGCCAGTGTAATAAAAACCCTCGTAAACATGAGGGCACGGAAATTACGCAAACGCAGCAGGGCAATGTCTAGCATGGGTTCAAGTTGCCCTGTGTCGCAGATGTCGTCAAAAGGTAAAATTGTGGCGGGACTATTTAGCCTAGCACGCCTTTGACAGCCGTAATCAGCTCATCAGGCTTGAAGGGCTTGACCATGACCATTTCAACGCGATCCTTGATGGAGCCGACAGCCGTGCCGGCATCGACCGTGCCTTTGCTGCCGCCACTGATGACAATGATTTTCGGGCGGCGACCGGGGACTGCGTTTTTATGGAGGTAGTCGATCAGGTCGTATCCGTCTTTGCCGGGCATGATCAGGTCAGTCAGTACCAGTTCAATGCTGGTTTCGTGTTCCTTGAAAGCTACAATAGCCGAATCAACATCCTGACAATTGATGACGCTGTAGCCGCTTTGCTCGAGCGTGGCAGTCAGCATTTTGCCCACTACTTTTGAATCATCGACCAATAGAATTTTTTGCATGCATATCCCTTTGTGGTTCACACGCATGAATTGTATGCAAAAAATACCGAACCAGATAGATGCGACAGCTTGGCTGCATCAATTTTACGCAGGCGTCTTTTGGTCAGGCACTGGCGGCTTTCTTGTTTGTCAGGACAATCGCATCGCCTTCGGTCACCGTTGTTTTGACTGATCCATCTGAATAAGTCGTAACCGTGGTTACCTTGCCCGTGATGCTTGTCGTGCTGCTGCGGCTAACAACGTATTTTTGAGTCGTATCGGACGATGTCGAAGACGCGGAAGCAGTTGCGGTGCTCAAGCCCTTTTGCAGGGATGCTACGGAAGAAGACCCGACGGTGATGTCTAAAATCGATGAAGGCATTGTAAACCTCCTGATAACCGGTGGCCTCAACAGGCCTGTTTATCAGGGCCAAGTTTAGCCCTGTCGCGCCGGACGTCTTTGATCTTGGGCAGATTATCCACAGTGTTTTGGTTAACTGGCGCAATCAAGTTACAGGGTTATGTAATTTTTTGCGTAACGGGGTATAGGATTTTCTACTCCGGCGCTTCTATCGTGGTTTCGTAATCTGCCAACTCGCCTAAAACGGTTTTATTGGCGGCATATTTTTTACGCAGCATGGATAGTGCTTTGTCAGTGCCTTTACAGTGAGCCTCCAGTTGCCGGTTTATGAAAGCGCCACGCGCGGCATCATAGGGCTCTTCCCCCTCGGAAATGGTCGCATATAGCACGTTTTTCTTGGAAAGCAGTGACATCGGCGGGAAGGTTTTGAATGGGTGCAGGATATAAGCCCATCAAAAATAACGCAGCAATGATGAGTGGCATGATGTGTTTATGGGGCATCGGGCACCTGTTTTTGGAATGAGATTGGCTTGCGGCCTCGTTTTGTCGAACTCAATGTGTTCGAACCAATCCATCAATCATTTAAATAAAAAAACCCCATAAAGGGGTTTTTATTTAAATGGCGGTGTGAAAAGGACTCAAACCATAACTTTCCTAAATATTACAAATATTTCCAAGTTTTGCCACCCGTATTCCGCAGAAAGACGGGTGCTTTCGCAAAGATGATGGGGTTTCTAAGAAATAATGCAGACCAATATGACTTCCAAACGCACCCATGCGTGGTTCTTTTTCTGGACTTTCTAAAAACATGAAGCATTCATGTTTTTAGAAAGGAGTTCGATCATGAAAACTATCCATCTATCACAAACCGATGTCGCCGAGCGTTGGCAAATTAGTCCGCGTACTCTGGAGCGTTGGCGCTGGGAAGGCGCTGGGCCGATCCATCTTAAAATTGGCGGTCGCATCCTTTATCGAATCGAAGACATCGAGGCTTTTGAACAAAGGGCTTTGAGAACAGAAACTACAAAAGATGCGGGCCAGATTCTTGAGCAGGCAGCCTGATCCGGCTTTTGAGGTTACACAACTCTTGAAATCGAGCCTATCCGGGAAATGATTTCAGGCGGCTTTTCGTTCCAGTTCCTGACGCGGGCCAAAAAATTCAAAATGCACCTGTGCGGGTGGCAATCCCCAAGTTAGCAGTTGATGGTAAATCTCGACCATGAAAGGCTTGGGGCCGCAGAAGTAATAATCAGCGTCTCTATCTGGTACAAACGATTCAATAAGATCGGCGCTCACAAGGCCCGTCACATCGCTTGCTGCGCGCGCAATTCCCTTGGGGGGCGCTTCACTGTAACAGTGGCTGACAGTCAGATTTGGGTGTTGAACGGCCATTTCGTCCAGCGTCTTTCTAAATGCCTGAACTCCCTCATGCAAGCTCGCATGGATACAGACGACCCTCCTGTCAGGCATCGTTTCAAGTGCAGACTGAAGGATGCTTATAATCGGCGTGATGCCAACGCCCGCCGCGAGCAAGACCAAAGGCCGGCTATGCTTTGCCTCAACATCAAGGAAGAATTCTCCACAAGGCGGTGCAATAGAAAGGGTATCACCCACTTGGATCGCTTCGTGCAACAAATTGGAGACATAGCCCTTTGGAGTATCTGCCTTTGGCCCCGTTTCACGTTTGACGCTGATGCGGAAATAATCCCGCCCAGGCTTGTCTGACAGGCTGTAGTTGCGCATTGTCGTGTGTCCGCAGGGGCTTGGAACCTGCACGGTTATATATTGCCCGGGCTTGAACGTGGGGAGAGCGTCGCCCTCCGCTGGTTTCAAATAAAATGATGTGATGATATCGCTTTCTTTCTCCTTGCGGAGCACCTTGAAGGGCTTGAAGCCTTCCCATCCGCCCGGAACAGATACTTGCTCTTTATAAATCTGGGCTTCGCGCCCGATGAGAATGCCGGATAACAGGCCGTAGGCTTCACCCCAAGCATTGATAACTTCATCCGTTGCGCCTTCACCCAATACCTCGCGAATGGACGCCAGAAGATTTTCCCCGACGATTGGATAATGCTCTGGCTTGATTTGAAGGGAAGCGTGTTTCTGGGCGATCAGCTCTACCGCGCCGCCCAGTACATCCAAATTATCGATATTTGCCGCGTAAGCGCAAATAGCTCCTGCCAGCGCCTTTTGCTGCGATCCTGAGGTTTGGTTTGCCGGATTAAAGAAGGGGGCAACTTCCGGATTATGAGCGAACATGCGCTTGTAAAAATGACGTGTCAGCGTCTCGCCGTGCTCTTGCAAAATTGGGGCCGTGGATTTCACGATTTGAACAGTTTTTTCGCTCAGCATGGGTGATTCTCCTAAATATGTATCTTAAGCACATATTATAGGATATGATATTCAAGTCAATCGAATTGCGAGGGTGTTGATTTAAGTATGCAGCTCACAATTTTCACAGACTATGGCCTGCGGAGCCTCATGTATATGGCGGCCCAGCCTGACCGTCTTTGCAGCGTAAAGGAGATTTCCGAGCATTACGCGATCTCGCGTAATCATCTGGTCAAGGTCGTTCATCGGCTTTCCCAGCTTGGTTATATCGTCAGCAGTAAAGGCAAGGGCGGTGGTATAAAGCTAAATGGCGATCCGAAAAAGCTTCGCCTGGGCGATCTGGTGCGGAGCCTTGAGCCGCATATGAACATGGTTGAATGTTTCAGTGCGGATAGGAACACATGCCGGATTGCTGCCTCTTGCCAGCTTAAACACTATCTGCACGATGCAACCTTGGCGTTCGTGGATACGTTGAATAAACAGACACTGGCAGATTGTGTGACTAACAAAGGACTATTTAAACTCGCGCTTAAACAGGGTTCTTAAGAATAAGGACACAGGACGGTTCTCCGTTTTAGGTTCGCGCTTTGCGCATCTACGTTCCGAATTGGTTTGAGCGTCGGATCTCCGACGCGGTGCGGCCAGTCTTTCGGCGTAACAGCGTGCGGAGCGTGGCCCCGTTGTCGTAGCCGGTACGTGTTGCGACCTCGTCAATGCTCAGCTGGGTCGTTTTCAGCAGATAAGTTGCTCGCTCAACACGAAGGTCTTGGAAGTATGCCAGGGGCGAACGGCCCAAGATCGTGTGAAGCCGGCGAGATAAGGTCCGCTCGCTCGTGCCGACAAAGGTCGCAGCCCGTCCCAAGGAGAAGCCCGCATCGAGGTTTTGACGAGCCCACTTTTCGAAGAGCATCACCAACCGGTCCGTGTGACGCAAATGGTCGGGAATGGCATAGGTGGACTGAGGCGACCGGGGGTCTAGCATGAGGTAACGTGCGACTGTGTCAGCTAATTCTGGACTGCGTTGACGAACGAACCAAAGCGCCAGGTCGAAATGTGCCAACACCGCGCCTGCGGTAACGACAGCATTCCCTGGTATGAGTGAACGACTGTCATCGAGCGTGACACCGGGATAGCGCGAGCGAAAGAAGGGAGCGAGCCACCAACTTGTGGTGGCCTCTTGCCCGTTGAGTAATCCCGCCTCGGCCAAGACAAACGTCCCCGTACACGCGGCCGCAATGGTGGCTCCTTGCGATTGCCAGCGCCCTAACAGTTCGCCAGCGCGGCGCACGTCCGGATGGGCAAGGGCTTTCTCGATTCCTTCCTCCGTCTTGGCACCCAAGGCTGGGACAAACACAAATTCAGGATTTGAGCGAGCTTCTGCCTGCATGGTGGGGATGGCAAGGCCATGCGCGGTATGTGCTACGCGGCGGATGCTGAGAACTTGCGCTTTCCACGCGTCGTTGGAGCCAGGGGGAGCCAAGTCGCGTGCAGTCGCCAGGGTGTCCTGTATCGCCGCCAGCCCTGTATCGAACACGCCATCGAGTGCCAAAATTGTCGTTGATGTCATCATGGCGAGAATGGTATCATAATTGGCAATCTTGCCAATTCCCCTTATGGCGTTGCGATGCTAGATTTGGGTGTGCAGCCGATCATTGAAATGTCCTGGCAGCACAAACCTCAACCATTCACCTTAGGAGATCATCAAGATGACGCAGATGGGTTTGTTTGTTCGGCTCGATGCCAAACCTGGTAAGGAAGCCGCGCTAGAGGAGTTCCTTAAAGGAGCGCTTCCACTTGCACGAGCGGAGACCGGTACGCCGGTCTGGTATGCCTTGAAATTCGGTCCCAGCAGTTTCGCAATCTTCGACGCTTTCGAAGCCGAAGATGGTCGAGCCGCCCACCTCAATGGGCCTATCGCCGCAGCGCTCATGAAGCATGCGGACGAGCTTCTCGCGAAACCAGTAGTGATCGAACGCTGGGATGTTGTGGCGGTCAAATAGTGCTGAGCGGCGAAGCGCCGAAGGAGCTAAGCGATGCGGAGTTTGAGGAAGCACAACTGATTGGTTACGTGAAGGGAGTAGGTTATCGATGATAAATCGTATCTGGCCCATTGCGATGGTGCTGTCATGACGAATGCGCCCCTGCCTTACAGATCTACGCCAATTTTCGATGAAAATACTTTGCCCGCAGGTTTGCGCAAAGAACATCGTACCAAAGCCGGTGTATGGGCGGTTATTAGACTGTTAGAAGGGCGGCTCCGCTATCGGACCCTCGATCCAGATTGTGAGACGATCCTAGATCCTGCGCATCCCGGCCTGATTCTCCCCGAGCAAACCCATTTTGTGGAACCATTGGGAGTGGTACGCTTGCAAATCGATTTCTATGATCACCACCCGGAACTTGATAGCTTGCTTTCAGAGGCTGTGCACGGCCAGACCGCTGAAAACAATGCACTCAATCAACGCATCATGCGGCTGCGCGCCCTATCACGTTGGGAGAACGAGGGCGGCACGCCTGTTGACGCGACCGGTTCCGATATCAATCCCGAGGAGCGACACCACTGAGGCTTTTGCGTCTTAAGAATGTCGAAATTTGGGATCCGGATATTAAAACCCATGGAAGAAGTCGTTCAGACACAAATGATGTATATCGCCGCGTCTATTTGTCTATAATCTGGTAACACCCCATTCTCTTTATCTCCTAACAGTTATCAGGCGTCGATGGGGGCTGTTTTCCAAATATTCTGCGCCAAGGCCATTAGGAGCGCATGGCGTTTATCGATGGCTGCTGCGTCCCATGTTGGGAAAGCCTCCAGCTTTTCATTGATCCTGGAAATCGAGGTGTTCTGTCCGACGTTGGTCAGTTCCACCAGGCTGCGCGTCAGGTAATTACTGCTCTTGCGGTATTCTCCCTGCTTCTTGGTATAGAAATCATTGCTGGCTACGATGTTGATGGGTTTTTCCAGCAGGGTCAGGTTGCCCAGACGGGTTTTATAGTCGTCGTACAAAGCGGTTGGGTTTTCTTCCGTCCATGCCGCGCGCAATTCAGCGGTGGGTGTGTCAGGCAGAATATGCTCGATTTCAAGAGTCGTGTATGGCTCTAGGCTGCCAGGAGTTTTCACACCGCTGAAGGCCAAATCGACATGCTGCGCCAGTCGCGCCAGCAGATAACGGGTGCGGTATTGCTGCATGGAGTAAAGCGAGAAGCGCTTGAGCGCGTCGGAAAGCTCCTGTGCCTTGCCATCCATGTTCTTTTGGAAATGTTCTGCGACGAAAGCGTTGATCTTTGCCTTTTGCGCAGATGCATCACCAATGGCGGCAATGACCCGCAGTTCATCCGCCCAGGTCGAAAAGCTCTTCTCCAGGTCTTTGGTCGGAGTCTTGGTGAAGATGTAATAGAACAGGAAACTTTCAAGCTGGGTGACGAAGTAATCAAACAGGGGCTTTGGCAAAGGGGCCGCAGCCAGCAGCAATACAAAGTGCAAACTAAATGCGCCGCCAGCCAGCCTTTTTAGGCTGTCCATAGGTAGGTTGGGCTTGCCGTCATTGCCGAGGCCGTTCGTGAAGTTGAGGTAATGCTCGACGTTGCGGATGACCTTGCGGACAAAATCAAAGGGCTTACCCGCATAATCGCAAAGCGCTGCATTATCCTTGTTGATAAACCAGTCATAGATTTTATCTTCGTAAATGACGCTTTCGCCTTTTTCATTTTTGACGACGTAATTGGCCATCAAGAAATAGCGCAGGAAGCGGAGCGGCTTTTCTTTCCCTTTTTCCAGCGGACTGGTGATCTTTTTCCATTCGTCTTTAAGCTTGGAGAATTGATCGGGCGACACCTGCGTGAACAAGAGGTTTTTCAGCAAGTCCATCGAGTTCAGGCCAACGCCGCGCTCGTTTATTGTCTCGAAGATTTTGAGTGCGCTGCTGACATCCGTGGAAATCTGGATGAACACCACGTTTGTGGCCAAATAGAACCAGTATTTTTTTAGCTTCGACACATCGTCGTAATTGTCCTGCAAATAGCGGTACAAGGTCGCATAAGCATTGACGAGGTTTTCCAGCGATCCGAAACTGGTGATGCCCGACGCTAATATTCCTGAGCGCACGACCATGGGTTCGCCGTTGATCTCCACCAGTTTGCTCATGACGTCGCTAGCGTTCTCGTAGCGTGGATCCAGCTTCAGGCGGGTCTCAATTCCGCTGCTGGTCGTGTAGCTGTCCGAAATCAGGCGGTTAAGAAGCTGCGCCTCTGGCTCCTTTTGAAGCAGATGTCTCAAGGCGCACAGCAAGAGGAAGAACGTGGTCAGGCGCTGCTGGCCGTCGATGACTTCATAATGGCTTTTTTGTTCCGTCGGCGACACCAGCACTGTGCCGATGAAATACTCCCGCGTGGATCCAGCGTCGATCTGTTCGTTGATATCCTCAAGAAGCTGGTGAACCTCCTTATCCGTCCAGACATATTCGCGTTGGTAATCGGGGATAATGTAAAAACACTCCCTGAAGGCCTCTTCGATGCTGTATTTATGATTCTCTATACGGGCCATATTTTCCTCACCAATTCCGGATGTTTCCTAAATACATCAAGTATCGATAATTTCATAGCTTCCAGTCTTCTTAGAGCCGAAGAATTTGATCTTTTTGGCACTTTTTAGAGCTTCTATATCGCGCCTGGCGGTTTTCAGAGCCACGCCAAAATGTTCTGTAATGTCCTCCGCGCAGGCCGTTTTTTTACGCCGCAGGAGAAGCAAAAACCAGCGTTGACGTTCGTTCAATGATTTTAAAGGGACATTTATAGGGACATTTTCAGTAACAGATTTGGCACTGTAAATCGGTGTTTCTGGCTCCGGCACCGTCGCCAGAGCATGATGCGAAAGCAGCTGAAAAGCGTCCCAAAGATCCTCCCCACCGATCTGCTGTAGGATGAATTTCAGGATGCTGGGCGACGAGCGCGCGAGTAGCAGTAAGTGTCCGGAAGATGGCGTATTTCTGGCCTCGTACCAGTTCTTGATCGCCCGTAAATTGGCGTTGGTCAGCTGCCCGATCCGTTTAATGGCGGAGGCACTGTCACCAAAATCGTGGCGTAATGCCGAAGCCACGATTTTCGCCAGTTCGTCGTCGGAGACGGCCTGCGGTTTGATGGGAAAAAGTCGGTCCTTTTTTGAATGAGACATTTGTATCGCTCCTTGGTTAGGATTCCAAAGAGCGGTCGTGCGGCTGGCGCGCGGCAAGGTGTTGTCAAAAACGGAAAGAACAAGCGGATGGAAGGGTGGAATAATTCAGGGGTATCGACGGGCGGAGAACAGCGCCGCCGTGCGGCCATGTATGTCCGTATGTCGACCGACCACCAGAAATACTCGACCGAAAACCAGGCCGATGCGATCCGTGACTATGCCGCCCATCGCCAGATGGATATCGTCAAGACCTACACTGATTCCGGCAAAAGCGGCCTGAAACTCGACGGACGCGACGCCCTTCAAAATCTGATTGCCGACGTGCAGTCGGGGCAAGCTGATTATAGTATCATTCTCGTTCTTGACGTGACCCGTTGGGGACGGTTCCAGGACGCGGACGAAAGTGCCTATTATGAATATCTTTGCCGCCGCGCTGGCATTGATGTCCAATATGTCGCCGAGCAGTTCGAAAACGACGGCAGTCCTGTTTCCACCATCGTTAAGGGCGTTAAACGCGCCATGGCGGGCGAATATAGCCGTGAATTATCCGGCAAGGTGTTCGCGGGGCAATGCCGCCTGATCGAGATGGGTTTCCGTCAAGGTGGCCCCGCCGGATATGGACTGCGCCGTGTTCTGGTCGATGAAAACCGCCAGCCCAAAGCCACCCTCAAACGTGGGGAGCATAAATCCCTGCAAACCGACCGTGTGGTGCTGGTTGCGGGGCCGGACGAAGAAGTCGATACCGTGCGTTGGATTTACCGCGCCTTCACCGAGGAAGGTTTACAGGAAAGCGAGATCGCTCACGCCCTGAACAACAAGGGTGTTTTGACCGACCTAGGCCGCGAATGGACGCGCGGTGTCGTCCACGGCATTCTCACCAACGAAAAATATATTGGCAACAACGTCTTCAATCGCCGTTCCTTCAAGCTGAAAAAACGCCGCGTGATCAATGCGCCCGATATGTGGGTGCGCGCGGACGGTGTGTTCGAGGCGATCATTGAAGCTCGTTATTTTTTTACCGCTCAAGGCATCATCCGTGAGCGCAGCCGTAAATTCAGCGACGATGAAATGCTCACCAGGTTGCGAGGGCTGCATGAAAAGCAAGGCTGGCTGTCCGGCATTCTCATCGATGAAACCGACGATATGCCCTCCAGCAGTGCCTATGCCCACCGTTTCGGCGGGCTGACACAGGCGTATAAACTGATCGGCTATGATCCTGGGCGTGATCAGCGTTACATCGAAGACAATAAATATCTGCGGAAAATGTATCCGGATGTCGTGGAAGGAGTGATCCGCAATATCCAGACGCTGGGCGGGAAAGTCCATCGTGAAGTCGAGAATGATTTTTTGATCGTCAATAACGAGATCAAGGTTTCGCTCGTCATCTGCCGCTGCGCCCAGACACCGGCTGGCACCAATCGCTGGAAGATCCAGTTAGACAGCAGCCTAATGCCGGACATCACCATCGCGGTGCGCATGGAGCCGGATAACCGCCAGATCCTTGATTACTACCTGATCCCTGCGATCGACGTTGAGAACCCGCAAATCCGTCTGGCCGAAAACAACCACTTTTCGTTGGACGCTTATCGCTTTGACGATCTGGAGCCGTTTTTCATGCTGGCCGAACGTGCCGCCCTGCCGGAGGCTGCATGACCAAAGGCAAAGGCATACGCGCTTCCGAGATCAGGATGATCCCGATCGACAAGATCAATATCCTCAATCCCCGTGTGCGGAATCAGAAAGTGTTTCTGGAGATCGCCACCAATATGACCCAGGTCGGCATGAAGCGTCCGATCACTGTTACGCCCAGCCGCTCCAAGGTGGACGGCAAGGATTACGACCTGATCTGCGGCCAAGGACGGATCGAAGCCTTTACGGCCTGCGGGCAAACCCAGATCCCCGCCATCGTGATCGATGCCAGCGAGGAACAGGCGCTGATTATGAGCTTGGTTGAAAACCTTGCCCGCCGTCAGCATCGGGCAACCGATCTCCTGCAAGGGATCGAGATCCTGCAAAAGCAAGGCTATGACGCGCCCACGATTGCCGTCAAGACGGGGTTGTCTCTCGACTACGTCAATGGTGTTTTGAATTTGATGGAGCGCGGCGAAGAAAGGTTGCTTTCCGCCGTCGAAGCCGGACACATGCCGATCTCGCTGGCGATCCGTGTCGCGGAAAACCCTGAAGATGAACAGCGCGCTTTGCACGAGGCATATGAATCAAAGCAGTTGCGCGGCAATCGTTTATTGCTGGCCAAAAGGCTGATCGATACGCGTAAGCGACGCGGTAAAGCCTTCGCCGATGAGCGTAAGCGCAATAAACGCGATAAGGGCGACAAGGCGATTTCCGTTCAGGACGTGTTGAAAGTCTATCAGCGGGAGGTTGATCGCAAACGTCTGCTGACCCGCAAGGCCGATGCTGTTTCCAACCGTATGTTGTTCGTCACCGAAGCCTTGCGTGAATTATTGCAGGACGAGCATTTCAGCACGCTGCTGCGGGCGGAAGGTTTGACAACTCTGCCAAAACCGCTGGCCGGATTGATGGCGGAGAAAGGTCATCCTCATGGCTAAAATACCTCCCCAAAAACCCAAACTTCCCAAAGGCGAGATCAAGGCGGGTTTTGATCAGACCACCGTCGATCTCAAGATCGACCAGATCGTCTCGATCAAATTGGTAACGCCTGCCGCACGCAAAAGTCCGAAATACCACCAGATCCTCGCTTCCATCCGCGAGGTCGGCATCATTGAGCCGCCCGTGGTCAGCCGCGATCCGCATGCGCGCAATAAATACATTCTACTCGACGGCCATATGCGTATTGAGGCTCTCAAAGAGCTGGGTGAAACCGAGGTCACTTGTCTGGTATCAACGGATGATGAAGCCTTCACCTACAATAAGCATATCAACCGTCTTTCCACCGTGCAGGAACACCGGATGATCTTGCGGGCGATTGAGCGTGGCGTGCCGGAAGCTAAAATAGCCGCCGCCCTTAATATCGACACTCGCAGCATTGCTACCAGGCGTGACCTGTTGAACGGCATCTGCTCGGAAGCCGCTGATCTTTTAAAAGACAAGATGGTGCCGATCGCCACGTTTCCGATCCTGAAGCGCATGAAATCTTTCCGCCAAATCGAGGCCGCAACGCTCATGAATGATGCGGGTGTGTATTCCAAAACCTATGCCCGTGCGCTCCTAGCTGCTACGCCAAAGGATCAGTTAACGGATCCTGATAAGCCGAAAAAGATTAAAGGGCTGGATGAAGATCAGATGGCGCGCATGGAAAGCGAGATGGAAAGCCTGCAGCGCGAATATCGCCTGATCGAGGAA
>Ga0209066_10000284_pt1 | contig 76509 bp, 59 predicted proteins | sample All_14_2_FD_187198 | JGI IMG/M metagenome (GOLD analysis project Ga0209066, IMG submission 187198) | Freshwater microbial communities in response to fracking from Pennsylvania, USA - Allegheny Zone_MetaG_DW_15 (SPAdes) (version 2) ...
CGTCAGAGGAGAAGGTCGCGATCCTGAAGGAGCACCTGGCCGGCAGGAAGCCGGTCTCGGAGGTGTGCGAGCGTCACGGGATCGCGGTGAACATGTTCTACCGGTGGCAGGAGGTGTTTTTCGCCAAGGCGGCCGGGGTTTTCGACAGTCCGCGCCCGCACCCGTCGAGGGACGCGAATCTCGAAAACGGGGGGCCGACTTGGAGTCGAGGCTCATCCGCAAGCATGAGGTGTTCTCCGAGCTGATGGAGGAGCACGTCGCGCTCAAAAAAACTTGGGGAGATCTGAAGGCGGAGTGGGTGCCGCACGACACCCGCGATCTGGTTACGCAAGGATTTTACGTCTTGCCTGTATAAGTAACAGGATAGTAAAGAACAAAGCGAAAGGAAATGAATGAACAATCGCATAGTGCTCGCAATTGGTTTTGTTGCAACCACCTTATTGAGCGGATGCGTTTCTCCCGAAACATACGCCAGAAAAGTAGGTCCAGTTGTCACAAACGCCTCATTGGACGGGAACGGAAATCTCGTTGTTGAAAAAAACACGATTGTGTTCAACACACTTAATGGAACATTTTCATTTGAAGGAAATCCGACAACGCAAACGTTCCAAGCGCCGAGGAAGTAACTTGTCGAACCATGCGACCACCAACACTAATTCGGTTTTGGCTCAGTGGATCGGTGGTCGCTTAGGAACTTTGCACCCCTCCCACGTGCTCGCCGCAAAATCTTTTCGCTCCCGCAGTCGCCTTGTCGGTGACGGTCGGCTCACGTCACGCGATGCGGGGGGTGATACTATTCAGCCGTGGACCTGAGTACGACTATCTCCAACTATGCGGAGAGGATAGATCGGAGTTTTTGCCCCGGAGAAAAGCCAAATGCAGAAAGGTCCAACAATCGGATGGAGAAGCGACTTCGAAACCCGCGCCACTGAGCGGCACGGTTTCTGAAGCGTCTCATCCGTGACGTTCTGCAATAAAATGAGACGCGAATGCCTTATATTGGCGAAGTGAGGTCCGACGTGTCCTCGGGTTTCGCCGTCAGCTTGGCGTAGTCCATTTTCCAGAACAGCATGGCGAGCGCTTCGGAGCGGTTGGGCGAGCGGGGCAGCTTCTTTTTGGGTACAAGAATGAGTGGCTTTCCGCGTTGTAGCGGCAGAAGGACAGGTTCTTCGCTGGGCATTTTGCCCGTGGAGCATGGGCGGGGACGCCCATGCCACTTTAGCTGAGAGCGCTCGCACACCGGGCACCCGCATGCAACGTCCCTCTTTCAAGTTGACCTTTGGATGGACAGAGGGGTATGTTATTTACAAATAAGTCCAGGCACACTGTGCCTGAGGACGTTTCGGATAACCCCAACAACGCGTGGCCATGGCCACGGAAGGAGGCGCGTATGAAGACGATGCTCTGCGGAGTCATAACCCTGGCGCTTGCGTTCTCGTCGGGTCTGGCGCTGGCGCAGACGGCGGCGGCCGGCGCGGAAGTCGCCAAAGCGGGCGTGCCGGACATCAGCCTGGCGGACCTCAAGCAGGCGATCGCGGACAAGACCGTGACGCTGCTCGACTGCAACGGCAGCGCATCCTACGCGAAAGGCCACATCCCGGGCGCGATCAACTTCGAGACCGCTAAGGCGGAGCTCGCGGACAAGCTGCCCAAGGATAAGTCGGCGCTCGTCGTGGCCTATTGCGGCGGTCCCTCCTGCGGCGCCTACAAGGCCGGCGCGGCGGCCGCGACCCAGTTGGGCTACACGAACGTGAAGCACTTCTCGGGCGGGATCAAGGGCTGGAAAGCGGCCGACGAGAAGCTCGAGGCCGCCGAAGGCAGCAAGGATAAGTAGCCGGTTCGGCAAACGATGACGGGGCGGCGTGGCGCAGAAGCGTCCGGCCGCCCCGCCTTTTTTTTCTCTGTCCTCGCCCTCCGTCCTCTGTCCTCAGGCTTTACGGGCGTCCGGCAGACGGGACGCGCATGGGCAAGGATGCCCATGCCACATTGGGTTGCGGTCGGGCCGTCCTCAGTCCTCCGCCCTCCGTCCTCGGGTTTCCGCCCTCCGTCCTCCGTCCTGCGTCTCCCGTGCGGCCTGCGGGCGGCGGTTGCCTATTGCCAAGCGGACGCAAAAACACTACACTTTCCCCTGTTTAAGCGTCTTCGGGGCAAGGTGATCCTGCGCGAGCGGGAAATTCCTGACCGGCGGTAAAGCCCGCGACTGGCAAGCTGTTCCTGCCTGCCACTGACACGGTTCGATTCCGTGGCCGACAGTAAAGTCTGGATGTGAGAAGATGCTGTAGCGTGTTATTGCATTGCCCCGGCTCCGCTTTTGGCCGGGGTTTTTGTTTTTGGGAAACAGGTATGTCAACAGAATCCATGTTCGACCCCGTTGAGACGTGCGTCGAGGCGTTCCGGCAGGGACAGATGGTGATCGTGGCGGACGACGAGTGCCGCGAGAACGAGGGCGACCTCATCATCGCTGCGGAGAAGGTGACGCCCGAGGCGATCAATTTCATGGTGACCCACGCGCGCGGCCTGGTCTGCGTGCCGATGACCGGCGCGCGCCTGCGCCAGCTCGGCGTGGAGCGCGCGCCGAGCCGGAACCGCGGCGACAAGTTCGCGACCGCCTTCACCTACTCGGTGGACGCGGCCGCGGACGTGACCACCGGCATCAGCGCGGCCGACCGGGCGCGCACGGTGCAGGTGCTGATCGACGAGGCGGCCGGGCCCGAATCAGTGGTGAGCCCCGGGCACATCTTCCCCCTGGAGGCCCGCGAGGGCGGCGTGCTGGTGCGCGCCGGCCACACCGAAGCCGCGGTCGACCTCGCCAAGCTGGCCGCCCTCAAGCCCGCCGGCGTGATCTGCGAGATCATGCTGCCGAACGGCACGATGGCGCGCCTGCCCGACCTGCGGGAGTTCGCGACCCGGCACGGGCTCAAGATGCTGTCGATCGCCGACCTGATCCAGTACCGGCGGCGCCGCGAGCGGCTGATCGACTTCATCGAGGAGGTGGAGCTGCCGACCGCCTACGGCCATTTCAAGCTGCGCCTCTACACCTCGTCGCCGGACGGCATGGACCATCTGGCGCTGATCAAGGGCAACCTGTCCGCCTGTCCCGCGCCGCTCGTGCGCGTCCACAGCGAGTGCCTGACGGGCGACGTCTTCGGCTCGGCCCGCTGCGACTGCGGCAACCAGCTGCACGCGGCGATGCGCATGGTCGAGAAAGAGGGCTGCGGCGTGATCCTCTACATGCGGCAGGAGGGGCGCGGCATCGGCCTCGCCAACAAGCTGCACGCCTACAAGCTGCAGGAGAGCGGGCTGGATACGGTCGAGGCGAACATCAAGCTGGGCTTCCCCGCGGACATGCGCGACTACGGCGTTGGCGCGCAGATCCTGGCGGACATCGGCCTCAAGCGCCTCCGCCTGATGACGAACAATCCGAAGAAGCTGGTGGGCCTGCAGGGCTACGGCTTGGAGATCGTGGAGCGCGTGCCGGTGGTGTTTGAGCCGGGCGACTACAACCGCCGCTACTTGGAGACGAAGAAGGCCAAGATGGGGCACATGATCTGAGCAACACAGGCGGGCGGACCGCGGGTCCGCCCCGGAAGGAGAAACGGAATGAAAGAGATCGCAGGACAACTGAATGCGGCCGGCACGAAGATGGCGATCGTCGTGAGCCGGTTCAACAGCTTTTTCACGGAACAGCTGGTCAAGGGCGCGGCGGACTGCTTCGTGCGGCACGGCGGCCGGGACGAAGACCTGACGCTGGTGCGCGTGCCGGGCGCGAACGAGATTCCGACGGTGGCGCAGAAGCTGGCCGCCTCGGGGACGTTCGACGCCGTGGTGGCGCTGGGCGCGGTGATCCAGGGAGCGACGCCCCACGCGGATCTGATCAACGGCACCGTGGCGCGGTCGCTCGCGAAGATCGCCCTCGACAGCGGCGTGCCGGTCCTGAACGGGATCGTGTGCGCCCAGAACCTGGAGCAGGCCATCGAGCGCGCCGGCACCAAGCAGGGCAACAAGGGCTGGGATGCGGTGATGGCCGCGATCGAGACCGTTTCGGTGCTCAAGGCGATCTGAGAAACGAGGAAGAAGCATGGCGACTCGCAGACAAGGACGTGAATGGGCGCTGCAGATGCTGTTCCAGGCGGATTTGAACCCCGGGCTGGACATCGACGCCGCGATTCCCAAATTCTGGCGGCAGCAGTGGACGTGCCAGATGGAAGAGGCCGAGAACCAGGACAAGGAGCCGACCGAGAAGGAGCAGGCCAAGCCGATCGAAGACCGCGTGGCGCCGGCCAAGATCCGGCTCTTCACCGAGACGCTGGTGCGCGGCGTGCTGGGGCACCTGGACGAGATCGACGCCAAGCTCCAGTCGTACACGCAGAACTGGCCGCTGCACCGCATGGGGTCGGTCGAGCGCAACGTGCTGCGCCTCGCGTTCTACGAGATGCTCTACTGCACCGACGTGCCTCCGGCCGTGGTGCTGAACGAGGCGATCGACCTCGCCAAGTACTTCAGCAACGCCGACGCGGGGCGCTTCGTGAACGGCGTGCTCGACCGGCTGAACAAAGAGCTGAAGCGCACGTAGCGCCGGCGGACGACACGATGACGCAAGCGGTTCAAGACAGGCGGTGGATGCGGCGGGCGATCGCGCTCGCGCGGCTGAGCGAGGGGTGCACGCGGCCCAACCCGCCGGTCGGCGCGGTCGTGGTGCGCGACGGGCGCAAGCTCGGCGAGGGGCGCCACACCTGCGCCGGATGCGCCCACGCGGAGGTCGAGGCGCTGGACGCGTGCCGCGAGGCGGCGGCCGGGGCCACGCTCTACGTGACCCTGGAGCCCTGCTGCACGCACGGCCGCACGCCGCCGTGCACGGACCGGATCCTGAAGGAGAAGATCGCGCGGGTGGTGGTCGGCTGCCGCGACGAGAACGGCTGCCACTGCGGGCGCGGGCTCGAGCTCCTGGCCAAGCGCGGGGTCGAGGTCGTTTACGGCGTGTGCGAGGACGAGGCGCGCGAGCTGGTCGTGCCGTTCTTCCGTCACGTGACCACCGGGATGCCGTATGTGACCCTGAAGCTGGCCATGACCCTGGACGGCCGCATCGCGGACCGGACCGCCTCGTCGCGGTGGATCACCGGCGAGGAGGCGCGCGCCGAAGTGCAGCGCATGCGGCGGCGGGCCGACGCGGTGATGGTCGGCGTGGGCACGGCCGTGGCCGACAACCCCTCGCTGCTCTGCCGCAGCGGCGGCGGCGCGAAGCTGATGCGCGTGATCGTGGACGGCCGCGCGCAGTTGCCGCCGTCCGCGCAGGTCCTGACCGACGACGCGGCGGGCCGCACGGTCGTGGCGACGCTGCGCGGCGTGGACAAGGGTCTCGCGGCGGGCCTGTCGGCGCACGGCGCGCGCGTCTGGACGTTCGCGCCGGACCGGCAGGCGCACGTGCCGCTGAAGCGGCTGCTCAGGCGCCTGGGCGACGAGGGCTGCATGCACGTGATCTGCGAAGGCGGCGGCCATCTGGCCGGGGCGCTGCACGACGCCGGCCTCGTCGACGAATACTGCTTCTTTTACGCGCCTGCGGTGCTGGGCGACAGCGCCGCCGTCGGCGCGGTCGAGGGGTGCGGCTCGCTGCTGCGGGACATGGCGCGCCTGCGGTGCGTCGAGGTCAAGCGGTTCGGCGACGATGTGATGCTGCGCGTGCGGAAAGCGTGAGGCTATGTTTACAGGGCTGGTTCAGAAAGTCGGTGTGTTGCGGAGGATGGCGCGGTCGCAGGGCGGCTGGACGCTGACGCTGGCGCACGACCCGTGGCCGGACGCGCTGGTGCTCGGCGAGAGCGTGGCGGTGCAGGGCGCGTGCCTGACCGTCACCACGGCCGGCGACGGGTGCTTCACGGCGGACCTGTTGGACGAGACCTTGCGGCGCACGGCGCTGCAGGGGATGGGCGAGGGCGCGCGGGTCAACCTCGAGCGGGCGCTGGCGCTGGGCGACAGGCTGGGCGGCCACATCGTGAGCGGCCACGTGGACGAGTGCGGCACGCTGAGCAACGTCGAGGACCGCGGCCGCGACATCGCGTGGCGCGTGGCCTGCTCCTCCGCGCTGGCGCGGCAGACGGTGATGAAGGGCTCGGTCGCGATCGACGGCGTGAGCCTGACGGTTTCCGGTTTGGGCGACGACTGGTTCGAGGTGAACCTGATTCCGCACACGCTGAAAGAGACGAGCCTGTGCGACCGCAGGGTCGGCGACGCGGTCAACTTGGAAGGCGATATTCTGGGCAAGTACGTGGCGCGGCTGCTGGGCAGGGAGCCGGCGGGCGGCGTCACCGAGCAGCTGTTGGCGGAGAACGGATTCGTATGAAAAAGGTGTTGTGTCTGGGCCTGACCCCGGTGTTGCAGCGGACGCTCGTGTTTGACCGCCTGGAGGTCAACGAGGTCAACCGGGCGCGGCAGGTGGTGGAGTCGGCGGCCGGCAAGGCGCTGAACACCGCCCGGGCGCTGGTCGCGCTGGGGACGCGCGCGGAGACCGCCGGGTTCAACGGCGGCGAGACGGGGCGGCGGCTGCTGGGATACCTTGCGTCGTACGGCGTGGAGACGTGCGCCCTGACCCCGATGAAGGCGCCGACGCGCATCTGCTCCACGCTGCTCGACCTGTCCGGCGGCACGGTGACCGAGCTGGTGGAGGAGGCGCCCGCGCCGGGGCCTGCGGCGGTGCGAAAATTTGTGCGCGAGAACCTCAAGCGCACGGCCGACGCTGCGATGCTCGTGATCAGCGGCACGCTGCCGCCGTTCGCGGGCGACGATTTCTACGTGGCGTTCGTGCGGGCCGCGGCCGCGGCGGGCGTCCCGGTGGTGATCGACTCGCACCGCGCCGCGCTGATCGACGTGCTCTTCGAGCGGCCGCTGCTGGCCAAGCTCAACGTGCGCGAGCTGGAGACCACGCTGCAGGAGCCGATGCGGAGCGAGCGGCAGATCCTGCGGGGCATGCGCGATCTGCTGGGCATGGGCGCGCGGAACGTCTTTGTGACGCAGGGCGGCAAGGCCGCTTATCTGGCGACGCCCCGGGCGGCGTGGCGGTTCGCGCCGCCGGACGTGAGCCGGCGCGTGAACCCGATCGGCAGCGGCGACTGCACGACCGCCGGGATCGCGCATGCGCTGCTGAGCGGCAAGACGATGCCCGACGCGGTCCGCTACGGCTTGGCCTGCGGCAGCGCGAACGTCGAGAGCCTGACGCCGGCGGACCTCGACCCGAAGCGGGTGGCGGCCTTGGCGCGCGCCGTGAAGGCCGAGCGCCTCTGAGCCGGACGCCCCTGTTCGCGCCTTCCGCGGGGTTGACTCTTTTCAGGACCCCGTGGATTCGGTATAGTCAGTCAAGTATTGACTTCCGCTGAAAAAGTCGGCTTGAAGCGCCTGACGGCGCCACTACGAACACTTCGAACCCGTTTGTAGTGTGCCCGTGAGGGCATTTCGTTCGATTCACCGCCGGACGCCGACAATTTCAGCGCAACCAAGTATTGACTTCCGGTCCGCTAACGGGGCCGGGGCGGGTTCCAGGGGGCACGGCCGCGGCGTCGTGCCGTTCAAAGACGGGGGGATGCGATGAGGATGCACAGGGGTCTCTTGGGATTGGCGTGCGCGTGCGCATGCGCGGCTGAGGCCGCCGACTTGGCTTGGACGGGGACCGCGGATCAGAACTGGAGCGTGAGCGCGAACTGGAGCGAAGGCCGGGTGCCGGGCGTCGGCGACAAGGCGTTGCTGACGAACAGCCTGGCGGCGTTCGCCGTCTGGGTGACGAATGCGCCGGCCGAGGCGGTCGGGGCGCTGACGGTTTCCAACGTCAATGCGGTTTCGCAGACGACGGCGCTGACGCTGACGAACGCGTTTTTCGCCGTGCAGGAAGGCCCGGCCGTGATCGGCCAGAACGGGCTCCTCGAGTTGCAGAGCGGCGGCGTCATGAGCTATATGGGCGAGGCCGCGACAGCGCCGTTCTTCGTGGTCAGGGACGGCGGGGAGATCCGGATCAACGGGGGCGGCTTGCTGTTGACCAACCTCTATTCCGCCACCGGGTCGGCGAACCGCTGGCTCTTTCTCGGCTACCAGTCGCGGGGCCGGATGACGATCGGCGACGGGGGCTCGTTCGTGATGGGGCCTTCCGGTACTGGGGCGTCGAACATTGTGTTCCGGCTCGGGTACGACACGGGAGGCAACGGGCTGTTGGAAATGTCCGGCAGCAGCTCCTTCGTGATGCCGCGGTATTTCAAAGGGACGTCCTTCATCGTCGGCAGCGGATCGGGAGCGTCGGGAACGGTCAGCCTGGCCGGCAGCGCGCAGTGCCTGATCTCCAATCTGGTGACGATCGGTTCCGCCAGCACAGGCGTCGTGACCCTCGCGGGGGATGCGCTCTTGCGCATGAACGGGCAGTCGGGGACTCAGGCGGTCGGGTCCGGCACGAGGGGGTATGGCAGCGTGACGGTGCGTGACCGTGCGGTCTGGGACATGTCGGGCGTGGATGACCAGCAGTTTCAGATCGGCACGGGCGGCGGATACGGAGTCGTTAGGGTCACGGGCGGAAGCGTCATGGCCAAAAACTTCTTCTATGTGGGCACCGGCACGGCCACGGGACTCCTCAGCATCGCCGACGGCTACGTGGTGGCGCAGGGCCAATATGAACGGGGGATCGTCGCCGGGATGGCCTCCGGCTCCGGGCAGGCGGCCTGGGGCGAGATCAGCGTTACGGGCGGGGCGCTGGTGGCCGCGTCCACGACGGGGACCTATCCTTTTGGCGCGAATTCGGGGCTCTCCATCGGCAAAACGTCCGCGACGGGCTGCCGCGCCTACGGCAAGCTGACGCTGAGCGGCGGAAGCATCACCAACAAGAGCCTCTTCTTTGTCGGCATCGGCGTCGGGGCCACGGGGGTGGTGGAGCAGACCGGCGGGACGGTCGATCATCTGGGCGCCACCGAGCGCACCTTCATCGGGTTCGGCGGCGGTAGCGGCCGCTACGCGATGTCGGGCGGCGCGTTCGCGACGGTCAAGGACGTCTATGTCGGGGGGCTTCCGGCCGCGCTCTGGCAGACGTCGCCGGTGGACTGGACGCAGAAGGAGAGCCTGTACAAATCGCAGGCCAGCGAGGGGCTGTTGCGTCTGGCCGGAGGGGCCTTCACCGTGGCCGGCGCGGACCTGCGGGTCGGCGGCCAGGGGCGGGGGACGCTGGTCGTCGGGTCGAACGCCGTATGCGTGGCCCGCAACATCATGCTGGACACCAACACGAGCTCGACGGTGCGGTTCGAGTTCGGCGCGTCGGGGATCGGCACGCTTCGGGCGACGAACGTGCTGACCGTTTGCGAGGGGGCGCGGCTGGAGGTGGACACCACGGCCTTCACGGGCCAGGGCGTGTGGCACAAGCTGATCGACTGCGCGTCGCGGGCGGGCGCGTTCCGCGCGGAGGATATCGCGGTGACCGGCAAAGGGGCCGTCCGGCAGGACCGGGACGAGGACATTTGGCTGGAGATCCCCTGCGGGCTGATGATCAAGATCCTGTGAGCCTCCGGGAGGCCGTCCGACGCCCGATTATTTTCCGGTGCGGCGTTTACAATGGGGGAGCCGTTCCTTTATACTGGTTCGCCTATGAAGGTTCAGGTTCTTCCATCTCTGCTGGCGGCGGATTACGGGTGTCTGGCCGAGGAAATCCGCCGCGTCGCAGCGTCCGGCGCGGACGCTTTGCACCTCGACATCATGGACGCGCACTTCGTGCCGAATCTGAGCTTCGGGCCCGACATGGTGGCGCTGGCGAAGCGGGTCTGCCCCGATCTGTTCCGCAACGTGCACCTGATGATGACCCGGCCGGACCTCTATGCCGGGCGCTTCATCGACGCCGGCGCGCAGACGGTGCAGCTCCATGTCGAGGCGGACTGCGACGTGTGGGCCGGGCTTCAGTCGATCCGCGCGCGCGGGGTCCGCTCCGGGCTGGTGCTGCGTCCGCAGACGCCGGCGAAGGCGGTGTTCCCTTATCTGCCGCTTTGCGACGAGGTGCTGTTCATGACGGTCAACCCCGGGTACGGCGGCCAGTCGTTCATGAGCGAGGTCCTGCCGAAGATCCGCGAGCTGCGGCTGGCGGCGGACGAGCGGGGGTGGAAAGGTCTGGACATCATGGTGGACGGCGGCATCAACTACGAGACCGCGGTCCAGTGCGCGGAGGTCGGCGCCAATCAGTACGTGGCGGGCAGTTTCCTTTTTAAACAGAGCGACATGGGCGCGGCGGTGGCGCAGATGCGGGAGAGATGCGAAAGAGCATATGGAACAAACACTCGATAACATTCGGAATTTCTGCATTATCGCCCACATTGACCACGGCAAGACCACCTTGTCCGACCGGATTCTTGAGCTGACCAAGGCGATCGATCTGCGCAACCTGCGCGAGCAGACGCTCGACGCGATGGACCTCGAGCGCGAGCGCGGCATCACGATCAAGTCGCACCCGGTCTCGATGATGTACACGGCGAAGAACGGCAAGACCTACCTTTTCAACCTGATCGACACGCCGGGACACGTGGACTTCACGTACGAGGTCTCGCGCAGCATGGGCGCCTGCGAAGGCGCGGTGCTGGTGGTGGACGCCGCGCAGGGCGTCGAGGCACAGACCGTGGCGAACACCTATCTGGCCATCGACAACAGCCTGGAGATCGTTCCGGTCCTGAACAAGGTGGACCTGCCCGGCGCCAACATCGACGAGGTGACCCATCAGATCGAGGACGTGCTCGGCATCCCCATGGACCATCCGCTGCACATCAGCGCCAAGACCGGCGTCGGCGTGCCCGAGGTGCTGGAGGCGATCGTCGAGCGCATTCCGCCGCCGACGACCGGCCCGAAGGATGCGCCGCTGCGCGCGCTGGTGTTCGATTCCGTGTTCGACATCTACCGCGGCGTGATCACGTACGTGCGCATCGTCGACGGCTGCGTCAAGCCGGGGGACTCGGTGCTCTACATCGGCAGCGGCCAGACCACGCAGCTGCGCGAGGTCGGCATCTTCAGCCCGGACCAGAAGCCGGTCGAGAAGCTGGTCGCGGGACAGGTCGGCTACCTGGTCGGAACGATCCGCGATCCGGCCGACATCAAGATCGGCGACACGGTGACGGCGGCCAAGGACGGGACCCAGGAGCTGCTGCCGGGCTTCAAAGAGGTCCACCCGATGGTGTTCAGCGGCATTTACCCGGTCAGCACCGACGAGTACGAGAAGGTGCGCACGGGGCTGGAGAAGCTGCACCTGAACGACTCGGCCTTCACCTTCCACGCCGAGAGCTCGGTGGCGCTGGGCTTCGGGTTCCGCTGCGGCTTCCTCGGGCTGCTCCACATGGAGGTGGTGCAGGAGCGCCTGCGCCGCGAGTTCGACCTCGACATCATCAACACGCATCCGTCGGTGATCTACAAGGTGCAGCTGCGCGACGGCACCTCCATGGAGATCGACAACCCCGTGCATCTGCCGGACGTCACGCGCATCGAGCAGATCGAGGAGCCGATCATCAAGGCGACGATCATCTGCCCCAGCGAGTGCATCGGCGACATGATGCGCATCGTTCTGGAGCGGCGCGGCGAGGTCAAGGCGACGGAGAGCCTGGACGCCAAGCGCGTGATCCTCTCCTGCCTGTTGCCGCTGAACGAGATCCTGATCGATTTCCACGACATGCTCAAGAGCGTGAGCCACGGGTACGCCTCGATGGACTACGAGCCGTGCGGCTACCAGGTGAGCGACATCGTGAAGATGGACATCCTGCTCAACGGCGAGATGGTGGACGCGTTCTCGACCATGGTCCACCGCGACAAGGCGGTGTCCCGCGGCCGCCAGATGTGCAAGGCGCTGGCCGAGACGATCCCGCCGCACATGTTCAAGATTCCGGTGCAGGCGACGATCGGGCGCAACATCATCGCGCGCGAGGACATCCGGGCCTTCCGCAAAGACGTCCTGGCCAAGCTGTACGGCGGCGACGTGACGCGCAAGCAGAAGCTGCTGAAGAAGCAGAAGGCCGGCAAGGCGCGCATGAAGGAGTTCGGCCAGGTCAACGTGCCGCAATCGGCCTTCATCTCGGTGCTGAAGGGGACGGCGACCGACGAGTAGCTGCGAAACGCATCAAGGGGGGGACATGCAAAGACACGCGGTTTGGGGTCTGTTGGCGGTGTGCGCCTGCGGGGCGCTTGCGGAAACGCGCGTGGAGCGGGTTTTCCTGCCGGAGCGGCTGGTCCGGGGCAACACCGGCATTGCCGGAGTCCAGGAGATCGACGCCGCGTCGTGGGTCTGGCATCCGACGGTCAACGGCGACCAGGAGCGCGGCCGCCGCGTCTCCGAGTTCGTCGGCCGCAAGCAGGTCATCTACCGCTTCTCGCCGCGCTTCGACGACGCGGTCTTTCTGCGCTTCAGAAACACCTTTGCGGCCGTTGCGGGCGCGCCGCTGCGCATCCATGTGAGCGGCGACGAGCGCTACGTCCTGTTCCTCGACGGGAAGATCATTTCGCGCGGCCCTGACCGCGGCACGGTCGAGCGCTGGTGTTACAGCACGTATGACCTCGCGCTGGACGCCGGCGAGCACACGCTGGAGGCGATGGTCTACCAGATCGGCCCGAGCGCGCCGATGGCGCAGCTCAGCTGGCGCGGCGGCTTTGTGCTCAAGGCCGAGGGCGCCTATGACCAGGCGCTCACGACCGGCAAGGGCCCCTGGAAAGTCGCGCCGGTCGAAGGCGCCCGGATGGTCGGCATGGGCGGCGGCGCGTGGGGCACGGGCATGCAGATCGAGATGGCCGGCTGCTCGCCGGTCTGGAAGCAGCCCGAGGCTTCGGCGTACGTGGCGGCCGCGGTGGTGCGCGGCCCGACGCAGCGCCTTGCGGCCGGGCTGAACGAGCCCGGCTGGCGCCTGTATCCCTCGGCGCTGCCGGATCAGCTCGAGCGCGCGTGCGCGCCGGGCCGCTTCCGCGCGGCGGTGGGCACGGTGAAGGACGGCGTGGTGTTCAAAGCCGAGGACGCGGGCCATGCGGCGGTCGCGGCGGCGAACGCGCTGCTCGCCGGGCAGCAGGCGTGGGTGATCCCCGCAGGCCAGGAGGTCTCCGTGCTCTGGGACCTGGAGGACTATTACTGCGCGTATCCGCAGCTGACGGTGAGCGGCGGCAAGGGCGCGGTGGTGCAGTGGGGGTGGACCGAGTCGCCGGTCTACGGCGGCTCGAAGAAGGGCAACCGGAGCGAGTTCGCCGGCAAGAAGGTCGAGTGCGTGACGGACACCCTGCTGGCCGACGGCGGCGACGGCCGCGTCTTTACGACCCACTGGTGGCGGTGCGGCAAGTGGTGCCTCCTGCGCGTCAAAACGGCCGACCAGCCCGTGACGCTCTCGGGCCTGTCGATCACCGAGTCGCGCTATCCGCTGGCGTACGAGGGCTCGTTCCAGAGCGACGACCCCACGCTCGACGCGGTGCAGAAGATCTGCCTGCGCGGCATGCAGATGTGTTCGCACGAGATGTTCTTCGACTGCCCGTACTACGAGCAGCAGATGTACCCGGGCGACACGCGCGTCCAGCTGCAGGTCGTGAGCGCGCTGACCGCCGACGACCGCCTGATCCGCCGCGCGATCGAGCTTTACGACTTTTCGCGCCGCGAGGACGGCATGGTCGGCATGAACTTCCCGACGTATCTCACGCAGGACTCCGCGACCTATACGCTGATTTGGCCGCTGATGTTCCGCGACTACGTGATGTGGCATGACAATCAGCCCTGGCTCAGAGCGCGCATGCCGGGGCTGAGGGCCACGATGCACGCCCTCGAGCTCTACGAGAACGGAGACGGGCTCTTGGACCAGCTGCCCGGCTGGAGCTTCATGGACTGGGTTCCCTCCTTCCGCGACGGCGTCGCGCCGGACGGCTACGGCCTGAGCGCGCTGAACAACCTCTTCTACGTGCATGCGCTGCAGAGCGCGGCGGTGGCGGAGGACGCGGTCGGCAACGGCGAGATGGCGCGCTACTGGCGCGGCAAGGCCGAGCGCGTGGCGGGCAAGGTCGTGGCGCTGTTCTGGAGCGCCGAGCGCGGGCTGGTGGCCGACACGCTGAAGAAGGACACGTTCAGCGAGCACGCGCAGTGCCTGGCCCTGCTGGCCGGCATCCTGTCGCCCACGCAGGAGGCGCAGGCCTTCAAGGGGCTGATTGAGGCGCCCGACCTGGCGCGCACGACGGTCTATTTCTCGCACTACCTGTTCGACACATACACGCGCTACGGGCGGGCCGACCTCTCGCTGAAGCGGCTGGACCTCTGGCGCGACTACGTGAAGAACGGCATGTGCACGCCGCTGGAGTCGCCGGGAGACGCCCGCAGCGATTGCCACGCCTGGGGCTCGCACCCGATCTATCACCTGCACGCCGGCGTGGCCGGCGTGACGCCCGCCGCCTTGGGCTTCAAGGCGGTGAGGATCGCCCCGCAGCCGGGCGGGCTCAAGCGGATCGCGTCCAAAACGCCGCATCCCCAGGGCTTTGTCGAGTTGAACCTCACGTTTGAAGGCGACAAGGTCCGCGGCTCCGTCACGCTGCCGCAGGGCGTGCCCGGCGAGTTCGTCTGGCGCAACACGCGCCTGCCGCTGAAGCCGGGCACCCAGGAGATTGGCCTGTAGGCCGCGCGCCGAACAGGCCGGAAAGCACACCACGATGAATGTCTTTGAAAAACGGAAGCTCAAGAAGCAGCTGAAAACCCTGCTGCACCACGCCCGGACCCTGCGGTGCAGCCGCGAGGACATCATGACGTCGGGGGAGCTTGCCTTCCTCGACGAGCATGTGCGGCAGGCGCAGGCGGCATACGACGGCCGGGACGGCGCGGACATGGAGGCGGCCGGGCAGGCGCTCGACGCCTGTCTGCTGAAACTCAACCCGCCGAAGCCGATGGCGTCGTGGCGCGAGAATTTCGATGTGCTGGTGGTGGCGATTTCGGTGGCCATGGCGTTCCGCGCCTATTTCTACCAGCCGTTCAAGATCCCGACGGGGTCGATGCAGCCTTCGCTTTACGGCATCCACTCCGAAGTCAGAAAGCCCTCGGACGCCACGTTCCTGGACCAGCAGCCGCTCAAGTTCGCCAAGTGGCTGGTGACGGGCGAATCGTTCAAAGTGGTGCGGGCCAAGGCGCGCGGCACCGTGAACATCATGCCGGGCGACGGCAGCAAAAAGCCGGGCTACAGGCCGGTGGTGGTGGCGGGCGTGCCGCACTACGTGCCGAGCGACGCGATCGAAGAGGACGCGTACCGGCGGCCGGTGGGCCTCAAGGGCGGCGCGGCGAACGGGGCGACGGTCAAGGCCGGCGACGTGCTGTGGTCCGGCGTCGTGATCTCGGGCGATTTCGTTTTCGTCAACCGCTGGAAGTGGAACTTCGCGCATCCCACGCGCGGCGAGGTGATGGTGTTTTCGACCACGGGGATCACGGCGTTGCAGCAGGGCACGCACTACATCAAGCGGATGACCGGACTGCCCGGCGAGACGCTTCAGATCAAGGCTCCCGACCTGCTGGTGAACGGCTCGGTCGTGACCTCTCCGGAGCGCATCGGCCAGATCGCGCGCCGCGAGAAGCTCTGGGCGAAGGGGCCGGCCTACTCGGGATTCAACCCCAGCGGCTCGCGCCAGCTGTTCCTGCCGGGCCTGTCGCTGGCGGACGAGAACGATGCGGTGACGCTCAAGGGCAACCAGTACTACGCCATGGGCGACAACTCCTTCAACAGCTTCGACAGCCGCTATTGGGGCCCGGTGCCTGAGCGCAACCTGCTGGGGCCTGCGACGGTCGTCTACTGGCCGTTCACCTCGCCGCGCCTCGGGTGGATCCGCTAAGCGGGTTCCTTTGAACATGGCCGTTTTCCAAGGAACGGCAGGGCGGGTTCTCCGAACCCGCCGCCTGCCCTGAGACAGCCGAAGGGGCGGCCGCCTCGGAGATGCGGCTCGACCCCAAACGGCTATACGTGGATATGAACCGCTCTGGCGCGGTTGTCTGAGGGGCCGTGTGGGTCGAGGGCTGCGGGATTATTCCGCAGCCTTTTTCTTTGCTTGCGTCCGAATCCTGATCTGTGACAGCATGGAATTCTAAAAATGCTGTCGGGGGGCAACGATGAAAAGGGCAATGACACTGTTCGGTGCGGCGGGATTCGCGTTGGCGGGGTGGGCCGCGGAGGTGCGGTTCGATTTCGAAAGCGGCGACCTGCAGGGATGGGCCGTGCTGGAGGGCGGCTTCGGCAAGGTCGTGAGCGACCGCGCCAAGGAGCATCACGGGGGCGCCCCCTACACGAAGGAAGGCTCTTTTTTTCTCTCGACGCTGGAGAGCGAGGACGGTACGCGGCCGAACGACGCTTTCACCGGCGTGATCGAGTCGCCCGTGGTCGTGCTGAGCGCGCCGGAGATCTCGCTGCGCGTCGGCGGCGGAGCGGGGCCGGACGTCTATGTGGCGCTGTGCGCGCTCGACGGCAAGGAGCTGGCCGTCGCGCGCGGCGCGAACGGGCAGCGGCTGGTGACGCGGGACTGGTCGGTTCCCGGAGCCGTGGGCCAGCCGGTTTTCTTCCGTGTGGTTGACCGTGCGACCGGCGGCTGGGGGCACCTGACGCTCGACAGCGTGGTGTGCCAGGGCGCGGTGGACGCGGCCGCGTCGGCGCAGCGTTTCAAGGCGCGCAGGCGCGAGCTTGCGCGAGCCGGCGGCGGGACGGCTGCCGACCGGCTGCGCGCCGCGATCGACGAGCTGGCGCGGCTCTTCGGCGCGCGGTATCCGTCCCAGGCGTTGCTGGCCAAGCTGGACGCCGTGGAGGCGGGCGACGAGGCGGCCGCTTTGGAGGCTCTCGCCCGCGAGGCGCTGGTGGCCTGCAACCCGCTGGTGTGCGAGTCGCCGCTGCTGTTCGTGACGCGGAAGCAGTACCGGACGGACCACCACAACACCGAGACGATGTTCCAGACGTGCGAGGTCAACACCGGCAGCTACGACACGGAAGGCGCGTTCAAGCTGCTCGATCCGAAGAGCGGCGCGGTGAAGACGCTTTTCGAGCCGGGGCCGGGCGCCACGGTGCGCGATCCGGATCTGAGCTTCGATGCGAGGCGCATCGTGTTCTCCATGCGCAAGGGCAAGGAGGACGACTATCACCTCTACGCGATGAACGCGGACGGGACGGCGCTCGCGCAGCTGACGGCGGCGCCGGCCGTATCGGACATCGATCCGATTTGGCTGCCGGACGGCGACATCCTCTTTTCGGCGACGCGCGAGCCGAAGTACTGCATGTGCAACCGGCACATCATGTGCAACCTCTACCGCATGGGGCCGGACGGCGCGAACATCCATCAGATCGGCAAGTCCACCCTGTTCGAGGGGCATGCGTCGCTCATGCCCGACGGCCGCGTGCTGTATGACCGGTGGGAGTATGTGGACCGCAACTTCGGCGACGCGCAGGGGCTGTGGACCTGCTATCCGGACGGCACGGGGCATGCGGTGTACTGGGGCAACAACACGACGAGCCCGGGCGGCGTCATCGATGCCCGCACGCTGTCGAAGACGCACCTCGCGGTCGCCGTGTTGGGGTCGTGCCACGACCGTCCGTGGGGGGCGCTGGGCCTCATCGACCGTTCGAAGGGGGTGGACGGCCGCGCGCCGATTCTGCGCACGTGGCCGGCCGAGTTCATCCAGCGCGTCAAGACCGAGGGGCAAGACTTCGATTCCACGAAATCGATCGCGCGGAAATACGAGGACCCGTTCCCTTTGGACGACGGCCATTTTCTCTGTTCGAGGCAGACGGGCAAAGGTGAGGAGATGGGCCTCTACTATCTCGACCTGCACGGCAATGAGGTTCTCGTGCATGCCGAGGCGCCCGGCTGCTACGATCCGATGCCGCTGCGTCCGCGGGCGGCACCTCCCGTCCATCCCTGCCGCCGCACCTTCAGCGATCCTCAGGGAACGGGCTATTTCTACGTGCAGAACGTCGCAATCGGCACGCATATGCAGGGGGTTCAGCCGGGGACCGTCAAAGCGCTGCGCATCGTCGAGTCGCCGGAGAAGCGCAACTGGTCGGCCCGCGAGTGGTTCGGGCAGGGCGCGCAGGCGCCGGGCATGAACTGGCACAACTTCGAGAACAAGCGCATTCTCGGGACCGTGCCGGTGGAAGATGACGGCAGCGCCTATTTCGAGGTGCCTGCGAACACCTACGTGTTTTTCCAGGCGCTGGACGCGAACGGCATGATGGTGCAGTCGATGCGCTCGGGGATCTATGTCCAGCCGGGAGAGACCTACGGCTGCGTGGGCTGTCACGAGAACCGCGTGGGCGACATTCCGCCCGTGTCATCGAGCCCCAAGGCGATGAAGCGCAAAGCGGACCGGCTGAACGGCTGGTACGGCGCGCCGCGCCTGTTCAGCTTCCAGCGCGAGGTCCAGCCGATCTTCGACCGGCACTGCGTGGCGTGCCACGACTACGGCAAGAAAGAGGGCGAACGGCTGAACCTGTCGTGCGACCGCGACGCGGTGTTCTGCACGTCGTATGTGGACCTCTGGGCGCTGGGGGCGATCACCTGCGTGGGCGGTGGGCCGGCCGAGATCCAGCCGGCCTATTCGTGGGGGAGCCATGCGTCGAAGCTGATCCGGGTGCTCCGCAAGGGCCACGGCGACGTGAAGCTGTCGGCCGAGGAGTTGGACCGGCTGATCACGTGGGTTGACCTGAACGGGCCCTATTATCCGCGCTACGAGTGCGCCTATCCGCAGAACCTCGGCGGGCGCTGTCCGCTGACGATGGAGGAGCTGGGCCGGCTGAAGCAGCTCACCGGCATCCAGATCGCCAACAGCTTCAGCGCGAAGCAGCGTTCGACGCTGAGCTTTGCTCGGCCGGAGGTGAGCCGCATCTTGTCGCCGCTCGGCGGCACCCAGGCGGTTGCGAAGGCGGAAGCGTTGGCTCTGATCCAGGCGGGGGCCAGGCGGCTGTCGGAGCGGCCGCGCGCCGACATGGAGGGGTTTGTGCCCGACGCCAAGGACCTGTCCCGCGAGGCCAAGTATCAGGAGCGGCTGGCCCAGGAGCGCCGCGTGTACGAGGCGCTCCGTGAGGGCCGCAAGGTGTATGATGCTCCGGCAAGACAGAGCCCGTGAAATCGCGAGCGGCTCTTATCCGCGATGATTCGCGGGTAAGAAATCTGTCCGCGCCGATATAAGCCGCACCCCCGCGGGCCTTCCGGCTTGATTTCCAAGTGGTCTTCCGGCATTCTAATGAACATACACGCGTGCCGTCTCCGGGAACCTCGCGGATCTGTTTCCGCGACGGGTGCGGCCGGGGGCGGACCAGCCAGTGAATGGGGGATGCGATGGACAGTTTTTCCCGTCGGGGTTTCATGAGAGCCGCAGCAGGCGCGGGCGTGGTGTCGCAGGTCCCGGGGGTGCTGCGCGGCGCGGAACCGGACCGCACGCTCAAGCTGGGGCTGATCGGATGCGGCTGGTATGGGCTGGTGGATGTGGAGGCGGCCTTCAAGGTCGGCGGCGTCGAGGTGCTGGCGGTCTGCGACGTGGACAGCGAGCACCTGCAGGCGGCTGCGGACAAGATCGAGAAGCTGCAGGGGCGGCGGCCCCGGTCCTTTAAGCTGTACGAGGAGCTGTTGGGCGTCGAGGGGTTGGATGCTGTGATCATCGCCACGCCGCCGCACTGGCATGCGCTGCAGCTCATCGCGGCCGTGGGGCGCAAGCTCGATGTGTACTGCGAGAAGCCGTTGGCCTACGATTTCCGCGAATGCCAGGCCATGACCGCTGCGGTCCAGGCGAGCGGACGCATCGTGCAGGTCGGGTTCCAGCGCCGGCAGAGCCCCGCGTTCCAGGCGGTGCGCGACTATCTGCGCGAAGGCAAGGCCGGGCGGATCGTCTGCGCGGATGCGGCCATCCATTTCACGGCCGGGACCAAGGATCCGACGCCGCAACCGCCGCCGGCTTCGCTCGACTGGGAGCTCTGGTGCGGCCCAGCGCCCAAGATTCCCTACAGCCCGCAGGTCGGGCACAAGAACTGGCGGCTGGAGCAGACCACCGGCCACGGGCATCTCGTGGACTGGGGCATTCATCTGATCGATGCGGCGCGCGTGATTCTGGGCGAAGCGCTGCCGCAGAGCGTGGCCGCCAGCGGCGGACTCTATGGTCTGAAAGGAAAGATCACGACGCCCGATGTGCTGATCGCGCACTTCGAGTTCGCCTCTTGCCCGCTGACGTGGCGCCACCGCCTGTGGGGCGCGGCGGAGTACGCGCCGGAGGTTTCGAACGGCCTCTTCTTTTACGGCGAGCAGGAGACCGTGTTTGTGACGGACGACCGCTGGGTCGTCATCCCCAAGGGAAAAGGCGCGGAGCGGCGCGAGTTCAAGGCGACGGCGGACGCGGGCAAGCTGCACATGGCCGAGTTCCTGAACGCCGTGCGGACCCGCCAGCCGCCGGGGTGTCCGATTGAGGAGGGGCTCCGCTCCACGGCGGCGGTGCAGTGGGCGATGATCGCACACGAGACGGGGAGCCGTGTCGTGTGGGATGCGGCCCGTGACGCCGTGGTTTTGAATCCCGCTGCCGAGCGCCTGTTGAAACGCGACTACCGGCTGCCGTGGGCCCACCCGTTCAAGGGCTGAGGGTGCACGAGGGAGGTTGTCTGTGAAGCGACATGCCGAGACCTCTTTGCGGCCTTTCCGGCTCCTCACGGTCCAGCAGCAGATTCTGCTGCTGCTGGTGGCGCTGGACCTGGCCGTCACGCTGGTCTTTGCGGGCGTCCTGTTTTCGCAGAAAAAGCGGGCGCTGATGACCGGCATCGACAACAAGCTGCAGGCGGTCGCGGTCATGGCGCGCGAACTTTTGCCGCCCGACTACCACGATCGCATCACGGGGCCGGAATCGGTGACGGAGCAGGAGTTTGATGTCATCGTCGGGCTCAACAACAAGCTGTGCGTCTCCCTCGGGCTCGAGTACGTGTGGAGCCTGATGATGATCGACCACAAGATCGTCTTCACCTCGGCGACGTCGCCCGACAAGATCGCCGAGAACGGGATGCACGCGAAATTCTTTGAGGCGCACTCCAACCCCGAGCTCTACATGGCCACCTTCGATTCGATGCGGCCGGTCTTCAAGACCAACGTCGACAAGTGGGGCCGCATCCGCGTGGCGCTGATCCCGAGCCTAGACAGGCACGGGCGCAAATTTCTGTTCGGCGCCAGCATTTCCCTGGCGGAGGTGAACCGGCAGCTGCGGGGCATCGTCTACCAGTCTCTGACGATCGGGCTGGTGCTGTTTCTTGCCAGTGTCGTGCTCGGTTACTGGGTCACCCGGCGCGTGACCCAGCCGATCCGGAAGCTGACGGCGACGCTTCAGGCCATCTCGGCGGGCGCGAACGACCTCGAGGCTGAGGAAAAGGGCGCGTACGAGGTGATTGTTCTGGCCCAGCATTTCAACCGGCTGAACCGCGTGCTGCACGGCAAGATCTCGGTGCTGGAGGCGTCGCAGGAGAATATGATCGGCCGGCACCGGGTGGAGCTCAGAGAGGCCGAGGCGACGAGGATCTTCAGCGAACAGCGCTACAGGAATCTGCTGAACTTCGCCGTGGACGGCATCCTGATCGGCACGAATGAAGGCGTGATCATGGAGGCGAACGAGTGCATGTGTGGGCTGTTCGGCATGCCCCGGGAAGAGATCGTCGGCAAGCATCTCAGCCTGATGCCGTTCACCGAGGAGAGCGTCAAGAACAATCCTTTCCGCTATGATCTGGTCCATCAGGGACAGGTTGTCGTGCGCGAGCGCAGCATCCGCCGGCCCGACGGCACCGAGCTGGTTGTGGAGATCCACACCAAGATGATGCATGACGGCACGCTGCAGTCCATTTACCGCGACATCACCGAGCGCAAGCGGGCGGAAGAGAAGCTGGTGAAGAGCGAACAGCGCTACCGGAATCTGCTGAATTTCGCCGTGGACGGCATTCTGGCCTGCACGAATGACGGCACGCTGATCGAGGTCAACGAGTGTCTGTGCGAACTCTGCGGCATGAACCGGGACGAGCTGCTCGGCAAGCGCGTCACGGACCTGCCCTTCACGCCCGAGTGCCTGAAAGAGCGGCCTTTGCGGATTGACCTGGTGCAGAGCGGCGAGTCCTTGGAGAACGAGAGGGTGCTCCGTCGCCGCGACGGCACGGAAGTGGTCGTCGAGATGCGGACCAAGATGATGCCGGACGGCATCCACCAGTCGATCTGGCACGACGTGACCCAGCGGAAACTCGCGGAGGAGACGCTGCGGGAGACCCGCCGCATGTTGGAGGAGGCGCAGGACATCGCCAAGCTGGGCGCCTGGAAGTACGACATCCCGACGGCTCGCCTCACGTGGAGCGAGCAGGTCTATCGCATCCATGGCCTCGGGCACGATTTCGACATCAACCGGCTGGCGCAAGACGTCAGCTTCCTGGCCCCTGAGCATGCGCCGCTCATGCGGGAGGCGTTCCGGGCAGCCGTGGAGCGGGGCGTTCCCTACGACCTCGAAGTGGAGCTTATCCGTCCCGATGGCCGGCACATCTGGGTGCATGCTTCGGGGCGGCCGGTTGTCGAGGACGGCCAGGTCATCCGCGTGGACGGCAATCTCATGGACATCACGGAGCGCAAGCAGGCGGAGGAGAAGATCCGGCTCAACCAGCAGGAGCTGGCCCGCCAGAACGAGCTGCTGACGGCGCTGATGCAGAACCTCGCCGTCGGCGTCTTCATGGTGGAGGTTCCTTCGGGCAAGCCGCTGGTGGCCAATCCGGCGGCCTGCCGGCTGTTGGGCCAGGGCTTGCTGCCCGACGTGAACGCGGACAACCTGGCAACGGTCTACGTGGCGCACAAGGCCGGGACGCAGGCGGCGTATCCGGTCGAAGAGATGCCGATCCTGCTGGGCATGAAGGGCCTCAGCGCGCACGTGGATGACCTGGTGGTGGTGCGGCCCGACGGGACGGAACGGCTCCTCGAGATCTTTGGCTCGCCCGTCAAGGACGAGCAGGGGCGCGTCTGGGCCAGCCTGGTGAGCTTCGCCGACATCACCGAGCGCAAACGGGCTCAGGACCTGCTCGAGTCCTGGAACGCCTCGCTGGAGCGGAGCGTGGCGGAGCGGACGCGGGAGGTCGAGAAATACGCGAGCCAGCTCCAGGCCCTGACCGGGCGCCTGATGCGGGTGGAGGAGGACGAGCGCAAGCGGATTTCGGACGTGTTGCACGAGGACCTCCAGCAGATGCTGGTGGCGGCGCGCATGACGCTGGACGTGGCGCGCAAGACCGCGCGCAGCCAGAAGGGCAAGGAGGTTCTCTCCCGGACCGACAGCATGCTGGAGCAGTCCGTGCGGCTGACGCGCTCGCTGGTGCAGGAGATCGCTGTGCCGGCGGTGCGCGAAGGCGATCTGCCGGCCGCGTTCAGGTGGATCGCCGAGCAGATGAAGAGCAAGTTCGGGCTGACCGTGGAGGTCCGTGCGGACGAGGGGCTGCAGCCGGTCTGCGAGAACACCTACCTCTGCCTGTACCGGGCTGTGCAGGAGATCCTGTTCAACGCGGTGAAGCACGCGAAGGTGTGGCACGCCGTGATCGACGTGCAGAAGATCGACGACAACAACCTCTGCGTGACCGTGTCGGACGGCGGGGTCGGGTTCGAGGTCGCGGACGTGAAGGAGTCGGGGGCGAGCGGCATCGGCCTGTTCGGCATCCGCCAGCGCGTCGAGGGCTTGGGCGGATGCATGGATATCCGGAGCGTCGTCGGCCAGGGCACGGCGGTCGAGCTGATCCTGCCCGTGCGCGACCGGGATGCGGTGTGCCGGGGCTGCACGTGAGGCGCGCCCGGCACGAGTTTCCGCTTCCCTTTTTCAGGGGGAGTCCGTATGATCTGCCTAAACTATTGACGGCTTGCGCGCAGTTGCGCGGCCGCGAGTGAAGGGGTTTCTCACATGAACGAGTCGATTGTCAATCCGGGTCTGGGTACTCTCATTTTCGTGCTGGGCGGTCTGGCGGGGGCCGTGTTCTACTTGCCGCTGAAGCGGGAAAAGAGCTGGGCTTGGGAGAGCTATTGGCTGTTCTACGCGATTTTCGCGCTGGTGGTCGCGCCGTGGGCGCTGGCTTTCATCAAGAGCCCGAACGTGCTGGACGTCCTCAAGCAGGCGCCGTCGAACGAGCTGTGGTACTGCTATCTGTGCGGCGCGGCGTGGGGGTTTGGCGGCCTGACGTGGGGCCTGATGATCCGCTACTTGGGCGTGGGGCTCGGGCTGGCGATCGGCTGCGGCATCTGTTCGGCTGCGGGCACGCTGATCCCCAAGGTGATCACCGGGACGTTCGGCGAGCTGCTGCAGCCGGGCGCGGGCTTGGTCTCGCTCACGGGGGTGGCCGTCTCGATCGTCGGCATCGTGCTGGTCGGCATGGCGGGCATGTCCAAGGAAGGCGAGCTTCCCGAGGAGGCCAAGAAAAAGGCGGTCGAGGAGTACAATTTCAAGAAGGGCATCCTCGTGGCGATCTTCTCCGGCTTTGCGAGCGCGGGGCTCGGCTTCGGCCTGCAGGGCGGCGGTCAGATTGAGAAGCTGGCGCTGGCCGGCGGCACGGCCGTGGCCTGGAAGGGCATGCCGGTGCTGGTGATGTGTCTGCTGGGCGGCTTCACGGTGAACGCGCTGTGGTGCCTGATGCTGAACGTCAAGAACAAGACGCTGGGCGACTATGCCAAGAAAGACGCGCCGCTGGTGGCCAACGTGTTCTGGGCGATGTGCGCGGGCGTGCTGTGGGTGTGCCAGTTCGTGGCGTTCAAGACCGGCGAGCCCCGCATGGGCGACCAGGGCTATGTGGGCTGGGCCGTGCTGATGGCCAGCTCGATCATGTTCAGCGGCGTACTGGGGCTGATGCTGGGCGAGTGGAAGGGGACGAGTTCGAAGACCCGCGGGCTGCTGGTGGCGGGCTTGCTGATTCTGCTCGGTTCGGCCGTGGTGGCGGGCTACAGCGGCAAGCTGGGCCAGGCGTCGTCGGCCCAGCCGGCGGTGCCCGCGGCGGTTGAATCCGCCGTGAAATAGCTCAGTCCGAGAGCGAGGCCAGCCAGGCCGGGATCTCGGCGAGGCTGTTGAGCACGGGGGCACCGGTTCGCGCGAGGCGCGCGTAGGACTGGTGCCCTTGCGCGATCAGGAGGCAGCGGGTGCCCAGCGCCTCGGCGACCTCGTGGTCGTGCAGGGAGTCGCCGATCAGCAGGACCGTGTCGGGCGGCAAGGCCAGCCGCGCCAGCAGCGCGTGTCCCAGTTCGATCTTCGAGTGCCCGTAGAGGTTGTCGACCCCGCAGGCGCTGCTGAAGAAACCGCTGATGCCGAAGTCGGCCAGCATCGCGTCGAGGATCGACTGTTCGGAGGCCGAGAGCACGGACTGCCCGACGCCCGCCGCCTGGAAGCCGGTCAGCGCCGGAAGCGCGTGCGGGTGCAGCCGGATCGTCGTGTCGGCCAGGAAACGGTCGTGGAATTCACGCGCCATCGCGTCCCAGTCCTCGGCGTCGAGGCGGAAGCCGACGGCGCGGTAGAAGTTCTTGACGGGGAAGCCGAAGAGCTCGCGGTACGCCGCGAGGTCGAGGCGCGGAAGGCCGCGCGCGGCGAGCATGGCGTTGACGGCGTTGACGCCCGCCTGCGTGTCGTCCAGCAGGGTGCCGTTCCAGTCCCAGATGATGTGTTGAAAACGCATGGCAAGCTGTGAGGGGCCGGCGGGTGAGTGTTGTCGGCAGACAGGGGGTCCTCGGCCTGCCGACTCCCTGGCCGGTGCGGCCGCGCCGGACCGGGCCCAACGGCGAGAGAGTAGCACAAGAAATCAGGTGGCGACAACCGGTAAGGGCACAATGCAAGCCCGCGCTTTTCAATTTCTTTGTCCACTTATGGGACTACAGTGAGCTGCCTTCTGCCAACACGGAGAGACTGTCGTGCCCCAACGATCTTTCATGAATTGTCACATGCTGCAGGTGTGTCAAAAGATGTCGGGAACACAGGGATGTGGACTGACTATGCCCACCAAGTTGATAACATAGCATCTTCGCCAAAGCTTCATCTTGTCCCAGTTATAACATGGTTAACACGTACTCGAAATCCGCCATGCGGAACGTCATGCTGTCCCAATGGATATGGATGGACTCCAAGGTAATTACACTGAGGAAAGAATATGAAATACACTTTAATAGCTATGTTTGGAATTTCAGCAATTGCGTTTTTTCTTTATTTCTGTAGATTGTCATACGGACCCAATGGTTTTGAAAATCGTGCTAGAGCTGAAGTAACTATGATAGCATCAGCAATTGAGGAGTTTCGATCGAACTATGGCGTAAATCCAGTACATGAAAAAGACTTCGCCCCGCTGGATCAAGGGAAAGTGTATTCGGTGTTGATGGCGATTCCAGGTGATTGCTATTGGACAAATATCAATACTGGTGGGGTCGTGTATTTAACTGGCATTCCAAGGAGTTCTCACGGAAAATGGCTGGACCCGTGGGGAAACGCTTATAATATGATAATTGCGGATACTAACACGAGTTCTGTCGTAGTGGGGGGGGCTGTTGTTAATAGACCTGCTGTTGTTTGGTCCAATGGTGAAAACCGAATAAATGACTATGGCAAGGGAGATGACATAACTAGCTGGGCGTCTTGGCAAAAGTAGCTTTCGGCGCGGAGTAGCCATTTTGCGGATTTCGGGGTCTTCAGCGTCCGTTACGGCCGCGACGGCACCGGACGGATCGACCGAGTTACCTCGGTGCTCAACGACGTGACGAACACGTTTTGCTACCTTTCCCTGCCCGAGACAGCGACGGTCTCCGGCATGACCAACAGAGCCGGGTCCGGCTGGTCACGCTCGCATGGGACCGACAGGAACCTGATCGCGGCCGTGTCGAACTGCTGGAACGGCGTTGCCGTGTCGTCGTTCGCGTACACGAACGACGCCCTCGGCCGTCGCACGCAAAGGGTGGACACGGCGCAGGGCTTGCCCGTGACCAATGTCTTCGCCTATAATCAGCGCTCGGAGATCACGAACGCGGCCATGGGCGATGCGGACTACAGCTATGAGTTTGACGACATCGGCAACCGGGAACGGGCGGCCGCAGACGCGGCTCTGACTGTCTACGCCGCCAACGCCCTGAACCAGTACACACTCATCTCCAACTCCGTGTCCTCTGTGGTTAATCCCGTTTACGATTTGGACGGGAACATGCTCACGAACGGCGTCTGGTCCTACACCTGGGACGCGGAGAACCGCATGGTGTCGGCGGTATCCGAGGGAGCAACTGTCGTGTCCAATGCTTACGACTACCTGAGCCGCCGCGTGCGCAAGGAAGTCTACGCGTGGGATTCACAGCTTACGGCTTACCGTTTACAGTCCACGGCTTCCTACGTCTGGGACGGCTGGAACATCGCGGCGGAGATCGTGGTCGATTCGGTTGCGGCTTGCACGAACGTTCACTTCTACACGTGGGGCCTTGACTTGTCGGGCAGCCTGCAGGGGGCTGGCGGAGTAGGCGGGTTGCTGGCTGACACCCGCGTCTCCTCCGACACTTCTTACTTATCACCGCTTACCTATTACCCGACTTACGATGCCAACGGCAACGTCACGGAATACGTTGATGTCACCGGTGCCGTGCGAGCCCGTTACGCGTACTCCGCCTTCGGCGAGACCACGTCGCAGTCCTGCGACATGGCAGGAGCCTTTACGCACCGGTTCTCGACGAAGCCGTTCGATACCGAAACCGGCGTCAGCAAGTACCAGCTTCGCGACTACCTGCCGGGACTCGGGCGGTGGGCGAGCCGGGATCCGATTGGAGAAAAAGGCGGCCTCATGCTTTACTCTTTCTTGTTTAATACTGCTGGAAATAAGATAGATATTCTAGGGTTGGCGATAAAACAGGCGGCGTCATGGGGGCCGATTGGAGCGGGTATGTATTTTCCCGGTTACACATTTTCCGTAATTGAAGAGTCTTTGGACGAAAGGTATAACAGACTTGAAAAAGAGCTTGTAAGACGATTGACTAGATTATGCCCAACGGAAAGAAGTGTCAGATGGAAAGTCGATGGTAAGATGCAGTGTTGTACACAGGCTAATTGTATAAAAGGAGCTAAAGACTTCGCCGCGGACTACGTTGGCTTTGTTCGAAAAGTATATGAAGCGGATTATAATAAAAATGGTCTTGTAATCGGAGGTATGTGGGGGAATATTTTCGGAGGCCTTTTTTCGTGGCCTTGTGGTGGTTATGATCGACAAATGGCTGAAGAATATGAGGAAGGGCGAGGATTGGTATGCGGGGGGTGGGAAAGTGTGGCCGAACAGTCATTTTCGCGTACAGTTGGCAAGAATGGCTGTTTTGGTAATAAAGTCACAGCGAAAGAATACGGGCATACGCTTATGTCAATCATAATGCCAAATGGCTTTTGTCCTTTAGACCCTTGGCCTTCAGGCGGTGCAAACATCTTTATTGACTAATCAGCATGCTAGGGGAAGCCATGAAAAAATGGAGGATGTTGTTGTTTGTAACGATAACACTTGTTGTTATATTAACTACAGTGATGGTTTTAAGGAATTTACGTGTTTCGGAGTCCGTATCTTCCCTGCGATGGAAAGGACATGCGATCTTTCGTATAGTTACTACGATTAGCAATGAGAAGTCGCCGGAAATGTTTTGGCCCTGTGATCTTGGTATAAACGCACACACTAGTGTCGAGTATTTCCAGCAATTGCTATATATTTTGTCGTCAAGTGGAACGGGTGAAAAACTTGAGGTAGAACACCTGTCTGATGGGTTGTGTACGTTTCCTCCGCGAAATGGTGAGCATCTGGCAGAAGAGAATGTTGTCTGGACTGTCGCAAAGAACACGGGTTCCAATATTCCCGATACATTGCCTCTCTTGTTTACGAGGAATGTTGATGTGTCCAGTCTTTCAACTAATGTTACGCCATCAAGCATGGATGGTTTTGTATGCATTGACGACAATTATCGCAGCGTTTTTGACAGATCATTTGTTCTTGTTATCTATGGGGATGGGCGCATTAAGTTTTTTCGCCTTACTAAAAGTAGAAAATTATTGTATCGTGAGTTCTATAGAAATTCCAGTTTCTGTGTTCCTGGGCTGAAGTACATCACTCCTACGAGAGAAGTCCGGTTGACCAGATAATCGTCCTAAAGGATTGCCTGAATGGTGTCGGTAGGCAGTGCAAGGGATTCGTCTGTGAATGCATAAGAAAACTAAGGGTAATATGAAGGCTGTGACCAACTTCCAAGGTGCAAACCTGCTCGCATCGTACGCCTACGGGAACGACGCGCTCGGCAGGCGTGCCGTTCGTAACGGCGACACCTTCGCCTACAACGCCCGCTCGGAACTGACCAACGCCACGGTCAGCGCGGATGTCTACGGTTACGTGTCACCGGGCACTTTAAAACCAGCCACTCGTGGGCAGTTCAAAACCAGCCAGTAATTGTGTAGATTGATATCATGATCGGATGTCAGTTGTCCACGCCGGTTTTCTCGGCTGCGCGGTCCTTGAGCCGGTAGCTGCGGCCGGTGATCTGGATGATGTCGGCGTGGTGCAGGAAGCGGTCGAGGATGGCGGTGGCGGCGGGGACGTCGCCGACGAGTTTGCCCCACTCTTCGACGGGTCTGTTGGAGGTCATGAGTGTGGACCGGTTCTCGTAGCGGCGCATGATGATCTCGAAGAGGTACTCGCCTGACCTGGGCGGCAGCTGCTTGAGGCCCATGTCGTCGACGATGAGCAGGTCCGGCTTGAGGTAGCGGGACAGGGGCTTGTCCGGCGGGAGCGCCTCCTCGTCCCGCAGTTCCCGGACGAGGTCGAAGATCGAGCGGTGTGGCCGTGATCGTGCTCATGCACGTCCCCGAGGCCGAACTCTTCGACTTCGCGGTAGTGCAAGGTATTTGTCTGTAAATTAGTGAAGGCGGGTCATGTTTGCATATCCTCCGAGCTGAGGCAGATCTTTCCCGGAACAGAAAGGGGGCGCGTGTCTAGATTCTAGTATTTGATTTTGCCGCCCTTTGCGCCATCCTGGAATTATAAACTTACGGTAAGACAGCTGAGGTATCATTTTGCTTTCGGTTGGTGCGACATCAAAACTTGGGAAATGATACGAGTTGTGGGCTGATCGGATCCGGTACAGCGCATGGGGTCTTCCTCGTCACCCCTCAGCGCTGTCGGGTAAGGGGTAGAACAGCTTCCCGTTCACGTGTGAGATGACGTCAACGATGATGGCCGTGGCCAGGTGTTGGATTCCCAGGTTCTTGCTTTCCCTCGGCCGCCGCACGCTGCGCGTGGACACGGCGCAGGGCTTGCCCGTGACCAACGTCTTCGCCTATAATCACCGCTCGGAGGTCACGAACGCGGTCATGGGCGATGCGGACTACAGCTATGAGTTTGACGACATCGGTAACCGGGAACGGGCGGCCGCAGACGCGGAGCTGACGGTCTACTCCGCGAACGCGCTGAACCAGTACGCGTCGGTGACGGTTGCCGGGCAAGGTGTGCCTGTTGCGTACGATCTCGACGGCAACATGCTCACGAACGGCGTTTGGGCATATACTTGGGACGCGGAAAACCGCATGGTGTCGGCGGTGTCCGAGGGCGCGGTTGTCGTGTCCAACGCTTACGACTACCTCAGCCGCCGTGTGCGCAAGGAGGTGTATGCGTGGGATACACAGCTTACGGCTTACCGTTTACAGTTTACGGCACACTACGTCTGGGACAGTTGGAACATCGCGGCGGAGATCGTGGTCGATTCAGTTGCGGCTTGCACGAACGTCCATTTCTACACGTGGGGCCTTGACTTGAGCGGGACAGTGCAAGGGGCTGGCGGAGTTGGTGGTCTGCTGGAGGACACCGTGTTGCCCGCAGCCGACAGCCTGTTGCCGACTGCGTTTTTCTCCTGCTACGACGCCAACGGCAACGTCACCGACTACGTCGACGCGTCAGGCAACCTGCGCGCCCGTTACGCGTACTCCGCCTTCGGCGAGACCACCTTGCAATCCGGCGACATGGCAGGCACCTTCACGCACCGGTTCTCGACGAAGCCGTTCGATACCGAAACCGGCGTCAGCAAGTACCAGTTGCGCGACTACCTGCCATCGCTGGGACGATGGGCGAGCAGGGATAATATGGGAGAGATAGGGGGGGATAATCTATATGGTTTTTGCAGTAACTCATCTGTTAAAGAGGTCGATGTGCTCGGTTATTTTGCGACAGCATGGGAGGTGTATATAACAAATTATAGATTTGATAGTTATCCGCAAAACAAGATGCGACTTTCAAAATTGTATGCTGACCTAATCGCCCCGCATTTTGATAAACTGCGCGATCAATTGGAGAAAGATTTAATTCGCCTGTGCCCTGTTGCTGGGACAACCGTACCTTGGATAAGGCCTGGAGAAAATAAGACTACCTGTTGCTCTGCTAAGAAATGCATAGACAGAGCTAAGTTGTTTGCGGCGAGTTATACGGAGGAGGTGAGGGATACCTATTGGGCAGAAAGAAGAAAGTATGGTTTCGTGGTGGGTGGTGTTTTGGGGAATATTCGCGCTTCTGAACTTGGAACCGTTAAAGGAGAAACCTATATGGATCGGTTTGAAGAGGATGGTCTCAAATGTAGTGGGTGGGTTGAAGTAGGCCAAACTATTTTTAACAGAATAATGGGGCAGAATGGTGATGAGTGTTGGTCATCATCTCAACCAATGACAAAACCGAGTATTTGGAGGCTTAAACTTATTCCGCATACGTGGTTTCGTCTCTTTGCTCCGTACGGAAGCTTAGATGTTGATCCCTGGGCAAGTGGGGGAAGTTCTTTTTAAGGGGCCTTAGTATGAAAAGATCGGTTGTGTACACAATGTGGCCGTATATATTGGTTATTATTGCGTTTTTGGCTCTGGTTTCTGTTTTTGTGATTAACGAGAGGGTGACTTTTAGTGTTGCGAGGGATCGATATTGTGCACAACGCATTAGGAATATCTTGTTTCATGCGGGGGAGGAATATTCCTTGACAAAGTCGCCGTGGGCTTTCTGGCCAAAATTGACGACTAATGATGTGGATGAGATTGAACACAGTACAAGTACAAGTTTCTTTTCTTTTATTCTTGAAAGAGCTCGTCGTGAGCAATGGGTTCAAAGCTCTTATCTCGAAGAGATTCAAGATTTTGTTTTTCAAGGGAAAAGTGCTTGCAGGTGGTGTATCCTGTTAGACGCATCAGATAGCACTCCAGATAATGTTCCGTTGTTAGTGTCTGAAGGTGTTGATCTGAAGGCTTTTGAGATTATGGATGGTGTTGCTACATCACATGGTCGGTATGCAAAAATCGGAACGGGGGTCGTACTGCTAAAGAATGGTAAAAACATTGTTTTCTTCAAAAGCAGAACACGTGACGAATTGTGTCTAAAGGCATGCGAAAAGTGCCTTTCATCACACAAATACTCCTACCTTACCCCTACAGGTGTTTGTGTCGTGGGTTTGGGTTGTTTGATTGAGCGCTAGCTATAGAAGAAGGTGGATCGATGTTTGGAATGCCTGTGTAGGAGGCGGATGCGTGGGTCGCGTGTCTAGATTTTAGTACACTGCTGTCCAAGACAAGTTACATTGTACCGGTTGAGTGTCTGATTTTCTAGGTTTTTCGCGCTGTTGGATGGGTTGTTGAGTCTGAGGTCTCGGAAAATGCTGTCCAAGGTTTCACAGGGCGAGAGTCAGCTGTATGGTGTCGGGCTCCCGGATCGGGACTCCGAACGGGTCGTCGAGCCACGCCCACAAGTCGCGGTATGTCAGCAGGTTGAAGCGCAGCATGGCCGCCAGGTTGGAGAGACTCCACCGCCACGACGACTTCATCTGCATGAACTTCAGGAGCAGGATCGCGATGAGTGCTGTCCAAACCTGCGTCTTGACCGCGTTCTCGCTGGTGCCCATGTCGTGTCCGCGGCGTCAACCGCGGGGATGAGTTTTTTGGTACACCCATCGTACACGTTCAGCGGAGGCTTATCATTTCAAAACGCTATCTTGGACAAGAGTGACAATGTGTTATCAGTTGATGCTATTAATAAGATCAAGAGTCAATTGTGTAAAGAGTGCGAAGAAATAACATTCAAGTTTATCACCTTGAGCCGCAGCTTCTTGATCGAGGCTATATGGCGCTAATCGAGGAAAAAACGGGGTTGCCTTCTGATGACTCGGTAACAATAATTAGACGGTGTTGTCCAAAGAAAGGAGAGAATGAAAACTGATTTTAGGAGAGTGTTTGGGCCACTTTGTTTCACTTCGGTGATCATCTTTCTGGTCTGGTTGTTAGCATATCAACGGTTTTTGTTGGTTGAGGCACGGCTGATATCCATGTGTCTGACAAGGTATGCTTTTTCTGCTGAGTCTTGGTTGCGACGTGGAGATAGTGAGCGTGCAACAGAGATGATGCGTAAAGCTCAAGACTTGTCTGTCGATTATATATTGTACCGAAAGATCATGTTTCTTGACGTTTCAGATATTCTTATTGGCTATTGCAAAATTCAAGATGATAGGTTGACTTCAGAGGTTAGCAGAGAGTTGGACGATTATTCGAATGAGGTCATTGAAAAATGCTTTGGAGAAAAATTGACTTACTACAGTATTGTTGATCACTGGTTGTTGCCCGAAATGTTCGGTTATTTTGTTCCGGTTGACCAGGATACGAAGGGCACTGTCACCTTCAAGAGTATCAATCCGTCCAAGCACGGTCCTGTAGTGAAGGATGAAAGTAAAACTCCGAATCCGTAAGGTCAAATGATCGAAAAGTACTTTGCTTATTTCGGCACTTCACGAGAATCTGTGGGTGTACTCAGGCGGCATAGGCAGGTCGCCGAGCGCATGAAACAAGGCGATTCTACGGATTTCGGGGTTTCTGAACCCCCGCGCCAAATTGGATACGAGTCCGGCGCCCCTGTTCATGGCCTCGACCGCGCCGCTTGAGAACCGCTTCTTGGCCCTGAACCAGTTGAGGATCAGGTCCTCGTGCCTGCGCAGGGTCTTGACGAAGGCCTTGATGGGTTTGAGGCGGCTTCGGTTCGCGCCGCGGCACCAGCGGCGCAGGAACTTGGAGGCCGCGGCGGGGCATTCGTATTCCCAGAACAGGCGGAACGACTCTTTCCAGTGATAGGCGCGGACCGTCTTGAGGCTGCGCTTGTTGACGATCTTCTGGAGCCCGTCGCGCTGCCCGTCGGTCAGGTTCTCCGGCCGCTTCAGGAAGGCGTAGCGCAGGTTCTTGAGGACGACGAGCCCTTTCCCGGCCAGCTCCCTCGCCTCGGCCCGCCTGACCTTGTCGACGGCCTCGTTGAGCTTGGCCTCGATGTGGAAGCGGTCGAGGATGTGCGTGGCGTTCGGGAGGTAAGCGTCCGGCGAAACACATTGCCGCAGGCGCGGGTTTCGTAGAGCAGATCAGTATTCGAGTGCGCTCATCGCGGCGGCTCGCCGCTACGACGCGCAGGGCTTGCCTTCGGAATTCTCCGTCGACAACGATGCAGCCATTGCTTATGCTTATGACGGTCTGAAACGCCTGACGAACATAAGCGTCGGCGGGCTCGCATTCGGGTGCGCGTATCTGCCGCAACCCCGGATGCAGGTGTCCGCCAGCAATTCCTGCGGGAGCGGCTGGAGCCGAAGCTACGAGGGAGGCCGTAGAATGACCGGCCACCATGACCAACTAAGTTGTCTCGTCGTGCGCCTCCTGGGACAAGGTGCCGTGTCTGGCGTCAGACACGGAGGCGTGTCGGACATCAGACACGGCCAGGGGAGTGCGGACCAGTCTGGCTGATGTCGGGAGTCTCCCTTCGAGGGGGGTGTTGAAAGTGAATTAGGGGACGGAGGTTATTTAGAATGAAGAAAAGTGTGCTTTTCGTCCTCGTTTTCTTTGGTGTGCTTGTTATTAGGCGATATGTCTACGTCATTCAACAGCGAGCAGAGTGGCCAGGTTTTTTGTCTGAACGTGGTGAGACATTAATCGGGCCATTTGTCTCGTTTTCATCAGAGCAGCAGGTCAGTAATCAACTTGCACTTTCTGGGTATGCACCTTGGAGTAATGTCTACGGCAGTCAAAAATCTCCGGATACAGATAGGTCAACTGATATAGTTTTGGATGATAGAATATGTTGTTTAACAAATTACTATTTTATGGGAACGCATGGTGAAGTTCAACTACGCTTTTATCGAAACAGGCTGGGCGAGGTGTATTTTAAGCCATCGGATATAGATGTTTATCTTGCTCTTACGGTATCGAACAATGTTGAAAAAACTGGACGGTTTGTGCGAAAAAGAGATACATTTTGTTGGCAGGATGTCCGCCTTCTTGAAGAACAGAGAAGATATATTGACCATTTTGACTAGACGAACGTTGAGGTAACAAGGCATCCGGATGAGTTTGGCAAATGTTCAGGGGGCGTATCGCGACAAACGGACAAACTGGCTTTTTTTGGAATCGCGGATACTTTACAAACTGAATGTGGTAAGATGCTTGGGCACTTGACTCCTACGATCTGAGTTGTACAAGCGACACATGGTTCTTGTTTGACGCGATGCCCAACAGAGTTTGAAATGCGGCCATCGGAGTCTGCCTCCGGTTGAAACGGAAAACATATTCGTCGAGATACGCGGGGAGATAGGCGGGCTCGACCCCGTGATGCGTGCCGGAGAGCCAAGTTTTGAGATTCGAAAACACCCGGTGAATATGGACCGCGACGACGTGTGCAAGCTCCGGGCTTCCTACAATCCGTTGGTCATGCACATACCCCTTGAGCGCGGTTTTCGAGTACCCCTTCCAGCCGTCAGAACGGATCACCGCTGCAGGCTCCACGTTCGCGGACAAAAAGCGGCCGATGGTTTCCCCGTCTGCGGCGTCGACGCTGGATAGACGTAAGCGCCCTGCACGTTCACACGCATTGCCCTTCTTGTCGACGTAGGAGACAACCTCCACGGCCCCAACGACCAACGATTTCTGGCTCCCTTTCGTGACGCCTCGCCCGCGCTTACCCTCGACTGGCCCGCCGATGAAGGTCTCGTCGGCCTCAACTACGCCGCACAGGCGAGACCGGCTGTCACTGACCATACCCTTGCGTAGCCGGTTCAGCATGAACCACGCGGTACGATAAGAGCCCAGCCCCAACTGACGTTGAAGTTGAAGGGCGCTGATCCCGGGCGTAAGGGTGGTCACCAGGTATGCGGCCCAAAACCACTCCTGAATGGGAACGTGAGACCGGTGCATCAACGTGCCGGCCGTAGGCGAGGTCTCCTTGCGGCAGCTCCGGCAAACCAGCAGCTTGCGCTTGGGCAAATACCAGTACTCGCCGTGCTGGCAGCGAGGACACGAGAATCCGTCACCCCAGCGGCTCTGGATTAAGTACTGTACGCAAGCCTCTTCTGTCGCAAACTGCATGCGGAACTCTCTCACCGTCTTCGGATAAGCTGGCCTGGTTGTCCCCATGGCCAACAGCTTACCCCGCCATCGTCGTAGGAGTCAAGTGCCCAAGCATCTGTGGTAATATAACTACGGAGAGACTTTGAGGAGTTGCGATGATAAATAAAGGCGTTAGTTTCGCATGTGCAGTGCTATGTTTTGTTGGAGCATTGTCTGGAATAATGTGTTTGCCGTCGTGTTCTGGTGACAAAACGGAGAGGATCGAAGTGGCGATAAAAGATGTCACAGGTTTTTATACAGGGAGATATATGAATATATTTGAAAGCGTTGAGCTGAACGACGATACGTCGTTTGTACACAAGGTTTTCTTCGATAACAGTTGTGTTCTTGTCGAGACAAACACGTATGCCATTCACGATGGTGCTGTGGAGTGTCGTGGTTTTACTGTGTTCGTAAGCTTTCTTGATCTATCTCTGCAAGCGTGTCCGACAAATGGACAAAAATATGAATATATGAAATTGCATTTATTTCTTTCTGGAGAAGGAAAAATCGGCGGCTTTTTCCCTTGGCCAGGTTATAATTTTCATTATCTTCGTGAGACTAACAGTCATATGAAAGAATAGATGCGTCGTGTGGCATTGATGAGCATGGAATTTGCCTGTACATTCATGAAGGCGGGACATGCTGGCATACCCTCCGTGCAGAGATAGATCTTTCCTGTCTCCCACTCCTCGCTGGGCAAGGAGATCACGTTGATTATCTTCCCCCGCACCTGTGGCCCCTCCTTTCCGATTACGGCGATCTCAGGCGGAAGAATGATTTGGGTGCCGAATTGGTCCACGCGAACTCGAACCTGTTGCCGTTTAATGAAGGCCTGGCTGCGACCGGCGACCTGGCGCCCGGCAGGTTCGTGCTGACCTCCAGGTCAGCGATCTTGTAAAGCGGGGGCGTGGATGGAGCGAAAAACATGGGTTCAGGACCAGCAAAACAGCATATCCGATCCATCCGCAAGTGGCCGTGTCCGGAGGCGGCAAAGTCGTTGACAAATTTTTGACAAATTGGCTGCCTAAACCTGCCTTTTTACGCCTAAAAAACAAAAACACCGCTTATCGGCGGTGTGTTTGTTTTTGCGTCGTAACCCATTCATAATGAAGGGGTTAAATTGGCGGAGAGGGAGGGATTCGAACCCCCGGTACCTTGCGGCACGCATGATTTCGAGTCATGTGCATTAAACCAGGCTCTGCCACCTCTCCGGCAAAAGTGGGTGTCACTATAGCGGAAACAGGGGGGACGGGTCAAGGGCGTTTCGGAAAATCTTTCACCTTTGGCATTGCGTTGACCGGTGGATCACGCTATTGTGGCAACGGTTTCACGGAGGCGGCGGGCAGACCCTTTATGGCGATTCAGGTGATAGTTGTGGAAGACGACAGCCGGTTGCGGTCGGGGCTGATGGAAATCATCAACAGCGATCCGGAATGCGTCTGCGTCGGCGCCTTTGGCTCCGGCGAGGAGGCCTTGGAGAAGGCGCCCCCGCTGAACCCGCAGGTCGCGGTGATGGACATCAATCTGCCGGGGATGGACGGCATCGCGTGTGTGCGCCAGCTGGCGGAGCGGCTGCCCGCGCTGCAGATCGTGATGCTGACGGTGTATCAGGACACCGACAACCTGTTCCGCGCGTTGGCCGCGGGCGCGCACGGCTATCTGGTGAAGCCCGCGCGGGCGCGCGACCTGCTGGCCGCGATCCGCGACATCCACCGCGGCGGCGCGCCCATGACCAGCGCCTTGGCGCGCAAAGTGGTGGACGCGTTCCGCAAGCAGACGACGCCGTCCCAGCCCGCGGCGAGCAGCGTCGCGCCGGGCGGCGAGACGTCCGACGAGCTCGCGCCCCGCGAAAAAGAGGTGCTGGATCTGCTGGCCCAGGGCTTTTCTTACAAAGAAATCGCGGACAAGCTCAACGTGGCTTTTGCGACCGTGCACACGTACGTGTTGCGCATCTACAAGAAACTGCATGTGCGTTCGAAGAATGCCGCGGTTGCCCGGTGGCTCGGCTACCAGCGCGGCGAATGAGGAGCGATCACCATGAAGGACGTCACTTCGGTCGGACGGCGCGAGTTCCTCCGTCTGGCGCAGGCCGGCCTGGCGGTGCTGCCTGTGGCCGGCACGGCCCGCGCGCAAGCGCCCGCGGCTGCGACGGAGCCTGCGGCTGCGCCTCACGCGTACGATAAGAAGATCAAGCTGGGGCTGGTCGGATGCGGGGGCCGCGGGACGTGGATCAGCAACCTGTTCCGGGCGCATGGCGGCTTCACCTTCTCGGCGGTCGCCGATTATTTCGAGGAGCGCGCGGTCCGCGCCGGCGCCCAGCTCGGCGTGCCGGCCGCGCAGTGCTATTCCGGGCTGGACGGCTACAAGAGGCTGATGGCCTCGGGGATCGAGGCCGTGGTGCTGCAGACGCCCCCGTATTTCTTCCCGCAGCTGGCCGAGGCGGCGCTCGATGCCAGCCTGCACCTCTACATGGCGAAGCCCGTCGCGATCGATATTCCCGGCACGCTGTCGATCCGGCGTTCGGTCGAGCGGGCGACGAAAGAGAAGCGGGTTTTCCAGTCCGACTATCAGCTGCCTCGCGACCCGGTGAACCTGGAGGTCGCGAAGCGCATCCGCGCCGGCGCGCTGGGCAAGCTGCAGACCGTCTTTTCCTCCGGGTGGGCGGGCGGCAACGGCTATCAGGACCCGCCGCTGGAGGCCACGCTCGAGAACCGCCTGAAGGACCTGATCTGGTGCAACGACGTGGCGCTCGGCGGCGACTACATCGTGCACTACGACGTGCACATCCTCGACGCGGTGGTCTGGGCGCTCGGCAAGGCGCCGGTTGCGGCGCTGGGCGCGTCTTCGGCCTTCCGGCCGTCGGTCCACGGCGACGCGCGCGATTCGAGCACCGTCGTGTATCTCTTCGACGACGGCACGGTCTGGTGCCACCAGGGCGTGCTCGGCTCCTATCACGACTGGATCAAGACGGGGCGGCTGACCGCCTCGCTTCAGGGCACGCAGGCCGCGGCCTGCCTGTCGTATGCGGGCAAATCCTATGTGCGCGGCGGACCGCGCCATTTCAGCGGCGGGGTGCCGAATCCCGAGGCGAGCGTGCGCACCAACATCGACGAATTCCGTCAGGCGATCGACGCGGGCGACGTCTCCAACGCGCAGACGGTGCGGGCGGTCGAGAGCAACTTCACCGCCGTGCTGGGCCGCGAGGCGGCCGCGCGCAGGCGGCTGGTCACCCTCGACGAGCTGGTGCGCGAGAACCGCGCGTTGATCCCCGATCTGTCGGGCCTCAAGCGCTGAGTCCGGCCGGCGGCGCTCAGCCGTTTCCGGCGATCTCCCGGAGGTAGCTCTCCAGCGCGCGGCAGTCGTTCTCGCGGCCGTAGCGGACGTGCTCGCGCATGCGCTGCTCGGCGGCATCGGGATCGCGCGAGCGGATGACTTTGACCAGCGACTGGTGCCAGTCCGGCGGGATCGGCAGGCAGTTGACGGCTTTGAAGAACGAGAGCTGCATGTAGCGCTGGAACCAGACCCGCTCCAGCTCTTGCACGAAGATCGGATAGCCGCAGACCTGGGCGATCTCCATGTGGAAGCCCAGGTGCAGCTGGTCGCCGAGTTTCCGGTCCGGCGTGTCGACGGCCATGTAGCGGTCGACCTCGCGCGCCTTTTCCGCTAAACGCGCAAAGGTGTTTTCCGGGGCCGTTTCCGCGCAGATGCGCGCGGTCTGGCACTCGATGGCCTCGCGCATCATCAGGTCGTTCTCGATGTCCGCCAGGGTCAGCGGCCGGACGCGGCTGCCGCAGAGCGGCAGGCTCTCCACCAGGTTGTCGATCTCCAGCATGTAGAGCGCTTCGGTGATCGGCATGGGGCTCACGCCGAGCCGCTCGCTGAGGGTCTTGCGGACGAGCCGTTCGCCGGGCTTCAGTTTGCCGCTGATGATCTCTTCGCGCAGCTGGTCGTAGATCCTGCGGGTCAGCGTGTGGCCCGCCGGCATCGGCGTCTTGGTTTTTCCGTCGCGGGGGTAACTGTAGTTCGCCATGGTGTGTTCCTGGAGTCTGGGGCGTTCGGAGCGCGTCAGAGGCGGCGGCCCGGCCGGTCAGCGCCCCGGCTGGGGCTCGGTCATCTTTTGCGGAATCCGGGGGAGCAGGTACTTCGACAGCAAGATGAGGTCGTCGCGCATGAGCGCGAGCTGCATGTTGATTTCGTTGAGCCGCTCGTCGACCGAGGGATAGCTCGCCAGCAGGTCGGCGCTGGAGGGGTCGTAGACCAGGCCGAGGAAGGGAAAGAGCTGCGTGAAATAGCCGTCGATCGCATCGATCCGCTTGGCCAGCTCTTCGATCGCCGGCGCGAGCGGCTCCGCCTGGGCACGGGCGGCGAGGCTCTTGTCCACGTGCTCGAACGACTGGTCCACGAACGTCGTCAGCTGCGCGAGCTGGGCCGGAAGGACGTCGAGTTTGGCCTGCGCGGCGGAGAGGGTGCCGAGGTCGTTGCGGATGGACAGCAGGTTGCTTTGGACGCTTGCGGCCTCATTGGCGGCCGAGCTGACCGGGCGCATGGCCTCTTCCAGCGCGGTCATGCGCCGGCTGAGCCCCGCGAGCTGGTTGTTGATCGCGTCCAGGCGCTGTGAGGCGGTCTCGCTTTTGACCGCGCCGTTGACCGTCTCCTCCGCGGCTTTCGAGAGCGCGGCGCGCGTGCGCTTGCCCTCTTCGCGCACCGCCGCTTTGAGGGCGAAAACGGATGCGAGGAGTGAAACGCAGATTGCAAGCGTACAGAGAATCAGTTTCATGGCGGGCCTCCACGAACGAATATTACAGTGGATGAGTTTACCCCAGCACGGTCTGACCTCCAATCCAATTTTCGCCTTTTTTTGTGTGGAGACTCCGGGCTTGATGCGTCCGCGCGAATGGGCGATAATCGCGCTTAGGAATGATTCATACGTTTGCACATCAGGGGGAGGCGGCGCCCGCCGAAGTTCTCGCTTTTGTCGGCGCGGCGGCCGCGCAGGGCAACGACGCGGCGGTGCCGTCCGCGTGCGTGCCCGTGCTGACCCGCTGTGCGGCGTGCGAGCCGCAGCGCGACGGCGCTTTCCTGTTCCTCAGGCCCGGCGCCGCCGTGCGGCGCTGCGGCTGGGGAGAACGTCTGGCGGCCGCCGCGCTGCTGGCCGTCCTGCTTCCGCTCTTTGCGGCTGTCGCCGCGCTGGTGCTGCTGCTGGAGGGGCGCCCCGTCTTTTTCCGCCAAGCCCGCTTCGGTGTCGACGGCCGGCCCTTCACGGCGTTCAAGTTCAGGACGATGATGCGGCGTTCCGAGCAGCTGCATGCGCGGCTGCAGCAGAAGCTGGGGCAGGAGGGGCGGCTGTTCAAGCTGGACCGGGACCCGCGCGTGACCCGCCTGGGGGGCTGGCTGCGCAGCACGTTCGTGGACGAGCTGCCGCAGCTGCTGAATGTCGCGAAGGGGGAGATGCGGTTTGTCGGGCCGCGCCCGTTGCCGGCCAGCGATCAGGCCCACTACACGCAGCCCTACCATGCGCTGCGGCTGTGCGGCATGCCCGGCATCACCGGGCTCTGGCAGGTGTCGGGCCGCAACGACCGCACGTTCGACGAGATGTGTCTGCTGGATTACTACTACCTGTGCAACCGGTCAGCGCGGCTCGATGCGAGGCTGCTCGTCCGCACCGTGTGGACCGTGGTTCAGGAGATACGCCTGAAGCGCAAAGCCCAGCGCGGCGGCGAGGAGCCAGCCGGTGTCGAGCAGGCAGGCGGCGGCGGCCACTGACGCGGCGGCGAGCCACGCCCCGCGCGGGCATGCGGACGCGACGGTGCGTGCGACGCGCACCCGCCGCGCGCCGGCCGGCGTGAGCGTCAGGCAGAGGCACCGCGTCCGGGGCAGCTCGAGCGGCAGCGGATGGTCGGCGATCCAGCTGCCGGGGCGTTTGAGCGCCAAGGGTCGGGCGCCGTCCCGGCACACTTCCAGGTCGCCGCTGCGGTCCAGGCCGAGGCGGAAGCGCGCGGACGAAGCGCCCGAGAGGGCGGCGATGCGCAGCCCGACGGCGCGCCTGCGGCGCAGGGCCTCGTCGGAGGCTTCACGGAAAGCGTGCAGCAGAATTTCGCCGTCCGGCTGCTGCGGGTCGAGGATCGCGAAGCAAGTCAGGCGCGGCGCGTTCCTGAGGGTCAGAAACCACGTGGCTGCTGACGCGCCGAGAGCCGCGGCGACAAAGGCCGGGGCGGACGTGCCCGCGATCAGCCCGGCCAGCAGCGTCGCGACGAGGATGGCGCACACCGGAAGCATGGTTCAAGCGTAGCGAGATCGCGCGCCTGCGGCAAGCCCTAAACGCACTCGGCGCTTGAGTTGAACGCGGGTGCTGGGGTACAGTGAAGGCTATGAAGAAACAGGTCAATAAAGAGCGCATCGCGGGGCTGGTCCGGGAGCTGCTGATCGAACTCGGCGAGGACCCCGAGCGCGAAGGGCTGAAGGTCACGCCGAAGCGGATGGCCGAGGCCTTGGCGTTTCTGACCAGCGGCTACCGGCAGACGCCGCGGCAGGTGCTCAACGGCGCGGTGTTCCAGGCGCACCTCAACCACATGATCATCGTGCGCGACATCGAGATCTACAGCCTCTGCGAGCACCATCTGCTGCCGTTCTACGGGCGCTGCCACGTGGGCTACATCGCCAAAGACAAGGTGCTCGGCGTCAGCAAGATCGCGCGCATCGTGGACTGCTTCGCGCGCCGCCTGCAGATCCAGGAGCGGCTGACCGAGCAGGTGGCCCAAGCCGTGCTGGACGAGGCCCAGGCCGAAGGGGTGGGCGTCGTGATGGAGTGCCGCCACCTCTGCATGATGATGCGCGGCGTCGAAAAGCAGAACTCCGTGATGACCACCTCGGTCGTGCTCGGCTCTTTCCGCAACGATCCCGCGACGCGCCAGGAGTTCATGACGCTGATCAACCGGTAGCCCTATGCGGATCGCCCTCTCGACCAACTGGAACGTCAAGCGTCACCAAGCGGGCGAGGCCCTGGTGGACGAGATCCTCGCGCTGGGCTTCGACGCGCTCGAGCTGGGCTACCACACCACGGAGGAGCTGGCCGCGGGCGTGCGCCGGCGGGTGGACGCCGGCGCGGTGAAGGTCGACAGCGTGCACGCGTACTGCCCGGTGCCGATCGGCGCGCCGCACGGCTATCCGGAGCTCTATCTGCTCGCGTCGCTGGACGAGGACGAGCGTGCCATGGCCTCCATCATGATCGGCCGGACGCTGGAGTTCGCGGCGTCGATGGGGGCCCGCGCCGTGGTGCTGCACGCGGGGCGCGTGTTTCTGCACTCCCTCTTCGGCGACCTGGGCAGCCGCCGGCTGGTGGAGGAGGCCGCCGCCACCGAAGAGGCCGCGGACGCGCCGCGCTACCGGCGGCTGCTGGACAAGGCGCTGAGGCGCCGGGCGGGCCGCGTCCGCAAATACTTCGACGGGTTCTGCCTCTCGCTCGACGCGCTGCTGCCGAAGTTCGAGAAGGCGGGCGTGGCGCTGTGTCTGGAAAACCTGCCCTCGATCGAGGCCTTCCCCGACGCGCGGGAGCTGGTGATGCTGAAGCAGCGGTTCGACACGCCGTCGCTGGCCTATTGGCACGACATGGGGCACGGGCAGGTCCGCGAATATCTGGGGTGGGGCGGCCATGTCGAGGAGGCGCGGGCCCTGCTGGCCTTCACCCGCGGCACCCATATCCACGATGCGCAGCCGCTGACGGACGACCACCTTCCGCCCGGCCAAGGGCAGATCGATTTCGCGGCGTTCGCCTTCTATGCGTCGGACCAGGTGCTCAAAGTGTTCGAGCCGGCGCCGCAGGTGACGCGCGCGGAGCTCGAAGCTTCGCTGCGGGTTGTGCGGCAGGCGTGGGGCGGGCCGCCGCCCGCTACGTCGGCCTCTGGGAAACCGCCTGCGTAAAGAACTGCTCGAGCGCGCCGATGTTCTTCGAGCCGTCGAACAGCGTTTCGGCCGTTACGCGCGCCTCTTTTGCGAGCCGCTGCACCAGCTCCTTGGAGGAGAGCGCCCGCTCGATCAAGTCGGCCAAGGCGTCCGGTTGGTCGCTGGGCGCCAGCAGGCCGTTCACGTCGTGGGTAATGATCTCGCCTGCCGCGCCGGCCGTCGTGGTGATGACGGGCGTGCCGAGGGCCATCGCTTCCACCACGATGTTCGCGATGCCGTCGCGGTCGCCGTCTTTCATTCGGCGCGACGGGAGGACCAGCACGGTGGCGTCCATGAGGCGCGTGCGGGTCTCCTCCTGCGAGAGCCAGCCGGTGAAATAGACCGTCTGCTCGAGGCCCAGCGCGGCGACCTGCTTTTCGAGGTCGGCCTGCAGCGGCCCCTTGCCGGCGATGACGCAGGTGAAGCGCACGCCCCGCTTGAGCAGGAGGGCGCACGCTTCGATCAGCGTGTCGACCCCTTTTTTGGGGTCCAGCCGGCAGGCGGTGAAGAGGGCGCCGTCCGGCTGGATGCGGTCGAACGGATAGTCGTTGAGCGGCAGGCCGTGGCGGACGACGTGGACCTTTTCTTTGGGGAGCCCGGCGGCCAGCACCGCGTCGGCCGCCATCTGCGAGCAGGCCACGACGCCGGCCGCCGTGCGCAGCCGCCGGAGCAGGGCCTGCGGCGAACCGGTGAAGACGTCGTGCGCATGGACCGCGCAGGTCCACGGCAGGCCCAGCGTCCGCGCGGCGATCGAGGCCAGGTCGGCCGTGATGCCGGCGAAGTGGGCGTGGATCAGCCGCGAGTCGGTCTCCTGGATTTTCTTCAGCAGGTAGGCCGTCTGCGGCAGGTGTTTGAGGATGCTTCCGGCCGTGCGCGGCTCGCGCGCGAGCTCCTCGCCGCCGCGCGCCGCCGCCGCGCGGCAGAAGGCCCAGCCGAAGCCGTCCGGGCAGCTGTGCAGCGCATGCTTGAGCGGGTTGACGCCCCCGTTCAGCAGGCGCGTGAAAACCGGCCAGTTATGGCGCCTGAGCAGGTCCAGCTCCCTGCGGATGAAGGTCTCGCTCGGCGCGATGTGGTCCAGCAGATAGGTGACGGGGAAAGGCATGTTCAGGGCTGTTTGGGGTAAAGGTCGAAACCGGCCGGGAGCTCGCGGATCGCGGCGCACAGCAGGTCGATGGTCTTGGCCGCGTCGTCGAGGCTGATGACCTCGACGGGACTGTGCATGTAGCGCAGGGGGATGCTGATCTGTGAGACGGCCGCGCCGGAGCGCGACATGCGCATGGCCCAGGCGCAGGTGCCGGTGCCGCGGCTGCGCACCTGCCGCTGGAGCGCGATTTTCTGAGCCTCGGCGACGCGGCCCACGTGGCTGGCCAGCGCGGTGTGGTAGGTGGGGCCGATGCCGAGCACGGGGCCGCTGCCCAGGCGGATGTCGCCGACGACTTTGCGGTCCTCCTTCTGCGCGTCGCTGGCAAAGGTGACGTCCACGCAGAACCCGATGTGGGGGTTGATGTCGTAGGCGGAGGTGATGCCGCCGACCAGGCCGACCTCTTCCTGCACGCTGGCGACCATGTGCAGCGCGACGTTCAGCTTTTCGCCGGCGAGGCGGCGCATGGCTTCGGTCACGATGAAGGCGCCGATGCGGTTGTCGAAGCCGCGGCAGGCGATGCGGTTGTTGGCCAGCGCGAGCCAGCCCGCGTCCACGACCGCCGGGCTGCCGAGCTCCACGAGCGCGAGCGCCTCCTCGCGGTTTTTGGCGCCGATGTCGACGGCGATGTCTTTGAGCTCCTGCGGCGCCACTTTTTCGCGGTCCTTGGCGGACATCAGGTGGGGCGGCCGCACGCCGAAGACGCCGTGCACGGGGCCTTTCTTGCCGCGGATCACGAGGCGCTCCGCGGCGACCAGCGGGACGGTCACGCCGCCGAGCGGGCACATGTAGAGGAAGCCGTCGTCGTCGATGTACTGCACCATGAAGCCGATCTCGTCGCAGTGGCCCTCGATCATCACGCGCAGCGGCGCGTCGGGGTTGAGGCAGGCGCGCAGGTTGCCGTGCACGTCGATCTGGAGGTTGGGCACGGAGGCCGCCTTGAGGTGGCCGGCCAGCAGGGCCATGCCGTCGTATTCGAAGCCGGTGGGAGTGGGAAGCGCGACGAGGTCCTGGAGAAGCGCGAGTGCCTGTTTGTCCATCTGCAAAGCCTTTCTGGGCGCCGGCGCCGTCTCGGCGCGCGAACGCGTGTTCGGTGAGTAGTTTACGTGCGGGGGCGCTGAACTGCAAGGCCGGAAAAGGTGGCTTCAACGGGCCGGCAGGGCTCATTCATCGGGGGGACAAAAAAACGGCGGGCTCCGCAGAGCCCGCCGTCGTTGCCGCGAGGGACGCCTAGGCGCTCAGGATCAGCTTCTTGAACTGGCTGAAGAGGTAGCGCGAGTCGTGGGGCCCGGGCGCGGCTTCGGGGTGGTACTGCACCGAGAACACCGGCTCCTTGCGGTGGCGCATGCCTTCGACCGTGTTGTCGTTGAGGTTGATGTGGGTGACCTCGACGACCGCTTGGTCGAGCGACTCCATGTCGACCATGAAGTTGTGGTTCTGCGAGGTGATCTCGACCTTGCCGGAGGCGAGCTCCTGCACGGGGTGGTTGCAGCCGTGGTGCCCGAACTTCAGGCGCCGGGTGCGCCCGCCGAAGCCCCAGCCGAGGAGCTGGTGGCCGAGGCAGATGCCCATCATCGGCACCTTGCCGATCAGCGCGCGGATGTTCTCGATGGCGTACGAGAGCGCGGCGGGATCGGCCGGCCCGTTCGAGAGGAAGACGCCGGCGGGCTTCAGGGCGAGCACCTCGGCGGCCGGGGTTTTGGCGGGCACCACGGTGACTTTCATGCCCTGCTGGCGCAGGCGGCGCAGAATGTTGAATTTGATGCCGAAATCGTAGGCCACGACCGGGATCTCGGCCTCCGGCAGCGGCTCGTCCGCGATGCCCCACGAGAGCGACATCGTGCCGTCCGGATCGAAGACATAGGGGGTCGGGGTGGAGACCTTGAACGCGTAGTCTTGACCGTCGAGCCCTTCCCAGGCCTGCGCGCGCTTGACGCCCTCTTCGGGCGTGATGGCGCCGGTGGCGCAGAGGTAGCCTTTCGGCGTGCCCTTGTTGCGCAGCTGGATGGTGAGGGCGCGCGTGTCGATGCCCGCGAGGCCGGGGACGCCGGCCTTGATGAGCGTCTCGGCGAGCGAGCGCTCGGAGCGCCAGTTGCTCGGCTCGGTGTAGTGGTGGATGATCAGGCCTTCGGCGTGGATCTTCGCGGACTCGAAGTCCGGGGCGTTGAAGCCGGTGTTGCCGATTTCGGGAGCGGTGAGCGTGACGAGCTGGCCCGCGTAAGAGGGGTCGGTGACGATCTCCTCATAGCCCGGCGTGCCGGTGTTGAACACCACTTCGCCGAGGCGGTCGACGGGCGCGCCGAACGACCAGGCGGGATAGACCGTGCCGTCCGCGAGGGCAAGGAAGGCTTTTTTTTCGCGCTGCTGTTTCCAGTTGTACATAGGATTGTCGGAGGGGTTGCGTAGGGCGAATCAGGGTTCGCCCGTACGGGTTCAGGCGTGCTTGTGGCTGGCTTTGCGGTTGTATTCCTGGAGGGAGAGCACCTCGCAGCGCTTGAGCGTGCGCAGGCGCTTGATGCCGTCCACGGCAGACTGGAGGCCGCGCACGGTCGTGGTGATGGGCAGGCCGCGGCGGATCGCCTCGGTGCGCATGATCACCTCGTCCTTGGCCGGCTTCGCGCCGGTCGGGACGTTGACGATCCACTGGACCTCGTTGTCGAGGATCAGGTCGAGCGCGTTGGGCCGGCCTTCGGAGATGCGGAAGACCGCGCGCGCCTTGATGCCCGCGTCGCGGATGGCCGTGGCCGTGCCGCGCGTGGCGTAGATCGTGTAGCCGAGGCTGGTCAGCTCGCGGGCCATGGCGACGGTTTCGGCCTTGTCGTGGTCCGCGACGCTGAGGAAGACGCTGCCCGACATCGGCAGCGGGTTGCCTGCGGCGAGCTGGCTCTTGACGTAGGCCATGCCGGGGTCGGAGTCGATGCCCATGACCTCGCCGGTGGAGTGCATTTCCGGGGTGAGGAGCGCGTCGCAACCGGGGAAGCGGTTGAAGGGCAGCACCGCCTCCTTGAAGGCGTAGTGGCGGATCTTGACCTCTTTCGTGTAGCCGAGCTCCTTGAGCGAGCTGCCGGCCATCACCAGCGCGGCGAGGCGGGCGAGCGGCACGCCGATGGCTTTGCTGACGTAGGGCACGGTGCGCGAGGCGCGCGGGTTGACTTCGAGGATGTAGACCACGTCGTTCTGCACGGCGTACTGCACGTTCATCAGGCCGACCACGTTGAGCTCCTTGGCCAGGGCGTGCGTGTAGCGGCGGATCTCGTCGCAGACCGCGGGCTTGAGGCTGCGGGGCGGGATGCTGCACGCGCTGTCGCCGGAGTGGATGCCGGCTTTCTCGACGTGCTCCATGATCGCGCCGAGCACCTGGATCTCGCCGTCGGCGATGCAGTCCACGTCCACCTCGATGGCGTCTTCGAGGAACTTGTCGATCAGGACGGGGTGGCCTTCGGAGGCCGCGAAGGCCTCTTTGACGAAGTCGGCGAGCGACTCCTCGTCATAGACGATCGCCATGGCGCGGCCGCCGAGCACGAAGGAGGGGCGCACGAGCACGGGGAAGCCGATGCGGCGGGCCACGGCGAGCGCGCCGGCGTAGTCGAGCGCGGTGCCGTTGTCGGGCTGGCGCACGCCGACCTTGTCGGCGAGCTGCTTGAAGAACTCGCGGTCCTCGGCCTTCTCGATGCTTTCGGGCGAGGTGCCGATGATGGTCACGCCGTTGGCGGCGAGCGCTTTCGCCAGATTGAGGGGCGTCTGGCCGCCGAACTGGACGATCACGCCGTCGCATTTCTCGCGGCGGTAGATGGCGAGCACGTCCTCGAGGGTGACGGGCTCGAAGTAGAGCTTGTCCGAGGTGTCGTAGTCGGTCGAGACGGTCTCGGGGTTGCTGTTGACCATGAGGGTCTCGAAGCCGGCCTCGCGCAGGGCGTAGCAGGCGTGCACACAGCAGTAGTCGAACTCGATGCCCTGGCCGATGCGGTTGGGGCCGCCGCCGAGGATCATGATCTTCTTCTTCGGCTGGTCGGCGGCCGGCAGGTCGGAGAGGTCTGTGGCCGTGGACCAGGTGGAGTAGAAGTAGGGGGTGAACGCCTTGAACTCCGCGGCGCAGGTGTCGACCAGCCCGTAGACCGGGGCGAGGCCGAGCTCGGCGCGCTTGGCGCGCACCTCGGCCTCGGTGGTCTTGGTCAGGAAGGCGATCTGCTTGTCCGAGTAGCCGAACTCCTTGGTCTGGCGGAAGAGCGGCAGATCCGCGGCGAGCGCCGCGAGCGAGCCGCACGCGCGGATCTCATCCTCGAAGGCCACCAGCTCGTGGAGCTGGTTGAGGAACCAGGGGTCGACCTTGGTGATCGCGTGGATGCGCTCGACGCTCCAGCCGCGCACGAAGGCCTCGTGGATGTGGAAAATGCGGATCGGGCCCGCGTGGCGCAGGGCGTTCTCGAGCGACTCGTCGGTGAAGTGGCGGCTGACGTCGTTGTCTTTGCCGTCCGCGCCGAAGCCGCCGCGGCCGATCTCGAGCGAGCGCAGGGCCTTCTGGATCGACTGCTGGAAGGTCTTGCCGATGGCCATGGTCTCGCCGACCGACTTCATCGAGGTGGTCAGCGAAGGGTTGGAGCCCGGGAACTTTTCGAACGCGAAGCGCGGCACCTTGGTGACGACGTAGTCGAGGGCCGGCTCGAAGCAGGCGGGCGTCTCGCGGGTGATGTCGTTGCGCAGCTCGTCCAGCGTGTAGCCCACGGCGAGCTTGGCCGCGATGCGCGCGATGGGGAAGCCCGTGGCCTTCGAGGCGAGGGCCGACGAGCGGCTCACGCGCGGGTTCATCTCGATGACCACGAGCCGGCCGTCGGCGGGGTTGATGGCGAACTGCACGTTCGAGCCGCCCGTCTCGACGCCGATCACGCGCATGACGGCGATCGAGGCGTCGCGCAGCAGCTGGTACTCGCGGTCCGTCAGGGTCATCGCCGGCGCCACGGTGATGCTGTCGCCGGTGTGGATGCCCATGGGGTCGAAGTTCTCGATGGAGCAGATGATCGAGATGTTGTCCTTGCGGTCGCGCATGACCTCCATCTCGAACTCTTTCCAGCCGAGCACCGACTCTTCAACGAGGATCTCGTTGACCGGGCTGAGGCTGATGCCGTTGGAGCAGATGGCTTCGAACTGCTGGGCGTCATACGCGATGCCGCCGCCGCTGCCGCCAAGGGTGAAGGCGGGGCGGATGATGATGGGGAAGTCGCCGATCTCTTTCTGGATCTTCCACGCCTCCTCGAGCGTGTGCGCCGTGCCGCTCTTGGGGACGTCAAGCCCGATCTGGATCATCGCGTCTTTGAAGAGCTGGCGGTCTTCGGCGCGGCGGATGACTTCGGCGTTGGCGCCGATCATCTCCACTTGGTAGCGCTCGAGGATGCCTTGGTCGGCCAGGTTGATCGCCAGGTTGAGGGCCGTCTGCCCGCCGAGGGTCGGCAAGATGGCGTCCGGGCGCTCGCGGCGGATGATCTCGTGAAGAATCTCGACGGTCAGCGGCTCGACGTAAGTCCGGTCCGCGAACTCCGGATCGGTCATGATCGTGGCGGGGTTGCTGTTGACCAAAACCACCTCGTACCCCTCTTCGCGCAGCGCCTTGCAGGCTTGCGCGCCGGAGTAATCGAATTCGCAGGCTTGTCCGATGACGATCGGTCCCGCGCCGACAATCATGATTTTCGAGAGGTCGTTTCTTTTGGGCATCGTGTGGGCTCCGGTCTAACGTGTGCGACAAATTCCCATTCGAACTAGCAGGGGATGTGCCAAGGACGTGAACTGTTCGAACGGAGGTGTTTTCGGTGCAGAACGGGCGCACATAATACACGAAAGAGGCGAGCTGTTCCATGAGATTTTTGCGCGGCCGTGTCGTGCACGGCGTCTGACGCGCGGGGGAGAGAAAAACGACAAAAATGTGCAATAAAGCAAAAATGGCGTCCATTTTGCGACACAAATGTCGCGACTGTTCGAGACGCTACGGCGCCAAGAACGTGGCCTTGCGGAAGAAAGGTCAAACGTGTTATTTTTCAAACATGAAAATGAAATGTGGGGTCGTTGCGGGGGCTTGTACGTGGGGCGTGGCGGCAGCGCTGCGCGCGGCGGCGTTAGGGGAGGCCGATCTGGCGAAGCTCTCCGAGGCGGGGACGGTGCGCTTTGTCAGCCCGTGCGTGTACGACGCGCGCGAGCCGCGGTCGGCCGAGATCGACGCGGATGTGGCGGGCCTCGAGGAGGTTTCGCTGGTGACGTGGACCGGCGGTGACGCGTCGGCCTGTGACGCGGCCGACTGGCTGGACGTGCGCTTTGAGGGCGGCGGCGTCGCCGCCGTGTCTGACCTGCCGTGGGCTTTCGCCTGGACCGCCAGCGGCGACCCGTGGCGCAATCCCGATGTCTGTCGGACGCAGGCGCGCAGGAACCGCTCGGCGCTCGACACGCCGCTGACCTGCGGCGGCGAGCGTTTCGAGAAGGGCGTCGGCGTCTGCGCGCCGTCGCTGATCGTGGTGAAAGTGCCGCCGGGCGCCCAGCGGCTGAAGGCGCGCGGCCGGCTCGACGACGCGGCCGCAGCCAAGCTCCAGGGCGGCGGCGCCTCCGCGCAGTTCATCGTGTTGGCCGGGGTGCCGAGTCCGGGCGTGACCGCGCTCATGGACCTGCCGCAGGTGCTGCCCGCGGAGACGCGCGCGGCGATCGCCGCGCTGAAGGGGCGGTGCGGCGAGGCGCTCGTGCGAGACTATGAGGGCTTGTGGAAAAGCCTGCTTTTCGAGACGCGCGTGCAGACCGGGTGCGTGTCGGGCGAACGCCGCGCGGCGCAAGCGTTCCATCCCGCCGCGAACGTGTGGGCGGCAGACCGCGACCCAGCCGACATCGTGGCGCGCCGCACGCGGGCGCTGTGGCAGGACCTGGCAGGCGGCGTCGACCTGAAGAGCGAGGGGGCCGCGCTTTCCGCACTGGAAGAGGCCGTGGCGAAAACGCCCGTGACGGAGGCGGGCGCCCGCGCCGAGCTCTATGTCAAACTGTGCGCGGTTCGTCGGCGGATCGCCTTTGCGAACCCGCTGCTCAAAGGGATCGGCAAGCTGCTCTTCGTCACCCGCGAGGCGCTGCCGCCTGAAGAGCTGAACTTCGGCACGCACATGGCGGACCAGTACTTCGGCTTCCACGCGACGCTCAAGGGCACGACGCGCGGCAATGGCCTGTACGTGCTGGACCAGCCGTTTTCGGAGCGGCCGCAGGCGCGCAATCTGCTGGAGAAGTCGGTGGTGGAGTCCGGTCTGCGCAAGGGGCAGACCCTCGGCAACGGCGGGTACCTCGCGCCGGATGTCTCCTTCGACGGGCGCCAGATCCTCTTCTGCTACACGGATGGCGCCTGGGCCCACCGCGAGTGGACCGAGGAGAGCACCTTCCACATCTTCCGGTGCCAGGCGGACGGCACGGGCCTCTCCCAACTCACGGACGGTCCCCTGAACGACCTCGATCCGTGCTGGCTGCCCAACGGGCGCATCGCGTTCATCTCCGAGCGGCGGCGCGGCTTCGGCCGTTGCCACCCGCGGCCGGTGCCGAACTACACGCTCTTCTCGATGTTCGACGACGGGACCGACATCGAGCGGCTCAGTCCGCACGAGACCAACGAGTGGCAGCCGAGCGTCGACAACAACGGCATGCTGGTCTATACGCGCTGGGACTATGTCGACCGCGGCTTCAACCAGGCGCACCACCTGTGGCTGACCACGCCCGACGGCCGCGACGCCCGCGAACTGAACGGCAACGATCACCGCTCCGAGCGCACGGCGCCGCACCTGATCGGCGATGGCCGCGCGATACCGGGCAGCAGCAAGTACATCGCGGTGGCCGGCGGGCACCACACGCAGACGCGCGGCTCGCTGATCGTGATCGACCCCTCGGTGACCGACGACGGCGAGATGTCGCAGATCCGGCGGTTCACCCCGGACCAGGTTTTTCCGGAGGCCGAGTCGCCGCTCAAATACGACAAGGCCTCGGGCGCGTACGCGACGCCCTGGCCGCTCAGCGAGAAATACGTGCTGTGCGTGTATGATCCGCTGGCCAACGCCCAGTACGGGTACATCGATTGGCGGGCGCGGCGCTACTCGCTCGCGCTGGTGGATGCGTTCGGCAACAAGGAGGTCCTGTACACGCATCCCGAGATCTCGTGCCTCTCGCCGCTCCCGCTGCAGGCGCGGACTGCGCCGCCCGTGCTGCCGCACCAGACGCTGGTCGGGCGGCCGCGGCTGGAGAACGGCGCGAAGCCCGAGAAGATTCCGCCGGAGGTCTTGCCGCGGACCGCGCGCGTCGGCGTCGTTAACGTTTACAACAGCCGCTACCCCCTGCCGCCCGGAACGAAGGTCAAGGCGCTCCGCGTCTGGCAGGTGCTGCCGAAAGTGTCGCCAATCGTCAACAAGCCGCGCATCGGCCTGGGCGACCAGAAGGGCGGGCGCCAGTGCCTCGGATCGGTGCCGGTCGAGGAGGACGGCAGCGCGTTCTTCGAGGTGCCGGTCAACGTGCCGATCCTGTTCCACGCGGTCGACGAGAAAGGCCTGGCCATCCAGGGGATGCGCAGCGCCACCTATACCGCGCCGGGCGAAACCCTGATGTGCAACGGCTGCCACGAGCAGCGTGTCGGCGTCATGCCGCAGAAGAGCTCCGCCACGCCGCTGGCGATGCGCCGCGCGCCGTCGAAGCTCGTGCCGGAGGTGGCCGGAGCCTGTCCCTTCAGCTATCCCCGCCTGGTGCAGCCGGTGCTGGACGCGAAGTGCATCGGCTGCCACGGCGAGAAGCGCGAGGCGAAGGCGCCGGATCTGCGCAAGGGGAACTACCTCGGCGACAAGGACCTCTTCTACACGTCGATCCGCAGCCTCGCCAAAGTCGTGCACCACTACGGTGCCTTCATCGAGTGGGACGCCTTCACGGCGCCCTATACGGAGCCGGGGAAATTCGGCGCCTATGCCTCTCCGCTCTACGGCCTGCTGTCGCGCGGCCACCACGGCGTCACGCTCACGGACGAGGAGCTGCGGCGGCTGGTGCTGTTCATGGAGTCGAACGCGTCGTTCCTCGGGCACGACCACGACGCGCGCGGACAGGCCGACGGGTGGATCATTTATCCGGTCTTGCAGTAGGCTCCTGATCGAGGGGCGAGAAAGGATGTGCAGGCATGAGACGGTGTGTGATCTGGTTTGCGCTGGCGTGCGGGGCCGCGGCGGCGAGCGGGGCGGACGGAGCCGGCGAGGCGCGCATCCGCGAGGCGTTGGCCGTGCCCGTGCTGTGCGGCGAAGAGGGCGGGACGCCGCCGCAGCTGCTGCTGCATGCGGCGCTGACGGGGCAGGTTGCGCAGGCCGGCGCGGCGATCCGCGCTGAGCTGGGGCGGCTTCAGACGCCCGCCGATCTGGACGCGTGGCAGCAACGCGTGCGGGCGCGCTGCCTCAGCGCGCTCGGGGCTTTTCCTGAGCGGACGCCGCTCAACGCCCGCGTGACGGGGACGGCGGCGCGCGACGGATATCGCGTCGAGAAGATCGTGTTCGAGAGCCGCCCCCGCTTTTACGTGACGGCGCTGCTGTTCCTGCCGGACGCGCGGCGCCATCCGCCGCCTTACCCCGGCATCCTGATCCCCTGCGGGCACAGCGATGCCGGCAAGGCTTTTCCGGGCTATCAGCGCGGGGCGCTGCTGGCGGCCGTGAACGGGATGGCGGCGCTGATCTATGACCCCATTGATCAGGGCGAGCGGCTGCAGGGCGTGGGCAAAGGCAATGTGGCCGGGCACAACGTGACGGGCGTAAGCGCGGCGCTGCTCGGGCTGAACACGGCGACGTTCAGGATCTGGGACGGCCTGCGCGCGCTGGACTACCTGGCGTCGCGCCCGGAGGTCGATGCGCGGCGGCTGGGCTGCATGGGCAACAGCGGCGGCGGGACGCTGACGGCGTATCTGTCGGCGCTGGACGGGCGCATCGCGGTGTCCGCGCCGAGCTGCTTCATCTCTTCCGTGCAGCACGTCTGCGCGGCGATCGGGCCGCAGGACGCCGAACAGAATCTGTTCGGGCAGCTGTCCTTCGGCCTCGAGCACTCCGGTTGGCTGCTGCTGCGCGCCACGAAGCCGACTGCGGTCTGCACGGCGACCCAAGACTTTTTTCCGATCGACGGCGCGTGCCAGACGGTGGCAGAGGTGACGCGCGTCTACGGACGCTTGGGCGCAGAGGAGCGCATCCGCCGCGTGGAAACGCAGGGGCCGCACGGCTGGGCCGAGCCGACCAAGGTGGAGGCCGTGCGCTGGATGAGCCGCTGGATGCGGCAGACGGCTGAGATCGAGGTGCCGCCTGAGACGGAGACGGGGCTCCCGGCGCAAGAGGCGAAGGTGGTCGAGGGCGGGCAGGTGCTGGCGTTGGCCGGCGCGCGCTCGGTGTATGACTTGCTGAGCGATGAGGCCGAGCGCTTGGCCGCAAGCCGGGGGCTTCCGGAGGGAGACGCCTTGCGTGCGTCCGTTCGCCGCCTGGCAGGCCTCCGCGAGCTGGATGCGCTGCCCGTTCCGGTCACGCGGTCAGGGGCGCCGGGCGCGGGAGAAGGCTACTCGGTCCGGCGCGTCGCGTTGCTTCAGGCTGGCGTTGTGCCGATCGCTGCGGTACTCTTTACGCCCGACGTCCCGAAAGGGGCCCCCGCGCTGGTCGTGGACGGGCTCGGCAAGACGAACGCGGCGGTCACCGTCGCGGCGCTGTTGCGCGAAGGCCGGAGCGTGCTGGCGGCGGACCTGTGCGGGTTCGGCGAGACGTACGGTTGCGCCCATGCGTTTTACGGCGCCGCGAACCGCGACGAAGGCCCGGCGGTGATGGCCTATCTGCTGGGGCGGTCACTGGTAGGCCTGCGGGCCGAGAATGTGCTGACCTGCGCGCGCTGGCTGTCGGTCGCGTGCGGCGGAGGACCGGTCGAGCTGCATGCGGCCAACTGGGCGGTCACGCCCGCGCTGCACGCGGCGGCGGCGGAGCCGCAGCTGTTCGGTCAGGTGGCGTGGACAGAGGAGCCGCAGGCGTGGGAAGAGGTCGTGGCGCAGCGCGCGCGGCACCGGTTCTCGGATGTCGTCAACGGCGCGATGGGGTCATACACGATCCGCGATCTGAAGGCGGCCGTTTCGGGCCGCAAGAGATGACAGGCGAACGATGAATTTTCCGATTTTTGAAGCGGTCATGATGGTGTGTTTCGGGATGGCTTGGCCGGTTTCGATTCTGAAGTCGTGGCGGTCCAGGACCAACAAAGGCAAGAGCCTCTTTTTCCTGATCATCATCGTGATCGGGTACACCTGCGGGCTGATCCACAAGCTGTACTGGCAAGCGCAGGTGGATGCGGTCGTGTGGCTCTACGTCCTGAATGCGGTGATGGTCACGATCGACGGCTGCCTGTACGGGCGCAACTATCTGATCGAAAAGCGGGCCCGCTAAAGCACGCCTTCGAAAAGGCGGGGATCGGCCGGCTTCGGGTATTGGGCGCAGGCCCGGCGCGCCGCGTCCGAGAGGGGAATGTTCCAGGCGTCGAAGACCGCGGCGATGTTGTGGCCGGTGATGCGCGACAGGCGCGTCGCCCACTGGTCGCGTTTCGCGGCGTCGTCCCGCGGACGCGCGGCCTGATCCAGGGCGCGGTACTCCGCAAAGAGCTTTTCGAAGGAGGCCCAGCCGAAGACCTGTTGCAGGCGCACAAAGGTTTCCAAGGCGAGAAACGGGTCGCGGCACCAGTCGTCGTGCGACTTCCCTTTGGCCACCCAGTCGTTGACCGTGCGCTTGATGCCTGCTTCGCCCATGCGCGTTTTGCGCGGCGGAAGGCCGCAGAGGTGCTCCATGGCATAAAGGGTGAAGAAATTCACCGTGACCTCGCCCGTGCCGCTGAAGGTCCAGTCGCCGTTCTGGTGGTTGTGGCCGAGTTCGTGGAAGAAGCCCCAGTCGCCCTTGGTTTTCAGCGCCGCGAGGTTCACCAGCTCTTGGGCGGTCGACGCGGGGATCATGATGGGGTAGCCCGCGTGCATCCAGCCGGCGCAGAGCTGCGCGTCGGCGCAGAAGCGTTCTGCCGAGCGGCGCTGCGGGGGGATGGCCGTGAGGCGGGCGTCCAAGTCGGCGGCTTTTTCCCAGAAGGCGAGGAGCGCGGCGGGGTCATCGACACTGCGGGCCGCTTCGAGGGGCACCGTCAGGACGATCTTGTCGCTCTCGAGCTCCGCCCAAGGCGCGGACGGGGCTTGGAGCATGCGCTTCCACGCCTCTTGCGAGTCGCGCCCCGCCTTGAACCAGAGGGCGCGGCAGGCGTTGCGCAGCGTCACTTTGATCTGCCGGCTTTCGGCTTCGACGGCGTCCGGGACCACGATGTAGACGAGGCCTCCGAACGGCGAAGAGGCCGTGACCGTGCGGGCCTTGAGCGGGATTTCCAGGTCGACCTTCGGCGCGCGCGTCCAGGTGTCGTGGCGCGTGTTGTCGCACGTGGTCGAGCCGATGCGCAGGCGCAGCCCGAGCGCTTCGGCGCCGGGCGGCAGCTCCACCGTCACCGGCTCGCCCGCGGCTGCAAAGAGCCCGGTGCCGTGCCAGCGGGGGATGTCGAGGGAAACGGTCAAGGCGCGGCTGCCGCGCGGCGCGTCTTTCGCCGGCGTGCCGGGGTAGGCGGCCGCCGCGGGATGGGCGGGCCAAGGCTCCAGCGGCTTGGCCTGCCAGGCGGCCTTGTGCTGGATCAGGGCGAGGCGGGCGGGGATGTCGGCGGCTTTGAGCGGGGTTTCGCGGCTCGGCAGCTTGGCGGCCTCGGGGGTTTGCATCAGGGCGTCCAGCGCCCGCGACAGATCGGTCTCCTGCGGCGGCAGGACGGCTTTCGCCGCGCAGAGCGAGTGGTTGATCTGGCGCAGCAGCTCGGGGTCGCGGGCCTGTCCCGACGCGGCGAGCCTTACGGCCTCGGCGGCGTTGACGCCGGCCGGGAGGGACGCGTCGACCCGGTAGCCGTCGTTGGCGGTTCTTCCGGCCATGTCGCTGTTGATCAGCAGGCCGGCCGGGCCGAGCAGCCGGTTGAAAAGGTTTTCCGTGGCCAGCGATTTGCCGCGCATGACCTGTTGCCAGCCCCAGCCGATGCCGGCGCAGAGCAGCCCGCCGCCGCGGGTGACAAAGGCGCGGACGGTTTCGATCTCCTCGGGCTTCAGCCCGTCCGGATAGGTGGCGAGCACGGCGAAGGTGTCGAGCACATCGAGGGAGGGGATCTCGCGGACCGTCACGTCGCTCAGACTGCCGAGGGCCTTCAGCATGTCGCTGTTTTTGTAGACGGCGATCTCGGCCCGGCCTTGGCCGAGCCACGCGACGGCGTTCTTGGCGAACGCGGCGGTGTCCGCCTTGGCGAAGCTGTCAGGCGAGAGGAAGGAGCCGTGTCCGACCGCGACCACGCGGCCTTGGCCGTAGAAGGCGGCCGCGGCGACGGGCTGGACGGCCGAGCCGCAAGTGGCGCCGACCAGGGGGAACGCATTGGAGCCGACGCACAGCACGACTCCCGGCGACCCGCCCGACTCGATCGCGCGGACGCCCCGCACGAGCTGCGCGCGCGCATCGAGAGGGTCGTGGTTCAGGGCTGATGAGGCCGTGGCTCCCTGCAGCAACAGGCCGCAGCCGAGAGCGAGGATCAACCTGGGGTGACGCATGCAAACCTCCCGACGGATGGGTCAAGCCGTCTCGGTCGCCCGTGCGCCCAGCGCCCGCAACTGCTGGACGAAGTCGGGGAAGGACTCGTTCAGGATCTCGGCGTGGTGGACGGTCACGGGCGCCGGCGAGGCCAGGCCGGAGAGGGCGAGGGACATGGCAAGCCGATGGTCGCCGTGCGCCTCGCACGCGCCGCCTTTGAAGGTTCCGCCGTGAATCGTGAAGCCGTCGCGGTGCTCCTCCAGCCGGACGCCGAGCCGCTTCAGCTCGCCGCACATGACGGAGATGCGGTCGGTCTCTTTGTAGCGCAGCTCTTCGGCATCGCGCACTTCGGTGACGCCGTCGGCAAAACAGGCGGCGACGGCGAAGACGGGGAACTCGTCAATCATGCGCACCACGGTGTCGCCGCAGACGCGCACGGCCTTGAGCGGCGCGGCGGCGAGGCGGATGTCGCCGACGGGCTCGCCGGCGACGATCCGCGGATTCTCGATGGCGATCTGAGCGCCCATTTCGGCGAGCACGTCGAGGATGCCGGTGCGCGTGGGGTTGAGCCCCACGTCGCGGATGCGGACCGAGGAGCCCGGCACGAGCGCGGCGGCCACGAGCAGGAAAGCGGCGGAAGAGATGTCGCCGGCCAAGGCGATCGACAGCGGCGCAAGCGGCTTGGCGAGCGGGGCCACCCGCACGGTGAGGGGGACGTCGGTCCGGATGTCGGCGCCCATGGCCGCGAGCATGCGCTCGGTGTGGTCGCGGGAGGGGCCGGGCTCGCGGAGCGTGGTCGGGCCGTCGGCGGCGAGGGCGGCCAGCATGAGACAGGATTTCACCTGGGCGCTCGCGACAGGCAGCGTATGGTCGAGGGCGCGGAGCGGGGTGGCGGCGTCGCGTGCGGCGAGCGTCAGCGGGGCGCAGCCGTCGGTCGTCGTGACCGGAACGCCCATGGCGCGCAGAGGCTCGGTGATGCGGTTCATGGGGCGCTTGCGCAGTCCGGCCGAGCCGTCCAGCACACAGGGCGTTCCGGCCGCGGCGAGCGCGCCGGCGAGCATGCGGATGGTGGTCGCGGAGTTGCCGCAGAAGAGCGGTTCGCGCGGCGCGGCGAAACCGCGCAGGCCCCGGCCCTGGACCTTGAGGCGGGTGCCGTCGAGCGACCAGACGATGCCGAGCGCCGTCAGGGCCTCCAGCATGGCGCGCGTGACGCCCGAGACGAGAAACCGCTCGACGGTGCTCTCGCCCTCGGCGAGCGCGGCAAACAGCGCCGCGCGGTGGGAGAGCGACTTGTCGCCGGGGAGCTGAAGGTCGCCTTTCAAAGGGGCGGGGGCGGTCAAAGAGAGATCGAGAGCAGTTGTCATTGAGGGGATATTTTTAGCACAAAGCTGCGGCGGAAGCAAAGCGGGAAGCGTTGGCCGCGGTGAGGCGAGGCCCGGGGGCGAGCCGGAGGGGCGCGGCATCGCCGGACACTCAGCCGTTTCGGACTTGAAGCTCACGTCGCCGGTAGGCGAGGGGGGTGACGCCTTCGGCGCGTTTGAAGGCGTTGCTGAGGTGCTGGGCGTGGCAGAAGCCGGTCGATTGGGCGATGGCCTTGATCGAGCTGTCGGTGCGGACGAGCGCGCGCTTCACCTCCATCAGGCGCAGGCGGATCAGCGTCGCATAGACGGTTTCCCCGAGCGTCCGCTCGACGTGCTCTTCGAGGCGGTGCCGCGGCCATCCCAGCGCGCGGGCGGCATCGTCGACGCCGATGCTGCGCCCCAGGTTCTCGCGGAAATAGCGGATCAGCGCGCGGACGGTCGGGTCGTTGTGGGTGGCGCCGTCGGTGCTGGCGCGCAGCTCCACGCCGCGCGGAGGAATCAGGCCCGGAGCGGGCGGCGGTTTTGCGCCGGCCATCAGCCGGTTCAAGAGCGCCGCGCCTTCGTATCCGATCCGGACCAGGTCGTGGCGCACGCTGGAGAGGGGGACGCGGATGTTCTCGCAGACCAGGGTGTCGTTGTCGACGCCCAGGATGGCGATGTCGCCTGGGATGGCGTAGCCGGCTTCGAGGCAGATGGCCTCGAACTTCGCGGCGTCGTAGTCGCAGTAGCAGAAGACGGCCAGGGGCTTGGGCAGGGCGCGCAGCTCGCGTTTCACCCAGGCGCACTGCGCCTGCCAGTTGTCGAGCTCCTTGCCCGGACAGCGGGCCCAGACGAGCTGCTTGGGCGTCTGCCCCGAGAGGGCTTTGAACCGCTCGGCGAATCCCTCGCCGCGCAGCTCGTGGGGCCGCTGGAACTCGGTCGAGAAATAGAGCGCGTCCCGGTAACCCCGCTCGATCAGGTGATCGGCCGCGATTTCGCCGATGCGCCGGTGGTCGCCGCAGATGCGGGGCATGGGGATGTCGAGCCTGAAGGCGCCGAGGTCCACGCAGGGCGCGCGCCTGCGGCGCAGATAGCGGATGAAGTCGTCGCGCCTGTTGAGCAGCGCCAAGATGCCGTCGCCCGACCAGCCCTGGGGCAGCAGGCACCCGTCGTTCACGGTCACGTACCAGTTCTGCTCGGCGGCGAAGCGGCCGATCCCTTCTCTGATCCGGTGGTCGTACCACTCCATGAGAATGAGGACGTTCGGATTCTTCATGGGCGGCATTATAGGGTAAGGCTCCATGGGCGGGCAATTCTGTTTTTTGCATGCTTTATTGGAAAGTTGCAATTGAACAAAAAGGGCCGGAAAGGATAACGTATCCTCATTGAGCAACAGACATTCATCGGGAGGGGAGTTATGCAAAGGCGCGCGTTCATGAAGGGTGCCGTGTTGGCGGCGGTGGCGGGATCGTCGGCGAGGGTCGTGTTCGGACAGAACGCGCCGTCGAACCGGGTGCGGGTGGCGCTGATGGGTTGCCATGCCAAGGGGCGGGGGTTTCAGCTGATGAAAGCGGTGGCCGGTTTGCCGGGCGTGGAGATCGCGACGGTCTGCGACGTGGATTCCCGGGCGCGCGAGGACGCGGCGGCCGAAATCACCGCGCGCACGCAGCGGACGCCCAAAAAAGAGACGGACATCCGCAAGGTGCTGGAGGACCGCGAGATCGACGGGGTGATCTGTGCGGCTCCGGACCACTGGCACGCGCCGGCGGCGCTGATGACCATGAAGGCCGGCAAGGCGATTTATGTCGAGAAGCCGGTTTCGCACAACCCTCGCGAGGGCGAGATTCTGGTGGAGGCCTCCTCCAGGTGCAAGGCCGTTTTCCAGATGGGGAACCAGCGGCGGTCGTCGTCGGTCTACCAGGAGGCGGTCAAGGAGATCCGGGGCGGCGTGATCGGCGAGCCCCGCTTCGCCCGCTGCTGGTATGCGACGGCGCGCGGGCCGATCGGCAAAGGCCAGCCGGCGGCCGTGCCCGAGTGGCTGAACTGGGATCTGTGGCAGGGCCCCGCGCCGCGGCGCGCGTTCCAGGACAACGTGGTGCCCTACACGTGGCACTGGTTCCACCACTGGGGCACAGGGGAGTGCGGCAACAACGCGACGCACTACGTGGACGTGGCGCGCTGGGCGCTGGGCGTCACTTTCCCTTCGCGGGTGACGAGCGCGGGCGGCCGCCTCTTTTACGAGGGCGACGACTGGCAGTGGTTCGACACGCAGGCCGCGACCTTTGAGTTTTCCGGGCGCAAATTCATGACGTGGGAGGGGCTCTCCTCGGTGAAGGCGCGGCCGTACGAGAACGCCAGCACGGGGTGCATGGTCTACGGGCTGGAGGGCGCGGTGCTGTTCACCCCCGACAACGTCTGCACGCTGTTCGACAAGGGCGGCAAGAAGGTGCGCGAGTGGCGGGACCAGGCGGTGACGGGGGATGCGACCAACCGGACCAATCCGACGGTCGGCCTCGATGCGACGCACCTCGGCAACTGGGTGACCTGCATCCGCAACAAGGACGTGCAGACGCCGTCGACGGCGGCCGAAGCGCATGCCAGCACGCTGCTGACGCATCTGGCGAACATCGCCCAGCGCACGGGCGAGACGGTCAAGGTCGATCCGGCCACGGGAAAACTGGCCGCAGGCAGCGCGGGCGCCGATCTGTGGTCCCGCGACTACGAAAAGGGTTGGGAGATGAGCCTTTGAAGGAGGTTCGCATGAATCTGGTCCGGATGGGGATGTGGATCGGCGCGGCGCTGCTGCAGGCCGCCGTGTTGCAGGCCGCCGACGTGCGCGTCGGCGTCATCGGGTTGGACACGTCGCATGCGATCGCGTTCACCGAGATGTTGAACGCGGAGAAGAAAGAGGCGGACTTCGAGGGGTTCCGGGTCACGGCGGCCTACACGTATGGCAGTCTGGACATCGTCTCCAGCACGAACCGCTATCCCGAATATACGAAGAAGATGACCGCGCTGGGCGTTGAGATCGTCGGCTCTGTCGCAGAGCTGCTCCAGCGCTCCGACGTGGTGCTTCTGGAGACCAACGACGGGCGCCGCCATCTCGAGCAGGCGCTGGAGGTGTTCAAATCGGGCAAGCGCGTGTTCATCGACAAGCCGGTCGCGGCGTCGCTCGTGGATGTGCTCTTGATCTACGAGGCCGCGGAGAAGAGCGGCGTGCCGGTCTTCTCGTCCTCGGCGCTGCGGTTCTCGGCGAAGATCAAGGCCTGCCGCAACGGGGCGCAGGGCAAGGTGGTGGGGGCCGACACGGTGTCGCCCTGCAAATTCGAGCCGACGCATCCGGACCTCTTCTGGTACGGCATCCACGGGGTTGAGCCGCTCTTCACCGTGATGGGGACGGGGTGCGAGAGCGTGGTGCGCGTGAACCTCGAAGAGACGGATCTCGTGGTCGGCGTGTGGGGCGACGGCCGGATCGGGACGATGCGCGGCATGCGCGGCAAAGGGGCGATCTACAACTGCGCGGTTCTGACGGAGAAAGGCGGCCGCGTGGACCTGGGCGGGTATGAGGGGTATAAGGGGCTCTTGTGCGAGATCTTGCAGTTCTTCAGAACCGGCATCGCACCGGTGACGCCGGCAGAAACCCTCGAGATCTTCGCCTTCATGGAGGCGGCCGACGAGAGCAAGCGGCGCGGCGGCGTGCCGGTCAAGGTGTCGGAGGTGTTGGCCAAGGCGCGGGCAGAAGCGGCGCAGAGGGGCGGCAAATGACGGTTCAGGGAAACGGTCTCGCGGCGGCCGACTACGCGGTGGTGGTCAGCTTCTTTGCGGTCATGGTGGCGGTCGGCGTTTTCTTCGGCCGCAGGCAGAAAAGCACGGCCCAATTTTTCGGCGGCGGCAAGCAGGTGCCTTGGTGGCTGAGCGGCATCTCGTTCTACATGTGCAGCTTCAGTGCGCTGGCCTTCGTGATGTACTCCGCGCTGGCGTATAAGTACGGGTGGCTGCCGGTCACCATCAGCTGGCTGAGCGTGCCGGCCGTGCTGCTGGGCTGCACGCTGTTCGCCGCGCGCTGGCGGCGGGCGGCCGAGACCAGCCCGCTGGAATACATCGAGCGGCGCTACGGCAACGGCATGCGGCAGGGCCTGATGTGGCTGGGGCTGCCGGTCCGCATCCTGGACGACTCGTTCAAGCTGCTGGCGATCGGCACGGTTGTGGGCGCCGGTTTGGGGTTCCCCTTGAAGAGCGCGATCATCGTGTCGGGCCTGATCATCCTGAGCTACACCTTTATGGGGGGGCTTTGGGCGGCGCTCGTGGCGGACTTCATCCAGTTCTTCGTGCTGCTGCTGCCGGTGCTGGTGTTGCCGGTCCTCTGTTTCGCCAAGGTGGGCGGCGTGGGCGCCTTCATCGACCAGGCGCCGCCCGGCTTCTTCGCGTGGACGGCGGACAAGTACACGTGGACCTACATGCTGCTGTTCTTCCTGATTCTGTTCTCGAACCTCTCCACGTCGTGGTCGATGGTGCAACGCTACTACTCGACGCGCAGCGAGAAAGACGCGCGCAAAGTGGGCTACTTCGTCTCGGTGCTGCTGTTCATCGGCCCGCCGATCTTCTACCTGCCGGCCATGGCCTCGCGCCTTTTCCTGCCGGAGCTGGCCAACGGACAGATGAACGAGGTCTACGCGCTGATCTGCAAAAGCGTGCTGCCGGTCGGGTTCATGGGCCTCGTGATCGCCGCCATGTTTTCGGCGACGATGTCGACGCTGGCGGGCGACTACAACGCCGTGGCGTCGGTGCTCACGAACGACTTCTACAAGCGCATGATCGCGCCTGACGCGTCGCCCCAGAAGCAGATGGCGGTGGCCCGTCTGGCCACGGGGCTGGTCGGCGCCGCGGTGATCGGCATCACCTTCCTGATGCAGAGCGCGCAGGGCGCGAACGACCTGTTCGACGTGACGAACAAGATGTTCGGCATCTTTCTTCCGCCCGTGGCGATTCCGATGATGCTTGGCTTGGTGACGCGGCGCATTTCGCGCCGCGGCGGCGTGATGGGTCTGCTGGGCGGCCTCGCGGTGGGCCTGGCGGTGTTTGCGGCCGGTTCGCATTGGCCGGGGCTCCGGACGATGGGCACGATCTTCCTGTCGACGAGCTCGGCGACGATCGCGGGCCTCCTGTGCGGCACGCTGCTGTTCCCTGACGACCGGGCGCACGACGAGGCGCTCACGCGCTTCTTCGCCAAGGTGGACACGCCCGGCCCCGTCTTGGAGGGGCCGCCGGCGCGGATCACGTTCTGGCCGCTGGTGGCGGGCGGCTTGGCGGCGATCGCGTCGGTGCTGATTGTCGCGTGTCTGGCGACGCGGCCGTACGCCGAGGTGCGCTTGTCGGTTTGGGGCGGGGTGGCGATGTTGTCGGTGGCGGCGGTGTTTGCCTGGCTCGGTATGCGCCAGCGCAGAGAAGGAGAGGGAGCATGAACGTGGTGGTGTCGGCGAGTGCCGGAGCGATGGCGGAGAAGGCGGCGGCTTGCGCCGCGGAGGCGGTGCGCGCGGCGCTCGCGGCGCGCGGCGAGGCGCGGATCATTGTCGCGACAGGGGCGAGCCAGTTCGGCTTTCTCGCGGCGCTGACGGCCGCGCCGCGGATCGACTGGACTCGGGTGACGGGGTTCCACCTGGACGAGTACGTCGGGCTGAGCGTCGGGCATCCCGCCAGTTTCCGGAACTATTTGAGGGCGCGATTTGTGGGTGCCCTGCCGGCGCCGCTTCGGGCGTTTCATGAGGTCGACGGCGAGGCTCCGGATCTGGCGGCGGAGTGCCGGCGTCTGAAGGCGCTGCTGGACGCGGGGCCGGTCGATGTGGCCTGCGTGGGCATCGGCGAGAACGGCCACTTGGCCTTCAATGATCCGCCGGCGGATTTCGAGACCGAGGAGGCCTACCTCGTCGTCGCGCTGGACGAGGCCTGCCGCCGCCAGCAGGTCGGCGAAGGGTGGTTCGCCTCGCTGGCGGACGTGCCGACGCATGCGCTGTCGATGTCGATCCGGCAGATCATGAAGAGCCGTCAGATCGTCTGCACGGTGCCGGACGGGCGCAAGGCCGAGGCGGTCAGGCGCACGGTGAAGGGGCCCGTGTCTGCGCAATGTCCGGCGTCGATCCTGCAAGCACACAAGGACTGCACCTTGTATGTGGACCCGGCCTCGGCTTCCCTGCTGGCATAGACATGAAAGAGATCGGCGGCGCGGGGTTGCCGCGCCGCCTGCCTCGAAGCCACGGGGCTGTCCGTGCAGCCCGAGTGCCGGCCGGAACGGTCAGGCGGTCACGACGGCAACGACGCTGCCGGACTGAACTTGCTGACGGGGCTGGACCTTGATGGCCGTGACCCGTCCGCCTTCAGGGGCGATCAAGGGCGTTTCCATTTTCATGGATTCCAGGACCATGATGGTCTGGCCTTTCAGGACCACATCCCCGACCTTCTTTTCGATGCGCAGGATGATTCCGGGGAGCGGGGTGATGATCGGTTTCTCGTCGGGGCTTTCCGTGGCGCTTTCCGAACGGACGGAGAACCCCGCCGGGACGGCCTTGGACTTGAAAGCGTAGTTCTGGCCGTTCACAATCGCGGTGTTTCCGTCGACCTTGATCTCATAGTCGTTGCCGTTGAGGGTGATGATGTAGCTTGAGCCTTTGGGCACCTCTTCCGTGATCACCTCGCTCTTCGGTTTTTCGGCGGGCACGTTTTTGCGGACGCCGACAGTCCCCTCGCCTTTGAGAAACGCGATGCCCTTTTCCGCGCAGCAGGCCGCGATAAAGACGTTCTCGTCCGTGATCGGCAGCGCGGCCGCCTCCAGCAGTTTCTTGGCAGCCGGAATGCCTTTCTTGGGGTCGCGATTGTTGATCTCGAGCGGGCATTCGGTGGTGGGCTCAAGGCTGAGCCTTTCGGACGCGATCTTGACGACGGCCGGATCGGGGGGGACGGGCGTCTTCCCGAAATAGCCCAGCACCATCTTGCCGTAGCCCGGGGCGATCTTCTTCCATTTTCCGAACATCACATTGTTGAACGCCTGCTGGAAGTAAAACTGGGAGACGGGCGTCACGGACGTTCCGAAGCCGCCTTTGGCCACGGCTTCGCCCATGGCGGCGATCACGTCGGGATACTTGTCCATCAGGCCGTTGTCGCGGAGCATCTGGGTGTTCGCCGTCAGGGCTCCGCCCGGCATGGGGAAGAAGGGGATCAGGGCTTCGACGGAGACCGCTTCGGGCGGGAGGAAGTAGTCCTTCATCGCGTCCTTGAAGCTCTGGCGGAGCTTGATGATTTTGTTCACGTCGATGTCCAGCTCGCGCCCTGTGCCGCGCAGGGCGTGCCACATGGTGAGAATGTCCGGCTGGCAGGTTCCGCCGGAGACGGGGGCGAGCGACAGGTCCAGGGCGTCTACCCCGGCTTCGACCGCGGCCTTGTAGCAGACGGTTCCGGTTCCGGCGGTCTCATGGGAGTGGAACGCGATTCTGACCGCGTCGCCGAGGAGTTGCCGCGCGAGCCGGATGGTGTCATAGACCTTCTGGGGGCGGCTGGTGCCCGAAGCGTCCTTGAAGCAGACGCTGTCGTAGGGGATGCCGGTCTCCAGGATCTTCTTGAGCGTCTCGATGTAGAACTCGGGCGTATGGGCGCCTTGGCAGCCGGGCGGCAGCTCCATCATGGTGACGCACACTTCGTGTCGGAGTCCGGCCTCCTTGATGCATTTGCCGGAATAGATGAGGTTGTTGACGTCGTTCAGCGCGTCGAAGTTGCGGATGGTGGTCATGCCGTGTTTCTTAAACAGGTCGGCATGCAGCTTGATGATGTCGCTCGGCTGCGAGTCCAGCGCGATGACGTTGATGCCGCGGGCCAGCGTCTGCAGGTTCGCTTTGGGGCCGGCGGCCTTGCGGAAGGCGTCCATCACGTCGAAGGCGTTCTCGTTGCAGTAGAAGAAGGGCGATTGGAACATGGCGCCTCCGCCCGCCTCGATGTGCTCGATACCCGACTGGGCCGCCTCCTCGACAACGGGAAGGAAGTCTTTTGAGAATACGCGCGCGCCGTAGACGGACTGGAAGCCATCCCGGAAGGCAGTCAACATGAATTGGATGTTTTTCGACATATGAGGGATCCTTATTTTCTGAGTGTGAGTGCAATGGCGATGACGGAGGCGATGTCGGCTTCATCGCGGAACAGGAGCGTGTCTGCGGCCGCCGGCGCTTGGGCCGGCGGTTTGGCGCATTTGTCGAGCACAGCCGTGATCAGCTTGACGACAATGGCCACCAGGAGCGAGATGACGACGGTGACCACGACGGTCACGAAAGCGACGGTTAATCCATCCATGGCGGTTCTCCTACTTGATGATGCTGCAAAACACGCCGGCAATGATGGCGGTGGTGATCACGCCCATGACGTTCGCGCCCAGCGCGTACTGCATGATGATGGCGTGGGGGTTGTCTTTCTGCACGATTTTCTGGGCGACTTTGGCGGTTGTGGGAACGCAGCTCACGCCGGCGATGCCCACCACCGGGTTCACCTTTCCGCCCGTGCAGAAATAGGCGACGTAGCCGCCGATGATGCCGCCGATGCCGGACAGCAGGAGGGAGAGCATGCCCAGCAGCAGCAACGGCAGGACTTTGGGGTCCAGAATCGTGTTGGCCTCGCAGAGGATGCCCAAGGTGAGGCCCAGAAACAGGGTCGACAAATAGAGGACCGGACCGCTCAGGAGGTCTTGGAACTGTTTGATGCCGCTCTCGCGGATCACGATCCCGAAGAACAGGCTGAAGAGAAGCGGGGCCGCGACCGGAAGCAAGAGGCAGAGGACCACGCAGCAGACGACGGCGAAAGCCATTTTCTGCCCCGAAGTGAACTGGCTGGCCTTCGAGTCGTAGGGCATGATCGTGCCGCGCAGCTTGCTGCTCGGAATCATGAGGCGCACCAGATAGGGATATCCGCCGTAGGCGAGTCCCAAATAGAGGTAGGCCACGACCGCGATGGGGACAAACAGCTCCGGCGCGAGCTTGAGCGAGGTGAAGAGCACCATGGGGCCGTCGGCGCCGCCCACCACCGAGATCGCCGCCGCCTGTTTGACCGTGTACCCGAAGTGCTGCGCGATCGGAAGTGTGAAGATGGTTCCCAGTTCCGCAAAGAGCGCCAGCACGATGCTCAGGAACGGGCGGGCCATGACAAAGCCGACGTCGAGCAGCGAGCCGATACCCATGAACACGAAGCAGGCGATCAACCCGTTCGAGAAGGTGAACGTGTAAATCGGCTGCAGCCAGTCGATGCCCATGATGAACATGAGGTCCGCCGAATTCTTGATCGGGTCAGGTCCCGCGCCGGCCTGGGCCTCCAAGAAGAGCGTGCCGAGCCCTCCGTGAAGATTGAGGGGGTCGAACATCATGACGGAGGCGTTGATGACCGCCATCCCCAGCCCCATGGGTATCATGAGCAGGGGTTCGAGGACGCCTTTTTTTCCGAGATAGATCAGTAGCATGCCCAGAAAAATAAGGCCGAACCGGGCAATAACCATTTGAGGCGAGGAATGAAGCATGGCTTCAATACCTTGAAAAGCACTGAGAAACATTTCCCAAGACATGGGGGACTCCTGTATTGATACTCAACGGGGTGAAAGACTGCGGATGAACGAACATGCTCTCGAACGGCGGGTGCGTAGAGCTTGGGCATGAGCCGGTCCACAAGTCGTGCGCATCTGCTTGCGCCGCGACTGTGCGTGTGCGCCGCGAGCCGATTGGCCCGCGGGTTACGCGGCTCGACACGAGGCGCGAAGCACCCGTGTTCACTGTGCGGCTCAGCAGAGAACGGAGGTCGTGTGGACGTTCAGCGAGAAGTGCGGATGCAGAATGTGCCGCAGGCGGGTGAAGTCGCAATAGATGGCGCGCGAGCGCAGCAGCACCGGCCTGCAGTTGTTGTGAAAAATGTCGGGGGTGCGGGGCAAAACGGACTTTGACGGGTTCGCAGACGAGCGGATGAGGAGCTTGCGCTCGGTGAGGACCGCCTCGCAGATGGGAGCGAGGTGGTCGGTGGCGAGAGCGGGCCCCTTGGCGTCCTCGTCGGCCGTGCTGATCGCGTGCGCCGAAGAAAGACCGGCCGTAAACAGCAGGTTTTCCAGAACTTCGCGGGCGCAGTGCCCGAACTGCTGGAGGGTGAGCAGCGACAGGCATCCGGCGAGAAGGGCTTTCCTCAAGCCTCTCGTCTGACGCCGTATCGCTAGCCCGAAAGGAGTCTTTGTCATTTGCAGAGGGTGTAGAGCACGCCCGCGACGACGGCCGAACCGATGACGCCGGAAACGTTGGGCCCCATGGCGTGCATCAGCAGGTAGTTCGTGGGGTCGGACTCGAGGCCGACCTTGTTCGACACGCGCGCGGCCATGGGCACGGCGGAGACGCCGGCCGAGCCGATCAGCGGGTTGATCGGGTCTTTGCAGACCTTGTTCATGAGCCGGCCCATCCAGCAGCCGCCGGCGGTGCCGAAGCCGAACGCCAGGAGCCCGAGCATCAGGATGCCGAGGGTCTCCGGGTTGAGGAACTTCTCGCAGGCGAGCTTCGAGCCGACCGAGAGGCCGAGCATGATGGTGACGATGTTGATCAGGGCGTTCGACATGGTGTCGGCGAGGCGGGCGACGTTCGGGCCGACCTCGCGGCAGAGGTTGCCGAGCATGAGGGCGCCGATCAGCGGTACGGCGCTGGGCAGCAGCAGCGAGCAGAGCAGCAGCACGGTCAGCGGGAAGCAGACCTTCTCCATCTTCGAGACGGGGCGGAGCTGCTTCATGACGATCTTGCGCTCGCGCTCGGGAACGATCATTTTCATGATCGGCGGCTGGATGATCGGCACCAGGGCCATGTAGGAGTAGGCTGCGACCGCGATGGCGCCCAGCAGGTGCGGGGCGAGCTTGGTGGTCAGCCAGATGGCGGTCGGGCCGTCCGCGCCGCCGATGATGCCGATCGAGGAGGCCTCTTTAAGTCCGAAGTTGATGTACTCAGGGAAGAGCATGGTCAAGCCGAGGGCGCCGAGCAGGGCCACGAAGATGCCGAACTGCGCCGCCGCGCCGAGCAGGGCCGTGCGGGGGTTGGCGATCAGCGGGCCGAAATCGGTCATCGCGCCGACGCCCATGAAAATCATGATCGGGAAGAGGCCGGTGCTGACGCCGAACTCGAAGAAGTAGTAAAGGAACCCGCCGGGCTCCAGCACGAGCCGCGTGACGGGGTCGACCAGAGGCGGGGCCGTGACGCCCGCGAAAGGCATGTTGGCCAGCAGGCCGCCGAAGCCGATGGGCAACAGCAGCAGCGGCTCAAACCCCTTGACGATCGCGAGGTAGAGCAGGGCGAGGCAGACGACGATCATCAGGGCCTGCCCCACGCCGTACGGGAGGCCGCCGATGATGGTGACCGCGTGTCCCGGCACGTGTGCGCCGGCGGGGGTCACATAGCCGTCCGTCATATACTTGGGCGGCTCTTTGGCCATGAAGCCCTTGATGCCGGTGTCGTCTTTGAGTTTGGCGACCTTGCGGATCATGCTGCGCCAGTCGCCGCCGTCCGCCGCGGCGTGCGGCGCGACCGAGGGTGTGGCGGCAGCGGGTGAAGCAGGGGCCTGTGCGTGAGCAGGAACGTGGGTCAGGAGCAGGGCTCCAGCCAGTGCGCAAAAGAGGGCGAAGCGGTTCATGAAAAAATCCTTTCCGGACAGGGGGTTAGGCGATGAGGATGAGGGTGTCGCCGGTGTTGACCTTGTCGCCCACCGCCACGCGGACGGCTGCGACGACTCCGGCCTTGTCTGCCTTCACCGGCGTCTCCATTTTCATGACGTCGAGGACGATCAGTTCGTCGTCCTTGGCGACAGGGTCGCCGGCTTTGACGCTCACGCGCAGGACCGCGCCGGGGAGGGCGGCTCGGATCTCCGTGCCGTCCGCGTCGCAGGCCGTGCCCGCGGCGGGATGCTGTGGCGCATGAGGGAGCGTGGCAGGTGCCGGCGCCGGTTTGCGCGTCTTCTTTTTGGGCTCATCGTCCGGAAGGACGTGGTTGAAACGGGGGATGATGGTGGCGAAACGGTTCATGACCCAAACCATAAGGGTCAGGAAGAGGTAGACGATGCCCATGCCTGCGACGAGCAGGACAAGGCCTTGCATCAGGGTATTGTACATGTGAGCTCCTTGAAAACGGGAAACGGGGCGAGAGAGTGTCTGCTAGACAGCGGGAATGCGACTGCGGGAGTCGTGCCGCAGCGCGGCGTAAATCCGGCCGCGCGCGCCTCAGCAGAGAATCGTGGTCGAGTTTTCGAGGAGACAGAAGTGCGGATGCAGGACGCTTCGCAGCAGCGAAAAATCGCAGAAGACCGCGCGCGTTCTGAGAAGCACGGGACGGGCGTTGCCGTGGAAGACCGTGATGGCGAGCGGCATCGACCCGGAGCGTGAGCTGCGGAACGAAGGGATCAGAAGCCGCCGGTTCGAAAGGATCGCTTCGCACGTCGGCGCGCAGCTTTCGGTGGAGAGCGTGGAGGCCGCGCCGTTTGCGGCGTCGGATGAGAAAGACGGGGTGGTTTGGGTCGCCCTTTCCGCCAAGGGGGCGAGCTCGAAGATCAACTGGGCGCCGCGCCCGATCTGCTGGATCATCAAAAGCGACAGGCACCCGACGAAGAGCGCCGCGTGCGCGAAGCTCTTCAGGTGCCTGTACGTTTTGCCAAAATGCGTCATGCTATTTGCAGAGGGTGTAGAGCACGCCCGCGACGACGGCCGAGCCGATGACGCCGGAGACGTTGGGTCCCATGGCGTGCATCAGCAGGTAGTTCGTGGGATTCGACTCCAAGCCGACCTTGTTGGAAACGCGCGCGGCCATCGGCACGGCGGAGACGCCCGCCGAACCGATCAGCGGGTTGATCGGGTCTTTGCAGAACTTGTTCATGAGGCGGCCCATCAAGCAGCCGGCGGCGGTGCCGAAGCCGAACGCCATGAGCCCGAGCATCAAGATGCCGAGGGTCTCCGGGTTGAGGAACTTCTCGCAGGCCAGCTTGGAGCCGACCGAGAGGCCGAGCATGATGGTGACGATGTTGATCAGGGCGTTCGACATGGTGTCGGCCAGGCGGGCGACGTTCGGGCCGACTTCGCGGCTGAGGTTGCCGAGCATGAGCGCGCCGATCAGCGGCACGGCGCTGGGCAGCAGCAGGGAGCAGAGCAGCAGCACGATCAGCGGGAAGCAGACCTTCTCCATTTTCGAGACGGGGCGGAGCTGCTTCATGACGATCTGGCGTTCGCGTTCAGGCACCAGCGCCTTCATGATCGGCGGCTGAATGATCGGCACGAGGGCCATGTAGGAGTAGGCCGCGACCGCGATGGCGCCCAGAAGGTGCGGGGCGAGTTTGGTGGTCAGCCAGATGGCGGTCGGGCCGTCGGCGCCGCCGATGATGCCGATCGATGCGGCTTCCTTGAGGCCGAAGTTGATGTACTCCGGGAACGCCATGGAGAGCCCGAGCGCGCCAAGAAGCGCGATGAAGATGCCGAACTGGGCGGCCGCGCCCAGCAGGGCCGTGCGGGGGTTGGCGATCAGCGGGCCGAAGTCGGTCATGGCGCCGACGCCCATGAAGATCATGATCGGGAAGAGGCCGGTGTTGACGCCGAAGTCGAAGAAGTAGTACAGGAAGCCGCCGGGCTCGATCACTCTGGGGGCACCGTTAAGCATTTCGACCAAGGGGGGGGCCGCCACGTTGGCGAACGGCATGTTGGCCAGCAGGCCGCCGAATCCGATGGGCAGCAGCAGCAGAGGCTCAAAGCCCTTGACGATCGCGAGGTAGAGCAGCGCCAAGCAGATCACGATCATCAGCGCCTGACCCACACCGTAAGGGATGCCGCCGATGATCTTCACGTCGTGGCCTTGCACGAAGGCGCCTGTCGGGGTGTAGTAGCCCTTGATCATGTAGTCGGGCGCGTCTTTCCGCATGAACCCCATGATGCCGGTGTCGTCCTTGAGCTTGGCGACCTTGCGGATCATGCTGCGCCAATCGCCGCTGTCGGCCGCGGCTTTGGCGGGGGTCGCATGGCCGGGCTGCGAGGCGACGGCCACGGAGGCCTGCTCGGCAGAGGCCGTAGGCGCTGCGGGTGTGGAGGGGGTGTCTGCGAGCGCGTGGGCGAGACCGAGCGTCAGCGCCGCCACACAGGTCAGTAAGGTCTTTTTCATGCGAGATCCTAAACGATTGGTGAAGTGAAAAGGGCGGGTTCAGCGACCCGCCCGTACAGGCTGTTACCCGATGACGACGAGCACGTCGCCGGTGTTGACCTTGTCGGTCTGGGCGACATGGATCGCTTTTACCGTTCCGGCGCGGGGGGCCGCGACGGGCGTCTCCATTTTCATGACGTCCATGATCAGGAGTTCTTCGCCCTCCGTGACGGCGGACCCTTCCGAGACGCTGAGGCGCAGGATCACGCCCGGGACGGCGGCCTTGACTTCGGTCTCTTTTTCCGAGGCGTGGGCGGCGGGAGCTGCCGGCGTGGCCGGAGCCGCGCTCAAACCTTCAGTCACGCTGACGGCGTACTCCTTGCCGTTGACGACGGCCTTGTCGCCCTTCATCTCGACGGCGTAGGCCTTGCCGTTCACGGAGACGGTGTAACCGGCGGGCTTGGCGCCTGCGGGAGCGGCCGCCTTGGCCGGGGCGTTCTTGCGGATGCCGAGGGTCGACTTGCCTTCGAGGAAGAGGATGCCCTTCTCCTGGCAGGCGGCCGCGATGAAGAGGTTCTCGTCGGTCACGGGCAGGTTCTTGTCGGTCAGCATCTTCTTGAAGAAGTCGAGCGACTTCTTCGGATCGGCGTCGTTGATCTCGAGCACCGGCTTCGTCGTCGGGGCGAGGCCGAGCTGCTCGGAGGCGATCTTGACGATCTCCGGGTCGGGCGCGACCGGCGTCTTGCCGAAATAGCCGAGCACCATCTTGCCGTAGCCGGGGGCGATCTTTTTCCAAGGCCCCTGCAGCACGTTGTTGAAGGCCTGCTGGAAATAGAACTGCGAGACCGGCGTGACGGAGGTGCCGAAGCCGCCGCGGCGCACCACCTCGGACATGGCGGCGATCATCTCGCCGTAGCGGTGCATCATGTTGTTGTCGCGCAGCATCTGCGTGTTGGCGGTGAGCGCGCCGCCGGGCATCGGCGACCACGGGATGAGCGGCTCGACGGCTGTGGCCTCGGGCGGGAGGAAGTAGTCCTTCATGCAGTCGCGGAACACGTCTTCGGCGACGCGGACCTTGTCGATGTCGATGCCCAGATCGTAGTCCGTGCCGCGCAACGCGTGCCACATGACGATCACGTCGGGCTGGCAGGTGCCGCCGGAGACCGGCGCGAGGGAAAGGTCGATGGTGTCGGCGCCGGCGTCGAGGGCGGCCTTGTAGGCCAGCACGCCGCAGCCGGCGGTCTCGTGCGTGTGGTACTGGATGCGCGTGCCTTCGGGCAGCATCTTGCGGGCGCGCTTCACGGTCTCGTACACGACCGCGGGAATCGAGGTGCCCGAGGCGTCCTTGAAGCAGACCGAGTCGTAGGGGATGCCGGCGTCGAGGATGCCGCGCAGGGTCTTCTCATAGAAGTCGGGGTCGTGCGCGCCGGTGCAACCGGGAGGCAGGGCCATCATGGTGACGACGACCTGGTGCTTCAGGCCGGCCTCGTGGATGCACTTGCCGGAGTAGATCAGGTTGTTGACGTCGTTGAGGGCGTCGAAGTTGCGGATCGTGGTGATGCCGTGCTTCTTGAACAGCTTGGCGTGCAGCTTGATGACGTCCGACGAGGCGGAGTCGAGGCAGACGATGTTCACGCCGCGGGCGAGCGTCTGGAGATTGGCGTCGGGACCGGCCACTTCACGGAACCGGTCCATCATATGGAACGAGTCCTCTTTGCAGTAGAAGTAAGGCGACTGGAACATCGCGCCGCCGCCGGCCTCGAAATAGGAGATGCCGGCTTCGCGCGCCGCTTTGACGGCGGGCATGAAATCCTCGGTGAGGACGCGGGCGCCGTAAACGGACTGAAAACCGTCACGGAAGGCGGTGCACATGAAGTTGACTTGTTTCTTGGCCACGGTGGATCTCCTTGCGGGTTGGGGGTCGGGTGGGGGGTTA
>Ga0209066_10000285_pt1 | contig 75935 bp, 65 predicted proteins | sample All_14_2_FD_187198 | JGI IMG/M metagenome (GOLD analysis project Ga0209066, IMG submission 187198) | Freshwater microbial communities in response to fracking from Pennsylvania, USA - Allegheny Zone_MetaG_DW_15 (SPAdes) (version 2) ...
GGTCTATCTGGCGCTGGTCGCCGAGCAGGATCGTGGCGCGCACGCATTTGCGGTTCGCGGCCAGCGCCTCTTCGATGCGCGCGCGCGCCTGTTCCGGACGGCCGTGCAGCAGTTCGTCGGACGCGAGTTCGCAGTAGAACTCGGCGATCGACTTCTGCCACAGGTGGTCGGTATGGTTCGGCATGGCCTCGGCGATGCTGATCGCCTTGCCCCATTCCTTTTCCTGCTGGTAGATCTCGAGCAGGCACTTGAGCGCCTCTTCGTCGCGCGCGGTGCCGCGCAGCTTGACGAAAATCTCTTCGGCGCGATCGAGCAGGCCGGCCTTGAGGTAGTCCTGGCCGAGCTCCGACAGCGCGTGCAGGCGCTGCTCGTCGCTGAGCTCGCCCTGCGAGCCGTCGCGCTCGATGAGGTTCTGGTGCACGCGGATGGCGCGATCGGTCTCGCCGCGGCGCCGGAACAGGCTACCGAGGGCGAAGTGGAGTTCGATTGTCTCGGGGTCGATGCGGGCCGCTTCCAGGAAGGCTTCGATCGCCTTGTCCGGCTGCTCGTTGAGCAGGAAGTTGAGGCCCTTGAAATAGGAGCGCGGCAGGGCGCGCGATTCCTTGATCAGCTGCTTGATGTCGATGCGCGCGGCAATCCAGCCGAAGGCGAAGAAGGCCGGCAGCGCCAGCAGCCACCAGAGTTCCAGGCTCATTGGGATGCGTCCGTTTCCTCGCGCTTGAGGCGCGAGCGCATGCGGCCGAGCTCGCGCCACTGCCGCGCCAGCGTGCTCAACGTGGCGGTGAGTCCGACGGCGGCGCCGGCGACGAAGGCACCGAGAATCACCAGAGACAGCGGCGCCTGCCATGCCTGCTCGAGATAGAAGCGCAACTCGACCGTGCGATCGTTCTTGATCGCAAGGCCGAACAGGGCCACGAACAACAGCACGCGCAGCAGCCAGACGAATATCTTCATTGCATTACCGACAGACTAAAAAAAGGCGGCATCCACCGGACGCCGCCTTTTCGACAGCTGCTTCACTGGCCTTCAGCGGTTCGGTTGATCGACCCGCTCGCGCAACTCCTTGCCGGCCTTGAAGTGCGGCACGTACTTGGCCGGCACCTGCACCTTCTCGCCCGACTTGGGATTGCGCCCGACGCGGGGCGGCCGGTAGTTGAGGGCGAAGCTGCCGAAGCCGCGGATCTCGATGCGATCCCCGCGGCACAGGGCCGCGGACATCTCGTCGAGGATCATCTTCACCGCGAAATCGGCATCCTTCGCCACCAGCTGCGGAAAGCGCGCAGCAAGCTGCGCTATCAGCTCCGACTTGGTCATGAGCGTCCAGTCGCGCTTACTGCTGGTTCAGCTTGGCCTTGAGCAGGGCGCCGAGGTTCGTCGTGCCGCTGCTGGCGGACTGGCCGTCCGAAGCCAGTTTCTGCATGGCTTCGCTTTGCTCGGCGTTGTCCTTGGCCTTGATCGAGAGGTTGATCGAACGGGTCTTGCGATCCACGTTGATGATCATCGTCTCGACCGCGTCGCCTTCCTTCAGCAGCGTGCGCAGGTCCTCGACGCGATCACGCGCGGCTTCGGAAGCACGCAGGTAGCCTTCCATCTCGTTGCCGAGATCGATCACGGCGCCCTTCGCGTCGACGCTCTTCACCGTGCCGGTGACGACGCTGTTCTTGTCGTGCGTGGCGATGTAGTTGGTGAAGGGATCGCCTTCGAGCTGCTTGATGCCCAGCGAGATGCGCTCCTTCTCGACGTCGATCGACAGAACCACGGCTTCGATCTCGTCGCCCTTCTTGTAGTTCTGCTTGGCTTCGTCGCCGGTCGCCGACCAGGACAGGTCGGAGAGGTGAACCAGACCGTCGATGCCGCCGGGCAGGCCGATGAAGATGCCGAAGTCGGTGATCGACTTGATGCCGCCGCGGACCTTGTCGCCCTTCTTGTGGTTCATGGCGAAGTCGTCCCACGGGTTCGCCTGGCACTGCTTCATGCCGAGCGAGATGCGGCGACGCTCTTCGTCGATCTCGAGGATCATGACTTCGACTTCGTCGCCGAGCTGAACGACCTTGGTCGGGTGGATGTTCTTGTTGGTCCAGTCCATCTCCGAGACGTGCACCAGGCCTTCGATGCCCTGCTCGATCTCGACGAACGCGCCGTAGTCGGTGAGGTTCGTGACCTTGCCGAACAGGCGGGTGCCCGACGGGTAACGACGGCCGATGCCCACCCACGGATCTTCGCCGAGCTGCTTCATGCCCAGCGAGACGCGGTTCTTTTCCTGATCGAACTTGAGCACCTTGGCGGTGACTTCGTCGCCGACGTTGAGCACTTCCGACGGGTGACGCACGCGGCGCCAGGCCAGGTCGGTGATGTGCAGCAGGCCGTCAATGCCGCCGAGGTCCACGAACGCGCCGTAGTCGGTGATGTTCTTGACGATGCCCTTGACGACGGTGCCTTCCTGCAGGTTCTCGAGCAGCTTCTGGCGCTCTTCGCCCATGTTGGCTTCGAGCACGGCGCGACGCGACAGCACGACGTTGTTGCGCTTGCGGTCGAGCTTGATGACCTTGAATTCGAATTCCTTGCCTTCGAACGGCGTGGTGTCCTTGACCGGACGGGTATCGACCAGCGAACCGGGGAGGAAGGCGCGGATGCCGTTGACCATGACGGTCAGACCGCCCTTGACCTTGCCGGTGATCATGCCCTTGACGAGTTCGCCGTCGGTCAGCGCCTTGTCGAGGTCGTTCCAGGCGGCGATGCGCTTGGCCTTGTCGCGCGAGAGGCGCGTTTCGCCGTAGCCGTCTTCGAGCATCTCGATGGCGACGAGCACGAATTCGCCGGGCTGGACTTCGATCTCGCCACGGTCGTTCTTGAATTCTTCGGCGGCGATGAAACTTTCGGACTTCAGGCCCGCATTGACGACCACGTAGTTCTGGTCGATGCGGACGACTTCGGCCGTGATGACCTCACCGGCGCGCATTTCCTGACGGGTCAGGCTTTCCTCGAAGAGGGCGGCGAACGATTCGGTGGGGTTTTCGGCGATAGCGGTAGCAGACATAGACATTTCCATAACCGCCTTGCGGCGGGTCAGTTGAACATTGCCGTCACGGCCGGGCGGCCGTCACGACGCCTTCGCGGGCAACTGCCGGCGGACGATGTCCATCACGGCGGCGACCGCTTCGTCGATGCCCATCGGCGTGGTATCCACCAACTCGGCATCGGCGTACTGCTTGAGAGGCGCGACGCTTCTTGCTGCGTCACGGGCATCACGCTCCCTCAGGTCTTGCAAAAGGGTGTGCATGTTAGCAGCCATCCCCTTGCCGATCAACTGTTTATAGCGCCTTTCGGCGCGCGCCTCTGCGCTCGCGGTGAGGAACACCTTGACCGGCGCCTCCGGGAACACGACCGAACCCATGTCGCGGCCGTCGGCGACCAGGCCGGGGAGGCGGCGGTAGGCGCGCTGGCGATCAAGCAGCGCCGCGCGTACGGCCGGCAGCGCGGCGACCTTCGAGGCGCCGACGCCGACCTCCTCTGCGCGGATCGCCTCGGTGACCTCGTCGCCGGCAAGGAGAATCCGCTCTCCCGCGAACTCGGCCGGCAGCGCCGCAGCCAGCGCGGCGACTGCGGCCTCGTCGTCGAGCGAAATGCCGGCCCGCATCGCCGCCAGCGCCGTCAGGCGGTAGAGCGCCCCGCTGTCGAGGAAGTGGAAGCCGAGCGTCCGGGCGACGCGCTGGGCGACCGTGCCCTTGCCCGAGGCCGAGGGGCCGTCGATGGCGATCACGGGGGCGGTCACTTGTTCGAATGCCATGAAGTACTCCGGAAAGGTCTTGGCGACGCACTTGGGATCGTTGATGCGCACCGGCACGCCGCCAAGGCTGGCCAGCGAGAAGCACATCGCCATGCGGTGGTCGTCGTAGGTATCGATGGCGGCGTTGGGCGTCAGGGCGGCCGGTGGCGCCACGCGCAGGTGATCGGTGCCCTCCTCCACCTTCGCGCCCAGCTTGCGGAGTTCAGTCGCCATCGCGGCGATGCGGTCGGTCTCCTTGACGCGCCACGAGGCGATGTTGCGCAAGGTGCAAGGGCCGTCTGCGAACAGCGCGGCCAAGGCGAGCGTCATCGCAGCGTCGGGAATGTGGTTCAGGTCGAGGTCGAAGGCGCGCAGCTTTCCACTTGCCGGGCCGCGGGCGACGATGTGGTTGTCGCCCCACTCGATGCGCGCGCCGAGCTGTTCGAGCGCGTCGGCGAAGCGCACGTCGCCCTGGATGCTGGCGCGGCCTACGCCCTCGACGCGCACCGGGCCGCCGCCGATGGCGCCGGCGGCGAGGAAGTACGAGGCCGCCGAGGCATCGCCCTCGACGTGCAGCAGGCCGGGGCTGCGATAGCGCTGGCCGGCGGCAATGCGGAAGCGCTGCCAGCCCTCGCGCTCGACCGCGACGCCGAAGCGCGCCATCAGGTTCAGCGTGATCTCGATGTAGGGCTTGGAGATGAGCTCGGTGACCACCTCGACGACGGCGTCCTTGCCGGCGAGCGGCAGCGCCATCAGCAACGCGGTCAGGAACTGCGAGGAGACGTCGCCACGCACGCGGATCGGCGCGTCGAGCCGGATGTCTGCGGGCGCGATCGCGAGCGGCGGATAGCCGTCATTGCCGACGTAGCGCACGTCGGCGCCGATCTGGCGCAGGCCGTCGACGAGGTCGCCTATCGGCCGCTCGTGCATGCGCGGCACGCCCGAGAGCCGGTAGTCGCCGCCCGACAGCGAGAGCGCGGCGGTCAGCGGCCGGATCGCGGTGCCGGCATTGCCCATGAACAGGTCGGCTTTCTTGACGGCGAACACGCCGCCGGCGCCCGCCACGCGCCAGGCGTTCATGCCGCAGGATTCGAGGCCGATGCCCAGCGCCTCGAGCGCCGCCAGCATGACCCTCGTGTCGTCCGAGTCGAGCAGGTCGCGGATTTCCGTCGTGCCTTCGGCGAGCGCCGCGAGCAGCAGCATGCGGTTCGAGATGCTTTTCGAGCCCGGCAGCCGGACGGTGCCGGCAGCCGTGTGGAGTGCGGGAAGGTCGAGGTGTTCCATGTTTCAGCGCTTCAGCTTGATTGGACTTCCCATGCGGCGACCGGCCCGGCGACGATCCGGAACAGCGGATGGGCGACGGGACGCGAACTCGCGGACAAGCCGGCGAGCCACTCGGGGGCGCGCTGTTCGAGCTTGCGCTTCAGGTGCGCCCATTCGTAGTCAAGCTGGCCGCGCGTGGCTGCGATCCGCCCGGCCTCGCCGACGGAAATGATCTTCGCGGCATCGAACGCGTAGCCGCGTCGCACCGCCTCGGCATGGACGACATTCAGATAGGCGGCGATCGCCTCGAGCGGCGCGGGCGCCTCGCGGAAGCGGATCAACTGCGGATGGCGCGTATAGCCGCGCGTCTTGCCGGCCAGCACGGCCTGCGCCAGCAGCGTTTCGCGCCAGAGCGCGACGAGGCCGCGCGCGTCGAGGTACTTGGGGTGCAGCGTCCACAAGCGCATGCCGCGGCTACTCGCCGGGGGGCAGCAGCGAGTCCAGCCAGGCGTCGCGGCGCGCTCGCGCCGTGGCGAACATGCGCTCGAGGCCGGCGGCGTCGGCGCTCGCCAGCAGCACGCGCGTACGCAGCAGCTCGGCGACGTAGGCGTCGAGCTCCTTGAGCAGCGCCTTGCGGTTGGCGAGGCAGATGTCGCGCCACATTTCGGGATGGCTGCTGGCGATGCGCGTGAAGTCGCGGAAGCCGCCGGCGGCGAAGCCGAACAGCTGGTCGGCGTTCTTGCGCCCGGCGAACTCGTGCACCAGCGCGTAGGCGAGCAGGTGTGGCAGGTGGCTGACCGCGGCGAAGACGGCGTCGTGCTCGGCCGGCGCCAGTTCGGAAACCTTGGCGCCACAGAGCTCCCAGACCGAGCGCACGGCGCGGATGTCGTCCGGCCTGTTCTCGACCAGCGGCGTCAGCACCACGCGCTTGCCGACGTAGAGATCGGCCCGGGCGGCGGTGACGCCGCTCTTCTCGGCGCCCGCGATCGGATGGCCCGGCACGAACTGCGCGACCTTGTCCCTGAAGGCGGCGCGCGCGGCGGCGACGACGTCGCCCTTGGTGCTGCCGCCGTCGGTGATGATGGTCTGCGGCTCGAGGTGCGGCACCATGGCCTCCATCACGGCCGGCATCTGGCCCACGGGCATGCCGAGCAGCACGAGGTCGGCCCCGCGAAGCGCCGTGGCCCAGTCGGCGGCGATCTCGTCGACCACGCCGAGCCTCAGCGCCTGCTCGAGCGGCGCGCGGGTGCGGCCCATGCCGACGAAGCGCACGTCCTTCCGCCGGCCGAGCGCCGCCTTGCAGGCGAGTGCGAACGAGCCGCCGATCAGGCCGACGCCGCAGACGACGACCTTGCTCGCCGCCATCAGAGCGACTTCTCCAGCGCTTCGAGGAAGCGCGCGTTCTCGCGTTCGAGGCCGATGGTGACGCGCAGGTGGTTCGGCAGGCCGTAGCCGCCGATCGGGCGCACGATGACGCCCTGCTTCAGCAGCTTCTGGTTGACCGCGGCGCCGTCGGCGACCGCGAAGGTGACGAAGTTTCCGTGCGACGGAATGTGTTCGAGGCCGAGGCGTTTCAAGCCGGCGACGACCTGCTCCATGCCGCGGCGGTTGAGGTCGTAGCTGTCGGCGAGGAAGACGTGGTCGTCGAGCGCGGCAATGGCCGCCGCCAGCGCGAGGTTGTTCACGTTGAACGGCTGGCGCACGCGATTCATCAGGTCGGCGACCTCGCGCGACGCCACCGCGTAGCCGACGCGCAGGCCGGCGAGTCCATAGACCTTCGAGAAGGTGCGCGTGACGATCAGGTTCGGGAACTCGCAGATCCAGCCGAGCGAGTCGGCGCGATCGGCCGGCTGCAGGTATTCGTTGTAGGCCTCGTCGAGCACCACGGCGACGTCGGCCGGCACGCTTGCGACGAAGGCGCGCACTTCGGCCTGCGGCAGGAAGGTGCCGGTCGGGTTGTTCGGGTTGGCGATCCAGACGATGCGCGTGTCCGGGCGGATGGCCGCGCGCATCGCGGCAAGGTCGTGCCCGTAGTGCTTCGCCGGCACGACGATGCACTCGGCGCCCGCACCCATGGTCGCCAGCGGATAGACGGCGAACGCGTGCCGGGCGAACACCGACGAACGCCCGGGCGCCAGGAACACGCGCGCGGCCAGGTCGAGCACGTCGTTGGAGCCGTTGCCGAGCACGATCTGGGCGGCGGAGACGCCCAGGCGCTCGGCCAGCGCCTTCGTCAGGTCGAAGTTGTCCGGATAGCGCTCGATGCCGGCGATCGCCTTCTCGACTGCGGCGCGCGCCTTCGGGCTCATGCCGAGCGGATTCTCGTTCGAGGCCAGCTTGACGATGCTGTCGACCGCGAGGCCCATCTCGCGGGCGAGTTCGGTGATCGGCTTGCCGGGGACGTAGGGGGAAATGGCGCGGATGTAGCCCGGCGCCTGATCGGCGATGGTCATGGAAAACTCAGATGGAAGCGCGCGGATACGAGCCGAGTTCCTTGAGGAAGCCGACGCGGCCGCGCAGGTCTTCGAGCGCCGCGGCCACGGTGGCGCTGTGGCGGTGGCCCTCGACGTCGATGAAGAATACGTACTCCCACTGGCTGCCCTTGAGGCCACGGGCAGGGCGCGACTCGAACTTGCTCATCGACACGCCATGGTCGGCGAGCGGCGTCAGCAGGTCGTGCACGGCACCCGGCTTGTTCTGTGCCGAGCAGACGAAAGAGGTCTTGTCGATGCCCGAGGGACCCGCATCGTGGTCTGCAACCACGAGGAAGCGCGTGGTGTTGTTCGGGTCGTCCTCGATGCTGGCCGCGAGCATGTCGAGTTCGTAGAGCCGCGCCGCGGCTTCGCCGGCGATGGCGCATGACTCGGGGTCCTCGGCGGCCAGGCGCGCCGCCTCGGCGTTGCTGGCGACGGGAACGCGGGCGACGTTCGGCAGGTTGCGGTTCAGCCACTCGTGGCACTGCGCCAGCGATTGCGCGTGCGAATAGAGCTTCTTCACGCCGGCCAGCGACCCGGCCTTCGACAGCAGGTTCTGGTGGATGCGCAGCATGACTTCGCCGCAGATCATCAACGGCGAGGTGACCAGCAGGTCGAGCGTGCGGCCGACGGCGCCCTCGGTCGAGTTCTCGACCGGAACGACGCCGTAGTGCGCGTTGCCCGACTCGACGGCGCGGAAGACGTCGTCGATCGTCAGGAAGGGCGTGAACGCAGGCGCCGACCCGAAGTGCTTCTGCGCCGCGCTCTCGGTGAAGGTGCCGGCCGGACCGAAGTACGCGATCTTGAGCGGCTGCTCGAGCGCGAGGCAGGCGGACATGACCTCGCGGAAGATGGTCCGCACCGCCGCCGCCGGCAACGGACCGGGGTTGGCCTCGGCGATGCGCCGCAGCACCTGCGCTTCGCGCTCGGGACGGTAGATGTTGCCGTGCTTGATCTCACCGACGCGCTGCGCGAGCCGCGCCCGCTCCGAGAGCAGGCGCAGCACTTCGCCATCGATGTGATCGATGCCTTCGCGCAGCTTGCCGAGTTCTTCCTGTTCGTCCGCCATCAGCCTTCCACGGGCAGGTAGCGCACGGCCAGGACGCCCTCGATCCTGGCGATGGCGTCGATGACCGTCTTCGGCACCTGGCTGTCGACGTCGACGAGCGTGTACGCGACGTCGCCCTTCGACTTGTTCATCATGTTGTGGATGTTGAGCTTGGCTTCGGCCATCGCCGTCGATATCTGGCCGACCATGTTCGGCACGTTGGCGTTGGCGATGGCGATGCGGAAGCCAGACTCGCGCGGCATGACGACGCCGGGGAAGTTGACCGCGTTCACGACGTTGCCGTCGAGCAGGTAGTCGCGCACCTGGTCGGCAACCATGATGGCGCAGTTTTCCTCCGCTTCGCGCGTGGAGGCGCCCAGATGCGGCAGCGCGATCACGTGCGGATGGCTATTGACGTGCGCGCTCGGGAAGTCGCAGACATAGGTCGCGAGCTTCTTGGCTTCGAGCGCCGCCAGCACCGCGGCTTCGTCGACCACGCCTTCGCGGGCGAAGTTGAGCACCACGGCGCCGTGTTTCATCTGCTCGATGCTCTCGGCGTTGATCATCTTCCGGGTCGCGTCGACGAGCGGCACGTGGAGCGTCAGGAAATTGACGTTCTTCAGCACTTCGCCGAGCGAATTGGCCTTCTTTACCTGCGACGGCAGGCTCCAGGCGGCATCGACGGTGATCTCGGGGTCGTAGCCGACGACGTTCATGCCGAGCTTGATCGCCGCGTCGGCCACCAGGCAGCCGATCTTGCCAAGGCCGACGACGCCGAGCGTGTGGCCGGCCAGCTCGTAGCCGGCATAGGTCTTCTTGCCGCCCTCGACCTTCTTCTCCATCTCGGCGTCCTTCGGATCGAGGGCGCCAACGAACTTGATGGCGCCGCCGATGTTGCGCGCCGCCATCAGCATGCCGGCCAGCACCAGTTCCTTGACGGCGTTGGCGTTGGCGCCCGGCGCGTTGAACACCGGCACGCCGCGCTTGCTCATCTCCTTGACGGGAATGTTGTTGGTGCCCGAGCCGGCACGGCCGATGGCGAGCACGGACTTGGGGATGTCCATGCTGTGCAGGTCGGCCGAGCGCAACAGGATGGCGTCGGGTGCGGCGACTTCCTTGGCGCAGGAGAAACGCTCCGCCGGCAGGCGCTTGAGGCCGTTCTGCGAGACGTTGTTGAGGATCAGAACCTGGAATTGGTTGGCCATGGTCTCGTCCTCAGTTGCCGCCATGGGAAGCCGCGAATTCCTTCATGTACTCGACCAGCGCCTGCACGCCGGCGAGCGGCATGGCGTTGTAGATCGAGGCGCGCATGCCGCCGACCGAGCGGTGCCCCTTGAGTTGCACCATGCCGCGCGCCTTGGCGCCTTTGAGGAATTCCTCGTCGAGCGCGGCGTCCTTGAGCGTGAAGGGCACGTTCATGCGCGAGCGGTCGGCCTTGGCCACCGGATTGCCGTAGAAGTCGGTGCTTTCGAGGTAGCCGTAAAGCAGGTTGGCCTTCTCGATGTTCTTCTGTTCCATCGCCGCGACGCCGCCGTTCTTCTTCAGCCACTGGAAAACCAGGCCGGCGATGTAGATGGCGTAGGTCGGCGGCGTGTTGTACATCGATTCGGCGTCGACGTGGGTCTTGTAGTCGAGCATCGCGGGCGGCGTCGGTTGCGCCTTGCCGACGAGGTCGTCGCGGACGATGACGATGGTCAGGCCGGCCGGGCCGATGTTCTTCTGCGCGCCGCCGTAGATGAGGCCGAACTTGGAGACGTCGATGACGCGCGAGAGGATGTTCGACGACATGTCGCAGACCAGCGGCACGTCGCCGGTCTCGGGGATCCAGTTGAATTCCACGCCGCCGATGGTCTCGTTGGCGGTGTAGTGGACGTAGGCTGCGTCCTTGTTCAGCTTCCAGGTCGACTGCGGCGGCGCGTAGGTGAAGTTCTTGTCCTCGGCGCTGGCGGCGACATTGACGTTGCAGAACGTCTTGGCAGCCTTGATCGCCTTCTTCGCCCACTCGCCGGTGTGGATGTAGTCCGCCGACGGCTTGCCGCGCAGCAGGTTGATCGGGATCATCTCGAACTGCAGCGAGGCGCCGCCCTGCAGGAACAGCACCTTGTAGTTGGCGGGAATACCCATCAGCTCGCGCAAGTCGGCCTCGGCAGCTTCGGCGATGGCGATGAATTCCTTGCCGCGATGGCTCATTTCCATGACCGACTGGCCGGAACCGTGCCAATCCACCATTTCGTCGGCGGCCTGCTTGAGAACTTCTTCGGGCAGCGCGGCGGGGCCGGCGCTGAAGTTGAAAACACGTGCCATGCTTTTCACTCCCCTGGATTGTTGATGATTTGCTCGCTGCTTGAATCGTCGTCTTCGGTCTCGATGACCTTCTCGATGCCGGCGAGCTTGGTGCCGTCGTCGAGGTTGATGAGGGTGACGCCCTGGGCCGAACGGCTGGTCTCGCGCACCTGCTCGACCCGGGTGCGGATCATGACGCCGCCGGTCGAGATCAGCATCACCTCGTCTTCCGGCTTGACCAGCACGGCGCCGACAACGGGACCGTTGCGCTCGGAGGTGCTGATGGCGATCATGCCCTTGGTGCCGCGGCCGTGCTTGGTGTACTCGGCGATCGGCGTGCGCTTGCCAAAGCCGTTTTCGGTGGCGGCGAGCACGTTCAATTGCTCGTCTTCGGCCACCAGCATGCAGATCACGTGCTGACCATCCTCGAGCATCATGCCGCGCACCCCGCGCGCCGCGCGGCCCATGGCGCGCACGTCGCCCTCGGCGAAGCGCACGGCCTTGCCGGCGTCGGAGAACAGCATGACGTCGAAGGCGCCGTCGGTGATGGCGACCCCGATCAGATAGTCGCCCTCGTCGAGCGCGACGGCGATGATGCCGGCCTTGCGGGGGTTGGAGAAATCGGACAGCGGCGTCTTCTTGACGGTGCCCATGGCCGTGGCCATGAAGACGAAATGGTTCTCGTCGAATTCCTTCACCGGCAGCACTGCCGTGATCTTCTCGCCCTCATCGAGCGGGAAGAGGTTGACGATCGGCTTGCCGCGCGAAGTGCGCGTGCCTTCCGGCACCTCGTACACCTTCATCCAATAAACGCGGCCGCGGCTCGAGAAGCAGAGGATGTAGTCGTGAGTATTGGCGATGAACAGGCGGTCGACGAAATCGTCTTCCTTGATGTCGGCGGCCTTCTTGCCACGGCCGCCGCGCTTCTGCGTGCGGTAGTCGTCCATCGGCTGGCGCTTGACGTAGCCGCCGTGCGACATCGTCACCACCATGTCTTCACGCGCGATCAGGTCTTCGAGGTTGATGTCGGCGGTCTGCAGGACGATCTCGGAGCGGCGCTTGTCGCCGAACTGCGTTCTGATGGCCGTCAGCTCGTTGCCGATGATCTCGGTGATGCGATCCGGGCGCGCCAGGATGTCGAGCAGGTCGGCGATCTGCTCCATGACTTCCTTGTACTCGACGACGATCTTGTCCTGCTCGAGGCCGGTCAGGCGCTGCAGGCGGAGCTCGAGGATCGCCTGGGCCTGGGCGTCTGAGAGGAAGTAGCCGCGGCTGGAAAGGCCGAACTCCGGCGCCAGTCCTTCCGGACGCGAGGCCTCGGCTGCGGCGCGCTTCAGCATCTCTTCGACCAGCGCGGATTTCCACGAGCGCGCCATGAGTTCGCGCTTCGCGTCGGCCGGCGTCGGCGCCGCCTTGATCAGGGCGATGATCTCGTCGACGTTCGACAGCGCGACGGCGAGGCCCTCGAGGATGTGGCCGCGTTCGCGCGCCTTGCGCAGTTCGAACACGGTGCGCCGCGTGATGACTTCGCGGCGGTGCGAGAGGAAGCACTCCAGTAACTGCTTGAGGTTCAGGAGTTGCGGGCGGCCGTCGACCAAGGCCACCATGTTCATGCCGAAGGTGTCCTGGAGCTGCGTCTGCTTGAACAGGTTGTTCAGCACCACCTCTGGCACTTCGCCGCGCTTGAGCTCGATGACCAGGCGCATGCCCGACTTGTCCGACTCGTCCTGGATGTGAGCGATGCCTTCGATCTTCTTCTCGTGGACGAGCTCGGCGATCTTTTCCTGCAGCGTCTTCTTGTTGACCTGGTAGGGCAGTTCGTCGACGACGATCGCCTGCTTGCCGCTCTTTTCCAGGTCCTCGAAATGGGTGCGTGCGCGCATGACGACGCGGCCGCGACCGGTCAGGTAGCCGTCGCGCACGCCGGAGACACCGTAGATCAGGCCGGCGGTCGGGAAGTCGGGCGCCGGCACGATCTTGATCAGGTCCTCGATCGAGATGGCCGGGTTGTCGAGCACGGCCATGCAGGCGTCGACGACCTCGTTGAGGTTGTGCGGCGGAATGTTGGTGGCCATGCCGACGGCGATGCCCGAAGAACCGTTGATCAGCAGGTTCGGGATCTTCGCCGGCAGGATCAGCGGTTCCTGCTCGGAGCCGTCGTAGTTGGGCCCGAAATCGACGGTTTCCTTGTCGATGTCGGCCAGCAGTTCGTGGCCGATGCGCGCCATGCGGACTTCCGTGTAACGCATCGCCGCCGCATTGTCGCCGTCGATCGAGCCGAAGTTGCCCTGACCGTCGACAAGCATGTAGCGCAGCGAAAAGTCCTGCGCCATGCGCACGATGGTGTCGTAAACCGCGGTATCGCCGTGGGGATGGTACTTACCGATGACGTCGCCGACGATGCGCGCCGACTTCTTGTAGGCCCGGTTCCAGTCGTTGTTCAGCTCGTGCATCGCGAACAGCACGCGACGATGGACCGGCTTGAGGCCGTCGCGCGCATCCGGCAGCGCACGGCCGACGATCACGCTCATGGCGTAATCGAGATAGGAATGGCGCATCTCCTCTTCGAGGCTGACGGGCAAGGTTTCTTTGGCAAAAGTCGTCGTCATTTCGGCTCGAACGGTCGCAGAGGCGATGCTGGAAAAGGGGCGATTTTAGCATGCCGACCGTCTGAGACCGGCTTCATCCACGGCCTCCGCTGTCTCACCTAACACGTTGTTTCGATTCGACGATTCTGCTCTAATGCCGACCATGACCAATGCCGCAGCCAGCTCGACCCCACAACCGACGGACCTTTTGATCGTCCCGCGCTGGGTGATTCCGATGGAGCCGGCCGGCACCGTCCTCGAAGACCACGCGCTCGCCGTGGATGGCGGACGCATCTCCGCCCTGCTCCCCCTCGCCGAGGCCGAGGCGTGTTTCGCCCCGCGTGAGCGCATCGACCTGCCGACGCACGTGCTGATGCCGGGACTCGTCAACCTTCACACCCACGCCGCAATGGCCCTGATGCGCGGCTATGCCGACGACCTGCCCCTGATGACGTGGCTGCAGGAGAAGATCTGGCCGGCCGAGGCGAAGCACGTCTCTGCGGAATTCGTGCGCGACGGCACGCTGCTCGCGTGCGCCGAAATGCTGCGCGGCGGCGTCACCTGCTTCAACGACATGTACTTCTACCCGGAAGCTGCCGCCTCCGCCGCGCTTGAACTGGGCATGCGGGCCGCGCTCGGCATCACTGTCATTGAATTTCCCACCGGCTACGCGGCCGACGCCGAGGACTACCTCGCCAAGGGCCTCGCCGCACGCGACGCCTTGCGCGACGAGTCGCTGGTTTCGTTCTGCCTGGCACCGCATGCCCCCTACACCGTGGCGGACAAGACCTTCGAGCGCGTCGCGACGCTGGCCGCGCAACTCGACGTGCCGATCCACGTCCATCTCCATGAGACGCGCCATGAGGTCGAGGAGAGCGTCAAGCAGCACGGCATGCGTCCCATTGCACGCCTGGAACGCCTTGGGCTGCTCGATCCGCGGCTCATCGCCGTCCACGCCGTCCACCTGAACGCCGAGGAAATCGCGCTGCTGGCCGAGCATGGCTGCCACGTCGCCCACTGCCCGACGTCGAACATGAAGCTGGCGAGCGGCATTCCTCCGCTCGCCGCCATGCTGGCAGCCGGGCTAAGCGTCGGCTTGGGCACCGACGGCGCCGCCAGCAACAACCGCCTCGACCTTTTCCATGAAATCCGTCATGCCGCCCTGCTGGCCAAGGCGGAGAGCGGCGACCCGACAGTCGTCGACGCACATGCCGCACTGCGCATGGCAACGCTCGACGGCGCCGTCGCGCTCGGACTCGACGAACGCATCGGCTCGCTGAAACCGGGCAAGCAGGCCGACATCTGTGCCGTGAGCCTCGACGACTTGGCGCTTCAACCCTGTTTCGATCCCGCCTCGCATCTGGTCTATGTCACCGGGCGCGAGCACGTGACGCACGTCTGGACCGACGGCCAGTTGCGCATCAGCAACGGTGTCCCGGCCGCTTTCCCACAATGTGAATTGCGTGAAATCGCGCGCCTGTGGCATACTCGCCTGCGTTCGTCGGGCAACATTCGGGTCCGTACGGCTTGACCAAGCGTAGCGACCAATCGCCAAAACCATCACTTAATCCAACGAGGGGAATCATGACCAAACCTTCCGCACAAAAATCCCTGCTGCTGGCAATGCTTCTTGGTGTGAGCGTCGCCGCCACCGCCCAGACCGCCGGCATCGACATGAAGGGTGACGTCGGCTACGCAGTCGACGGCCGCGCCAACGTCGTCAAGAGCGGCACCGGCCTTTGCTGGCGCACCGGCTACTGGACGCCGGCCATGGCCGTCGCCGAGTGCGACCCGGAACTCGTCAAGAAGGCTCCTGTCGCCGCCGCCGAGAAGCCGAAGGCCGCCACGCCGAAGCCCGCCGCACAGAAGGTGACGCTGGCCGCCGACGCACTGTTCGACTTCGACAAGGCGACGCTCCGTTCCGAAGGCAAGGCCAAGCTCGACGACCTGCTCGCCAAGATCAAGGACATCAAGCTCGAGGTGATCATCGCCGTCGGTCACGCCGACCGCTTCGGCACCGACAAGTACAACCAGAAGCTGTCCGAGAAGCGCGCTGAAGCCGTCAAGGCCTACCTCGTCGGCAAGGGCATGGAACCGAACCGCGTCTACACCGAAGGCAAGGGCAAGAAGCAGCCGATCACCAAGGCCGGCGACTGCAAGGGCCCGAAGAGCAAGAAGGTCATCGCATGCCTGCAGCCGGATCGCCGCGTCGAGATCGAAGTGATCGGCACCCGCCAGTAATCGCTTCCCGCTCTCCTGAAAAAGCCCCGCTTGCGGGGCTTTTTCTTTTTGTGCCGCCACGCGTCGTGTTAACCTTGCCGCCCGCCTCGCATATCGCAATACCGGAGTCGCAACATGTCCGTCAATGCCGATCCACAGGAACTCGCCAAGTTCGGCGAACTCGCCCATCGCTGGTGGGATCCGAACTCGGAATTCAAGCCGCTGCACGACATCAATCCGCTGCGCCTCGGCTGGATCGACCGCCATGCAAAACTCGCCGGCAAGCAGGTGCTCGACGTCGGCTGCGGCGGCGGCATCCTCAGCGAGGGCATGGCGGCGCTCGGCGCCGGCGTCACGGGCATCGACCTCTCGGAAAAGCCGCTCGGCGTCGCCAAGTTGCACATGTTCGAAAGCGGCCACCAGATCGACTATCGCCAGGTCTCGGCCGAGCAACTCGCCGCCGACCGACCCGGCAGCTTCGACGTCGTCACCTGCCTCGAAATGCTGGAACACGTGCCCGATCCGTCGAGCACCGTGCGCGCCTGCTCGGCGCTGGTCAAGCCGGGCGGCCACGTGTTCTTCTCGACCATCAACCGCAATCCCAAGGCCTACCTGCTCGCCGTCGTCGGTGCCGAGTACATCCTCAACATGCTGCCCAAGGGAACGCACGACTACGAGCGCTTCCTCAAACCGGCCGAACTCGCGCGCTTCTGCCGTGAGGCGGGGCTCGCCGTCGAAGAGATCATCGGCATGAGCTACAACCCGCTGACGCGCACGTATTCGCTCGGTCGCGACACCGACGTCAATTACCTGATGAGATGCCGGCGTGACGGCTGACGCCGTCCGCGCCGTCCTCTTCGACCTCGACGGAACGCTCGCCGACACGGCGCGCGACCTTGGCGGCGCGCTGAACCGCCTGCTCGTCGAGGAAGGCCGCACGGCACTCCCGCTGGCGCAGGTCCGGCCCCATGTCTCCGGCGGCGCACGCGCACTGATCCGCTGCGGCTTCGGCCTCGTGCCGGAAGACCCCGGCTACGAAGCGCTGCGCCAGCGCTTCCTCGATCAGTATTCGTCTGCGATCTGCGTCGACACGGTTCTGTTCGACGGCGTCGCCCACTTGCTCGACGGCCTCGAGCAACGCGGCATCGCGTGGGGCGTGGTCACCAACAAGTCCGAGCGTTTCGCGGCCTCGGTGATCGCGGCGCTCGGCCTGTCCGACCGCTGCAATTGCCTTGTCGGCGGCGACACGGCACCACGTCCCAAACCTGCACCCGATCCACTGCTCCTCGCCTGCGAACGCATTGGCGTCGCGCCCGCAAGCACGCTGTACGTCGGCGACGACCTGCGGGACGTTCAGGCGGGCAAGGCAGCCGGCGCCGGCACGGTGGCCGTTGCTTGGGGCTATCTGGGCGACGACCTGCCGATCGACCAGTGGCAGGCCGACTGGATCATCGAGACTCCGCCGGATCTCTTCCGTCTGCTCTGAACCGGCGCCCGTGCGGGCGATAGAGTTCGCGTCCTGCCTCATGGATGTCGCGCCGCAACTGGCGGCGCTCTTCGGCACTCATGCGCCCGTGCTCCGGCGTGGCCGGCTGCATTCCCTGCCGCTCGTAGTAGCGCTGAGGCATCATCGTCTGCTCGCGCCCCGCAGCGTCAGGCGGCATGCCGCGGCGACCCGGTTGCGCATGTGCGGGCAGCGCCATGAGTACGGCGGCGAGGAAGACGGCGAGCGAGGGAAGCGGGAGTTTCACGCGGCCATTCTAGGCCTTGGCCTCGCAAGGGTTTGTAATCCTTTGTAAGCATCAGACCCGCCGTTGTCCGTTCCCCGCTAGCATTCGCTTCCATGACGGATTCGAAGCAAAAGATCCTCGTCGTCGACGACGACCTGCGCCTGCGCCAGCTGCTCGAACGCTACCTCGTCGAACAGGGGTTCACCGCCAAGGCCGCCGACGGCGCCGAGGCCATGGACAAGGCGCTGCTGCGCGAGCACTACGACCTGCTGGTGCTCGACCTCATGATGCCCGGCGAGGACGGCCTCTCCGTCTGCCGCCGCCTGCGCGGCCAGAAGAACGAGATCGCGATCATCATGCTGACGGCCAAGGGCGACGAAATCGACCGCATCGTCGGCCTCGAACTCGGCGCCGACGACTACCTGCCAAAGCCCTTCAACCCACGCGAACTGGTCGCCCGCATCCATGCGGTGCTGCGCCGCCGCGGCCAGCAGCCGCCGCCGGGCGCGCCGGCGACAAACGAGGAAAGCGTGCGCTTCGGCAGCGTCGTGATCGACCTGGCCACGCGCGAGCTGACGCGTGCCGGCAAGACGACGCCGCTCACCACCGGCGAATTCGCGCTGCTCAAGGTGCTGACCGCCCACCCACGCCAGCCGATGAGCCGCGACAAGCTGATGGAACTTGCACGCGGCCGCGAGTACGACGTCTTCGACCGCTCGATCGACGTTCAGGTGTCCCGGCTGCGCAAGCTGGTCGAGGACGATCCGTCCAAGCCGCGCCATATCCAAACCGTGTGGGGCTTCGGCTACGTGTTCGTCCCCGACGGCAACAAACAGGAATGAGGCTGGTCCCGCGCACCCTGCTCTGGCGCAGCTTCCTGCTGATCGCCGGCGTCATGCTGCTGTCGGTGCTGGCCTGGTTCGCGATCTTCACCCACTTCGAGCGCGAACCGCGCTCGCGCCAGCTCGCGCAGACCATCGTCAGCGTCGCCAACCTGACGCGCACGGCGCTCGTCACCGCGCGGCCGGAAGCGCGCGTCCAACTGCTAAGCGAACTCTCGGAGCGCGAGGGCATCCGCGTCTATCCCGCCGAGGCCGACGATCGCATCGTGCCGCTGCCCGACCGTCCATTCGTGGCGCGGGTGAAGCAACTCGTGCGCGAGCGGCTTGGCGACGAAACGCGCTTCGCCATCCAGCGCGACGATGAGCGCGCGCTGTTCGTCAGCTTCCGCCTCGAGCACGGCGACGACGACGAATACTGGCTCGCACTGCCGCGCGAACGTCTCGAGCGCTTTTTCCCGCTCGAGTGGATCGGCTGGGCCGCCGCCGCCCTCCTCCTCTCGCTCGCCGGCGCCTGGCTGCTCGTCGCACGGCTCGAGAAGCCGCTGCGCAAGCTGGCCGCCGCGGCCAAGGAAATAGGCCGCGGCGCCCGTCCCGAGCCGGTACCCGTCGACGGGCCGGCCGAGGTCGAGACGCTCGCGCTCGCCTTCAACCAGATGGGCGCCGACCTCGCGCGCCTCGACGAGGATCGCGCCCTGCTGCTCGCCGGCGTATCGCATGACTTGCGCACCCCCCTGACACGGCTGCGCATGGGCATCGAACTCAGCGCCATGGACGACGCCCAGCGCGCCGACGCGATCGCCGACATCGAGGAAATGGACCGCACGATCGGCCAGTTCCTCGACTTCGCACGTCCCGACGGCGGCGAGATACGGCAGCCCACGGACCTCGGCGCCCTGCTCGAAGAACTCGTCGGCGGCTACCGCCACCGCGGCGCCCCGGTGACGCTCGACGCCATTCCCGTAATCGCCGCGGTGCGTGCCCAGGCGTTGCGTCGCGCCGTCGCCAACCTGATCGAGAATGCCCTGCGGCACGCGGGTGCCGAGCAGCCGATCGACGTCGTGCTGCAATGCGTCGGTGCCGACGCCCGCATCGAGGTACGGGATCGCGGCCCCGGCATCCCGGCCACGGAGGCCGATCGGCTAAAACTGCCCTTCACGCGTCTCGACGATGCCCGCAGCGGCGCCACCGGCGCCGGCCTCGGACTCGCCATCGTCGATCGCATCGCGCGCGCCCACGGCGGCCGCCTCGACCTGCTGCCCCGCGACAGCGGCGGCCTGCTGGCGCGCATCACCCTGCCTTCCGCCCCGCAATGACGACACCTGCCCCCACTCCCTACGAACGCATCGGCGGCGAGCCGACGGTCCGCCGCCTCGTCAAGCGCTTCTACGAACTCATGGACACGCTGCCCGAGGCCTACGGCATCCGCAAGCTGCACGCGGCCGACCTCTCGGGGTCCGCCGACAAGCTCTACCTCTATCTCACCGGATGGCTCGGCGGCCCGCAGCTCTATGTCGAGAAGTTCGGCCACCCGCGCCTGCGCGGCCGGCACCTGCCGTTCGCCATCGGCGCCAGCGAACGCGACCAGTGGATGCTCTGCATGCGCACGGCAATGGCCGAGTGCATCGACGACGCAGAGATTCGCACCAAGCTCGACAAGGCCCTGACCGACCTCGCCGACTTCATGCGCAACCGCGAGGAAGCGAACGATTAGGCAGTCAGATCGGCGCTCGCCTGCCGGCGGCGCAAGGCTGTCGCGTGGCGGAAGCGCGCAACGAGGCGCGGATCGGTGACGATCCTGCCGATCGTCTCGCCGCACACCATGACGACGCCGAGCACCGGCAGCACCAGCATCAGGCCGGAAATGCCGGCCACGGCGCCGCCGACGAAGATCATCACCACCGTCACCAGCGGATGCATGTGCAGGCTCTTTCCGACCGTCAGCGGCATGTAGACGAAGTCGTCGAGCAGCCGCGCGGCAACGAAGAGGCCGACGGCCCAGTAGGCCATCTGCGGCGCATCCGGAAAGTCCGTCGCCGCGACGAGCACGACGAGCAGACCGCCGGCAATCGAGCCGACGTAGGGAATCCACGCCAGCACCGCGCAGATCGCGCCCAGCGCCAAGGCGCCCGGAAAGCCGAGCAGCCATAGCCCCGCCGCCAGCGTGACCGTATCGAGCATCGTGAGCTTCATCAGGCCGAGGAAGTAGGCGCGCAGCGTCTGGTCCACCTCATGCAGCAGGTAGAGCGTGCGCTCGAAGAACGCATTCGGCACGGCGCGCGCGAGGAAGCGCTGAAAGCGCCCGCCGTCCTTGAGGAAAAAGTAGGCGAGGAACGGCACCAGCAGCAGCGACGGCGTCCAGGCGGCGATGCCCATCGCCACCGGCTCGATGTGCCCGGCGACGCCGCCCGCCGCCCCGCGCAGGTTCTGCACCGCCGTCTCCGCAACCCGTGCCTCGGCGAGCATCGACCAGCGGTGCTCGAGCGCGACCAGCGACTGCTGCATCAGCCGCAGCCCGCCTTCGAGGTAAGCGACGACCGTGGCTTCGAGGTCGACCATGTACGTCGCCGCCCAGGGCATGACGAAGGCCAGCGCCGCCGCCAGCCCGATGAGGAAGCCGACGATCGTCGCCGCCGCAGCAGCGTTGCGCGACAAGCCGCGATAGACCAGTTGCTGCATCGCCGGGTAGAGCACGTAGTAGAGGATCAGCGCCAGCAGGAACGGCACTACCAGCCACAGCATGCGCTGGAACACGGCCAGCAGCAGGCAGGTAACGCCGATGATCGCCGCCCAGACGATCGGTCCCGAGCCGTTCGTCCGCATCAGAGGTGCTGGTGCGTGGCCGGCGCCGCACGCGCCGCTTCGCGCAGGCGCGCACCCATGCCACGCGCAAGTTGGAGCGAGATCTTCGAGGCGATCAGGCCGTGGGTGCGCATCAGCTCATGGAAGTCGGCACGGAAGAACACGGCGAGGCGACAGTTCGTCGTCGCCCGCGCCTGCGCCGTGCGCGGCGTGTTGTCGAGCAGGGCGACGTCGCCGAAGAAGGAGCCCGGGCCCAGCGTCGCCAGGCGCCCCTTGGCCGGATCGCCCTGGCGGCAGATCACGACTTCGCCGTCGAGGACGATGTAGATCGCCTGGCCCTCCTCGCCTTCGTCGAAGATGACTTCGTCCTTCAGGTAGTCGCGTTCGTGCAGCAGTCCGTCCACGATCGCGCGCTCGGACGGCGACAACTCGCCGAACAGCGAAAGGCCGCGCAGTTGCTCCAGGCGCGGTGATGTCTTGCGCAGGCGAAACAGGTTCTTGATCACGCCGATTCTCCCCCCGAGGCGGGGGATTGTAGCGGCCAACGACGACGGACGGCATAACGCGAGCCGTCCGGCCCCGGCACGGACTCGGCCAGCACGAAGTCGCCGACCAGCCAGGCGACCGGCGGCGCCAGTTGCGGCGCAGGCGCCGCGCAGCGCGCATTGCGCAGCAGCGTCGCGTGCAGGGCGAACGGCCGCGCGTCGAGCGCGAAGCCGGCGGCGCGCAGGCCGGCACCGAGCGTGTCCGCCAATTGCCCCAGCGCTGGCGGCAGCGCAGCACTGCCGGCCCAGAGGATGCGGTTGTGCTTCCACCAGCCGAGGCGGTCGAGCTCGACGTCGAAGGCCGGTGCGGCGATGCCGTCGGCGACCGCTTCCGCCTCCGCCAGGCGGGCGGCGGAGACGTTGCCGAGGAAGGCGAGCGTCAGGTGCAGGTTCTCGGGCTGCATGGCGCGCCCGCCGCAATCGCGCTGCGCCGCCAGGGCGGCGGCATGCAGCCGCGTCGCCGCGGCCCTAGGGGGCCAGATGGCGAAGAAGACGCGGTGCGTCGCCCGCTCAGGCTCCATGCGGAACCAGCAACGCGACGGCCTCGGCGGCGATGCCCTCGCCGCGGCCGGCGAAGCCGAGCCGTTCGGTCGTCTTGCCCTTGACGTTGACGCAAGCGGCATCGAGGCCGAGATCGGCGGCGATGTTGGCGCGCATGCGCTCGACGTGCGGCGCGATCTTCGGCGCCTGCGCGATCACCGTCGCATCGACGTTGCCGACCGTCCAGCCCGCCGCACGCACGGCATCCATCGCCCCGCGCAGCAGCACGCGGCTGTCGGCACCGCGCCAGCGCTCGTCGGTGTCGGGAAACATGCGGCCGATGTCGCCGAGACCCGCGGCGCCGAGGACGGCGTCGGTGATCGCATGCAGCAGCGCGTCCGCGTCCGAATGCCCGAGCAGCCCCATGGCGTGGGGAATCTCGACGCCGCCGAGGATCAGCTTGCGGCCGGCGACGAGCGCATGGACGTCATAGCCCTGGCCGATGCGGAATGGCGCTTTCATGTCTTCTGCTCCCTGTCCCTGAGGATGATTTCCGCCAAATGCAGGTCCAGCGGATAGGTGACTTTCAAGTTGGTCGCATCGGCGGCGACCAGCCGCGGACGCAGGCCCAGCGCCTCGACGGCGCTCGCTTCGTCCGTGACGGCCGGGGCGCGCTCGAGTGCATCGAGCAGCAGCGCATGGCGGAACATCTGCGGCGTCTGTGCCTGCCAAAGGCGCTCCCGCGGTACCGTGGCCTCGCTGCGGGCACCGGCGACGGTGGCGCCTTCGGCGCGCTTCAGCGTGTCGGCGACCGGCACGGCGAGAATTCCGCCCACCGCATCGTCGCCCACCTCGCGCATCAGCGCCTCGACGTGGTCGCGCGTCAGGCAGGCCCGCGCCGCATCGTGCACCAGCATCCAGTCGTCGGCGCCGACGCGCCGACTCAGGCTGCGCAGGCCGTTGGTCACCGAGTCGGCGCGCGTCGCGCCGCCGCAACGCAGGACTTCAACGCGGCCGCCGAAGGCGGACCAGTCGAAACGGTCCCACTGCACGTCGTCGGCCGAGAGCACGACGAAGACGCGCGCCAGCGCCGGCACGGCGCAGAGCGCGGCAAGGGTATGCCAGATCAGGGGACGCCCGAGCAGCGGCAGGTATTGCTTGGGAACTTCCGCTCCCATGCGTGCGCCGCCGCCGGCCGCAGGCACCAGCGCGTAATGGTTCATGACGACATTTTAGAGCGAAAAGCCGGCGGTCCCGGCGCACGCGCGGCGTCGCCAAATGGGCTCTAGAATCGGGTCATGGACATTTTCGTTCCCGCCACCGTCGAGCACGTGCAGGCCTTCGCCATCAGCCTCGGCATCGGCCTGCTGATCGGCATCGAGCGCGAGCGTCACACCGACCCCAAGGCCGGCCTGCGCACCTTCGCGCTCGTCGGCCTGCTCGGCTGCCTATCTGCCCTGATCGCCGAACACACGGACAACGGCTGGATCATCGCAGTCGGCCTGCTCGGCGTCGCCGCGATGATGGTCGCCGCCAACTTCAAGGATCCGCAGGACGACGGCGACCCCGGCACCACCTCGATCGTCGCCCTGATGATCTGCTACGGCCTCGGCGCCGCGGTCTGGTTCGGCTTCGCGTCGCTGGCCGTGATGGCGGCGATCACGACCACCGTGCTGCTTTACTTCAAGACCGAACTGCACGGCATCAGCGCGCGGCTGACGCACAAGGACCTGATCTCCGTCCTGCAGTTCGCCGTTCTCTCCTTCGTCGTGCTGCCGGTCCTGCCGAACACGAACTACGGCCCCTACGGCGCGCTGAACCCGTACCAGGTCTGGTTGATGGTGGTGCTGATCTCCGGCATGGCATTGGCGGGCTACGCTGCGCTACGTCTGGTCGGCGCCCAGCATGGCGCCGCGCTGATCGGCCTCTTCGGCGGCATGGCGTCGTCGACGGCGACGACCGTCGTCTTCGCACGCCATGCACGCGACCGGGCCGACCTCGCCCGCACGGCGACGCTGGTGATCCTGATCGCCAACCTCGTCGTCACCGTACGCCTTGCGATCGTCTCGGCGCTCGTCGCGCCGACGCTGACGCTGACGCTCTCCATGGTCCTCGGCGCCGGGCTGCTCGCCGGGCTGGTGGTGACGGCCATCGGCTGGCGCCTGATCACCCAGCAGGGCGAGTTGCCGACGCCCGAGGTCACCAACCCGACTGAACTCAGGACCGCGCTGACCTTCGGCGCCATCTACGCCATCGTCCTGGTACTCTCGGCGTGGCTGCAGGATATTGCCGGCAGCGGGGGCCTCTATCTGGTCGCGCTCGCCTCGGGCCTGACCGACGTGGACGCGATCGCCCTGTCCTCGATGCGGCTCTACAACCTCGAGAAGCTTGGCGAGTTCGAAGCCGTCGTATCCATCACCCTCGCCGTCGTCTCCAACCTCGCCTTCAAGATGGGCCTCGTCGTCTTCATCGGCGGCAGCGCCCTGGCACGGCAGGCGCTGCCGGGACTCGTCGCCATCGGCGTGGGCCTCGGCCTCGGCATCGCCGCCATCACCTGAACCGCTGCACCGCTGCACTGTCCCTGCGCCAAGGAGGGAACCGCCATGACGACCGTCCAGATCCGACCACCCGCCGTCGCGGGCATGTTCTATCCCGGCGATCCGCGCGAACTCGCCGACGACGTCGAGCGCATGCTGACTACCGCGGCCGCAGCCGCGGCCGTGGTGCCGAAAGCCTTGATCGTCCCGCATGCCGGTTACGTCTATTCGGGCCCCATTGCGGCGAGCGCCTATGCGCTGCTGGCGCCGGTGCGCGCCGCCATCCGCCGCGTCGTGCTGTTCGGCCCAACTCACCGCGTGCCGGTGCGCGGCCTCGCAGTACCGAGCGTCGCTTCCTTCGCCACGCCGCTCGGCGCAGTGCCGCTCGACCGCGCGGCGATCGAGCAGGCGCTGATGCTGCCGCAGGTCAAGGCCGCCAACGGCCCCCATGCGCTCGAGCACTCGCTCGAGGTTCAGTTGCCCTTCCTGCAGGCGGCGCTGGACGACTTCTCGCTCGTGCCCTTCGCGGTCGGCGACGCCTCGGGCGGCGAGGTCGCCGAAGTCATGGACCTGCTCTGGGGCGGCGACGAGACGCTGATCGTCGTCAGCTCCGACCTTTCCCACTATCACCGCTACGCCGACGCCCAGCGCATCGACCGTCGCACCGCCGACAGCATCCTCCACCTGCAGGCGCTCGGCAGCCACGAGCAGGCCTGCGGTGCGACGCCGGTCAACGGCCTCATCGAGGTTGCGCGCCGGCGCGGCCTGCAGCCGCAACTGCTAGACCTGCGCAACTCCGGCGACACCGCCGGCGACAAGTCGCGCGTCGTCGGCTACGCGGCCTTCGCCTTCCCCGGCGATGGCTGAGGCCGACGACCTCGGCCGCGCACTGCTGGTGCGCGCGCGCAATGCAATCGGCGCCCGGTTTGCCGTAGCGCCGGCGCCCGAGCCGCCAAATCCGCGCCTCGGCCAGCCCGGCGCAACCTTCGTCACCCTGACGCAGCGCGGCGAGCTGCGCGGCTGCATCGGCTCCCTCGAAGCCTGGCGCCCCCTCGACGAAGACGTGCGCGAGAACGCCGTTGCCGCCGCCTTCCGCGACCCGCGCTTCCCGCCGCTGGCGGCCGCCGAATTGCCGGCAACGCGCGTCGAGGTATCGCTGCTGGCATCCGCCGTGGCGATGGCGTTTGCCAGCGAGGCCGATGCCATCGGCCAACTGCGCCCGGGGGTCGACGGCGTCATCCTCGAATACGGCGGCCATCGCGGCACTTTCCTGCCGCAAGTCTGGGAAACCCTGACGGAACCGAACCTATTCCTCGCCCATCTCAAGCAGAAGGCCGGATTGCCCGCAGACTTCTGGCATCCCGACATCACGCTGCGGCGCTACGAGGTGACGAAATGGAAAGAGCAGACGAACTGAGCGGCGTCCCCGCCCGCTGGTGGCATGCCCTGCCCGACGAACCCGGCCGCATCCAGTGCGACCTCTGCCCGCGCGACTGCAAGCTGCACGACGGCCAGCGCGGCGCGTGCTTCGTGCGCGCCAACAAGGGCGGCGAGATGATCCTGACGACTTACGGGCGCAGCTCCGGATTCTGCATCGACCCGATCGAGAAGAAGCCGCTCAACCACTTCTTCCCGGGCTCGTCGGTGCTGTCGTTCGGCACCGCCGGCTGCAACCTGGCCTGCAAGTTCTGCCAGAACTGGGACATCTCCAAGTCGCGCGAAATGGACCGCCTGCAGGACGACGCCACGCCGCAGGGCATCGCGCGCGCCGCCAAGCGCTACGGCGCCGACAGCGTCGCCTTCACCTACAACGACCCGGTGATCTTCGCCGAGTACGCCATGGACACGGCCGACGCCTGCCACGCAGCGGGCATCAAGACCGTCGCCGTGACCGCCGGCTACATGTACCCCGAGCCGGCGCGCGAGTTCTACGCCAAGATGGACGCCGCCAACATCGACCTCAAGGCCTTCACCGACGACTTCTACTTCAAGCTCTGCGGCGCCCACCTGCAGCCGGTGCTCGACCTGATTTCGCTGGTGCATCACGAGACCGATTGCTGGGTCGAACTGACGACGCTGCTGATCCCCGGCAAGAACGATTCGGACAAGGAGTTGCGCGAGTTGTCGGCCTGGGTGGCGAAGGAACTCGGCCCTGATGTGCCCCTGCACTTCTCGGCCTTTCATCCGGACTGGAAGATGACGGACATCCCGGCGACGCCGGCCGAGACGCTGACGCGAGCGCGCCGCATCGCGATCGACGCCGGCCTTCATTACGTTTATACGGGCAACGTGCACAACCTCGAGGGCGATGCCACCGCATGCCCGCACTGCGGCCATAAGGTCATCGAGCGCGACTGGTACGACATCCTGCGCTACGACCTCGACGACGGGGGCCGCTGCCGTCGTTGCGGCGCGGAGGTTCCGGGGCGCTACGGCCACTTCGAGCAGGCCTTCGGGTCGCGGCGGATTCCGGTGGTGCTGCACGCCGCATAGTGGCTGGTCAGCATCGGTGCCCGCGAGGACGGCGGGTGTCCGACTCCTCCGTGTCCCCCGGTCGGGGCTGCGCCCCGCCCTCCTCCTTTACCTGCGGAGTCGGACACCCACCATCCTCGCCCGGATACGCGGTGGTTCCGAACCGCAAAGAAGGCACGGCGCAACCGCTCGGGACGGTGGGGGCGCTGTTGCGCGCAGGTAAAGAAGGAGGAGCGGGCGCAGCCTGATCCGGGTGACACGGAGCGCAGCAGCGCCCCCGGCCGCCCAAGCGTCCACCGGCCTCAACGGAACCGGTTACCCGCACTACCGCACAGACCGCAGGGAAAACGATCTCTAGCCTAAGCGCGCAAAGACTCACGAGGGGCTCTCACGATGCGCGCGCGCCCGGCAAACGCGGTTCTTGCCAGCTTTCTGTTCGCGGCCACGGCCAACGCCGCCCAGTACTACGTCGCCACCGACGGCTCCGACTTTTCCAGCGGGCTCTGGCCGGCGTCGCCTTTCAAGACCATCCAGAAGGCGATGAACACCGCCGGTCCCGGCGACACCGTCAACATCCGCGGCGGCGTGTACCGCGAGCAGGTCGAGGTCGTGCGCGGCGGCGGCGAGGCCGGCAAGCCGCTGACGGTGAAGAACTACGCCGGCGAGTTCGTCGTCCTCAAGGGCTCCGACGTCGTCACCGGCTGGACGCACCACGCCGGCAACATCTGGAAGCGCACCAACTGGCGCATCAACAGCCAGCAGGTGTTCGTGGACTTCGACGACGCCAATCCGACCGCCGGGCCGAAGCCGCTGCAGCAGATCGGCATGCCGAGCGCCTACTACACGTCGACGTGGGAGTACAACAGCCCCGTCGGCGCCGGCCTCGGCGACATGATGCCCGGCAGCTTCTACTACGACCCCGCCGACGCGACGCTCTACGTCTGGCTCGCCGACGGCTCGGACCCCAACAAGCACGTGATGGAGGCCAGCGTGCGGCGGCGCATCTTCTTCATGGGCCGACCCTGGATCACGCTCGACGGCCTGCGCTTCCGCCACAGCAACCTCTCGGCCTTCGCCCAGCAGGGCGCGGCCGTCGAGCTCAGCTCGAATTCGGTCGCCACGCGCTGCGACATCCAGTTCACGGACTTCGCCGGCATCAGCCTCGGCTACCTGCAAACGAACGCGCAGGTGCTGTTGAGCAACATCAGCAACAACGGCAGCACCGGAGTCAACGCCGTCGCCGCCTCGAAGTTCCGCATCGCCGGCAACACCATCAAGGCCAACAACTACCGCAACTTCAATCCGCTCTGGCACGCCGGCGGCGTCAAGGGCGTCACCGACGCCTGGGGCAACGTCGAGTTCAACGTCGTCGCCTACAACCGCGGCTCCGGCATCTGGTTCGACTACACCGACAGCGGCCAGCCGATCGTGATCCGCTTCAACTACGTGCACGACAACGGTCCCAAGGACTCGGGGATCTTCATGGAAGTGGCGAAGAACGCCCTGATCCACAACAACGTCATCTCGAACAACACGCGCCGGGGCGTCTACGTCGCGGCGTCGTCGGGCGTGCGCGTGCTCAACAACACCATCGCCGGCACCGCCGGCCACGCCGGCATCGAGGTCGGCGGCATGCCGCGCACCGGCGCGTCGCTGACCAACAACCAGATTCTCAACAACATCATCAGCCACGGCTCGACGCTGCACGACCTGCTGATCACGCCGTCGAACGGCACCACGATCGCCGGCAACACCAGCAACCACAACCTGATCTGGCGCCCCGGCGCCGCCATCCGCCTCTGGTCCGGCAACAGCTACTCCAACCTGCCCAGTTGGAGCCAGGCGACGGGACACGACGCGAACAGCGTCAGCGGCGATCCGATGTTCTTTCCGGTCACCAACCCGCCCTCGGCAACCAACTACAAGCTGCGCCCCGGCAGCCCGGCGGTGGACACCGGCCTCAACCTGCTGACCGTCTACAACCGCGACTACCTCGGCACCTGGCGGCCGATGTTCGCCGGCTTCGACATCGGCGCTCTGGAATTGAAATGACGATGCGCATCCTGTTCGCACTTTTCGCACTCCTGGGCGGCGCCCACGCCGCTGCCACGACCTATTACGTCGGACCGACGGGGTCGGACTACTCCAGCGGCCTCTGGGCGGATACGCCGTTCCGCACCATCCAGAAGGCGATGAACGTCGCCGTCGCTGGCGACACGGTGTTCGTTCGCGAAGGCGTCTACCGCGAGCAGGTCGACGTCTATCGCGGCGGTGGCGTCGCCGGCAAGCCAGTAACGGTGAAGAACTACAACGGCGAGCAGGTCTTCATCAAGGGCTCGGACATCGTCACCGGCTGGTTGCACCACGAGGGCGCCATCTGGAAGAAAACCGGCTGGAAGGCGAACAGCCAGCAGGTCTTCGTCGACTTCAACGACGCCAACCCCTCCGCCGGGCCAAAGCCGTTGCAGCAGAACGGCATGCCCAGCCGCTTCTACGGCCAGTGGGAGTACAACAACCCCGTCGGCAGCGGCCTCGTCGACATGACGCCCGGCAGCTTCTGGTACGACGCCGCGACGCAAACGCTCTATGTCTGGCTCGCCGACGGCTCGAACCCGAACGACCATCTGATCGAGGCCAGCGTGCGCCGGCGGCTGTTCTTCATGGGCAAACCGCGCATCGTTCTCGATGGCCTCAAATTCCGCCACAGCAACATCTCCGCCTTCATCCAGCAGGGTGCCGCCGTGGAACTGAGTTCGTATTCCGTCATGCAGAACTGCGACGTCCAGTACGCCGACTTCGCCGGCGTCAGCACCGGCTACCTGCAGAGCAACTCGCAGATCCTGCGCAGCAACATCAGCAACAACGGCGCCACGGGCATCAACATGCCGGGAACCAGCAACTTCCGCATCGCCGGCAACACCATCAACGCCAACAACAACCGCAACTTCAACCCGCTCTGGCACGCCGGTGGCGTCAAGGGCACCACCCGTACCTGGGGCAACGTCGAGTTCAACCTGATCGCCGGCAACGGCGGACCCGGCATCTGGTTCGACCACGCCAACGGCGTGCCAGCCGATCACCGTGCGCTTCAATTTCGTGCACTCGAACGGCCCCAAGGAGGCCGGCGTCTTCTTCGAGGTCAGCACCAACGTCCTGATGCACAACAACATCGTCGCCAACAACACCCGACGCGGCATCTACATCGCCGCCTCGTCGGGCGTGCGCGTGCTCAACAACACGGTCGTCGGCACCGGCGGCCGCGCCGGCGTGGACATCGGCGGCATGCCGCGCGAGGGGGCGACCCTCATGAACAACCAGGTCTTGAACAACGTCATCGCCCACGGCACCACGACCTTCGACCTGCTGATCACGCCGCCCAACGGCACGACGATCGCCGCCAACACCAGCGACTACAACCTCATCTGGCGCGCCGACGGCATTCGCCTGTGGTCGGGGACGCAGCACGGCGACCTGGGCGCCTGGCGCACCAAGACCGGATTCGACGCCAACAGCCTGAGCGTCGACCCGCTGTTCCTGGGAGCGACGACGCCTCCGGCCGCGGCGAACTACAAGCTCCGCCCCGGCAGTCCGGCGATCGACCGCGCGCTCAGCCTGATCGGCGTCTACAACCGTGACTACCTGGGCACCCTGCGGCCGATGTTCGCGGGCTTCGACATCGGCGCTTACGAGTTCAAGTAGGGCAAGTATTCACGCCTGGGTCGGCGCGGTATAGTCGCCGCATGATCGAACCCCAGAATTGGGTGATCGGCGGCATGCTCTTCCTGATGGTCGCCGCCACCGCCCTGGCGACGCGCGGCGACCAGGTTCCCGCGCCCGACCATCTGCGCGCCACCTACAGTCCGCTCCACTTCAAGCCGGCGATCGACGCCGCGAGCGACGCCGACTGCCTCGCCTGCCACCGCGAGGTACTCGACGATCGCGTGCGCGAACGCTCGCCCAGCGGCCTTCCCTCCGCCGCGCTGCGCGCCGCCTACCAGCAGGTTCCCACCTACGAGGGCCCGCAGGAAACCTTCCATCGCCGCCACCTCGCTACCCCGCTGGCGCGGCGCCTGATGGACCTGCGCTGCACGACCTGCCACCAGGGACAGGACATACGCGAAGAAGCGCAGGGCTCGTCGGCAACGGCGGCGCCCCAGACCGACGCCTCGTTCGCACTGCGCAAGCAGGTCGATCCCGCGGCGACCTGCCTGAAATGCCATGGCCGCATGCCGTGGGAACACATGGGCCTGGCCGGTCCGTGGGAGCAGGTGCGGGCAGTGTTCGGCAACAGTTGCCTCGACGCCTGCCACGACCGCATCCGCACCGTACGTCACCAGGTCAGCTACCTGAAGGCCGACGCCATCGAGGCCGCCGGCCGCGAGGACGCCGAGGCCTGCCATGGCTGCCACGGCGGCAGGGCCTGGTACCGCATCGCCTACCCGTATCCGCGCCACCGATGGCCGGAAATGGGCGGCACCGTCCCCGAATGGGCGAAGGACCGCCCGACCGAATCGGAGCGGCGCTTCCGCCTCGGCCCCGTCGCCCGGAGCTTCAAGCCGTGAGCAAACTCCTTTCCCTGCTGAATCCGCAGCGCCGCAGCTTCCTCAAGGCGGCGGGCGCCGGTGCGGCCGTGGCGGGCGCCGGCGGACTCGTCGAACTGGCGACCGGCGGCAAGGAAGCCGAGGCCTTCGCCTTCGAGCCCTACCCGCGCGACGACGACCTGCAGACCGTCGTCACCAGTTGCGACCACAACTGCGGCTCACGCCACATGCTGGTCGCCCACAAGAAGGGCGACGTCATCGTGCGCCTGTCGACCGACGACGGCAGATACCAGGAGAACGGCGCCTTCGGCAAGGACACGGCCGAGGAGCCGCAATTGCGTGCCTGCCTGCGCGGCCGCTCCTACCGCTCGCGCATCTACTCGCCCGAGCGCCTGCTGCATCCGATGCTGCGCGTCGGCGAACGCGGCGCAGGCAAGTTCAAGCGCGTGAGCTGGGACGAGGCGCTCGACCACATCGCGCGCAAGATGATCGAGCTGAAGGCGAAGTACGGCCCGACGGCGATCCTCGACCAGGCCTACGCCGGCACCTCCTGGGGCGTGCTGCACAAGTCGGACCAGATCGAAGGCCTGCTGGCGCGCTTCCTCGGCATGTTCGGCTGCCGCACCAGTTCGTGGTCGGTGCCGAGCTACCAGGGCACCACCTTCTCGTCGCGCGTCACCTTCGGCACCCTCGAGGACGGCAACGAGGACGACGCCTTCGCCCACTCGAAGTTGATCATCATGTGGGGCTGGAATCCGGCCTACACCTTCCACGGCGGCAACACCTTCTGGTACATGCGGCTCGCCAAGCAGAACGGCTGCAAGTTCGTCGTCGTGGATCCGCAATACACCGACTCCGCCGCCGCCTGGGACGCCTGGTGGATACCCATCCGCCCGAACACCGACGCCGCGATGCTGGCCGGCATGGCTCACCACATCTTCGCCGAGAACCTGCAGGACCAGGCCTTCATCGACAAGTTCTGCCAAGGCATGGACGAGCGCACGATGCCGGCCTGGGCGAAGGGACAGGAAAGCTTCCGCGACTACATCTTCGGCAAGTCCGACGGCACGCCGAAGACGCCTGAGTGGGCCGAAGCCATCTGCGGCGTCGCCGCCGCCGACATCCGCAAGCTGGCGCAGATGTACGCGACCACCAAGCCCGCGGCGCTGAAGGCGAGCTGGGCGCCGGGCCGCGTCGCCCACGGCGAGCAGTACAACCGCATGGCCGCCGCGCTGCAGGCGATGACCGGCAACGTCGGCGTGCTCGGCGGCAGCGCCGAGGGCGTCGGCAAGGCCTGGCATCCGGAGTCGATCGCCTATCCCTACGACGAGAACGCCAACATCTGGTACGCCTCGATCAAGTCGGACCGCTGGGCGCACTGCGTGCTGAACTACCCCGACGTGAAGCGCGAAGACATCGGCCTCTGGCCGCGCGCCGCCGGCGCGGCGATCCCCGACGGCACGATCCCGAACATCAAGGCGATCTGGTGGCACGGCTCCGACTGGTTCAACCAGCTGACCAACATCAACAAGGGCATCGAGGCGATCAGGAAGCTCGAGCTCGTCGTTTGCGCCGATTCGACCATCACGCCCTCCGGGCTTTGGGCCGACGTGCTGCTGCCGGTCGCCACGCACTTCGAGCGCCACGACGTCGCCCTGCCCTGGTACAAGGGCCACTACTACATCCACCGGCCGAAGGTGATCAAGCCGCTCGGCGAATCGAAGACCGACTTCCAGATCTTCACCGAACTCGCGTACCGCCTGGAAAAACTCGACCCGACGCTGAAGGACTTCGGCAGGCGCTACAACCCGCGCGCCGAGCGCAGCTACTTCGAGAAGCCCGACGCCGCCGACGAAGCCTACCTCGCCGCCTGGTGGAAGAAGGTGCAGGACAAGCAGGGCGTCACGATGGCCTGGGACGAGTTCAAGCGCCGCGGCGTCTACAAGTTCAAGCTCGCCCAGCCGCACGTCGCCTTCCGCCGCCAGATCGAGAACGGCGAGAAGTTCGCCACCCCCTCGGGCAAGATCGAGATCTTCTCGACTGCACTGGCGCAGGTAAAGGACTGGACGAAGACCCAGTACGGCCACCCGATCCCGGCGATCCCGAAATGGATCGAGCCGTTCGAATGGCTCGGCCATCGCGCAGCGGCGCAGTACCCGTTCCACATGATCACGCCGCATCCGCGCTGGCGCACGCACTCGATCTTCCACAACATCCCCTGGCTGCGCGAGACCTACCAGCAGGAGGTGACGCTGTCCGCACGCGACGCCGCGCGCCTGGGCATCCGCACCGGCGACATTGTCGAAGTCTGGAACGACCGCGGCCGCGTCGTCGTGCCGGCCTACGTCACCGAACGCTGCATGCCCGGCGTCGTGGTGCTGTTCGAGGGCGCGTGGATGGACCGCGACGGCGCCGGCACCGACCGCGCCGGCAACCCGGATTTCCTGACCAAGGACGAACCCTCGCCTGCCGGCGCGTTTGCCTACAACACGATCCTGTGCAACGTCGCGAAGACGCGGCTGGAACACAAGCCCGGCTGGGACGTGGAAGCGACGGCGCGTTCGCATGTGTTCCGGCGGGATTACTGAAATGCGAGACCGCCTTCCCGTTGTTACGACTGTGGATGCCCGGGCCGCCGGGGGTGCTGCTGCGCTCCGTGTCACCCGGATCGGGCTGCGCCCGCTCCTCCTTCTTTACCTACGCGCAGCAGCACCCCCACCGTCCAGAGCGGTTGCGCCGTGCCTCTTTTGCGCTCGAAACCACCAGCGTATCCACAAGGAGGGCGGGTATCCGATTCCCGTAAGTAAGGGAGGAGCGGCGGGCGTGGCCCGACGCGGGGGACATGGAGGGAATCGGATACCCGCCCTCCTTGGCGCGCAAAAGCCACGTCACGCGGACAAGCGCCTGACATGACCAAGAAGATCGACAAGCAAAAAGTCCGCAAGGCACTGGAACGCAAGGTCGCCCAGGCAACGAACCCCGTGCGTCCGGCCAAGCAGCTCGGCTTCATCCACCACAACGTCGACTGCATCGGCTGCCGCGCCTGCGAGATCGCCTGCAAGGACAAGAACGACCTGCCGGCCGGACCGCGCTTCCGCCGCGTCATGCAGATCGAGGGCGGCACCTATCCGGACGTGTACGCCTACAAGGTCAACATGTCGTGCAACCACTGCGCCGATCCGGCCTGCCTGCCGACCTGCCCGAGCGGCGCCATCTGGAAGCGCGAGAAGGACGGCATCGTCGACATCGACTCGACGCTGTGCATCGGCTGCCGCCGCTGCGAGGCCGCCTGCCCGTACGGCGCGCCGCAGTGGGACCCGAAGGAACAGGTGATCAAGAAGTGCAACATGTGCGTCGACGAGATCGACGCCGGCCGCAAGCCCTACTGCGTCATGGCCTGCATGATGCGCGTGCTCGACGTCGGCCCGATCGAGGAGCTCTGGGCCGGCACCTATGCCACCAAGGCGCTCGGCCCCGGCGAAAAACCCGTCAAGCGCGTCAAGAACATGGCCGATCCGGAACTGACGAAGCCCTCGATCGCCTTCATTCCGCACAGCAAGGGCAAGGCATGAACGCCGACGAGTGGAGCGACTTCGCCGACGCTCTCGCCGACGACGCCGAGAGCCTCGCTGCGCTGCACGACCGCGAACTCGACACCGGCATGATGGACGCGCTCCGGCACGTCGGTTTCCCGTCCAACCTCGGACTGCTGCCGGGCGACGCGTGCGCCGAGGAGGCCTGGCGCTTCATGGCTGCCGCCGTCGCCGAACTGCCCGCGGTGCCCGATGCTGCAACGCTCGACGCCCTCGCCGCCGAATACGCCGCGATCTACCTGACGGGGGCCTACGGCGCCTCGCCCTGCGAATCGGTGTGGCTCGACGACGACCGACTCGTCTGCCAGGCGCCGATGTTCGCGCTGCGCGACCTCTACGCCAAGGCCGGCCTCGCCGGCGCCGACTGGCGCAAGCGGCCGGACGACCACCTCGTGCTGCAACTGCTCTACGTCGCCCATGCGCTGCGCGACGCGGACGACGACAATGCGCGCCGCGCACTCGCCGCCATGCTCGACGAACACCTGCTGCGCTGGTTGCCCGGCTTCGCCGCCCGCGTCGCCGCCCGCGCCGCCCTGCCCTTCCATGCCGCCCTCGCCGCGCTGACGGCTGCCTGGTGCGAGAGCCTGCGCGACGCGCTCGCCGATGTCCTCGGCGAAGCGCGAACGGCGCCCAGGGACGTCGTCGCCAGCGATGCCAAGCCCGTGGCGGAACCAATGCCAGTGCGCTACCTGCCGGGCACCGGACCGAGCTGGTAGCGTGAGTAGTCGTCGTGGGGCCGCGGCCACAGCGCAGCAGCAGCGGGAGCCCATCAGAGGCGGGATAAGGATGTAGACTCCGTCCGCCCCCCCGAGACCCCGGCGCCATGACTACTGAAAGCCCCCGCCAGAACACCTGGCACAAACCTACCTTCTACGCGGCCGTCGTGTTGCTGGCCGGAGCGACCATCATCGGCGGCGTCGTTGCGCTCTCGGCCATGACGGGCGTCGACTGGCAGCCGCTGAGCCGCACGCCGGACGCCCAGGACCGCAGCGTCGGCATTCAGCCCTACGCACTGCCGCCACGCACGGAGAAGGCTTCGGAGTGGCCGACCTCGCCGGCGCGCAAGCAGACTTACCACGGCCTCCCGACCTCGCCGGCGGCGGCATTGCGGGCAGGGCGCGGCAGCGCTGCGACGGATGCCGAAGGGCCCCCGACACGCCTGCCGAGCGGTGAATTTCTCGCCGCCGTCGCAGACGGCCGCAAGGTGTTTCTTGCCAACCCGCGCGGGAACTGCGACCTCGTCGGCGCCCAGGGCACGATGACGCAGGCCATGGACGACTGCTTCGCCGGCAACCAGGCCGGCCGCTGACTAGCGCCAGAGGCTGAGCGGCGGGTCGGTCACCGCCGCGCGCAGGATGTCGCTGCGCGAGACGATTCCCACCAGGCGGCCATCGGCGCCGATGATCGGCACCGCGTCGACGCCGTTGTCGAGCATCACGGCGGCAATGCGCCGGATGTCCGTCTCGGGCGTGGCTCCGACGACCGGCGAGGTCATGACGTCGCGTACGCGGCGCGTCAGCACCTCGATCACGCGGTCGCCGTCGAGGTCCACCGCCGTCAGCAAATCACGCTCGGTGACGATGCCGACCATGGTGCCGGCGACGTCGAGCACCGGCGCCTGGCGGATGTTCTCGTCGCGCAGCACGCGCCATGCGTCGCCGACCGGGCTGTCGTCCATCAACGTGATCACGGCGCCACGCATCAGTTGCGAGGCATGGTAAAGCGGGCCGCGGTCGAAGTCGTTCTGCTGGACATCCTCGTAGGCCTGCACCGCCTCGCGCTGCGGGCGGCGCGGCATCACCGGCTGCACGCCGGCGACACCCGACTGGCCGCCGATCGCCCGCACGCCCTGCGCGCGGGCGAGTCCGCGCAGGCGGCGCTCGTCTTCCGACCAGACGCCGGGAACCGGACCGTTGATGCCGTAGAGGGTGAACATGCACCGATTCTACTGGCCGTGCCGCGCCGCGTCAGCGCCGCCGCGCAGAGGCGCCATGGGGCCCGGCGTATAATCGCGCGCCTTTCCGCCACGCGTATCTCCGGTGTCCCTCCTTCCCCTGCCCGACGCCGCGGGCCTCAAGCCCGGTGCCCGTCTAGATCTTCCGCCCGTCTCCGGATCCGCCGACGCGCTCGCGGTCGCCGAACTCGCCGGAAACGGCCGCCTGCTCGCCGTCGTCGCGGCAAGCCCGCTCGACGGCCAGCGCCTGCAGGACGAGATCGCCTGGTTCGCGCCGGCGCTGCGCGTGCACCTGCTGCCCGACTGGGAGACCCTGCCCTACGACAGCTTCTCGCCGCACCAGGACCTGATCTCCGAGCGGCTGGCGACGCTGCACGCGGTCGTGCGCGGCGAGTGCGACGTACTGATCGTCGCGGCGGGAACCGCGTTGCAGCGCATGGCGCCGCCGACCTTCCTCTCGGGCCATACCTTCTTCCTCAAGAAGGGCGACCGCCTGAACCTCGAGAACCTGCGCGAGCAGTTCGCGATCGGCGGATACCAGCCGGTGACGCAGGTGGTCACGGCCGGTGAATACAGCATCCGCGGCGGCATCGTCGACCTGTATCCGATGGGGACGGCCCTGCCCTACCGCATCGAGCTGTTCGACGACGAGGTCGAGACCATCCGCACCTTCGACGTGGACAATCAGCGCACCCTCTACCCCGTGCCCGAGATCAGGCTGCTGCCGGCGCGCGAGTTTCCGATCGGCGAGCCCGGCCGCGTCAAGTTCCGCCAGCGCTTCCGCGAGACCTTCGAGGGCGACGCCTCGCGCATCGCGCTCTACAAGGACGTATCGACGGGCGCGCTGCCGGCCGGCATCGAGTACTACCTGCCGCTGTTCTTCGACGAGACCGCGACGCTGTTCGACTACCTGCCGTCGAACGCGACGCTGCTGCTGCACCACGACGTGCCGGCCGCCATCGCCGAGTTCTGGCGCGACCTCGACGGCCGCTACGACATGCTCAAGGGCGACCGCTCGCGGCCGGTGATGGCGCCGGACGAGTTGTACCTGAGCGACGAGCAGTTCTTCGTCGCCGCCAACCGCCATCCACGCCTGGTGCTCAAGAGCGCTGGCGAGACCGGCCCGGCGACGGCCCTGCCGCCCGTTGCCGTTGACCGCAAGGCCGATGCGCCGCTCCTCGCGCTGGAGACTTTCCTCGCCGGCTTCGGTGGCCGCACGCTGCTGCTCGCCGAGTCGCCCGGACGGCGCGAGACCATCGCCGAATACCTGGCGGAGTACGGCCTGAGGCCCGCCGCCTGCCCGGACTTCGCCGGCTTCGTCACCGGCAGCGAGACCTTCATGCTCGGCGTCGCGCCGCTCTCGGGCGGCTTCCTGCTGCCCCACGCCGGCCTGGCGCTGATCACCGAGAACGAGCTCTACGCCGCCACGGCGCGCCCGCGTCACCGCCGCGCCGACGGCCGCCGCGCCAACCTCGAGGGCTGGCTGCGCGACCTCTCCGAATTGCGCGTCGGCGATCCGGTGGTGCACGAGTCGCACGGCATCGGCCGCTACCGCGGCCTCGTGCATCTGGACGTCGGCGAGGGAGACGGCGAATTCCTGCACCTGGAGTACGCCGAAGGCGCGACGCTCTACGTGCCGGTGGCGCAACTGCACGTGATCGCGCGCTACAGCGGCGCCGATCCGGAGGCCGTCGAACTCCACCGCCTCGGCTCGGGCCAGTGGGAGAAGGCCAGGCGCAAGGCCGCCGAGCAGGTGCGCGACACCGCCGCCGAGCTGCTGCACCTCTACGCGCAACGTGCCGCGCGCCAGGGACACCAGTTCAACTTCAAGCAGCACGACCTCGAGGCCTTCGCCGACGGCTTCGGTTTCGAGGAAACGCCCGACCAGCAGGCGGCGATCGCCGCGGTCGTGCAGGACATGATCTCGGGCAAGCCGATGGACCGCCTGGTCTGCGGCGACGTCGGCTTCGGCAAGACCGAGGTCGCGCTGCGCGCCGCCTTCGTCGCGGTGGCGGACGGCAAGCAGGTCGCCGTGCTCTGCCCGACGACGCTGCTCGCCGAGCAGCACTACCAGACCTTCGCCGACCGCTTCGCCGACTGGCCGGTGAAGGTCGCGGAACTGTCGCGCTTCCGCAGCGCCAAGGAACAGGCCGAGGCGATCAAGGGCCTCGCCGAAGGCAAGATCGACATCCTCATCGGCACCCACCGACTGCTGCAGAAGGACGTCGAGTTCTCGCGGCTGGGCCTCGTCGTCATCGACGAGGAACACCGCTTCGGCGTGCGCCAGAAGGAGGCGCTCAAGGCGCTGCGCGCCGAGGTGGACGTGCTGACGCTCACCGCCACGCCGATCCCGCGCACGCTGGGCCTCTCGCTGGAAGGCCTGCGCGATTTCTCCGTGATCGCCACGGCGCCGCAGAAGCGGCTGGCGATCAAGACCTTCGTCACGCGCTGGTCGCCGGGCACGGTGCGCGAGGCCTGCCTGCGCGAGTTCAAGCGCGGCGGCCAGGTGTATTTCCTGCACAACGAGGTCGAGACCATCGAGAACATGCGCGAGCGCCTCGAGAAGCTGCTGCCCGAGGCGCGCATCGTCGTCGGCCACGGCCAGCTGCCGGAGCGCGAACTCGAGCGCGTGATGCGGGAGTTCACGCAGCAGAAGCACAACGTGCTGCTGTGCTCGACCATCATCGAGACCGGCATCGACAACCCGCACGCCAACACCATCCTGATCGCGCGCGCCGACAAGTTCGGCCTGGCGCAGCTCCATCAACTGCGCGGCCGCGTCGGCCGCTCGCACCACCAGGCCTACGCCTACCTTCTGACCCACGAGGACGCCAAGCCGACGCCGCAGGCGCAGCGCCGTCTCGAGGCGATCCAGGCGATGGAGGAGCTCGGCTCGGGCTTCTTCCTCGCGATGCACGACCTCGAGATCCGCGGCGCCGGCGAGGTGCTCGGGGAGGACCAGAGCGGCGAGATGCAGGAGATCGGCTTCGCGCTCTACGCCAACATGCTCAACGCGGCGGTGAAGGCCTTGCGCGAGGGCAAGGCGATTCCCGACCTGACGCAGCCGCTGTCGATCACCTCGGAGATCGACCTGCACGTGCCGGCGCTGCTGCCCGACGCCTACTGCCCCGACGTGCACGAGCGCCTGACGCTCTACAAGCGGCTGGCGAACTGCGACACCGACGACGAATTGCGTGCGCTGCAGGAGGAACTGATCGACCGCTTCGGCGACCTGCCGGCGCAGGCCCAGGCCCTGCTGGAGACCCATCGCCTGCGGATCGCCGGCAAGCCGCTGGGCATCGCCAAGCTGGATGCCGGCGCCGGTTCGATCCAGCTCCAGTTCGTCCCGAATCCCCCGATCGACCCCGGAGGCATCATCCTGCTGATCCAGTCCGATCGCAGCTTCAAGCTAGCCGGACCGGACAAGCTGGTGTGGAAGAAGGACGCGCCCTCGCTCAAGGAACGCGTGGCTGCGGTACGCGAGCTGTTCGCGAAATTGCGCCATGACAAAAACCGCTGAGCAACCGATTTCCCCAGCAACGGCAGGCTTTTCCCGCCGTTGCGTCGCCGCGAAAAAATCTTCGCGCTATGCGAAGAAAGTGCTTGCCATCATCCGACTCTTGCCGTAAGGTGGCCGTGCATTCGATTCAAGTAGCGTGTGCTGTTCTGTAGTCACCCGCCACTCGGCGCCGTTTCTCCGCTGCCATCCAGCTTTCTTGATTTCGGTTGCATGATGGGCGCAAGCCCGATTTTTTGTTTTTTCAAGGAAAGTAGATATGGCAACTGGTACCGTCAAGTGGTTCAACGATGCGAAGGGCTTTGGCTTCATTACCCCGGATGAAGGCGGCGAGGATCTTTTCGCGCACTTCTCCGAGATCCAGGCCCAGGGCTTCAAGTCCCTGCAGGAAGGCCAGAAGGTCACCTTCGAAGTGAAGATGGGCCCCAAGGGCAAGCAAGCCGCCGCGATCAAGCCGATGTAATCAGGCAGTCGCCGCAAAAAAGAACCGCAGCCTTGGCTGCGGTTTTTTTTTGTCCCACTCCGGCGCTCAGTCCGCGGCCGGCAAGGCGAGCTTGTTGTCGGTGCTGTACTGGTAATCGTGGAAGATGTGCTCGGCCGACAGGATCTGGTAGCTGCCGTCGGCGCGGCGCACGGTCGTGTCCTTGAGCTTGTACGTGTAGGCGCCGCAGGTCCAGCAGTCGAAGTTGCGCATGTGCGTGCACAGGCAGGTCTTGTCCCGCACGAAGACCTTGCGCGCGCCGGGATGCAGCGCCACCTCGCGGTAGTAGGCGTCGATGTAGGCGCAATGCCCGCTGGCGTCCAGCAGGTAGCCGTAGGCCTCGCAGTTCGGACGAATGCCAGAGCCGATCGCCGGACTGTTCTTCAGCATGCGCATCGGATAGCCGGTCGGCGAGATCGTGTTGACCTCGATGTCGTTCTCGCTGGCCTTGAAGTATTCCTGCTGCACCTGCGCGGGCAGGCCGCACTCGCGCGCAACGGTGAAGCGCGTCGCCACCTGGACGGCGGCGGCGCCCATCTCCATGAACCGGGTGGCATCGCTGCCTGTGAAGATGCCGCCGGCCGGAATCAGCGGAATGTCGAGATGTTCGCCCTCGAGCCAGGCGCGTATCTCCGCGAAGATCGTCATCAGGTCGTACTCGGCCCAGTCCATGCCGAAGCCGAGGTGGCCGCCGGCGAGCGGGCCCTCGATGACGACGAAGTCCGGGAGGCGATTCGTTCGCGCCGACTTGCGCAGGAACAATTGCAGCGCACGCAGCGACGAGACGATGATGCCGAGCTTGGCATCGCGGAAGCGTGGATGGTCCTCGATCAGGGCGAAGGAACCGAGATGCAGGCCGGCGGCGAGCGTGATGCCGTCGATGCCGGCGTCGAGCGCGGCCGTCAAACGCACGCGTAGCGTCTCCTTCGGCGCGTTCATGGTCAGCTTCTCCATCGTGTTGATGAAGATCAGGCCATCGCCGCGCTTGGCTTCCATGGTCTTGCCGACGTGCATCTTGGTCGCTTCGGCCAACTGGCCGAGGTCGAACTGCACGGCCGACTTGTCGGCGTTCTCGACGTTGTACTTGTACTGCTTGAGCTTTTCCTTGACGTACTTTGTGTCGAAACGGCGATCCGCCACCGTCTTGACCATTGCGTCGGAGATATGGCCGACACCACCCAGGCGGGCCGCCTCGAGGGCCAGTTCGGCCGTCGAGATATCCACCCCCATGCCGCCGATCATCAGCGGCACCAGCTCCTGTTTGCCGAAACGGAGCCGGAAATCGTCCAAGCGTTTCATTCCGTACTTAAGTACAAGTCTGCGATCCCGCGACAATACCACGCCTGACCCCGCTCCCGGCAGGGCGAACGCACCGGATCGACGAACCGATTTCAAAAAAGGCGGCCGGCCGTCGGATAAACCCCACGGCAGGGAATGTTTTTGGCATCATTGCGCCCCTGTCGCGCCGACCTTCCAGTCGCCACAAGCCATTTCCGACATTCTCACCCGCAGGAAACCATGAAACACACACTCGACGCCACCGTCATCGCCGGTCTCAACGATCGCCTGAACAGCCACCCTCTCTACGCCCGCGTGCAGACCCTCGCCGATCTCCACGTCTTCATGACGCATCACGTCTACTCGGTGTGGGACTTCATGTCGCTGCTGAAGTACCTGCAACTGCGCATCGCGCCTGCAAGCGTGCCCTGGACGCCGCTGGGCAGCCCCTCGGTGCGCTTCTTCATCAACCAGATCGTGCTCGGCGAGGAATCCGACGAAGGCCTGCCCGACGCCGACGGCAACCCGACCTACGCCAGCCACTTCGAGCTCTACTGCGACGCCATGCGCGAAGTCGGCGCCGATCCCGCGGGCGCCATCCGCTTCTCCGAAACTGCCGCCGCCAAGGGGGTCGAGGCCGCGCTGGGGCTCGGCACCGCGCCCGCGGCCGCACGCAGCTTCGTCGACTCCACGTTCGACTTCATCGCCACCGGCAAGCCGCACGTCGTCGCCGCCGCCTTCGCCTTCGGCCGCGAGCACATCATCCCGGCGATGTTCCGCGCCCTGCTGGCGAAGATGAACATCGACAAGGCGCAGGCACCGGTCTTCCACTATTACCTCGAGCGCCACATCCATCTCGACGAGGACTTCCACGCCCCGCTGTCGCTGAAGATGGTCAACGAACTGATCGGCGACGACCCCGCCAAGCTGCGCGAGGCCGAAGCCGCGGCGCGCGCCGCAGTCGAGGCGCGGCTCAAGTTCTGGGACGGCGTGCAGGCGGCGATCGGCGCCGGAGTCGCTACGGCTTGACCTGCGGCGCCTCGGCGTCATGATCGTGGAGGTCGGCGCCGAACGCGAGCTTCTTGACGCGGAACAACTCGTCGCGGGCGGCGGCCGCGGCCTCGAACTCGAGGTTGCGCGCATGCTCCTGCATCGCCTTCTCGAGGCGCTTGATCTCCTTGGCCAGCGCCTTCTCGCTCATCGACTCGTACTTGGCCGATTCCTGCGCCGCCTTGAGCTCGCGGGCCGCCGTGTCGCCGTCGTAGACACCGTCGATGATGTCCTTGATCCGCTTTTTGACGCCGACCGGAACGATGCCGTGCTCGGCGTTGTAGGCGAGCTGCTTGGCGCGGCGGCGCGCCGTCTCGGCCATCGCCCGCTTCATCGAGTCGGTGACCTTGTCGGCGTAGAGGATCGCCGTGCCGTTCAGATGGCGCGCCGCGCGGCCCATGGTCTGGATCAGTGAACGCTCCGAGCGCAGGAAGCCTTCCTTGTCGGCGTCGAGGATCGCGACCAGCGAGACCTCGGGGATGTCGAGGCCCTCGCGCAACAGGTTGATTCCCACCAGCACGTCGAACTCGCCGAGCCGCAGGTCGCGGATGATCTCGACGCGCTCGACGGTATCGATGTCCGAGTGCAGGTAGCGCACGCGCACGCCGTTCTCGCGCAGGTATTCGGTCAGCTGCTCGGCGAGGCGCTTGGTCAGCACCGTCACCAGCACGCGCTCGTCCTTCGCTGTGCGGCGGCGGATCTCGGCGTAGAGGTCGTCGACCTGGGTGCTCGCCGGGCGAACGATCACCTCCGGGTCCACCAGGCCGGTCGGCCGCACCACCTGCTCGACGACCAGGCCCTGGTGCTCCTGCTCGTAGTTGGCAGGCGTCGCCGAGACGAAGACGGTCTGCGGCATCAGCTTCTCGAACTCGTCGAACTTCAGCGGCCGGTTGTCGAGCGCCGACGGCAGGCGGAAGCCGTAGTCGACCAGGTTCTCCTTGCGCGAGCGGTCGCCCTTGTACATGCCGCCGACCTGCGGGATCGCCACGTGCGACTCGTCGATGAACATCAGCGAATCCGGCGGCAGGTAGTCGATCAGCGTCGGCGGCGGCTCGCCGGCCTTGCGCCCCGACAGGTGGCGCGAGTAGTTCTCGATGCCCTTGCAGAAGCCGAGCTGGTCGAGCATCTCGAGGTCGAAGCGCGTGCGCTGCTCGATGCGCTGGCATTCGACGAGCTTCTGCTCCTTCTGGTAGAACTCGATGCGGTCGCGCAGCTCCTTCTTGATCTTCTCCACCGCCTGCAGCACCGTGGCGCGCGGCGTCACATAGTGGCTCGACGGGAACACCGTGAAACGGCCGAGCTTCTGCTTGGCGTGACCGGTCAGCGGATCGAACAGCGTCAGCGATTCGATCTCGTCGTCGAACAGGCCGATGCGGATCGCGCTCTCGGCATTTTCCGCCGGGAAGATGTCGATGACGTCGCCGCGCACGCGATAGACGCCGCGGTGGAAATCGACGTCGTTGCGCTCGTACTGCATCTCCGTCAGGCGGCGGATGATGGCGCGCTGGTCGAGCTTCTCGCCCTGGCGCAGGTGCAGGATCATGCTGTGGTAATCGACCGGATCGCCGATACCGTAGATCGCCGACACCGTGCACACGATCACCACGTCGCGCCGTTCGAGCAGGCTCTTGGTCGCCGACAGGCGCATCTGCTCGATGTGCTCGTTGATCGACGAGTCCTTCTCGATGAACAGGTCGCGCGAGGGCACGTAGGCCTCGGGCTGGTAGTAGTCGTAGTACGAGACGAAATACTCGACAGCGTTCTCGGGGAAGAACTCGCGGAATTCCGAGTAGAGCTGCGCCGCCAGCGTCTTGTTCGGCGCCAGCACCAGCGCCGGCCGGCCCATGCGCGCGATCACGTTGGCCATCGTGTAGGTCTTGCCGGAGCCCGTGACACCGAGCAACGTCTGGTACGAAAGGCCGTCCTGCAAGCCCTCGACGAGCAGACGGATCGCCTCGGGCTGGTCGCCGGCCGGCGGAAACGGCTGATGAAGCCGATACGGGCTGCCGTCGAAGGTGGCGACGGCAGCCGCGGGAAACTGGAGGATTTCGCCCATCAGAAGTAGGGTCGATTGACCGATAAAAAACCGACACTTAGGGTGTGCCGGGGTTCGGTTATTATTGCGCGCTTTTCGCCGCAAGGCGAACCCCGCCCGCACACAAGAACCCTGCTGGAGTTGCCAAAAATGACCGCATCCCTCTTCGCCGCCGTCGAAATGGCGCCGCGCGACCCGATCCTCGGCCTCAACGAAGCCTTCAACGCCGAAAAGAATCCCGCCAAGGTGAACCTCGGCGTCGGCGTTTACTTCGGCGACGACGGCAAGATCCCGCTGCTGGCCGCCGTCAAGGCCGCAGAGAAGGCCCGCCTGGAAACCCAGCCGCCGCGCGGCTACCAGCCCATCGAGGGCACGCCCGCCTACAACGGCGCCGTTCAGAACCTGCTGTTCGGCAAGGATTCCGAGTTGCTGGCCGCCGGCCGCGCCGTCACCGCCCAGTGCCTCGGCGGCACCGGCGCCCTCAAGGTCGGCGCCGACTACCTGAAGCGCCTGCTGCCCGACGCCGCCGTCTACATCAGCAACCCGAGCTGGGAGAACCACCGCGCCCTGTTCGAGTCCGCCGGCTTCGACGTCAAGGACTACGCCTACTACGACGCCGCCACGCGCGGCGTCGACTTCGCCGGCATGAAGGCCGCCCTGGCGGCGATGCCGGCCAAGTCCATCGTCGTCCTGCACGCCTGCTGCCACAACCCGACCGGCGCCGACCTCACCGCCGACCAGTGGAAGGAAGTGGTCGCCGCCGTCAAGGAGAAGAACCTCGTCGCCTTCATCGACATGGCCTACCAGGGCTTCGCCGACGGCATCAAGCAGGACGCCGTCGCGCTCGACCTGTTCGCCGCCTCGGGCCTGCAGTTCTTCGTGTCCAGCTCGTTCTCGAAGTCGTTCTCGCTCTACGGCGAGCGCGTCGGCGCCCTGACCATCGTCACCGCCGACAAGGACGAATCGGCGCGCGTGCTCTCGCAAGTGAAGCGTGTGATCCGCACCAACTACTCCAACCCGCCGACCCACGGCGGCGCCGTCGTCGCGGCCGTGCTGTCGAGCCCCGAACTGCGCCAGCAATGGGAAGACGAACTCGGCGGCATGCGCGACCGCATCCGCGCCATGCGCACCAGCCTCGTCGAGAAGCTCAAGGCCGCCGGCGCGCCGGACTTCGACTTCATCAACGTCCAGCGCGGCATGTTCTCCTACACCGGCCTCACCGCCGTCCAGGTGGAGAAGATGCGCGCCGAGTACGGCATCTACGCTGTCGGCACCGGCCGCATCTGCGTCGCCGCGCTGAACACGAAGAACATCGACTACGTCGCCAAGGCAATCGCCGCCGTAATCAAGTAAAACGCTTGCCGCACCGCAGCGGCGTGGTTATAATTCGCGCCGCTTCAATTCCCCGATAGCTCAGTCGGTAGAGCGCCGGACTGTTAATCCGTAGGTCCCTGGTTCGAGCCCAGGTCGGGGAGCCAGAATATCAAGCACCTAAGCCGCCTCTGGGCGGCTTTTTTGCGTCCACTGTCAGACGCCAGGTTAGACACGTCCAGGATGGCCGCCTTGGGCAGCGGCTCAGCCACATAGCGCGCGCCACCATCCCCGGAACGCGATGTTCGGCAGGCAGGCCGACCCGGCCTCGATCAGCATGTCATGCCGTGGGCGTAGGCGGTGATGAAGTCGTAACAGAACCTTGCGTCTGCAGCCACGTCGACGAACGTAATGTTGCTCTCCTGCGCACCCAAGCCATCCGGTAGGGAATCGATCGGGGCGGGCATCACCATGCCCCAGTCACGGAAGGCACGCGCGGAAATCGGGGATTCCAGCACCAATCGGCAGTCCGTGTGGCGGGTATCGGCCCGGATGCGGTCATAGAGCGCCAACACGCGTTCACGCTGGCCTTCGAGGAGTTGCATGAAGTAGCTGTCACGATAGAGCATGCAGCCCGAAATCCCGGCCGCGCGGTTCGCGCTTGCGGATTGCTCGCGCAGTTTCGCCAGTCCATCCGCGGTCATCGGCTGGCAGGCCCGGCTCACGTAAATCAGCGCATGGAGACCCGACGGCGCTCCATGAACTCCGGCCGGTTGCCTTGCGATGGTTTCGATGAAGCCGGCTTCCTCGAGCGGCCGGTGAAAGAAATAACCCTGGATGGAGTCGCAGCCATAGGCGCATAGCTCGAGCCGCTGGCTCGCCGTCTCAACGCCTTCTGCCACGAGCTTCAGCCCGAGAGAGCGGCCCAACCCGATCACGGCGCGAACGACGGTGCGCGCTTCCGCACTCTTGTCGAGGCCATCGACGAAGGCTCGATCGATTTTCAGCACGCTCACAGGCAGGCGGGTGAGTTGCGCAAGCGACGAGTAGCCCGTGCCGAAGTCATCCACGGCAACGCGCAGGCCGCGCTCGGCCAGACGCCGCAGTACGCGGAGGTTCCCCTCGACATCGGCCATCAGCGACGTCTCGGTGATCTCCAGCAACACGCGATGGGGATCGGCATTCGTCTCGGCAAGGATGGCGGCGAATTCGTCCGCCAGCCCGGTCTCACCCAACTGGCGTGTCGACAGGTTGACCGAAACATAGGGCGCCTCGGCACCCCATCGGGCACGCCATCCGGCTTCCGCGCGGCACGCTGCGCGGAACACCCAGGTCCCGATCGGCACGATGGCGCCGGTCGATTCGGCGATGGGTATGAATACGGCGGGTGAAACTTCCCCTTCCGGCGGATGCCAGCGCAGCAATGCCTCCGCCCCGACGATGCGTCCGGTCTCGGCCGCGACGATCGGCTGGAAACGCAGGGAAAGCTCGTCACGCTCGATTGCCAGGCGCAGGCCGTTCGTGATCACCAGCCGCTGCCGCGCCTGTTCCTGCAGGCTCTCGTTGAAAAAAGCCCAGCCGTCTCGACCCATTTCCTTGACCGCGTACATGGCGGTATCGGCCTGGCGCAGCATGTCATCGGCGCCGTGGGTGCTGCCGTTGCCGATCGCGATGCCGACGCTGGCGCTGACGAACAGGGGTTGGCCGTTGAACACGACCGCCTGGCGCAGGCTGTCGTTGATCCGCTCGGCGAGAACCGAAAGCGTCGTCGGCTGCTCGACCTGCTCGCAAAGAACCACGAACTCGTCGCCCGCCAGACGCGCCACGGTGTCGCCGGGCCGCACTTGCTCGATAAGGCGGCTGGCGACCGTCTTGAGCAACTCGTCGCCGACCTCGTGCCCGTGGGTATCGTTGATGAGCTTGAAACCGTCGAGATCCACGAACAGCAGCACGACCGAGAGTCCGCTGCGCCGCGAGCGCTGAAGTGCGTTGGCCAGCCTTTCCCGGATCAGCGCACGATTGGGTAACCCCGTAAGCGGATCATGGGTGGCGCGGCGCGTCAGTTCAGCCTCGGCCCGTTTCCGTTCGGTGACGTCGCGCATCGTCACCACCAGCAGCCAATCGCCAGTGCCGTTGCTGAACTTGGCGATCGACGCCTCGAGGGGGAAGAACGTGCCGTCCTTGCGATACCCCATGATCTCGCCACGGTCGGACATTCGCCGCTCGGTTTCGTCGCCGTCGATGAAGGCCGCAAAGTGCTCGGCATGACGCTGGCGGAATTGCGGCGGCACCAGCAGGTGAACGGAAAGGCCGATCATCTCGCCTTCCCCGTAACCGAAGATCTGGGTCGCGCTGCGATTGGCCTCGGTGACGAGACCCTGCAGATCGGTCGCGATGATCGCCATGTCGGCGATCGACAGTTGCTGCGCAGTACTGACCTTCCGCTGCGCCCTGCTGAGCTCGGCGGCAAGCCGGGCGGTCAACTCTGGGGTCACCCGGGACTCGTGGAGCGGAGCCATGCGCAGCGAGTGCCGGTAGCGCTCCGGGATTTCCGGTGGATTGCAGCCGAAGTGCTCGACGACGGTGAAGGAGCCGTCGGCATTGCAGCGCGCCAGGCAAGTGTTGACGCTGGCGTGATGAGTGGCGGGATCCATCTCGACCACCCCCTGTGGCGCCACGACGCGAACGCGCTCGAGAGCGTTCACCAGCGCTTCGGAATCGAGGCTGCCCGCAGATTCGGCGGCGTTGGCGAAGGCGTGCACGCAGACGTAGGCGCCTTCGCCGAAATTGGTCAGCACCCCGTTACCGTGCGGCCAGATGCCGCCGACGCCTGGCTGCCTCGCGAGACGCTGCTTGAACTGGTTGTTCTCTGCCGTTTCCAGCGACATGAAATACGTATTGCTGGAGTAGAAGCCTTCACGCACCTCGGGCTGCAGGCGGTCGACCATGGCCTCGTCGTAATGCCCCATCACGACCGCCATGCGCCGCTTGAGCCCCGTCTCCGTGAACCGATTCAGGAGGGTAATCTGGTCCTCGCCGGCAAAATAGGGGACGAAAACGTCGCAGCCCGCACGCGCCACCTGTTCGAGGAGGCGATCGATCTCCTTGGGATGCACGCCGATGGGCAGGTATTCCTCGCCGACGATGTCGCCGTCGAGTCGCCGCAGCGCGGCCTTGGCAGCATCGATCGAGCCGCGCGGCCACTCGTAGTTGTTGCCGGCAAAAAACATCTTTGGCCCGTAGCGTCGCGCCATGAACGGGATCATGCGGTCGATCTGCTGGTTCGGCAGCGCGGCGAAATGGAAGAAGTAGCGGCCGGAGATGCTTCCTTCATAGAAAGAAAAATTGAGATAGGGCACGCGGCGCGGTTCCGCCACCTGCGCTGCCACGGCGATGCGCGAATTCGACAGCAGGTTGCCGACGAGCGCGACGCAACGGTGGTCATCGAGCAGCCGCTCGGCCGCGGGCACCGCCGTATCGGGCAGGCTGCCGTCGTCCTCGACGATCAGTTCCAGCGGACGGCCGAGGACGCCGCCGCGCTCGTTGATTTCGTCGCAAGCGATGCGCGCCGCGCGCGTGACCTCAGGCCCATAGAGTTCGACCAGGCCGTTAGCGGAGGCATCAAGCCGAGTCGGACAGTGTTGGACATGATGGAATGCGCGGGGGATTGTCGTACCGGATGCCATTCTGCATCATTCGGCAAGGCCATCGGAGTATCCGGCCTCATTACATGGACCGGGCAGTTCGGCTGCGCAACAGCGACTCCAGAATGATGGCGAACGGCGCTTCGGCACTCGATGCCTTGGGGATCAGGTCGGTCATGCCGGCGTCGATGCACCTGGCGCGATCTTCCGGGAACACGTTGGCCGTCAGCGCAAAAATGAGCGGGTGCTTTCCCGTCTGCAACGCGCGAATCCGCCGCGTTGCCTCGAGGCCGTCCATGTGCGGCATCCGCATGTCCATGAGGATGACGTCGTATTCCTGCCTCGTCGCCAGTTCGACAGCCTGGACGCCATCGTCGGCGAGGTCGACGCGGGGCCAGACCCCTGCCAGCAAGTGCTGCGTGATGTAGCGATTGTCGAGGTCGTCGTCCGCGATCAACACCTTCAGGTGGCCGTAATCCCGCTTCAAGACTGCTTCGGGCGACTCCGCCGACGGACTGTCGGCCAGCGGCTCGGGCCCGGCGGCCTTCTTGAGGCGCGCCGTGAACCAGAAGGTGCTCCCGACACCCGGAGTGCTCGACGCCCCGGCGCTTCCGCCCATGAGCTCGGCGATCCTCTTCGTTATCGCCAGCCCCAGGCCGGTTCCGCCGTGCTGGCGAGTCGTCGAACTGTCCGCCTGCTCGAAGGGCGAGAAGAGCCGCGCCACGGCCTCCGGGGCGATGCCGATACCCGAGTCCCTGACTTCGAACCGTATCAACACGCTGTCATCCGCCTCTTCGACCACCGAGGCGCTCAGGGTGATGCTGCCGTTCTCGGTGAACTTGACCGCGTTGCCGGCGTAATTCAGCAACGCCTGCCTGAGGCGGGTGGCGTCCCCGACGAGCCTTCCCAGCCCCGGCGGCACCTCCGTCAGCAGTTGCAGATTCTTGGCCTGCGCTGCCTCGGAAACCATCGAGCGAACGTTGTCGACGATGGCCCCCACGTTCACCGGAGACTCGCGCAGGGCGATCTTTCCCGCCTCGATCTTCGAGAAGTCGAGAATGTCGTTGATCACGCTGACCAGGTGCGAGGAGGCGGCATCGATGCGGTCGAGTCGCGCCTTCTGCTCCGGCGTCGCGCCGGACCTCCGCACCAGTTCGGCCATGCCGACGATCGCATGCAGCGGCGTGCGGATCTCGTGCGACATATTGGCAAGAAAGGCGCTCTTGGCTTCGCTGGCCACTTCGGCCGCAGCCTTGGCATCGGCCAGCTCTGCGGTTCGCAGCTGTACCTGCTCTTCGAGGTGATCGCGATGCCGGACGATTTCTTCGCGGAATTGCCGGAGATGCGCCGCCATCGAGTTGAATGCAGCCGCAAGCTCTTCCAGCTCGTTCCCCGTGTGACCGACCTCTATCGGCATGCCCCGGCCCTCCTCCAGCGCATGGACGCCGGCTCGCAGCTGCTCCAGCGGGCGGCTGAGCCGCCGACGGATGAAGGCGGCGCCGAGCAGCATGACCACAAGGGTCAACAGCACGAAACTGACCAGTGCGGCGGCGAGCAGGCTCATGCCGGAACCGCCGTCGGCCGGCCTCTCGACCAGCGTGAAGACCGCCAGACCGCCTGTCATCATGTCCGCGGGCGCTGCCATCGCGTGGCTACCTCCGACCGTCACTGGGCGCGGCTGGCCCAGCCAGCGGCTTCCCTCGGGAGGTGCTGTGGAAAGCGCATTCGGCAGCGATGGCGGGTCGGCAGCGGTGATGCCGGCCGCAAGCTTGCCTCCGGCCACCTGCAGCAGAACCGGGAGGCGAATCCTGACATGCCATTCGTCGAGCGCCGCCTGGCCGAGGCATCGGCCCAGCGAAAGATGGCCGATCTCCTGCGTCGCCTCGTTCCACAGTGCCGTCTCCCACTCGACCGCAAGGCCAGCCTGAGTCGGACAGGGGTCCAGATGGGCGCCCCCTTCGTGGCGCTGCCAGTTCGGCAAGCCGGCAGCCAACTCGGGGGCCGGGACGAACGTGCTGTCCCCCGACCCGCTGGCCAGGCTGACGACCCCTTCGGGCCGACGCGACCAGTACACCTTGCGGCCGGAGACGTGTGCGGCAAGCGGGGCGGCCTCTCCCGAAAGCAGTATCCAGTCGGCACCCGCCGCGCGTGCCGCCTCGTCGAGGAGAGCAGCGAGTTCCTGCGCCGGATAGTCGAACAGGTAGGGACTCTTGAGAATCTCTTCCTGATAGCTGTGGAACAGGCTGAGGTTCGCCGACAGCTTCGGGTGCAGGGCCAGCCCCGTCCCGACTTCCTCGAGCCGGCGCGCGTGGCGACCGATGTCGTCGTCGATCGTCTGCAGCGCCTGGCCGAAGCGGTGCTCGCGCTCGACGTCGGCGTTGATGCCCTCGACGACCCGGTAGACGATGCCCAGAAGCACCAGCAGCGCGCAACTGGCGACGATCCAGAAGACGAGCAGTTGCCGGGCGAGCGACCCTTTGCGCACGTTGTTCAGAAAATCGGTTCGAGTTTATCCACGTTGTTTCGCGTCACGGCAGTGGACTCGAGGACGACTTCCTTTTGCTCGAGCCTGCCCCCGCGCAGCAACTTCACGGCCGCCTCGGCGCCCTCCTTGCCGAAGGTCGGATAACTGAAGCTGGCACTGAGGTCGCCGGCACGGATTGCCTCACGCGCCTCGCTGATGTAGTCGATGCCGGTGATCGGAATCCTGGCCGGATCGAGGCCCGCCTTCTTCAGCGCCAGGATCGCGCCGATCGCCATGCTGTCCGACTGTGCGTAGATGGCATCGAAAGGAAGCCGTTCGGCCAGCGCTTCCTCGACCTTCTGGATCGCCAGCGCGCGCTGCGAGTCGGCCCGCTTGATCGCGCTTATCCTGATGCCCGGGTACTTCGCGATCTCTTCGAGGAAGCCCTCGGTGCGCAACTGGCCGGGCGTGCTGGTCGGGATGTGCTGGAGCACCAGGATGTTTCCCTTGCCGTTGAGCCGGCGCGCCAGATGCCTTGCGGCCTGCCGGGCGATGGCACGGTTGTCGGCCGTGATGAAATGCGTGAACTCCTCGCCGTTCACGCGGCGCGACAACAGGATGACCGGAATCCCGGAACGATAGACCCGCGCGATCGGTTCGCGCATCAGATCCGCATCCCGGGGACTCGTGATCAGCACATCGACCTTCTGCGCAGCGAACTTCTCGATGTCCTGCACCTGGCGCCCGGTATCGCCGCCCGCATCGGAAAAGCGGAATTCGATGTCGGGGTACGCGGCAAGTACGTTACGGATGTCCCGAACCTGCGCCGCGCGCCAGTCGTTGGCCATCGTGTCCTGCGCGAAGGCGACCACGTAGCGGGTCTTCGCGAGCGGCGCAGCCGCCGAAGAAAAGGGCAGGAGGTAACAAAACGCCAGCGCCGCCACGCAAGCCAGCCGGATGCCTTTCATCGGTCCCTCCTCGATAGCGCCCTCACCACACCATTGTAGTGGTTATCGGCGCCCCCATCCTTGGAGGGTGTTCCTGTCGAAAGGACGGCTCGGCCCGTTCGGCTCGGCGTCAACTCCCGGAGACAAGCGCGGCTTCGGCCATGTTGGCGAACAACGCGCAGTACGTCCCCTCCTCGCTTGCCTTGAGCTGACGCTCGGCCTGCTGGCGCGCCTCTACCGACGCTCTCAGCGACATCGGGATTTCTACGCGGCTTCAGCCAGCACGGACGAACGCAGCCACTCCTTGACGGTGGTCAGGTGCCGCCGCTCGTCGGCCAGCGCCGCCTCGAACTCCACGGCCATGTTGTCGTGTCCGAGCTGCCGCGCCAGTTCAACCAGCAGCTCCCAGCCGGCGTTGTCGCTCAGCTCTGCGGTCAGCAACGCGCTCAGCGACTGCGGAACGCTGGTGGACGGGTCGGTCACCGTCTGCATGAGGCCCTGCGCCATGACGCCGGCCACGTCCGCGCACGGCGTCACCGCCGTGGGGTCCGCCCCCAGGGTCGTCAGTGCCCGCGCGACCAGGAAGAAATGCGCCTCTTCCTCATCGTGGATGCGCTTGAGCACTGAGAGGTCGACGCCCCCGGCGTCCGCCGCCGCCCCGCCATCGCCCTGCGTGATGACCGTGCCGGCTGCCCGGATCTCCGTCGTCATGTCGCCCTGGTGGGCAGCGCACTTCAGGATCAGCGCCTCGTACAGCCGCGCCCCCGTGCGCTCGAACGCCAGTCGCTCGCCGAGCTTGTCGATGAAGACTTCCGGCTTGTCGCCGGTGAGCTTGGCCATGCCCGTCGTCGCCATGCCCTTCACGGTTCCCGGCAAAGGCACGGAGCCGTTGGGGTCCGCCTCCTCGATGTAGGCACGGTGAAGCGCCACCGAGTCGCCGACCTCGGGCGGCGCTTCCTGAGCCGATGCCCTGGCGAAGTCGACCATGTCGTCCCCGGAAACCGGCGCCATGTCGAGGCCGGTACGATTCATTCCCATCGATACGGTGCTTTCCACGACTTTCTCCTCAGGCATGCAGCCCCATGTTGCGATTGATCTCGGTGCCCGGCGTCCAGAAGTACTCGGCCGAAACGGCCTGCGACGGCGAACCGGCGGCGTTCATCGCCTCGCGGTACCTGGCCGAGGCAGTGTTCTCCTGTGCCGCGTCCACGAAGCGGGTGCCGTTCTTGCGCATCTCGGCCTCCTCCGCAAGCACGGCGCGCACGAACTCGCGATGGCTCCTGAACTGGACGCTCGACGGCAAGCTGCCGTCACCGAGGACTTCGGCGGCGTCGCGGCGCTCGTACTTTTCGAACAGGTCCTTCGCGACCTGGAGGTGGACGAGTTCGTAGTCGAGGAAGCGCTCCCAGAGCGCCTTGATGCGCGGGTTGGTCTCCTGCTCGAAGCAGGCGTTGTAGTTCCACACCTCGGCCGCCTCGTGCAGCAGCAGCTTTTCCAGCGGCGGCTCTTCCGGGTTGATCATGGCGCCGTAGTGCGTGATGTGCTGCGATTCCACCGACGCGATCTCGGCGTACAACTGGCGCGCCAGCGGATCGGCGAACGTCGGGCCGACATTCATGTAGTAGTCGTGCGTCTGATACTCACCGCCGGTAAGCGTGATCGCGTTGAGCTTGCTCCCGAGCGCTGCGTTGCGCCCGTAGGGCTCCGTCAGGTCGTCCTCGGGCGCGCGATGGTGGAACAGCGTCGGGCGCCCGGGCACGATGTCCGTGTAGCCCTGGATGATGTTGTTCGCGTCCTTGCCTTCGAGCCGGTCGAGCAGCGCGGAGTAGCGGTAAAGGTGGTCAAAATCCTCGAGCAGCGCGTAGCGGTACCCCTGCGCGAGATACGGGTCGCTTTCGTTCTGCGCCACCGACGCGGTGAGTTCGATCGCGACCTGCTCGTAGGCGATCGTCGTCTCCAGCGGCGAGTGGTCCGGCGAGAGCAGCCAGTTGATGGCGGTCGCCTGGTGCTGCTCGACGCGCATCAGCTTGGCGACCTCGACGCGCGCCTCGCGGTTCATGCGGATCAGCATCTGCTTCAGGCGCAGTGCGTCGAGCTCGATGCCGTTCATCAGGATCACGCGGACACGCGTGAAGGCGTCGTCGTCGAGCTTGCTGATGGGTTTGGAGACCAGTTCCTTCCAAGTGAAGCGTTGATCGTCGACGTTGCCGCCGGCGCGGTCCAGCAGGTTGATGGCCATGGCAGAGGTTCCTTCGGGCAGGTGCGGACGCCGCACCGATCCGCAACCGCGGCAAGGGGCATTCCCGCCGCCAAGCGCTAATCTTCGCCCGACGAACAGCCCAGGCCGAGCGCTTTGCGGTCGAGCACGGCAGCCTTCCGGCCGCCTCGGGGCGTGCTCGCCTTCGGGACCGGTGCTTTCCTGGTCGGGACTTGCGACGACTTTCCCGTGGGCCCTGCCGACCGGGTTTCAGTCCTGCCGGGCACCTTGCGATCGCCGGCTTCCGTGCGCGCGGTGCCGGAAGCGGCAATGCAGGCCGCCAGGAGCATCCACGCTGCGTGCTTCATGTTCTTGCCACGTCCAGTATCTCGAGGTCGAAAGACAGGGCCTGGCCGGCAAGCGGATGGTTGCCGTCGACGCGCACGCCCTTGTCCGTGACTTCGAGCACCTTGAGGTGAAATCTTCCGTTGCTTCCCCCGGGCGACAGCACCATGCCCGGTTCCAGCTCCAGCCCGGGTGGAAGATTCTCCCTCACCGCCTCGAACACCAGTTCGGGCCGGTAGGGCCCGTAGGCATCCTCGGGCGCGCAGGTAAACCGTATCCGGTCACCTCTCGCGTGGCCGATGACCGCCTGTTCGATCCCCACGATCACGCCGTACGCGCCAATCGAGAAGCGGAACGGCTTCTCGCCCCGGTCGACCACGTTTCCGTCCATGTCGCGCACTGCGCAGCGCGCCAACACGTCGCAACCCTTTTCAGCCTTCATCGTGTCCTCCTGCCAGCCGTCTCGCCCACAGGCGCCAGCCCGTCAATCCTGCGGCCGCCAGCACGCCGACCGCCGCCAGGGGAAGTCCGTATTCGACCACACGCTCCGCGGCCGTCGCCGGAAAGGTCCTGGCGAGATACCCGGCGATGACGGCTCGATCGGCCGCAGGCACCGGTGCACCGTTGATCCAGACCATGCGCGCGACGACCAGTCGCCAGTAAAGCCACGAGTGGCGCTTGCCGGAGTAGTTCCCGGCCGCATGGCACAGGGTGCAGGTCCGTTCGGTGATGCGTTCGTCGTAAGGGCGGGCGGCGTAACGCGCGCGCGCCTCCGCTTCGGCCTTCCCTGTCTCCTCCAGCCTCCGCTCCTCGGCGGCGGCTTCCGCGGCGCGCTGGAGGTCGAACTGCTTCTTCAGGCGCTCGCGTTCGCGCTCGCTGCGCACGGCGCCGGCGGGCCGATAGGCTGATTCGTCGATGTCGGCCGCGGCGGGCCCCGCATGAATCGCGATGGTTGCCGCAAGGGCGACCCGAAATCTCATCCCAGGCGGGAACCCCGGCGCGGAGACGGCGGCACCTTCCGCGACCAGCCATGGGCCTCGTCGCGTTGCTCCGGCGGCACCTCCAGGTGGTCCGTGGCGAGTCCCTTCTCGCGCAGGCGCTGCGCGATGAAGGCCATGTCTTCGTCGCCGATGCCGTCCGTCGCAAGTGCGTGGCGGGCCTTGCCGAGCGCGATCTGCTGGCGCTGGTGCGCGGCGGGGTTCGTGTCAGGCGCGGCGCGGGCGTCCTGCGCGGCGGCCACTTGCAGCAGCCGCGCGAGAGGCAGCCATGGATTCGGCGCCCCGCCGGACGCTGCGCTTTCGCGCGCCAGGTCGTCGATGAAGGGCGGCAGCCAATGGACGACGAAGGTGCCGAGGAATTCTTCCGCAGCGGCGCCATCGGTGCCGTCCAGGCGCTTCAGATAACGGCTGGCGACGAATTCGAGCTGGATCGAAACGTGATCGGACAAGTCCCTGAACGCCTCGTTGCGTTCGAGCCCGTTACGTCGGTAGGCTTCTTCCATCATCAGTACGCTGCCGCCGTTGACCGCGCCGTCCAGATAGGAACCGGTATTGATGGCCACGCGGCGTGGCGGTGCGAGAAACAGGCTGCTGTATATCCCCAGCAGCGTCGCCTGGTCCGGGATCGCGGCAATGGCGGCGCGGTAGCCGGCGATGTGTTCGTCAAAATCGCAAGAGAGCGTCTCGCCCAGGTCGGCGAGGTCTTCGGCCAGCGCATCGCGCAGGGCGGTCCAGGCCGATTCGCTGTCCGGCGTCAGGAAGGCATGCGCAAGGCAAAGATAGAGTTCGGCGCGCGATTGCAGTTGCTCGACATCGAGGGACATGGCTCATCCTGGAAAATTGCGGGGCAGCCCGAGCGGCCGCCCCGCCCAACTCACAACAAAGGAACTCTGCTCTTCGCGGGCGGGACCGGCAGAGCGCTCCCGTCCGTGAAGGCTTGCAGGTTATTGGTTCGGCGCATCCGACAGGTTGAGCTTCTTGTCGCCGAACGCGTAGAGCAGGATGCCGACCGAGATCGCCAGCACTACCACGCCGATTTCGGTCATCGATGGCGAGTAAGGGGTGAGATCGTCGAACCATGCGCCCTTGAACACCGGGATCAACTGTCCGCCGACGACGTACTCGTAGCGGCCGATGAACAGCGCGACGATGACAAGCCCGCCGGAAACTACCTGCACCTTGGCGTCATGGCGCATTTTGGTCAGCATCAGCACGAAGGGCAGCAGCATGCCGGGCAGCAGTTCGAACCAGAAGAGCGGCGAAGCGACGATGTGCTGGGTGACGATGCGGTTCTCGGGCACGTTGCTCCACAGGCCGGTGATGGTCTTGGCAAGGGTGAACACGATCACCAGGCCGAGCACGATGGCGAAGATAAGCGGCAGTTGCCGGCTCATCGCCCGGGCCGCACCCGGCGACATGTTTTCCTGGTTCACGCCGTAGTCCAGGTTGATGAACAGCATGATGAACGCCAGGCCGGAGAGGAAGGCGGTGATCAGGAAGTACACCGGCACCATCGGACCGTACCAGAACGGGCGCATGGCCATCATGCCGAACACCGAGCCGAGCGTGGCGTGGGCGAAGACCACGGCCACGAACGAGGCGATGCCGATGGCCGTGCTCTGCGGACTGTCCCAGTCGCCCTTGTTGATGGTCAGGAACTTCCAGACCAGCAATGCCAGGTAGGTCGTGTAGAACAGCCCCATCCACCACATCGGCGAACTGACGGCCATGTTGGTCGGAATCACCCACAGCATGCGCAGCGGGTTGCCGATCTCCAGGCCGAGCGAGATGAAGCCGATGACCAGCGTGACCACCGCCCCCCAGACGCAGCGCTTGGCGATCGGATAGAAGTCCTTCATGCCGAACACCATCGCCAGCGAAGCGACGAAGGTGAGCCCGGTGGAGGTCAGGACGAAGAACACGTAGGTCGACACCGGCAGCCCCCACGTGAGCTGGCTGCTGGTGTTGAAGGTCTCGTGCCCGCCAGTCAGCAGGCCGAGGACGGCGACGATTCCGACGAGGAGGCCGAAGCCGCCCACGGCCAGGCGCAGGGTGGATATGCGCGAGATGCACTCGGGACAAGCGACTGCTTGCGAAGTATTGCTCATGTCGATGGCTCCCTGGAGGTCAGGACTTGTTGTCGGGACGATTGAAGCCGGGCACTGCGCCGGCCCCGCCGAGGTAATAGACCTGCGGCTTGTTGCCCGTGTGCTCGAGCAGGCGCACGCCTCGCCGTTCCGAAATCAGCCGGTTGACCTGGGAGTTCGGGTTGTCCAGGTCGCCGAAGTAGCGCGCCGTCGGCGCGCAGGTGCGCACGCAGGCCGGGACGTACTCGCGCAGCGCGGCGTTATCGTTCGACAGGTCGGCAGTGCCCTTGGGCGCCTTGCTGACCTTGTGGTAGCAGAAGGTGCACTTGGAGACGACACCGTGCGGCTGGATGCCGACGCCGTGCGCGTTGTCCTGCTGCGGCCCCTTGTACGGCGGGTTCCACGACAGGTCGCCGCTGCCCTTGAACACGTCCTTGATGTTCGGCTCGATCAGCGGCTTTTCATCGGTGTAGAAGCGCACGCCGTACGGGCAGGCGATCATGCAGTACTTGCAGCCGATGCACTTGTTCCAGTCGATCAGCACCACGCCGTCCTCGGTCTTGAAGGTGGCCTTGGTCGGGCAGACGTGCATGCACGACGGCTCTTCGCAGTGCATGCAGGGCCGCGGGAACCACTTCAGCGTCGGCGCCGGCTGCTTGCGCTCGGCGTAGTACAGGACGTCCTGGTAGTTTTCGCCGGGCAGGCGGTTGTTTTCCATCTGGCAGGCCGTGCTGCAAGCCTGGCAGCCGGTGCATTTGGCCAAGTCGATGACCATCCCCCATTTAGCCATTCTGGTTCTCCTCCTTAAGCTTTCTCGACCGACACTTTGCCGGTGTAGTAATTGCACATGCCCGAGATGCGGTCCGACTGCTGCGGCAGGATCGAATCGACATGCGAACCGCGGCCCTTGGACCAGCGGCCGCCGGCCCAGTGGCCGTGTTCGAACGGCAGCACGACGGTGTCGGGCCGCGTCAGTTCGGTCACCTTGGCGATGGCGAAGATCTCGCCGATGTCCGACTTGATCCTGATGCGGTCGCCGTTCTTGAAGCCCTTGGCCCTGGCCACGCTCGGATGTACCTCGCACAGCGCCTGCTTGTTGCCGCCGACGGCCGGCTGGAACTGGGCGATGGCATGCGGCAGGTTGGCGGAACGGCCTTCGGCGTGCATCGCGGTCTTCGGCGTCACGAAGTGCAGGTCGCCGGCGCCGGTGTACTTCGGCGCTTCCCAGTGCGGCATGTTGTACTTCGCCGGATCGCGTCCCGTTGCCTTGAGGATCCAGTCCTTCTTGTGCTCCATGTAGGAAGAGACGAACTCGAACTTGCCCGAATCGGTCTTCAGCAGCTTGGCCTTGACCTCGTCCGCCTTCATCGGCCTGTTCCAGCCCTTGCCGTCCCACTCGAAGAATTCGCCGCGCACCTGGCGCCAGTGGTAGGGCTTCTTGTACCAGCAGCCCTTGGCCTTCCAGGTCTCGAAATCCTTGACGCCGTTGTCGCCCGGATCGGTTTCGAAGCCCTTGGCCATGTGGCGCAGGATGTTCTCGACACTTTCGGTCTTCTTGTAGTACTCGCCCGTCGGCCCCTTGATGCGCTTGCCGATCTCGATCACGACGTCGCCGAAGGTCTTGACGTCGTAGAGCGGCTTGATCGCCGGGGTGCGGATCTGCGCCAGCGGCCAGCCCTGGAACGGATAGGTCGGCGCATCCTGCCAGCGTTCGAGGTAGGTGGTGTCGGGCAGGATCAGGTCGGCCATCATCGAGGTCTCGTCCGGGAACGGCGAGGTGGCGATGACGAACATCGACTTCATCGCCTCTTCCCAGCCATGCTGCGGATCGGGCGTCGAGAACGGCGGGTTGGTCATGTAGAACATCGCCGTGTCGAGCTTGTAGCCGGCCTTGCCGCTGAGGTGGTTGGCGCCGACCTCCTGGATCATGTTCTTGGCCATCAGGTAGCCGTCTTCATGTCCCTTCAGGTCGATGCGCGGCAACTTCTTGTGCGGCCCGTTCTTGGCGTAGTCGTCCATGTAGTCCTTGGGATCGGCCGGCGCCGGACCGTAGGACGGACCCATCTGGTAGGCCAACCCGCCTTCGGCGAACAGCGAGCCGACCAGGGCGTTCAGCGAGTGGATCGCCATGCCGTTGAGCACGCCGTTGCTGTGCGTGTGGGCGCCGCGCTCGAACAGCGCGATCGACGGCCGTGTGGTGCCGAAGCGGCGTGCGGCCCTGAGGATCTCGCTCTCGGCGACGGTGGTGATGCCCTCGGCCCACTTCGGCGTGCGGTCCTTGAGTTCGGTGTTCCACCACTGGATCAGGCCGTGGGTCCATTTCTCGGTGAAGCTTGCCGGGTCGACGGTCTCGCCGGTCTTGAAGCGGTTTTCGCCGTCCTTGAAATCACCGACGAAGCTGCGCTCCCAGAGGCCCTCGGTAAGGATGATGTGGGCGATGGCCAGCGCCAGGGCGCCGTCGGTGCCCGGCTTGAGCAGGATCGCCTGATCGGAAGCCGCCGCCGTCGCGTTCATGTGCACATCGACGTAGGTCACGCTCGTGGGCGGCGACTTCTCGCGCCGCATGTAGCCCCACGCCTGCATGTTGTTGTTGTACGGGCGGAAGGCTTCGAGGAAGTTCGCGCCGAAGATCAACAGGTGATTGGCGTGGCGGTAATCGTAGGAACTGTAGGAGGCGTTGCCGTCGGTGCATTGCTTGGCCAGCACCGAGCCGTCCGAGCAGATCGACGAGTGCCCGATGCCGACGTTCTGGCTGCCGTAAAGCGAGGAGAACGGCACGAGCGTGACGCCGACGTCGGAGGCGCCCCAGCCGCGGCCGAAGAACAGGCCGAAGCGGTGCGACTCGCCCTTGTCGCGCAGGTTGTTGAGGCGGTCGGCGACGGTCTTGAAGGCTTCGTCCCAGGAGATCGGCACGAACTTCGGGTCCTGGTCGCGCCCCTTCTGCGGGTTGGTGCGCTTCATCGGGCCCTTGAAGCGATCCGGGTCGTACAGGATGTAGGTGCCCAGATGGCCCTTCGGGCACAGCTTGCCGTTGGCGATGGGATGGTCGTTGTTGCCGTAGATGGCATGCACGCGGCCGTTGGTGGTGTAGATGTCGATGCCGCAGCGGGCAGGACACTGGCCGCAGATGCTCTTGTTGACGACGGTCTGGCCGCCTCCGGCGTCAGCGGCCGCGTTGGCTTCGGACAGCGTCTTCAAGCCGGTAACCTGGCCGGCGCCGACAACTGCGCCGGTTGCCCCTGCCGCTCCGCTCGCCTGCAGGAAACGCCGCCGCGTCAGCTTCGATTTCAAGATTTCCATCGTCTTTCTCCTCTGGTTTGCCGTCATGCCGGCGGCCAGGACAGCGCCGCCAATCCGTGTTGCAGGTTCTTGCGTTTGATGCAGCCGGGGCAGGCATCGCCGCCCGGCCCGAAAAAAAGTTCTCCGCATTCGCCGCAGGACTTCCCCGTCCAGCGCGCCAGCACATCGACCTCCGGCCGGCCGCCGACGGGCGACACGCGGAGCGCGCGAGTCGGGCAGGCCGTGGCGCATTCGCCGCAGGCGACGCACAGCGTTCCGTGGAAACGCAGTTCGGCCGACTCGCCGCCGGCGCTCTCCACGCGCTGCAGGGCACCGGTCGGACAGACGGCGGCGCATGTCCCGCTGGCGTCGCAGTCACCGACCGACAGCTGCGGGACGGCGACGGCCGGAACGACCTTGCTGCGTCGGGCGGCGATGCGCGTGAGTGCGGCAACGGTGCGCATGCGCGCGACGGGTTGTGCGAGTTGCCGCAGGCGAACCGGCCCCGCTGGCGCGGCCGCGCGCTGCACGTCTTCCGCCGCGCGCGCAGCGCCGCCGAGCAGGCCGCGGAAGAAACGCCTGCGGTCGATGGCCACGGCGGCACCCGCCTCGGGTATCGACGGCGCGAGCGGCGAGGAAAGCGGGCGCTCGACGAACCGCGGTACCGCGGCCGGCAACACGTCGCAGGCGATCAGCAGCTCCGCCGCTTCTTCCAGCGCGTCGCTGGCGGAGCGAATGGCGCCGCCGGCAGAACAGCCCTCGCAGGCGCCGCGCCGCAGCAGGCGGATACGGCGCTCGCCCGAGAGGTCGAAAACGGCGAGCAGCCAGCCGACGTTGATGCCGCCGAAGCACGGCACCCGCAGCGCGCCGCGCGGCGAGTCGGCGAGCGGCACGCGCCAGCAGTCGATGTAGATCTCGCTGGGCGTGCCGACGCCGAAGGTCGGCAAACCGAAGCCTTCCGTCTGCAGCGCACCGGTCGGGCAGGCCGCGGCGCAAGCGCCGCAGCCGATGCAGTCGGCGACCAGTTCGGGCACGCCGTCGGCCATGGCGATCGCAGCGACCGGGCACGCGGGTCCGCAGAGCCCGCACTCGCAGGCCGGATAGCGGCTCGGCAGGCACGCGGCGGCATCGAAGGACACGCGGGACGAGGTACCCATGGGCCTGTATCGGCCGTTGCCCGGGTTGTCTGCGAGTCGGGAAATTTCGTTATGCACGGTGTCCCTCATTCGCAACAAGCGGGCCACGGGAACGACGGCGCCCCGCAACGCCTGCGCTGGCGGGGATGGCAGCCCGAAAGCGATCGCGGCGCGGACTCGCCGATGGTTACGTTGTCGTAACAGGAACGGCGCAATGCTGCGCTGCAAGGTGTTACGCGCGCGTAACAGCCGCGAATTTCGCGGCGGCGTGCCAGAAACTCGGGACTATCATCGCGGCGATGACTGCCCGGTTCCCTTCGTACGATCCCGTTCGGCGCCGCTTTCTCGGACAGGCGCTGGGCCTCTCCACCGCCGCGCTGACGACGCGGTTCGCCGTTGCGGACACCGCCGTCCGCGGCCCGATCCGGATCGGACTGACCCCCGTCTTCCTCGACGACCAGGTGAGCTTCACTGCGCAGTGGCGCCGCTGGTTCGAGGACCGACTCGCGCGCCCGGTCGTATTCGTCCAGCGCGGCAACTATCGCGAGGTCGTCGACCTGGTGCGGGGCGGCAAGATCGATTTTGCGTGGCTTTGCGGCTACCCCTACGTCAGGCATCGCGCCGAGATGCAACTCGTCGCGGTTCCCTTGTGGCGCGGCCAGCCCACCTATCAGTCCTATGTCATCGCCGATGCGGCGAATTCGAGCATCCGGAGCCTGGCCGACATGCGCGGCACGGTGTTCGCCTATTCCGACCCCGATTCGAATTCAGGCTACCTCTATCCGCAATACGCGCTGCGGGTCGCCAACGAGAATCCGGCAAGCTTCTTCTCGCGGACCTTCTTCACCTGGGCGCACCGCAAGGTCGTGGAAGCGGTCAGCGTCGGCCTGGCGACCGGCGGCGCGGTGGACGGCTACGTCTGGGAAACGCTGGCCGAGACGAGCCCCGCGCTGGCGCGCGGCACGCGGATCGTCGAGAAATCGCCGTATCTCGGCTATCCGCCCTTCGTGGCGCGCCACGATCTCCCGCGCATCGAACTGGAAAGAATGCGCACCCTGCTCCTCGGCATGGCCGGCGATGTGCAAGGCGCGGCGTTGCTGGCGCGGCTGCGGCTGGACGGCTTCGTGCCGGCAAAGCCAAGCCTCTACGACGGCATCGCCCGCATGATGGAGAAGGTGCGGCGCGCATGAGCTTCTTCCCCGACCTCTCGCTGCGCTGGAAGATACCCATCCGCGTCATGGGCGCGGTCCTCGGCACCGCCCTCGCCGTCACGGCGGGCCTCTTGGCGCGCGACTACGAGGACATGCGCCAGAACCTGGAGTCACATGCCAAGAGCCTCGGGCGCGTGCTGGCGAATACGCTCGTCGCGCCCGTGCTCCACGACGACCTCTGGCGGACCTTCGAGATCCTGCAATCGGCGCGCGAAGCCCATCCGGCGGCCGCGGAACTCCAGGCGGAAGTCATGCTGGTGGTCGACGCCGAGCGCCGCGTCTTCGTCGCCAGCGACCCGCGCGAGTTTCCGGTCGGCACCCGGGTGGACAACCTCGACGCAAGCTTCCGCACGCTGGCTACGGCGCTCGCCTCCGGCGAAACAGCAGACCAGCAGGTGCTCGAACCGGCCGGCGCCAGCTATTACTTCGTCGTCTCGCCGCTCATTGCCGACGGCGAACCGCTCGGACACATCGCGCTCGGCTATTCCAAGTCGGCGTTCCTGCCGCGCTACCTCGACCTCGTCGTCCGCGCCGCCGTCGTGACGCTGCTCGTGCTGCTGGTGATCGTTCCCTTCTCGTGGGTCTGGGCGCGCCGCACCGGTGCGCCGCTGCTTGCCCTGTCGGAAGCGATGCGGCTCGTTCCGGCGGAACTCGAAATGGCACGCCTCGCGGAACTGCCGAAGAGCCGCGACGAAATCGGACAGCTTGGCGACGCCTTCCGGCGCATGATCTGCGAGCTGAAGCAAAAACAGGAGCTGGAAAGCCAGATGCTCGTCACGGAGCGCCTGGCGGCGGTCGGGCGGCTGTCGGCCGGCATCGCCCACGAGATCAACAATCCGCTCGGCGGCATGCTTACCGCCATCAAGACTTACGAGCGGCATGGAACCGGCGACGCCATGGCCGTCCAGACCATGTCGCTGCTCGAACGCGGACTGACGCAGATACGCAACACCGTCGCGGCGCTGCTCGTCGAAACGAAGACCAAGGACCGCCCCTTCGAGCCGGCGGACGTCGACGACCTGCTGATCCTGGTCGAAGCGCAGGTCCAGGCCAAGTCGCTGCACGTCAGCGTCGAAGGATCCCTCGACAAGCCGCTTCCCGTGCCGGCCACGCTGGTGCGCCAGATATTGCTGAACCTGCTGCTGAACGCGATCGCCGCCGCGACGGAGTCCGGCCACGTCCGCGTTGCGATCGCTGCCGACGAGGGCAAGCTGCGGCTCGACGTCGGCAACGACGGCGAGCACATTTCCGACGAGCGCATGGCAGTTCTTTTCGAGCCCTTCGTCAGCGGTCGCGAGAAGGGCCACGGCCTCGGACTCTGGGTCGTGTACCAGATCGTCCGCCAGCTGAACGGCGGCCTGTCGGTCGTCAGCGAACCCGGCCATACCACTTTCAGCATCGAGATCCCCTATGGCGAAGTCGCAACCTGAGCCGTCCTTCCGGCTGTGCCTGGTCGAGGATGACGAAATCATGGGCGAGTCGCTCGCGCAGTTGTTCCGGCTCGAGGGCTTCGCGGTCGACCACTGCCAGACCGCCGCGAACGCCGCGCGGGCCATCGCCAACCAGCGCTACAGCGTCGTCGTCAGCGACCTGCGCCTGCCCGACGACAACGGCGGCGACATGTTCCTTCAGCTCCAGCAGAAGCATGCCGACCTGCCGCCGTTCCTGTTCATGACGGCCTACGGCACCATCGACCGCGCCGTGGAACTGCTCAAGGCCGGCGCGGCGGACTACGTCACCAAGCCTTTCGACGTCGACGTGCTGGTGCAGAAAGTCAAAGGGCTGGCCGAGGGCTACGGCGCCAGCGCGCCGACGGGCGACGACAGCCTCGGCGTTTCGCCGGCGATGCGGCGCATCGCCGAGTCGCTGCCGCGCCTGGCACGGCACGTGATGTCCCTGCTGATCAGCGGCGAATCGGGCGCCGGCAAGGAGCATGTCGCCAAACTGTTCCACCACCATGCCGCCGGGAAGACGGGCGACTTCGTGGCGGTGAATTGCGCCTCCATACCGGAGTCGCTGATGGAAGCCGAGCTCTTCGGCTACGAGCGCGGGGCGTTCACCGGCGCCGTGAAGGCGAAGCGCGGCTACGCCGAGATGGCCCATCAGGGCACCCTGTTCCTGGATGAAATCGGCGAGATGCCGCTGTCGATGCAGGCGAAGCTGCTGCGTGTCCTCCAGGACCGGCAGGTCACGCGGCTTGGCGGCGAGAAAGCCGTTGCCTGCGATTTCCGCCTCGTCTGCGCGACGCACCGCGACCTGAAGGCCATGGTCGATGCCGGCCAGTTCCGCGAGGACCTCTACTACCGCATCCACGTGATCCACGTGCGCATCCCGCCGTTGCGCGAACGGCTCGAGGACATCCGCTGGTTCGTCCGGCACTTCGTCGAGCAGTTCAACAAGGACCACCCGGATGAAAAGCGCCGGATCGACCCACGCACCGAGCAGACCCTGATGAATTACGCCTGGCCCGGCAACGTGCGCGAACTCAAGCATGCCGTCGAGCGCGCCTGCATCCTGTCGAGCGGCCCGCTCCTCGGAGCCGAGGCGTTTTTCGGCGGCGACCTTGACGGCGATGGCGTCGAACGCCCCGCCTCGGAATCCCTGGCCGACTACCTGATGGCCTGCGAGCGGGACTACCTGCTGCTGACGCTGGACCGCCACGGCGGCCACATGACGCACGCCGCCGGGGCGCTCGGCATCACCCGCAAGACGCTTTGGGAGAAGCTCCGGCGCCTCGGCATCAAGACGTCCGACCGCCAGTAGCCGCCGCCTGCGAGGACGCGAGCAAGCGGTGGGCTGCCGCGCGGCACGCCGATTGCCGGCAGGGCGCACCATGACCAAACGCGCGAGGACGGGATGAAGGTACTGCTCTGGATAGTGGTGGTCATCTTTCTCATCGGCCTCCTCGTGGTGATGGGCCTCCTCGACCTGATCTTCTGACCCGACGCGGCAGCGTCTCCGGTCCCTCCTCGGTGAACTTGACGGCGTTGCCGCCGAGGTTCATCACTACTCGGGGCAGCGGAACGCGGCGCAGCGTGACGTGGCGCCCAGCAGCACGCGGAATGTCGGTGCCGCGCGCCCCTAGGCACGTGCCGGCCAGGCCAGCACCTCGAGCCGGGTGACCACGTCGCCCGTTCGGGCCGGTCCACTCCCAGCGCTGTGGTATCGGTCTTGAGCCCGTTGCAGGTTTCGCCGTTCTCGCAAGGCGAGTGCGCTCGAACAGGAACTCATCGCACTTTCGGTTCGTGCGGTATCCGAAGCATTTGCGGACTCGAGACGCTCGCGCTCATCCGGGCAAGGCATCGAGCATTATCCCGACACCGAGAATGGGAATGCGCGATTCCCGGAACTGGGGCCGAGCAGCCTTGCTGCGGCGCCATTGTTGCCGCATTCATCGTGCCGGACGCGGAGGCTTGGAAATTGCTTTATTTCTGGGGCAATACAAGAAACTGATTTATCGCAAATTGCGATCACAACAGAAGAAACGGGCTTCGCGCCCGACTTGCAGCCGTGCCTTTCACATCAAGGGGAAACCGTGCTTCTTAACTGGCGACAACTGATCGCCGCGCTTGCACTCGCCTGTACCGCCGGGATAGCACCGGCGGCGCTGGCAGGAGATGCCGGCGCGATAGACACCGCAACGATCGAGAAGAACCGCAAGGCCAACGAGTCCTGCTTCACGTGCCACAGCGCGGCAGGCGTCAAGCAGCCGCCGCGCGCCGACCTCGACCTCGCCAAGCTGCGCGACTCGCGCGTCGAGCCGGGCGTGTTCAACGGCGCCGACCACGGCGTGATGGACTGCCGGCAGTGCCATACGGCCCCCTACGACGAGTATCCGCACCCGGCCACGGGCAAGGACGAGACGGCGCCCTGCAGCGAGTGCCATGCCGGCAAGGTGCTGCGCCTCGAACCGCAGTTCGAGAAGTCCGTCCACGCCAAGAGCGAAGGCCTCAAGGAGAAGTTCAGCTGCTCCACCTGCCACAACGCGCACATCAACGTCGTCGCGCTGCGCCTCAAGGACCCGGCCAAGATCGTGGCCCAGGACAACCACGGCTGCCTCGAGTGCCACAACTCGGACGAGACGTTCGCGAGGTTCGCGCCCGAGTCCGAAAAGCTGCCGGGCGTGAAGAAGACGCGTCCCGACATCGACACCATCCATGAATGGTTGCCCAACGCCCGCGCCCACTGGAAAGCCGTGCGCTGCGTCGAGTGCCATACGCCCGCGGTGGCGGCCAACAAGATGCTGTCGCACGAGATCCTCGACAAGGAGAAGGCCGAGAAGAAGTGCCTGTCGTGCCATTCGGCCGACAGCTCGCTGAAGACGCGCCTCTACCGGCACATGGTCAAGGATGAGCAGCAACGGCTGGGCTTCACCAACAGCGTGATCCTTTCCAACTCGTACGTGATCGGCGCGACGCGCCACCCGCTCATCGACAAGGCGGTGATCGGGCTCGTGCTCCTCACCCTCGCGGGCGTCCTGGGCCATGGTGCGGTCCGCATCCTGGCGGCGATTCGTCGGAAAGGCAAAAAGGAATGAGCAGAATCTATCTCCTCCCTCTGTGGATCCGCGTCTGGCACTGGACCAACGCGCTGCTGATCATCGCGCTCGCGGTGACCGGCGTCAGCCTGCACTTCGCCGACCCGGAACTGCCGCTGGTCGAGTTCTCGCTCGCCGCGCGCATCCATGACCTCGCCGGCATCGCGCTGCTGGCGACCTACGGCTTCTTCGTCGTCGCCAACATCGCCACCGGCAACTGGTGGCAATACGTGCCCAAGCCGCCCGGCGTGCTCGAGCGTTGCCTGGTGCAGTCGAGGTGGTACATGTACGGCATCTTCAAGGGCGAACCGCACCCGTACCGCGTTTCCGAGGAAGCCAACTTCAACGCGCTGCAGGCGCTCAGCTACTGGTTCATCATGTACATGGTGCTCCCGGTCATGCTGGCAACCGGCGTGATGTTCCTCATCCCCGACCTGGCGCCCGACCGCGTCTTCGGCTTCGACGGCCTGCTGCCCGTCGCCATCCTCCACTACCTGACAGGCGCCGTCATCGTCGCCTTCATGATCGCCCACGTCTACCTCGGCACCACCGGGCAGACGGCGACGAGCATGTTCAAGACGATGATCACCGGCTGGCACGAAGAGTGACGCCATACCGAATTTCCGCAGACGACCCACCAAGGAGAACAAGCAATGAACGCTAACCGGACCACCCTCGCCCTCGCCGTCGCCGCCGCAGTCGCGAGCGCCGGCGCCTTCGCGCAGGAGAAGAAAGGAAAGCCCAAGGCCTTCAAGCCCGTGCCGGTCACCGCCGTGAAGGCGACGACGGCACCCAAGCTCGACGGCGTCGCCGACGATGCGGTCTGGAAGAGCTCGCCGGTGCTGAAGTTCAATGCGGTGAAGGGCGCGAACTTCAAGGGCAACAAGGGCGACACCTCGGGAACGCTGCGCGTCGCCTACACCGCCGACACGCTCTACATGGTCGTCACCTACGACGATCCGACCTACTCGGTGCGCCGCAGCCCGTACGTGAAGAAGGCCGCCGGCAAGTGGGAGAAGCTCGTCGATCCCGAGGACAAGGGCGGCGACAACACCAAGTACTACGAAGACAAGATGGCCGTCATCTGGAACGTCAATGACAGCATCTTCGGCTTCAGCGACAGGTTCTCCTGCACGGCCGCCTGCCACACGGGCGAGCCGGGCAAGCCCTATGGCAACAAGTACACGGAGGAGGAAGGCGAGATCGGCGACATGTGGCACCTGAAGTACGTCCGCGGAGCCGTCATCGGCCAGATGGACGATCAGTACCTCGACCACACGCGCTTCCATCCCGAGAAGGCCAAGGGCGCCGGTCGCAAGTCCGACCCGAGCACCGGCGGCGGCTATGCCGACAACAAGCTCGTCGGCGGCAAGCCCGAGTTCATGAACAAGGATGCCAAGGCAGCCAACAAGGGCGGCACCTACTGGATCAAGGCGGAAGACAAGGTCGCCTTCGACGACTCCAAGTTCAAGGTCGGCGACGAAGTGGCGTCGATCGTCGTGGCACCGTACACCGGCGACCGCGGCGACATCTCGGTCGGGGCGAAGTGGGAGAAAGGCGTCTGGACGGTCGAGATCGCCCGCAAGCTCGTCACCGGCTCCAAGGTCGACGTCAACTTCGACGACCTCGGCAAGGGCTACGCCTTCGGCCTCGGCTTCTTCGACAACGCGCAAGTCCGCCATGCGTACGTTCAGGAGCCGCTGATCCTCCAGTTCCAGAAGTGACCCGCGGCGGCGCCAGCCGCCGCCGAAGAACAACAGACCGGGGCGGCTGCGACGCCGCCCCGACCGACAGGCATAAGGGAGTCGTTATGAAGCTGACAAGACGCGAGTTCATCCAGGCGTCCGCCGCGACGGTGGGCCTGCTGATGATCGAGGGAGCGAGCGCGGCAGCCAAGGGCAAAGCCAAGCGCAATGCGATCGTCGTCCGCCGGGCCGAGGCCGCCTCGCCCGCCAAGGGCGAGTGGGTCGCGAGCACCTGCCAGGGCTGCACGGCGTGGTGCGCCATCCAGATTTTCGTGCAGGACGGACGCGCCGTGCGTGTTCGCGGCAATCCGCTGAGCAAGGCCAACGGCGGCTACGTCTGCCCGCGCGGCCACTTGATTCCGCAGCAGACCTACGATCCGGACCGCATCAAGGTGCCGATGAAGCGCACCAATCCCCAGAAGGGCCGCGGCATCGATCCGAAGTTCGTGCCGATCTCGTGGGACGAGGCGCTCGACATCGTCGCCGACAAGATGATGGAGCTGCGCAATGCCGGCGAGCCGCACAAGCTGGCCTACATCCGCGGCCGCTATTCGTCCACCTCCACCAACATCCTCTACGGCGCCCTGCCGTCGATCTACGGCACGCCGAACTATTTCTCGCACAGTGCCATCTGCGCGGAAGCCGAGAAGATGGGACCGGGCCTGACGCAGGGGTTCTTCGGCTATCGCGACTACGACCTGGCGCGCGCCAAGTGCGTCGTTGCGTGGGGTTGCGATCCCGTATCGTCGAACCGGCTCGTGCCCGCCGCCATCGCCAACCTCGGCGCGATCATCGAGCGCGGGGCGCTGATCACCGTCGATCCGCGCCTGTCGACCTCCGCCGCCAAGTCGCATGAGTGGCTGCCGGTCAGGCCGGGCACCGACGGCGCGCTCGCGGGCGCGATCGCGCACGTGCTGCTGGTCGAGGGCCTCTGGAGCCGCGAGTTCGTCGGCGACTTCAAGGACGGCAAGAACCAGTTCGTCGCCGGGGCCGCCGTCGACGAAGCCGCATTCGCCGAGACAGAGACCCACGGCGTGGTCAAGTGGTGGAACATCGAACTCAAGGACAAGACGCCGCAATGGGCCGAGAAGGAGACGCTGATCCCGGCCGACCAGATCGTGCGCGTCGCACGCCTGATGGGCAAGGCGGCACCGCAGGTCGCCGTCTGGATGGGCCCCGGCGTGGCGATGAACCCGCGCGGCACTTACGCGGCGATGGCCGTGCATGCGCTCAACGGCCTGCTCGGCTCGATCGACGTCGAGGGCGGCGTCCTGCAGTCGGTCAGCGTGCCGATGGGCTCCTTCGCCAAGCGCGACGCCTACATCGATGAAACCGCCAAGAAGTACGGCAAGGGCAAGAAGATCGACGGCCGCGGCGCCAAGGACATGCCGGCGATGATGAACGCCAAGCCGGGCAGCGGCGTGGTCACCAACAATGTCGCCAACGGCATGCTCAAGGATCCGCAGGCGATCAAGGTGCTGATCAGCTCCTGGTCCAATTTCAACTTCTCCTGCACTGATCCGGCGCGCTGGGACAAGGCGCTGTCGCAACTTCCGTTCTTCGTGCACATGGTGACGAACGCGTCCGAGATGACGCAGTTCGCCGACATCGTGCTGCCGTCGACGCTGAACTCCACCGAAGGCCTCTCCGTCATTTCGAACAACGGCATGACCCACGGCTTCGCCTCGATACAGCAGCCCGCCGGCAAGCGGTTGTGGGACGTGAAGCAGGAAGAGACCGAAGTGTGCTGGCTGCTGGCCGAGAAGCTGAAGGCCAAAGGTTTCCCCAACCTCTTCGACTACTACTCGAAGGAGTTCAAGGACCCCGAAACCGGCAAGACGCCGACCAACGAAAAGGAGTTCGGCGAGATCCAGGCCAAGATCTCGAGCGCGCCGATGTGGATGCCCAAGGAGCCGCTGAAGGGCGACAAGGTGAGCGGCTGGGACGAGTTCCGCAAGCGCGGCATGTACAACACCGAGCAGTACGCGTTCAAGAAGGGCTGGGGCGGCAAGTTCAAAACCGCGACGAAGAAGTTCGAGTTCTACAGCGAGACGCTGAAGAAGGGCCTCACCGAGCACGCGGCCAAGCACCAGACGACGGTCGACGACATCCTGAGCGTTTCCGGCTACGTGGCGCGAGGCGAATCGGCCTTCGTGCCCCACTACGAACCGCCGAAGCGCCACGGCAGCGCACAGGACTTCCCGTTCGAGTTCGTCGATTACAAGTCACGCCTGAATCGCGAGGGCCGTTCGGCCAACCTGCCGTGGTACCAGGAGTTCAAGAAGGTCGACGCAGGCGACGTCTCGTACGGCGACGTCCTCAAGATGAACCCCGCCGACGGAACGAAGCTCGGCATCCAGAACGGCGACACGGTCAGGATCTCGTCGCTGGCCGGCTCGATCGTCACGCAGGTCCGGCTATGGGAAGGGATCCGGCCGGGCACGGTGACCAAGGCGTTCGGACAGGGACACTGGGCCTACGGCCGCATCGCAGCCAGGGACTACGCCAAGGCCCAGCCTTTCGGCGGCAACAACAACGAGATTCTCGTCGACGACTACGACCGCCTCAGCGGCGCCACGGCCCGCAACGGCGGCTTCACCGGCGTCCGCATCGAGAAGGTCTGAACGGGCGCACCAGGGAGATAAATGATGCCTAAATACGGAATGGTCATCGACCTTCGCAAGTGTGTCGGCTGCGGTGCCTGCGCACTCGCCTGCAAGGCGGAGAACAACACGCGCGATCGCGGCAACGGCCAGGGCCACAACTGGGCCGACTTCATCAACAAGACCGAAGGCGTGTTTCCAAACACGACCTACACGTCGATGCCGGTGCTCTGCAACCACTGCGACGAGCCGGCCTGCGTGCCGAACTGCCCGGTCAGCCCGGCGGCCATCTTCAAGACGCCGGAAGGCTTCGTGCTCATCAACGACGAAATCTGCACCGGCTGCCAGGCCTGCCAGAAGTCGTGCCCGTACAGCGCGCCGGAACTCGACGCGGGAAGCCTCACCGGCGATGCCTACAGCGTGATCAGCTTCAACCACAAGCGACGCCCGACGCAGCCGCGCTGGGAAGACAAGGCCGAGCTGATTCCGGGCTGCACGGCCTCGGGCGCCGAGACCGCGAAGGCGGCCGGCGCGGCGATTCCGGCGCTCAACCACTACGAATCCGAGAACCTGCATGCGCTGCGCGCACGCGGCGTGGTCGAGAAGTGCACCTTCTGCCACCACCGCGTGAGCCACGGCCTGCAGCCGGCGTGCGTCGAGGCATGCCCGTCGAAGGCGCGCGTCTTCGGCGACCAGAAGGATCCGAAGTCGGAGATCGCCAGGATCCTCAAGACAAACAAGACGTCCCGCCTCAAGGAGGACAAGGGCACGAAACCGAACGTGTTCTACATCAACAAGTTCGGACCGCGCGCCTGATACCCTCGGGCGCTTTGTAGAATCGCGAGGCAGGGGTATCCCTTGCCTCGTTTTTTTTGGTGAAACGCGAATGAACGAAGCGGAAATGAAGGCAGCCGCGGCACTCGAAGACGTCTGCCGCTACCTGGCTGCGTGCTACTACGAGCCCGATCCCGCGTTCGAGGAGGAACGCATGTTCTCCTCGCTCGTCGATGCGGCCGCCCTTGCCGATGCCCGCCTGGTTCTGCACGCCGAGCGCCTTGCGGCTGCCTTTCGCACGGCAACACTCGACGAACTGCTGCTGGACTACACGCGCCTGTTCCTCGGCCCGACCGGCGTGCTGGCGAATCCTTACGGCTCCTTCTGGCTCGAAGGCAACAAGACGCTGATGGGCGACAGCACGGTCGCCGTGCAGGGGCTTTACCGGGAGGCGGGATTCGACGTCGACGAGGCCTTCCATGATCTTCCGGACCACGTCGCAGTCGAACTCGAGTTCCTCTACGCACTGATGCTTCACCTGCACGCGGCCCGTTTCGAGGGAAACGAAGCCGAGACGGCGAGGTTGCAGCAGGTTGCGCGGCGCTTCCTGAGCGGCCATCTCGGTGCCTGGATCGAACCGTTGGCAGCCGCCATGGAAGCCAGTGCGCAAACCGAGTTCTACCGCTGCCTGGGGCGCGCGACGGTCGAATGCCTGTCCCTGGCCCGCAGCGACCTGGCGGACGGGACCGCCACGCAACCCTTGTCGCCGGCATGACGTCGTAGTACGCTCTCAACACTCGATTGGTCGCCGGGGCTCGACGATGGGTACAAAACGAAAGCGGACTGCCGTCATCGAAGACATGGATGCGTTCATGGCCTTCCTGGCTTCGACGCCGTTCGTGCGGGAAGCGCGTGACAGGTTGGGCAGGATGGATGCCTTCGGCAACGTCGTGAAACCGCCTGCCCAGAAATCGGCTGCGGCCGCTGTCGACACAGAATTGCTCGACGCCTTGTCGAGCATGGCCTAGTTGTGATGTTTCAATAGGTTGTTCACCCGGAAGGTTCTGGGAAACTGGAGTTCTCGAGGCTTCAGTAACCCAAGGAACACAACCGGATGAACAGTCATAAGAATGCCAGAACGACCTTTGCAGGGCGCAAATT
>Ga0209066_10000286_pt1 | contig 75649 bp, 67 predicted proteins | sample All_14_2_FD_187198 | JGI IMG/M metagenome (GOLD analysis project Ga0209066, IMG submission 187198) | Freshwater microbial communities in response to fracking from Pennsylvania, USA - Allegheny Zone_MetaG_DW_15 (SPAdes) (version 2) ...
CCGATCTCCCTTTCCCCCTAGCCCCCGCCGACCCCTCGCCCTATATCCCGCCGCTCGACATGGATGACATTCGACTCAAGCGCATCAGGATGCGCGCCTGGCGGCGCGGTTTCCGGGAAGCGGACCTCATCATGGGGCCGTTTGCCGATGACGTGTGCCCGACGCTCACCTCGCAGCAGCTCGACGCCTTCGAGGCCCTGCTGAACGCCCCCGATCAGGACGTCTACGGCTGGATCATCGGCCGTCAGGACATCCCGCCCGAGCACGACACCGACGTCATGGCCATGCTCCAGGCCTTCGAGCCCTCGAAAACCGGACAGCCCCGTGGCGCGTGAGGGCGGGGCGCGTGAAGGTGGCGCGGCCCCCGATCTGAAGACCGTCGCCCGCGCCGACGGACGGCTTGAGCTGACCTCCACGCCCGAGGGCTACGACGCCCTGATCATGGCCGACATTCTGCGGGCCCGGGGCGGCGCCGCCCTGTTCGTGGCCCGCGACGGGGCCCGGGCCGAGGCCTTCTCCGGGGCCATGGCCTTCTTCGCCCCCGAGCTGGAAGTCGTGCAGTTCCCCAGCTGGGACTGTCTGCCTTACGACCGGGTCGGCCCCGCGCCGGCCATCGCCGCCCAGCGGATGGCCACCCTCTCGCGCCTCGCCGCCGGCATTGATCCCAAAAAGCCCCTGCTGCTGGTCGCCGGCATGGCCGGCGCGATGCAGCGGGTTCCGCCCCGCGCCTCGGTCCTCGCCGCCAGCTATTCCACCCGGCCCGGGGCCACCGTCCGCATCGAGGATCTGGAACGCTACTTCGCCGTCAACGGCTACCAGCGCTCCTCCACCGTCTCCGAGCGCGGCGAGTTCGCCATTCGCGGCGGCGTCATCGACGTCTTCCCGCCCGGCGCCGACGAGCCGGTGCGCCTCGACCTCTTCGGCGACACCCTGGAATCCATCCGCGGCTTTGACCCCGAGACCCAGCGCTCGACCCGCCAGCTTCACGATATCCAGCTGCTCCCCGTCAGCGAGGCCCTGCTCGACCCGGAGTCGGTGTCACGCTTCCGCAAGGGCTATGTCGGCGAGTTCGGCGCCCCCGGCGAGGACGCCCTCTATGCGGCGGTCAGCGAGGGCGGACGCCGGGCGGGCATGGAGCACTGGCTGCCGCTCTTCTATCCGGGTCTGGAAACCCTCTTCGACTATCTGCCCAACGAAGCCCTGATCGCCTTCGACCATCAGGCCCTTGAAGCCCGCGACGAGCGCCTCAGCGTCATCGAGGACGCCTACGACGCCCGGGCCGACGCCCTGCGCCGCGACAGCTACCGCCCGCTCAAGCCCGACGCCCTCTATCTGACCGCGCCTCAGTTCGACAACCTCGTCGCCCTGCGCCCGACCCGCTGGTTCACCCCCTTCCAGCATGAGGGGCCGGCGGTCATCGACATGGGCGCCCGTCAGGGCCGCACCTTCGCCGCCGAACGGGCCCAGGACAGCGTCAATCTGTTCGAGGCCACCGCCGAACACGCCCGCGCCCTGTCGCAGGCCGGCAAGCGGGTGCTGTTCGCCAGCTGGACCGAGGGTTCCTCCGAACGGCTGGGCTCGATGCTCGCCGACCACGGCGTCTCGCGTCTGCCGCTGGCCAAATACTGGCAGGCCGCCAAGGCCAACGACCCCAAGGTCCCGCAACGGGTCGTTCTGCCGCTGGAAGGCGGCTTCGAGACCGACACCCTCGCCGTCATCTCCGAGACCGACATTCTCGGCGACCGCCTGGCCCGCCCGCGCAAGAAGCGCCGCGCCGCCAACTTCCTGGCCGAGGCCAGCGCCCTGTCGCCGGGCGATCTGGTCGTCCACATCGACCACGGCATCGGCCGCTACGAAGGCCTCAAGACCCTCGAGGTCCAGCAGGCGCCGCACGACTGTCTGGAACTGCAATACGGCGGCGAGGCCAAGCTCTATCTGCCGGTCGAGAACATCGACCTGCTGACCCGCTACGGCGCCGAGGGCGACGGGGTCCAGCTCGACAAGCTGGGCGGCGCCGCCTGGCAGTCGCGCAAGGCCAAGGCCAAAGAGCGCCTGCGGGTCATGGCCGAGGGCCTGATCGCCATCGCCGCCGCCCGGGCCACCAAACAGGTCGAGGAAATCGATCCGCCGTCGGGGGTCTTCGACGAGTTCTGCGCCCGCTTCCCCTATGAGGAAACCGACGACCAGCTCAACGCCATCGCCGATGTCCTGACCGATCTGGGCTCGGGCAAGCCGATGGACCGGCTGATCTGCGGCGATGTCGGCTTCGGCAAGACCGAGGTCGCCCTGCGCGCCGCCTTTGTCATGGCCATGAGCGGCCGTCAGGTGGCCATCGTCTGCCCCACGACCCTGCTGGCCCGTCAGCACTATAAGACCTTCGTCGAGCGCTTCCAGGGCTGGCCGGTCAAGGTCCGCCGCCTGTCGCGCCTGGCCCCGGCCAAGGAGGTCGCCGAGACCCGCGCGGGCCTGGCCAACGGCGAGTTCGAGATCGTCGTCGGCACCCATGCGGTGCTGTCCAAACAGGTCAGCTTCCGCGACCTGGGCCTGGTCATCGTCGACGAGGAGCAGCACTTCGGGGTCAAGCACAAGGAGAAGCTGAAAGAGCTTCGCGCCGATGTGCATATGCTGACCCTGACGGCCACGCCCATCCCCCGCACCCTGCAGATGGCCCTCAGCGGCATCCGCGAGATGTCGATCATCGCCACCCCGCCGGTCGATCGTCTGGCGGTCCGCACCTACGTCATGCCCTGGGACGAGGTCTCCCTGCGCGAGGCCCTGCTGCGCGAGAAGTATCGCGGCGGCCAGAGCTACTTCGTCACCCCGCGCATCAAGGATCTGCCCGATCTGGAGAAATTCCTCCGGGTCTCGGTGCCGGAGGTCAAGTTCGTCGTCGGCCACGGCCAGATGGCCCCGACCCAGCTCGAGGAGGTCATGGGGGCCTTCTACGACGGCCAGTATGACGTGCTGCTGGCCACCACCATCGTCGAGAGCGGCCTCGATATCCCCTCGGCCAACACCATGATCATCCACCGGGCCGATATGTTCGGCCTCTCGCAGCTCTACCAGCTGCGCGGCCGGGTCGGGCGCTCAAAGGCCCGGGCCTACGCCTATATGACCACCCCGGCCGAGCGCCAGATCACCATCTCGGCCGAGAAACGCCTCAAGGTGCTGCAGTCCCTCGACAGCCTCGGCGCCGGCTTCCAGCTGGCCAGCCACGACCTCGACATCCGGGGCGGCGGCAACCTGCTGGGCGACGAACAGAGCGGCCACATCCGCGAGGTCGGGGTCGAACTGTATCAACAGATGCTGGAAGAGGCCGTCGCGGCCCTGAAGGCGCGGGCAGGGGAGAACGATCTCGCCGACCGCGGCTGGTCGCCCCAGATCAACACCGGCGCCGCCGTCCTGATCCCGGAAGACTACGTCCCCGACCTGACCGTCCGCCTGGCCCTCTACCGCCGCCTGTCGGAGGCCGAAAAGGCCGCCGACCGCGAGGCCCTGGCCGCCGAACTGATCGACCGCTTCGGCCCCCTGCCGCCGGAAACCGACAGCCTGCTGAAGGTCGTGGCCATCAAGGGCCTGTGCCGCGAGGCCAATGTCGCCAAGATCGACGTCGGCCCCAAGGGCGCGGTGCTGCAGTTCCGCGACGACCACTTCGCCAACCCCGCCGCCCTGGTCGGACACATCCACAAGAACCAGGCCGTCTGGAAACTGCGCCCCGACCAGAAGATCGTCGTCAAAGGCGAATGGGACACCCCCGCCGCCCGCCTCGACGCCGCCGAACGCGTGCTGACCCAGCTGGTGAGAATGGCGAAGGCTTAAGGGTCGGGAACGGGGACAGGTTGTCCGGGCAACCGCCCCGTCCCAGACCGCCAACTGTCGGGACCCGGACAACCTGTCCCCGTTCCCTGCCGGCCGGTCGGGATAGTCGGGTGCTTGGCCCAGCTCGAAGCGGCCACTAGTCGTGCGCGGGCTCCCACCAAGCGCGGCCCGAAACCGAGCATAGGGACGCTGTCACAGCAATTCGTGGTCGAAGGTCGGGGCTGGGTGCCCGCCGTGCTGCGCACCGAGCGGGCGTCGGAGCAAGACGGGGAGGCGAGTGACGCCGAACGCGCACTGTCGTCGGATGAAGACGCCTATGTGCTTGCGGCCGAATAACCGCGTGCTCAGACAAGGAAAACTCGCCGCACGCCCTTTGGGGACGCGGGGCTCTTTTGTGAAGCGTCAGCTCATCTCATCAGCGACGCGCAGCAGATCACGCTCAAACTCGAATTCACATACGAGGTCGCTCGCACGTTCGGCGGGCCATCCCTGCTCGCGCAGGGTCGCCTGCAGAAGGCCGGTATCGACCCGCTTTCCGTTTCGATGGGCCGCAACTAGAAACGTCGCCCACCTCTTGAAGTCGGCCGGATGGGACGAACCGGTGGACTGGTTGGCCGCGTCTGAAAACCTTGCCAGAAGTTCGGCGGTGTCGGGACCGATCTCCGCCGCAAGCGACGTGCGGGGCAAGGAGGTGATCACCGCGAGTGACAGTGCATCGGCTGCCGGCTGCACGAGGTCTTCAAGGAATTGGTGCAGGACAGCGTTGTAGACCGAGGTTCCCAGATGCCCGATATCGTGAGGGACGATGTTTACGATCTGCACGCCTTCCGGCTCCAGGTGCATCGCGACGCCCACAGCAGGAACAGCTGCGTCGGACTCACGTGCGAAGATCCGATAACGATCATCCCCGATGTTCGCCTCGCCCTCCGGCGATCTCGCCCAAGGCGTTCGAGCAGCCGCAGTCATGCGGTCGATCAGGGCTTCGATTTCCTCGGCCGTCCCACGAACCGTGAGGTCTCGGGTGATCTCAACCATTAATTTCCCCGGAAATGTTCGTGTATTGTTCTTAGCGCAAACTGGGCTAAGATCAACTCCTTTGCCACTACGGGAGTCCGGCATGCCATCGGGGTCGCTGTACGCGCGCACGCAGGCGCACGGGACGTTGACGGAATCGCCGCGCGACATCGCCAATGCCGTCTACGCGCTGCCGTCGACACTGCACTGGATGCGCGGACTGGCGATCCTCTGCGAAGCGCAACCCGTCTCGTTTCAAACGGCGCGGTCGTTCTATCAAAGGGTTCAGCGAAAGCCCCTTCCTGATCGGCAGCTCAACTCGATCTACGAGCAGCTGCTGCTTTCGCTGCATCATATTGCAGCGCTCGACGCCTTGGCGCTTGCCCCCAACAAAGCCGATGTCAGCCGGGTCGGCATCGTGGCCTGGTACTACGGCGTCTATGGCGCCGCCTCGGCGATGATCGCGGCCGCCGATGGGTCGTTTCCCGAGACCCACGCCAGCACCGCTCGGCAGTGGGATCGCCAGTTCGCTGTTCCGGGCCTGGTGCTGTCTCCGTTCGCGGACCGCGTGGGGCGCCTGTGCTCTGCCGATATCGAACAAGCGCTGCTCATTCCACGCGGTCGCGGCAAGCACTCGCTAACGCTGCAGCCCGGCTCCATCGACGAAGCGTGGGGCTGCATAGCGGAATACCTTTCCGGAACCGCGTCATGGGAACAATGGAACGTCGAACAGGCAGTGCGAGGATCATCCGGTTTTCGCGACTTAGGCGTCGAGAATTTTCGCACCAAGGCCGCCCGCGAGCTCCGGGACGAGGCACTCGGAAAACGGAGCGTCTGCTTTCTTCACCAGGCGTCGCGATATCGCGGCAAGGCCAACTACCGCGATGCGATCTTCCTCGCCTATGGCAAGTCGGTGTCGAAGTCGGTCGAAGGGTTTGTCGACGACCTCCGCGCCGTTCTCAGGGCCTTCAGCGCCATGGCGGCCGCGTATTGCGCCGCTCGCGTTGGTCGGGACGAATGGGACTGGTTCGTCTCAGACATCACCAGCCGCCGTGCGATCTCGCTCTCGCCGGAGGACATCTGGCGCTGAGCACCCTTCTCGATCACCAATCCACTACGACCGGAAATGACGCAGGCGCAGGTCCCTGTGTCGCGAATTCACTGGAGATAAGCCTATGCCGATTGCCCGTCTTTATGCCCGCGGCGCCGGAGGTCGTTTGGAAGATCTGCAGCATGACATCGATCTGAGCGAATGCGCGGGGGTATGCCCCGTGAAGGGCGACCACATCGTGGCGTCCAAAGCTGGCCAATCCGGCACCCTCTGGGAGGTGCAAGGACGCTACTTCAAGGTTCGGGGCATGACGATTACGTGGTTCTGATCGTCGAGGAACGCGACGCTCGGCTGGATGAGGTCGATCTGTTCTGAGATCAGAGATGCAGCCCCTCGACCTTCCTGACTTTGACTTCGCCGACGATCCGACGCTGGAGCATTTTCTGCCGTCGTTTGACGGCCGTTGGAGTCAGCAGACCAAGGACATTCAAAAGTCTCTGGGTACGCAGAAACTCGAATTGAATGGAAGCTGGGCCGGCACGCCAACTGATTGGTCCTGCCCGGTCTGCCGACGCTATAAACCCGAGATCGCCCGGCTGACGCCGGCGGGCGTCATTCTTTGCCAACTCGATCGACACCACGACCATCTCGGCGACGAGGGTGTGCGTGTTCTATGGCGCGGCCAGCAAAAGCAAACCGATCGGGCCCGCCAGGATGCGCTTCACAGCGCCATTCAGGTTTGCATGGCTTTGAGCGAGAGGTTTCATCAGACCCTGGTCTGCAGCGACTGCAACGCTGCCGACGGGGCGGCCAAGTCGGCGTTGGCGGGCGTGGTTCACCCGGAGTTTAGTTTCGCGCCGTCGGAGATCGCCAGATTTATTCGCGTCGTCCCCAACCGCCCCCATGAAGTTGACGTCGAAGCCGCGCGCGCCGTCTGGCTTGAGGTCGCGGACGACGTGCGTGACCGGCTGTCCTTTATGGAGGTCATGGCGCGGCGTGTCGCCGAGGGCCGTCACAGCCGCGAAGGGTCAGGGTATGCGCCCCACCACAAGGCCACGCTCCTGACGGATATTCTCAGCGCGGCGGGCCACGCGAGAACCGCGGTCGAGTGGCTGGCGGGCGCGGTTGAGAAGCGGTCCATTCAACGCGATGGTTTTGCGTCGTCGGTGAAAAAGCCCTCGAAGAAATCCATTCCAATTCCCACGCTGGATGACCTGGCGCGGTTCACGGCCGGCCAGCATGAACGAGCTTTCTGGCACGCGCCGGCCGAGGACTGGCGATGCGCAGCCTGTGACCGATCACGCTTTGAGATGCTTCGCAAATCGCCGAAAAGCAGCCTGTGGACCGCCGGCGCTCACCGGCGACGCGTGTTCCTGGTCGAGGTCGATCCAGACGCGCTGTGGCGCCGAAACGGCTGGTATGAGCACGGTCTCACCTTTGGGGATCATGACACTGTCTGGATCTGCAAGGACTGCCGCCTGATCATCACGGACACCAAGCAGACCGGCCAGAACCTCACCGATGAATGCCTCAGCGTCACCGACCTTCGGGAACTCCTGCTGTCAGTCGCGCCGCACGAACGACCGGAATACGATCGCGAAGCTGCAGCGCGCAGGGCGAAAGAAAATTTCGAGGTCATGGCGGCGATCGAGGACTACGACCTCCATCGCCGACGATGCCTAGAACTGTTCTATGACCGTCGACGGTATCTATATCTGAACCGTGAGGCGGACTTGGTACGCTGGCAATTGGAGGCGGTCGGGCGTGATCACATCGAGGAAGGGCACCGTCGCAGCGATCTCGCGTGGCTGCTGGATCAAGGCCGCCACTTCGCCGAGGTCAATGTGCGGGATCGGTGGCCGCGTAGCGGCGCGGACGAAGGGTAGGCCGGTCCATCCGGAGGGGTTAGCGGGCCGACCGGTCGCGACCGAGCGACGAGCCGGGAAATCCGGGCGAAATCTGGGGGCACTACATGGATTTCGACCGACCATTCACGCTCCATCGCAGACGACGCGAACTACTGTAGTTTGTTCCGAACTCTCGCCTTCACCGCTGCAACGGGGACAGGTTGTCCGACCATCCGTCTCCTCCAATCCGCCCACTGTCGCGCCCCGGACAACCTGTCCCCGTTCCACGCCGGACAGACCGTGCGATAATCACCCATCGCTTCGATCTCGCCGCCGGCCTTCGACGCCAACCGGCTTACCGCCAACTCACCCGCACCTCACCAACGCCTTACGTCCACCTCACCGCCGGCTTACCCGCAGCTTACCTCCGGCTTATCCCCGCCACCGCCCAACCCGCTGAAAACACTCAACATCCGCCCCCGCACGGCCGATTTCGACATTTTCCCCACCCGGAACGTCGTGAAAATGTCGGCGACCCGCCCTATGACGACCCCGAACCTTGCCCACAGGAACCGCTCCATGACGCTTCGCCGCTGGTCCAGCGCCCTTGCCGCCGCCGCCCTGCTCGCCGTGCCGGCCCTCGCCGTCGCCGCCGAACCCAAGGCTCCGCCGAAGCTGGTGGTGGTGATCAGCGTCGATCAGTTCAGCGCCAACCTCTATGAGCAGTATCGCGGGCGCTTCACCGGCGGCCTGCGCCAGATGTCGGATCAGGGGCTGATCTACGGCAACGGCTATCAGAGCCACATGGGCACCGAGACCTGCCCGGGCCACTCGACCATCCTGACCGGCAAGCATCCCAACAAGACCGGCATCCCGGCCAATGACTGGCTGGATCCGGTCACCGGCAAGGAGGTCTATTGCTTCGAGGACAAGGCCAACACCCTGGCCGACCCCCTCGGCGGCGGCAACGGCCCGGTCGGTCCGGCCAATATGACGGCCACCACGCTTGGCGACTGGATGAAGGCGACCACGCCCGGCATGCGCATCTTCGGCGTCTCGGGCAAGGATCGCGGGGCCATCGCCCTGTCGGGCCACAAGGCCGACGGCGTCTTCTGGTGGCGCGACGGCTTTGGTTTCACCACCTGGGTCGAACCCGGCCAGGACGCCGCCGCGCGCCTCGCCCCGGTCGCCCCGCTGAACGCCGAGCTGAAGGCCCGCTTCGCAGCCACGCCCCCGGTCTGGACCTATCAGAAGGACGAATGCCGGGCCCTGGAGGGCGACTATGTCGTCGCCGGCGAGACCTGGCGCACCACGGTGCCGCCGGTGAAGTACAGCTTCGAGACCTCGCCCTTCCTCGATGAGGTCACCGTCGAGGCGGCGCTGCGCCTGCTGTCGGACCAGAAGCTGGGCGCCGGCGACACCACCGACATCCTCGCCATCAGCCTGTCCGCCACCGACAAGATCGGCCACGGCTTCGGCACCCAGGGGCCGGAAATGTGCGAGCAGATGTTCCGCCTCGACACCGCCCTGGGGACGCTGTTCGACGCCCTGAAGGACGTGCCCGGCGGGGTCGTTGTCGTCCTCACCGCCGACCATGGCGGCTCCGACTTCCCCGAACGGCTGGCGATGCGCGGCTATCCCGACGCCCGCCGGGTCGACTTCGGCATCCTCGCCCGCACCAACGCCGCCCTGAAGGTCCGCTTCAAGCTGGACGTCGACCCCATCGCCTATGACGGCAGCGGCTTCAACATCGTCGGCAAAGACAAGGTCCGTCTGGCCCAGCCGCTGCGCGGCCAGGTCGCCCGGGCCGCCGTCGATCTGCTGGACGGCGAGCCCGACGTCGCCGCCGCCTTCACCCTCGAGGACCTGCTGGCCACCCCGAACCCGCCTCCGGGCACGCCGCCCGAGCTCTTTACCCTCAAGCAGCGCGCGGCCCTCAGCGCCGTCGCCGGCCGCTCCCCCGATGTGCTGGTGATCCTCAAATCAGGGGTCTTCCCGCTGCGCGGCAAGGTCGGCGGGGCGATCAGCACCCACGGCAGCGCCTGGGACTATGACCGCCGGGTGCCGATCCTCTTCTGGTGGCCGGGGTCGACCGGGCAGGAGCGGATGCTGTCCATCGACACCACCGACATCGCCCCGACCCTGGCCCATCTGGTCGGGGTCGAGCCCCCCGCCGACGTCGACGGCCGCTGCATCGATCTGGGCGGCTTCACCGTGGCGGCCTGTCCCGTCCGCCCGGTCGCCGTGACCGCGCCGACGATCGCTCCGGAACCGGCAGAGCCCGCCCCGTCAAAGGGCTTCCGCTGGCCCTGGCAGAAGAAGGAAGGCTAGGCGCCCAGCAGCCGCGCCGCCCGGGGGGCGAAGTAGGTGATCACCCCGGCGCAACCGGCCCGCTTGAAGGCGCCCAGGCTCTCCAGAATGGCCCGTTCCTCGTCGATCCAGCCGTTCCGGGCGGCGGCCATGATCATCGCGTACTCGCCGCTGACCTGGAAGGCGAAGGTGGGCATGGCGAAGGTGTCGACCAGCCGCCGGGCGATATCCAGATAGGGCATGCCGGGCTTGACCATCACCATGTCGGCCCCCTCGGCGATGTCCAGCGCCACCTCGCGGATCGCCTCGTCGCTGTTGGCGGCGTCCATCTGGTAGGTCTTCTTGTCGCCGGGGTTCTCGACGTCGCCGGACCCCAGCTTCCCCGAGCCGATGGCGTCGCGGTAGGGGCCATAGAAGGCCGAGGCGTACTTGGCGGCGTAGGACATGATCATCACGTCCTGCAGGCCTTCGGCTTCGAGGGCGGTCCGGATAGCGCCGACCCGGCCGTCCATCATGTCCGACGGGGCCAGGATATCGCAGCCTGCCCGGGCCTGGACCAGCGCCTGCTCGACCAGCCGCGCGATGGTGGCGTCATTGACGATCCGGCCGTCCTTGAGGACCCCGTCGTGGCCGTGGGTGGTGAAGGGGTCCAGCGCCACGTCGCACATGATCCCGACCTCCGGGGCGGCCGCCTTCATCGCCCGCACGGCGCGGCAGATCAGGCCTTCGGGGTCCGCCGCCAGCGAGCCCTCGGCATCCTTCCGGGCGCCGTCGATGTGAGGGAAGATGGCGATGGCCGGGATGCCCAGCTCGCGGGCCTCGATCGCCGCCTTGACCGCCTCGTCGACGCTCAGCCGCTCGACGCCGGGCATCGAGGCGACGGGGATCCGACCCTCGCCCTCATGCACCACCATCGACCAGATCAGGTCGGCCGGGGTCAGCACGGTCTCCCGCACCATTCGCCGGGTCCAGTCAGACTGGCGCAGACGACGCAGGCGGGTGGCGGGATAGGCGGCGAGGGGAGGAATGGTCATAGGCGCGGTGTCGCGCAACCGACGCCGCGGCGCAAGAGTCAGGCCGCTGCGACGGTCCGCGCTGTAATCAGTCTGATGAAGCCTACGGCCGGAGCGACCAGGCTCCAGAGGGTCATCAGGCACAGGCAGACCGCCGAGGCGATCAGCAGGCCGACGACCTGGGGATTCATGTCCAGCTGCGCGGCATTGATATCCACGCCGGCGGCGTCGCTGACCGTCACATGGCCGTTGTGCCAGACCTGTCCGGCGATATCGAGCAGGCCCCAGAGGCCGCAGATGCCGGCGATCAGGCCGAGCAGGAAGGCGATCCAGAAGATCTGGATCTGGAAACGGTAATGGGCCTTCATCATCGGGCGGGCGGCGCCCTTCTGGGCATAGGCGATGATCACCGCCACGATCCCGGGCACGCCGACGAAGAAGATGGAGCTGAACAGGAGGCCGTAATTGATCAGCCCCAGCGTCCGGTCCGCATCGAACTGCCGGGCCTCTTCATTCGTTACGGTCATGGTGCGAACTCCTGGGGCGACATTGACAGCTTGGCCTGTCGGCGTCAGGTCATCAAGCCCAAGACGAAGGGCGACTCTTCGCCCCAGATCAGGACCGGCAGGCATGGATTTTTCCCTTTCCGACGATCAGCGCGCCATTCAGGAGATGGCCCAGGCCTTTGCGAGGGATGAACTCGCCCCGCATGCGGCCAAATGGGACGAGGACAAACACTTCCCCGTCGACGTGCTGCGACAGGCGGCGGCCCTTGGTTTCGCCGGGGTCTATGTGCGCGAGGACGTCGGCGGCTCGGGCCTGTCACGGCTCGACGCCAGCCTGATCTTCGAGGCCCTGAGCTACGGCTGCGTGCCGACGGCGGCCTATCTGACCATCCACAACATGGCCTCCTGGATGATCGACCGGTTCGGATCCGAAGCGCTGCGCCAGAAGTATCTGCCGCGCCTGACGACCATGGAGCTGATCGCCAGCTACTGCCTCACCGAACCTGGCAGCGGCTCGGACGCAGCCTCCATGCGCACCACCGCCCGGTTGGACGGCGACCACTATGTGCTCAACGGCGGCAAGGCGTTCATCTCCGGGGCCGGGGTCTCAGATATCTATGTGGTCATGGCCCGCAGCGGCGGCGACGGGCCCAAGGGCGTCTCCACCTTCGTCGTCGAGAAGGGGGCCGAGGGGCTCAGCTTCGGCGCCAACGAGCGCAAGATGGGCTGGAACGCCCAGCCGACCGCCCAGGTCAACTTCGACAACGTCCGGGTGCCGGTCGAGAACCGGGTCGGCCAGGAAGGGCAGGGGTTCCGCTTCGCCATGATGGGTCTGGACGGCGGACGACTGAACATCGCCAGCTGCTCGCTCGGCGGCGCCGCCTTCGCCCTCGACACGGCCAAGACCTACATGGAAACCCGCAACCAGTTCGGCCGGGCCCTGAAGGACTTCCAGGCCCTGCAGTTCAAGATCGCCGACATGGCTACCGAGCTTCAGGCGGCCCAACTGATGGTTCGCAACGCCGCCGCCGCGCTGGACAATCGCGACCCCCAGGCGACCAAGCTGTGCGCCATGGCCAAACGCTTCGCCACCGACGCCGGCTTTGCCGTGGCCAATGACGCCCTGCAGCTTCACGGCGGCTACGGCTACCTTCAGGACTACCCGCTGGAGCGCATCGTCCGTGACCTGCGCGTCCATCAGATCCTTGAAGGCACCAACGAGATCATGCGGGTGATCATCGGCCGGGAGATGTTCCGGCAGTAACGCAGCCGTCTGCTCGCCCCGACTTGCAGAGCGATGTGGCAGAGCGATGTGAAAGGCGCGTGCGGTTTGCGCCATGTTCCCGGAGTACAAAGACGCATGACCCAAGACCCCGAAGTCCTGATCCGCAGCGAATCCGGCATTGGCCGGCTGACCCTCAACCGGCCCAAGGCGCTGCATGCGCTGACCACCACCATGTGCCGGATGATGACGGACGCCCTGCTGGCCTGGCGTAGCGATGACGCCGTCCACACCGTCCTGATCGACCACAGCGGCGAGCGCGGCTTCTGCGCCGGCGGGGACATCCGCATGCTGGCCGAGAGCGGGGCGGGCAATGGCGCCGAGGCGCGGGAGTTCTTCCACACCGAATACCGCCTGAACCATCTGTTGTTCACCTATCCCAAGCCGGTGGTCACGGTGATGGACGGGGTGACCATGGGCGGCGGCGTGGGCCTGGCCATGCCCTCCAGCGTCCGCATCGCCACCGAGCGCACCACCTTCGCCATGCCCGAGACCGGGATCGGCCTGTTTCCCGATGTCGGGGGCGGCTGGTTCCTGCCGCGTCTGCCCGGCAAGGCAGGCCTGTGGTTGGCGCTGACCGGGGCGAGGATCAAGGGCGCGGACTGCGTGCGGCTGGGCATCGCCACCCACTACATGCCCTCCGATCATGTCGAAGGCTTCAAGGCGGCCCTGGCCGGCCATCCCGACGCCATCGCCGGCGCCCTGGCCCATTTTGTCAGGGATGCGGGCCCGCCGCCGCTGGAGCCGCATCTGGACGACATCAATCGTCTGTTCGGTCTGTCTTCGGTCGAGGCCATCCTGGCCGGGCTTGAGCAGGACGGTGGGGAATGGGCGAGGGGACAGCTTGCCGTCCTCGCCACCAAGTCTCCCCAGACCCTGAAAGTCGCCTTCCGCCAGCTTGAGCACGGCGCGGCCTTCACCGACTTCGCCGACAACATGACAATGGAATACCGGATCGGCGCCCGGGTGGTTCAGCGGCATGACTTTCTGGAAGGCGTCCGGGCGGTCATCGTCGACAAGGACAACAATCCCCGCTGGAACCCGATCGCCGTGGAAGCGGTCGGAGATGATCTGCTCGACGCGATTTTTGCACCACTCGTCGCAGACGAGGAGTGGACCCCCCTGACATAGGGGCGCCTTTTGCCTAACCAACCGGGTATGCTTTCAGGCCCGGAGAAGACACGACCCAGGAGACACGCATGAAGACCCGCGCCAAATGGCTGGCCCTGACGGCCGTCCTCGCCCTGTCGGCCTGCGCCACGACCCCGCCGCCGCCGCCGCCGCCAATCGAGGTTGGCGCGCCGTTGCCGTTCTGGCTGGAGTCTGCCTTGCGTGACCCGTCGCGCCCTGGTGCGGACATGGCCAAGGATGCGGCGCGCAAGCCAGGCGAGACCTTGCTGTTCGCCGGTCTCAAGCCCGGCATGAAGGTCGCTGACCTGATCCCTGGGCAGGGCTACTTCACGCGTATCTTCTCCAAAGCCGTCGGTCCGCGCGGCCGGGTCTACGCCTATGTGCCCGACGAGTTGACAAAGCTGGCCAATCGCGAGCCGGCCGTGGCCGCCCTGACCCGGGATCCGGCCTACGGCAACGTGCGGATGATTCTGAACACGCTTCCGGCCTTCGGCGCGCCCGAGCGGCTGGATATGGTCTTCACCGCCCAGAACTATCACGACATGCATGCCGACTTCATGGGCGGCGTGGATGTGGCGCGGGTCAATAAGGCCGTGTTCCGCGCCCTGAAGCCGGGCGGCGTCTATGTGATCATCGACCACCGGGCCAAAGCCGGCAGCGGTCTGGGCATGCCCAACAGCCTGCACCGGATTGATCCGAATATCGTGCGCAAGGAAGTCGAGGCCGCCGGCTTCGTCTTCGACGGCGAGGCCAGCTTCCTGGCGTCGCCGAAGGACAAGCTGACGCTCAGCGTCTTCGACAAGTCCATTCGCGGTGAGACCGACCAGTTCATCTACCGCTTCAAAAAGCCCGGGAGGGGCCGCTGATGAAGCATTCGCTGATTGCATCCCTGGCGGTCGCGGCCGCCATCACCTTTGGGGGCGCCGTCATGGCGGCGCCGGTCGCTGACTACATCGCGGCGGCAATCAGCGACCCGGCCAGACCGGAAACCCAGACGGCGCGGGATGCTGTCCGCAAACCGGCCGAGATCATGGCTTTCGCCGGCATCAAGCCCGGCGACAAGGTCGGCGACTTCGCCATGGGCAGCGGCTATTTCACCCGCCTGTTCTCGGTCGCCGTGGGTCCGACCGGCAAGGTCTACGCCTATCAGCCGGCCGAGTTCATCCAGTACGACGCCCAGTACGGCAAGGATCTGGAGACGGTCTCGGCAGCCTATGAGAACGTTTCGCCTCTGAAGAACAGCCTTGGTGCGATGGCCTTCCCCGAGCCCCTGGACGTGATCTTCACGGCCCAGAATTATCATGACCTGTTCCTCGGCTTCATGCCCGAGCCGGCGATTGACGCCCTGGACAAGGCGTTCTTCGACAGCCTGAAGCCCGGCGGCGTTCTGATCCTCATCGATCACTTCGCCGTCGATGGAACCGGCGTCACCAAGGCCAACAGTCTGCACCGGATTGACGTGGCGACCGTGAAGTCGCGGATGGCCAAGGCCGGGTTTGTGCTGGAAGCCGAAGGCGAGATGCTGCGTAATCCGGCTGACCCCCGGACGGCCAGCGTCTTTGATGGCTCGATCAAGGGCAAGACCGATCAGTTCGTTCTCAGGTTCCGCAAACCGGCCTGACGCCAGACAAGGACTATCCACAGATGACCCGCATCGCATTCATCGGCGTTGGCAATATGGGCGCCGGCATGGCGACCAATCAGGTGAAGGCGGGGCGGGCCGTGTCGGCCTATGACCTGTCGCCTGCGGCGGTCGACCGCGCGGTTGCGGGCGGCTGCTCACCGGCCGGGTCAATTGCCGAAGCGGTGCGAGACGCCGAGGTGGTCATCACGATGCTGCCGGCGGGCAAGCACGTCAGGGAGGTCTATGAGACCCAGATTCTCCCCAACGCGCCCAACAGCGCGTTGTTGATTGATTGTTCGACCATTGACGTCGACAGCGCCCGCGCAGTCGGCGAGATGGCCCGCGCCGCCGGCTTCCGGTTTGGCGACGCGCCGGTCAGCGGCGGGATCATGGCGGCGGACGCCGGTACGCTGGCGTTTATGGTCGGCTGTGATGAGGCTGATTTTCCGGACTTTGAAGCCGCCCTGGCCCCGATGTCTCGTGCGGTCTTCCATGCCGGCGCCCTTGGGTCAGGTCAGGCCGCCAAGATCTGCAACAACATGGTGCTGGGCATTTCCATGCTGGGGGTTTGCGAAGCCTTCGCCCTGGCGGAAAAGCTGGGCCTGGCCCCCGACAAGTTCTTCGACATCGCCTCCAAATCGTCCGGTCAATGCTGGTCGCTGACCACCTATTGTCCGTGGCCGGGCCCGGTCGAGGCGGCGCCGTCCAACCGGGGCTATGAGGGAGGTTTCCTGACGGCCCTGATGCTGAAAGATCTGAAGCTGGCCCAGGACGCGGCCGCCAAGGCCAATGCCACAACGCCGATGGGCGCCCAGGCCGAGGCGCTGTTCGCGATGTTTGACGGTCTCGGCTATGGCCAGAAGGACTTCTCGGCTGTGCTTCAACTGATGCGCGGAAAGCTGGACGAACTGGCCTGAATGCGTCCGGGTCCAAGAAGGGGCCGCCGCGACGATAGGCCCTCTATTGCGACTAGGTAAAATTCCTTAATTGGACAGGGGCGGCGAAGGGTGCAAAACCCCCTCCGTCGCTAAAGAGAACAACAAAAGGAGCCGGCGAGGCGTTCGCCATTTCCGCCGGTCAGATTGTCGATGGATTACAAAGCCGCGTTCAGAACCGCTGTGGAGCAGGTGCGGTCCGAAGGTCGTTACCGGGTTTTCGCCGACCTGAAGCGCCATCGTGGCGCGTTCCCGCGCGCCACCTGGACCCGCGATGACGGCTCGACCAAGGATATCGTGGTCTGGTGTTCCAATGACTATCTCGGCCAGGGTCAGAACCCGGTCGTTCTCGAAGCGATGCATTCGGCCATCGACGCCAACGGCTCCGGCTCGGGCGGCACGCGCAACATCTCCGGCACCACCCATCATCACGTCCAGCTTGAACAGGAACTGGCCGACCTTCACCGCAAGGACGCGGCGCTTCTGTTCACCTCAGGCTATGTGGCCAATGAGGCGACCCTGTCGGTGCTCTACAAGATCCTGCCGGGGCTGATCATCTTCTCGGACGAACTGAACCACGCCAGCATGATCGCCGGCATCCGCAACGGCGGCGGCGAACGGAAAATCTTCCGTCACAACGATCTGGAACACCTCGAGCGGCTGCTGATCGACGCCCCGGCCGATGCCCCCAAGCTGATCGCCTTCGAGAGCGTCTACTCCATGGACGGCGACATCGCCGACCTGGCCGGCACCATCGCTCTCGCCAAGAAATACAATGCCCTGACCTACCTCGATGAGGTGCATGCGGTTGGCCTGTATGGGCAACGCGGCGCCGGCGTCGCGGAGCGTGACGGCGTCATGGCCGATATCGACATCATCGAAGGCACGCTGGGCAAGGCCTTTGGCGTGATGGGCGGATATATCGCCGGCGACGTCGAGATGATCGACGCCATCCGCTCCTATGCCTCGGGCTTTATCTTCACCACCTCGTTGCCGCCGGCCCTGACGGCCGGAGCCGTCGCTTCCGTGCGCTGGCTGAAGGAGCACAACGAGGTGCGCGTCACCCATCAGGAGCGCGCCGAGACGCTGAAGAAGATGTTCGCCGACGCGGGCCTGCCGGTCATGCCGTCGGTCAGCCACATCGTCCCGGTGCTGGTGGGCGATCCCGTTCACTGCAAGATGGTGTCGGACATGCTGCTGGAAGATCACGGCATCTACGTCCAGCCGATCAACTTCCCGACCGTGCCGCGGGGAACCGAGCGCCTGCGTTTTACGCCGACGCCGTTCCATACCGATGACATGATGCGGGATCTGGTCGGCGCGCTCGAAAAGCTGTGGGCCCACTGCAATATCGCCCGCCTCGGCGGCGTCGCCGCTTGATCGGGAGCTAGGACCGCCGACCGCCTTTTCCAAGACCAATTTCCTTGGCGAATTTCGAGCGACGCTCGGAATAGGCGGGAGCGACCATCGGGTATTCCGGCGGCAGGCCCCATTTGCGGCGATAGTCTTCCGGACTCATGTCGTACCGGGCGCGCAGATAGCGTTTCAGCATGGTCAGGCGTTTGCCGTCTTCCAGGCAAACGATGTAGTCGTTCTGCACCGAGCGGGAGATCGGAACGGCAGGCTTCTGCTTGGCGACCGGCGCCGCGGGCGGCTCTGTCCCCGCGGTCTGCAATTCCTTCAGCGACTGGTGGATGGAGCGAATCAGATCGGGAAGGTCCGATACCGATACGGTGTTGCGGGTCACAAACGCCGAAACGATCTCCGATCCCAGGTGCAAGAGTTCGGTGTCGTTCGCGCCGGGCGCGTCGGCGTCGTCAGCCATGGCTTCAAAACCTTTCAAACTCAGACACTAAGGCGACCGATCCCCAAACCGGGGCCGGGCATCCAGGACGCAACGCAGGACCTCACGGAATGGTTCCGATTGATCCTCACCCCTTCACCCCTTAACAGAACCGGGCCCGCGTCCCGGACAGCCGGAGAGACCCCATGACCGCCCATTCGACTGTGTCGCCCGCCTTCTTTGGCGCAAACCTCGCCGCCTCGGATCCGGAGATCGCCAAGGCGATCAATTTCGAACTGACCCGGCAGCGGGACCAGATCGAGCTGATCGCCAGTGAGAACATCGTCTCTCAGGCCGTGCTTGACGCTCAGGGGTCGATCCTGACCAACAAATATGCCGAGGGCTATCCGGGCCGCCGCTACTACGGCGGCTGCGAATATGTGGATGTGATCGAGCAGCTGGCCATCGACCGGGCCAAGACCCTGTTCGGCGCCGCCTACGCCAACGTCCAGCCGCACAGCGGGTCGCAGGCCAACCAGGCGGTGTTCATGGCGCTGCTGAAGCCGGGCGACACCTTCATGGGCATGGATCTGGCCGCCGGCGGGCACCTGACTCACGGCAGCCCCGCCAATCAGTCGGGCAAATGGTTCAAGCCGGTGTCCTACAGCGTGCGGCAGCAGGACCACCTGATCGACTATGATCAGGTGCAGGAAGTTGCGACCGCCGAGAAGCCGAAACTGATCATCGCCGGCGGCAGCGCCTATGGCCGGGTGATCGACTTTGCCCGTTTCCGCCAGATCGCCGACAGCATCGGCGCCTATCTGATGGTGGATATGGCCCACTTCGCCGGTCTCGTGGCCGGCGGCGTCTATCCCAGCCCCATCCCTCACGCCCATGTGGTGACCACCACCACCCACAAGACCCTGCGTGGTCCGCGTGGCGGCCTCATCCTCAGCAACGATGTGGATCTGGGCAAAAAGTTCAATTCGGCGATCTTCCCCGGCATCCAGGGCGGTCCGCTTGAGCATGTCATCGCCGCCAAGGCCGTGGCCTTCGGCGAGGCCTTGCAGCCCGGCTTCAAGGACTATGCGCGCCAGGTCGTCGACAACGCCGTCGCTCTGGCCGACTCCCTGCAGGGGGCTGGCCTGAACATCGTCTCCGGCGGCACCGACAGCCATGTCATGCTGGTCGATCTGCGGCCGAAGAACGTGACGGGCAAGGCGGCTGAAGCGGCCCTTGAGCGGGCTCACATCACCACCAACAAGAACGGCATTCCCTTCGATCCGCTGCCCCCGGCGACCACCTCGGGCATTCGCGTCGGCTCGCCCGCCGGCACCACCCGCGGTTTCGGCGAGGCGGAGTTCCGTCAGATCGGCGCCTGGATCGGCGAGGTTCTCGATGGTTTCAAGACCGGTCCGGATGGTGATCCGGCGGTTGAGGCCAAGGTGCGCGCCGAGGTCATGGCGTTGACGAAGCGGTTCCCGATCTACAACTAATAGGTACGGCCAGCTCGGAGGGGCCAACATCATGCGTTGCCCATTCTGCGGCCACATGGAAAGCCAGGTGAAGGACAGCCGTCCGTCGGAAGACGGCGCGGCTATCCGTCGCCGTCGGCTCTGCCCCGAATGCGGAGGGCGGTTCACCACCTTCGAGCGGGTGCAGCTGCGAGAGTTGACCATTCTCAAGCGCTCTGGCCGTCGCTCGCCGTTCGATCGGGAGAAGCTGGTCCGCTCGGTGGCCATCGCCACCCGCAAGCGCCCTCTGGATACCGACCGGGTCGAGCGGATGATCAACGGCATCGTCCGGCAACTGGAAAGCATGGGTGAAACCGAACTGCCGAGCACGGCGGTCGGCGAAATGGTGATGAAGGCGCTCAAGAGCCTCGATGACGTCGCCTACGTCCGCTACGCCTCCGTCTATCGTGACTTCCGCCACACTGACGATTTCGCCAAATTCCTCAGCGACGAAGGGCTGAACGAAGATCAGGAAGACTGATTATCGTGCGCGTCACCCTGAAACTGGCGACTTCCCTGGATGGACGGATCGCCACGGCGTCCGGTGAGAGCAAGTGGATCACCGGGCCGTCGGCTCGCGAGGAGGTCCACCGCCTGCGGGCCATGCATCAGGCGGTGCTGGTCGGGGTGGAGACGGCGATCGCTGACGATCCCGACCTGACCGTGCGATTGCCTGGGTTCGTCGGCGTTCAACCGACCCGCGTCGTCCTCGACAGTCGGCAGCGGCTCCCGATCGAGCGCCGGCTGGTGGCAGACGCTCACCGGTTGGATACAGTGGTCATCACGACCACCAATCCAAACAAGCGTTTGACTGACGCGGGCGTCACCGTGGTTCAGGTAGGCGCCAGTGATGGACGTCCTGACCTTGTTGAGGCGATGGCGGCCTTGAAAAGCCACCTCATTGATCGAGTTTCTCCGTCGACCATGGGCGCAGTGAGCGGGTTCGTTCCAGCGGTGATGATTGAAGGCGGCGGTCAGGTGGCGGCCAGTTTCCTCAAAGCCGGTCTGGTCGATGCGATCGAGTGGTTCCGGGCGCCGATCATCCTTGGCGACGAGGGGCGTCCGGCGGTCGGAGAGTTTGTTCTGGAACGGCTGGCCGATGCGCCGCGGTTCCGGCGGGTTGCGGTCCGGGAGGTCGGTGACGATCTCTGGGAGCGATACGAAAGGCGCTGAGATGTTTACCGGAATTGTCACTGACGTCGGCCGGGTGCGGTCCGTGCGTGAGACCAACCGCGATCGCCGCTACGAGATCGAGACAGGTTACGACGTCGCCTCCATCGACATGGGCGCCTCGATCAGCCACGCCGGCTGCTGTCTGACCGTGGTCGAGAAGGGCGAAGGCTGGTTCGCGGTCGAGGTCTCGGCCGAGACCCTGGCCCACACGACCCTGGATGAATGGGAGGAGGGCCATGCGGTCAACCTCGAACGCGCGGCGCGTCTGGGCGACGAGATGGGCGGGCATGTGGTGTCGGGCCATGTCGACGGGGTGGGGGAGGTGCTCTCCATCGAGGCCGAGGGCGGCTCGCACCGCTACCGGATCCGCGCACCGCGTCCGCTGCATCGCCTGATCGCCCCCAAGGGCTCGATCGCGGTCGAGGGCGTGTCCCTGACCGTCAATGAGGTCGAGGACGATGTTTTTGGCCTCAACATCATTCCCCACACCTGGGATGTGACCACCCTTGGCCGCCTGAAACCGGGGTCAAAGGTCAATCTCGAGATTGATATGCTGGCGCGTTACCTCGCCCGGTGGCAGGAGACCGCATCATGAGCAACCACGACACCCAGATCTCCCCGATCGAGGACATCATCGAGGACGCCCGCAACGGCCGTCCCTATATCCTGGTCGACGCCGAGGACCGCGAGAACGAGGGGGATGTCATCATCCCCGCGCAGTTCGCCACGCCCGACCAGATCAACTTCATGGCCCGGTTCGCCCGCGGTCTGATCTGTCTGTCGATCACACACGAGCGCGCCAAGCAGCTTCGCCTGCCGCCGATGGCCGCCGAGAATCGCGAAAGCATGGGCACCGCCTTCACCGTCTCTATTGAGGCGAAGGAAGGGGTGACCACCGGCATTTCCGCCCACGACCGTTCACACACCGTGGCCGTGGCGATCGACCCGTCCAAGGGCCCCGATGACATCGTCACGCCCGGTCATGTGTTTCCGCTGGTCGCCAAGGACGGCGGCGTGCTGGTCCGCGCCGGGCACACCGAGGCGGCGATCGATATCTCGCGTCTGGCCGGCCTGAATCCCAGCGGCGTGATTTGCGAGATCATGAACGACGATGGGACCATGGCCCGGCTGCCGGAGCTGACGGCCTTCGCCCAACTGCATGGTCTGAAGATCGGAACCATCGCCGACCTGATCGCCTATCGTCGCCGGACCGAGCGTCAGGTGGAGCGGGCGCTGGAAACGCCGTTCAAGTCCGTGCATGGCGGCGATTTCCGGATGATCGTTTATCGCAACCGCATCGACGGCTGCGAACACATAGCCCTGGTGAAGGGCAAGATCGCCGCCGACCAGCCGACCCTGGTTCGTATGCACCAGGTGGATATGGCGGCCGATGTTCTGGGCTTTGCCGGTGCCCGGCGCGACTATGTACCCTCGGCCTTGCGGGCGATTGGGGAGAACGACGGGGCTGGTGTTGCGGTGTTCATCCGCGATCCGAACCCGGGGTCGCTCAGCGAACGCTACGGGGGCGAATACGCCTCTGGAAGCCAATATCGAAACAACGCCTTGCGCGACTATGGCGTCGGGGCGCAAATCCTCCTCGATCTTGGCGTCCGCGAGATGACCCTGCTGACTTCCAGCCCGTTCAAACCGGCGGCGCTCGAGGGCTACGGGCTGAAAATCGTCGGTCGGGCGCCGATTAGCGGAGAGGCTGAATGACTGACGACCCCGTGCGTATCCTGATTGTCGAGGGGCGCTTTTATTCCGATCTGTCGGACGAACTGCTGCGTGGCGCGACGGATGCCATCACCGCGTTCGGCGCCGAGTATGACGTCATCACTGTTCCCGGCGCGCTGGAAATCCCCGGTGTCATCGCCCTGGCGGACGAGGGCGGCCGCCGCCCCGCCGGCGTGCGCTATGACGGATACGTTGCGCTGGGCGTGGTGATCCGCGGTGAGACCTATCACTTCGAGATCGTCTCCAACGAATCCTGCCGCGGTGTGATGGACCTGACGCTGAAGGGCATCCCTGTCGGCAACGGGATTCTGACCGTCGAGGACGAGGAGCAGGCCTGGGCCCGGGCCCGGGTCTCGGAAGGCGACAAGGGCGGCGGCGCGGCGCGCGCCTGTCTGGACGTGCTCAGCCACAAGCGCCTGCTGCTGGAAGGTGCGGGTCGATGAGCGACGACAACAAGCCGGCCTCCCTCAAAGAGGCCTTCGACAAGCTGCAGGCCGCCAGCGATCAGAAGCCGGCCGCCAACCTCTCCGGCGCCCAGCGTCGGGCGAGGACGGTCTCGCGACTGGCCGCCGTTCAGGCGCTCTATCAGATGGAAATGACCAGCGCCGGGGTCGAGGTGGTGATCCGCGAGTTCAGCGAGCACCGCTTTGATCGCGACATCGAGGGCGAACTGCTGGCGCAGGCGGACGAAGTCTTCTTCTCCGATCTGGTGCGGGGCGCGGTCTCGCTTCAGGCCGAGATCGACAAGGCCGTCACCTCAAGGCTGGCCTCAAACTGGAAGCTTGAGCGGCTGGATGCGACCGCCAGGGCCATCCTGCGGGCCGGCGCCTGGGAGCTTCTGCACCGGGCCGACGTGCCGGTTGAGGTGGCCATCGACGAATATGTGGAGATCGCCAAGACCTTCTTCGAGGGGCCTGAGCCGGGCTTCATCAACGGTGCGCTGGACGGGATTGCCCGGGATGCCAAGCGGGCCTGAAGGGCCGGGGGGTGATGAGGGAGAGTTCGGCTGGATCGAGCGCCTCCTTCGTCCTCTGACCCGGGGCGCGCCCGGCGCCCTGAAGCTGCTCGATGACGCCGCCGTGCTGTCGCCAAGGGCCGGTCATGACCTGGTGGTCACCAAGGACGCCATGGTCGCGGGCGTTCATTTTCTGGATGACGATCCTCTGGACCAGGTCGCCGGCAAGCTGCTCGCGGTGAATCTGTCGGATCTGGCGGCCAAGGGCGCCGCGCCGACGGGCTATTTCCTGTCCGTCGCCTGGCCGGTCGGGACCATTTGGGCCGACAAGGTGCGGTTCGCGGAGGGACTGCGCCGGGCCGGAGATGTCTGGGATCTGCCGCTTCTGGGCGGAGATACGGTCTCGACGCCGGGCCCCTTGACCCTCAGCGCCACCCTGATCGGCGAGGTTCCGAGCGGCGGGATGATTCTTCGGTCCACGGCGCGGGTGGGCGATCAGGTTCTGGTCAGCGGCGTGATCGGAGACGGCTGGCTCGGGCTGCAGGCCGCTCGCGGGGATCTCGCTGACCCGGATGGCGCTCTGGCGAGGAAGTATCGCAGCCCGTCGCCAAGACTGGCGCTGGCGACCGCCCTGCGCCGCTGGGCCCAGTCCAGCGCCGACGTATCAGACGGTCTTCTGGCCGACGCCGGCCGTATCGCCATCGCCAGCGGGGTCGAGATGAGGCTGGATCTGGACCGGGTCCCCCTGTCTGACGCTGGCGCGGCCTGGCTGAGCGGGCAGCCGGATCCTGCGGACGGGCGGCTGGCCCTGGCCGCTGGCGGCGATGATTATGAGGTCCTCTGCACCGTTGCGGCGGGCGATGTCGACGCCTTCCGGGCGCAGGCTCTGGCCGACGGCGTGGCCATGGGGGTGATCGGACAGGTCTGTGAGGGAGCAGGCGTCGCCGTGAGCTTCGAGGGCATGCGGCTTGAGCCCCAACGTCTGGGATGGACCCACTAGGTTTGCCGGACCCGCCCGAGGGAAACGGTACCTTAACGTGACGGCGCCAAACCAAGGGAATGGACCGCCGTCATCTTCTCGCTCTTGGGCCCATTGCCCTCGTCGCCGCCGCTGCCGCATCGGCGGCCAGCGCCTCTGAAGGCGGGGAAAAGAAGGATTCCAGCGGCCAGTATGTCGACCTTTCTCCGGTCGCCATCCCGATCATCGTCGACGGCAAGCTGATCAACTACGTTTTTACGTCAGTCCGACTCAACCTGACGCCCTCTGCCGACTCGATAAAGCTGCGCGCCAAGGAGCCTTACTTCCGGGACGCTCTGGTCCGGGCCGCTCACCGCACGCCTTTCACCAATCCCAAGAACTACACAGTCATCGACGAGGGTCGGCTCAAGTCGGTCATGCTGCGGGAAGCCAGGGCGATCGGCGGGGCCCAGAATTTCGTCTCCGTCTCTGTGACATCCCAGACGCCCAAGCAGCGAAGCGGCCTGCCCAGACCGCGAGCCTGACCAGGCGAGGGCGCCCTGATATCGGCGCCATTGCGCCCACCCCATCTATTTGGCACACAATGACGTCTTTCTAGAAAACGGGCGGATTCAGCCCGGCAAGAAGGGGGTCTGGAAGCCGCGTGCGTCGCGGGCCAAAGCCTCCCACGTCAGGAAACAAGGGGCGCTTTACACAATGACTACCGACAACTTCCTATTGCTCGCCATGGGAGCTGGCGTTCTCGCCGTTCTCTATGGCGTGTTCCAGACCATGGCGCTGATGCGCAAATCTCCGGGCAACGCCCGGATGCAGGAAATCGCCGCGGCCATTCAGGAAGGCGCCCAAGCCTATCTGAACCGCCAGTACGCCACCATCGGCGCCATCGGGGTGGTCATCCTGATCGCCCTGGTCTTCCTGCTCGGCATGTACCCCGCCATCGGCTTCGCGGTCGGCGCTGTGCTCTCGGGCGCGGCCGGCTTTGTCGGCATGCTGATCTCGGTCCGGGCCAATGTCCGCACCGCCCAGGCCTCTTCGGAAAGCCTGAGCAAGGGCCTGTCGGTCGCCTTCACCTCCGGCGCCATCACCGGCATGCTGGTCGCCGGTTTCGCCCTGCTGGGCGTTGCGGGCTACTACTTCTTCCTGACCAAGGTCGCCTCGGTCGAGCCGCGGGTGGTCATCGACTCCCTGGTGGCCCTGGGCCTCGGGGCCTCGCTGATCTCGATCTTCGCCCGTCTGGGCGGCGGCATCTTCACCAAGGGCGCCGACGTCGGCGGCGACATGGTCGGCAAGGTTGAAGCCGGCATCCCGGAAGACGATCCCCGCAACGCGGCGACCATCGCTGATAACGTGGGCGACAACGTCGGCGACTGCGCCGGTATGGCCGCTGACCTGTTCGAGACCTATGCGGTGACCACGGTCGCCACCATGGTTCTGGCCTCCATCCTCTTCGCGGGTGAAACCGCCACCAACATGATGATGCTGCCGCTGGCCATCTGCGGCGTCTGCATCGTCACCTCGATCATCGGCACCTTCGCCGTGCGTCTGGGCAAGTCGCAGAACATCATGGGCGCCCTCTACCAGGGCCTCATCGTCACCGGCGTGCTGTCGATCCCGGCAGTCTACTGGGTCATCACCAGCCTCGTTCCGTCGGCCGGCGTTGAAGTCGAAGGCATCTTTCGCAGCCCGATGGACCTGTTCTACTGCGGCATGGCCGGTCTGGTCGTCACCGCGTTGATCGTGGTCATCACCGAATACTACACCGGCACCAACTTCCGTCCGGTCCGTTCGGTTGCCCAGGCTTCGGTCTCCGGTCACGGCACCAACGTGATCCAGGGCCTGGCCATGAGCCTTGAGGCCACGGCGCTTCCGGCTCTGACGATCATCGTCGGCATCGTCGTCACCTATCAACTCGGCGGCATCTTCGGCATCGCCGTGGCCACCACCACCATGCTGTCGCTCGCGGGCTTCATTGTCGCTCTGGACGCCTTCGGTCCGGTCACCGACAACGCCGGCGGTATCGCCGAGATGGCCGGGCTTGATCCGGAAGTTCGCGTCACCACCGACGCGCTCGACGCCGTGGGCAACACCACCAAGGCCGTCACCAAGGGCTATGCGATCGGTTCGGCCGGTCTCGGCGCCCTGGTGCTGTTCGCCGCCTATACCCAGGACCTGAAGTTCTTCACGGCCAACGCCGCTGACGGTTCCTTCTTCGCCGGACTGGGCGAAGTCGCCTTCGACCTCTCCAACCCCTACGTCGTCGTGGGTCTGCTGTTCGGTGGGCTTCTGCCCTTCCTGTTCGGCGGCATGTCGATGACCGCCGTGGGCCGCGCCGCCGAAGCGGTGGTGCATGAGGTCCGCCGTCAGTTCCGGGAAAACCCCGGCATCATGACTGGCGAGGTCAAGCCCGAGTACGGCAAGGCCGTGGACATCCTGACCAAGGCCGCAATCCGCGAAATGATCGTGCCGTCCCTGCTGCCGGTCGTCTCGCCGGTCGCCCTGTTCTTCATTCTTGACGCCATCACCACCCGCCAGAACGCCTTCGCCGGCCTCGGCGCGATGCTGATGGGGGTGATTGTCACCGGCCTGTTCGTCGCCATCTCGATGACCAGCGGCGGCGGCGCCTGGGACAATGCCAAGAAGATCATCGAAGAGGGCTTCACCGACAAGGACGGCGTCCTCCACAGCAAGGGATCGGAGGCTCACAAGGCCGCCGTCACCGGCGACACCGTCGGCGACCCCTACAAGGACACCTCGGGTCCCGCCGTGAACCCGATGATCAAGATCACCAACATCGTCGCCCTGTTGCTGCTGGCCATCCTGGCGCACTAGGCTTCGAACTAAAGTGAGATACGGAACACCCCGGAGGGAAACCTCCGGGGTGTTTTTCGTTTCGCCCCCTGAGCATCACAGTCATGCTGAAGTCCAGGCCGGGGCAGGGGAGAGAAGATGGGGCAGTCAGGCGCTGGACGCAGGAATCAGAACCCCAAGGGCATCGGGGAGGCGCTGGACGCGCTTCTGAGCGAATCCGAGGGGCAGGAGCATCTTCGTGTCGGCGATATCCTGCACACCTTCGGCCGGCAGGCCTTTGGGCCCCTGATCCTCATTCCCGCCGTGCTGCTGACCCTGCCGACCGGCGTGCTGCCCGGGGTTCCGCTGGTGCTGGGCGCCTTCATCGCGCTGATCTGCCTGGAGATCGTTTTCGGCAGCCGCCAGCCGACCATTCCCCGATTGTTCAGTCGATTGAAGATGTCCAGGCAGTCGGTGGTCAAGGCCCGCGAAGGGGCGGCGCGGCCGATCGCCTTGGTCGATCGGCTGATCCGGCCGAGGCTGACCTTTCTGGTCGGCCATCCGTTCATCGAGCTGATCGCCGTGATCTGCCTTGGTCTTTGCGCGCTGTTGCTGCCGCTGGAATTTGTACCGTTTGCGACGGCGCTGCCGGGGTCCGTGTTGATCCTGATGGGACTGGCGATAACCGCCCGCGATGGCCTGATCGCCGCCCTCGGCATGGTCTCGGCCGGTGGGGCCGGTGTCGGGACCTGGATGTTGCTGGCCTGACCAGGGCGCGGTCCCGCTGGCTCGTCGCTTGCGAAGACAGGCAAAATGCTGCGAACTCCGCTAGAAGGCCCTCATGTCCGATCTCTTCGCCGCCGCCGGCCTGACCCCCCACGCTCCCGCGCCCCTGCCTGAGCGGATGCGCCCCCAGGCGCTGGACGAAGTGGTCGGTCAGGACCACCTGCTGGGGGAAGGCGGACCGATCCGGCGGATGGTCGATGGCAACCGTTTGGCTTCAATGATCCTCTGGGGCCCGCCCGGGACTGGCAAGACGACCATCGCCCGGCTGCTGGCCAAGGCCGCCGGCTATGAGTTCCAGCAGCTGTCGGCGGTATTTTCGGGCGTCGCGGACCTCAAGAAAGCCTTCGAGCAGGCCAGGATGCGACGGAACGCCGGCCAGTCGACCCTGCTGTTCGTCGACGAAATCCACCGCTTCAACCGCGCCCAGCAGGACGGCTTTCTGCCCTTCGTCGAGGAGGGGATCGTTACGCTTGTCGGGGCGACGACGGAAAACCCCAGCTTCGAACTCAACGGCGCCCTGCTGTCGCGCTGTCAGGTGTTTGTCCTGCGGCGTCTGGACGAGGATGCGCAGCTGGCCTTGCTGGCCAAGGCCGAGACGGTTGAGGGCCGGCCGCTGCCGGTCGACGCCGACGCCCGTCAGGCGCTGATCTCGATGGCGGATGGCGACGGCCGGTATCTGCTGACCCTTGCCGATACCCTGATGGGACTCGACTTCCCTCAACCGCTCGACACCGCCGGCCTCGCCCAGGTCCTGCAGAAGCGCAGTCCGGCCTACGACAAGGATCGCGAAGGCCACTACAACCTGATCTCCGCCCTGCACAAGTCGATCAGGGGCTCTGATCCGGACGCCGCCCTCTACTGGTTCGCCCGGATGCTGGAGGGCGGCGAGAGCCCGCTGTTCCTGGCCCGTCGGCTGGTGCGGATGGCGTCGGAGGATATCGGCGAGGCAGATCCCCTGGCCATCGTCATCGCCAATGCCGCCAAGGACACCTACGACTTCCTCGGCAGTCCGGAGGGCGAACTGGCCCTGGCGCAGGTGGTGGTTCATCTGGCCGCCGCGCCCAAGTCCAACGCCGTCTACAAGGCCTTTGGCGAGGCGAGGAAGGCGGCGCGCGAGACCGGCTCCCTGAACCCGCCGGCCCACATTCTCAATGCGCCGACGAAGCTGATGAAGGATATCGGATACGGCAAGGGCTACGCCTACGATCCGGATACCCCGGAGGGCTTCAGCGGCCAGAACTACTTCCCGGACGGCATGGAGCGGCGCATCTTCTATCGTCCCAAGGGCGACGGGGCCGAGGCGCGAATCAAGGAGCGGCTGGAGCGCTGGTCGGCGATGCGGGATCGCAAGGACGGGCAGGGGTGAGCGCGCCGGTTCTCTCCGAGGCGGACATCGCCTTTGTGCGGTCGCTGGTCATCCATGAGGACGACACGATCATCGCTTTCAACAAGCCTTCCGGCCTCTCCAGCCAGGGCGGGCGGATCAAGGCCCACACGCTCGATGATCTGCTGTTTGCCTTCGCCCGATCAAGCGGCAACCGCCCGCGCCTGATCCACCGCCTCGACCGGGACACCTCGGGCGTCATCCTGACGGCGCGGACCAAGCCGGCGGCGGGGGTACTCGGCAAGGCGATGATGGCCCGGCGGTTTCGCAAAACCTATCTGGCCATCGTCGGCGGCGGCGCGCCGGAGCCTGCGGGCGGTGTTATCGGAACCGCGCTGCGTCGCATGGAGATCGGGCGGGAGAGCTACATGAAGGTCTGTCCGGATGATCATCCGGACGCCGAGTCGGCGATCACCCGCTACCGCACCCTGGCGAAAACGCCGGACGCCGCCCTGGTCGAATGCAGCCCCCAGACCGGTCGCATGCATCAGCTGCGGGTCCATCTGGCCAGCCTCGGCCGTCCGATCGCCGGCGACGCCCGCTATGGCGGAGCCCTGACCCTCGGCGGCGTCGCCGTGCCCCGGCTGATGCTGCATGCGGCGAGGCTGAGCTTTCCGCATCCGGACGGCGGCACGACAACGATTGAGGCGCCGATGCCGGGGGATATGGCGGCGATGGCGGCGGCGTTGGGGCTTGGCCCGCCGGCTCCCAAACCCCCACTTCCGCTCATCCCGGCGAAGGCGGGGACCTATCCGCCAGAGCGGTGACGTTTCCGATAGACCACCTGATCGACTTGGGATTGCTCGCCAACTGTCCTTCCGGCGATATCGAGATCACGCGGATGGATCCCGACTTTCGTCGGGAAGAGCGGAGGTTGGCATCTACTCGCCAACCCCCGCTCAAGCCGCCAATCTAACCCTTCAATGCCGCGTCCGTCGCCCGGATCAGACCATCGATGATGCCGGCTTCGGTTGAGGCGTGACCGGCGTCCCAGACAATCTCGAAACTGGCTTCCGGCCAGGCCTTGTGCAGGGCCCAGGCGGTCTCCAGCGGGGTGACCACGTCAAACCGGCCCTGAACGATCCAGCCGGGAATGTGGCGGATGCGCTCGACGTTCTTCAACAGCCAGCCGTCCTCGTCGAAGAAGCCCCGGTTGGCGAAGAAATGGTTCTCGATCCGGGCGAAGGCGACGGCGAATTCGTTCTCGTTGAACTTCGGCGGCCGGGCTTCGGGGCCGCGGATGGAGATGGTGTCGCCTTCCCACTGGCTCCAGGCGGCCGCGGCCTCGGCCTGCACCTTGCGGTCAGACCCGGTCAGGCGGCTGTGGTAGGCGGTGATCAGGTCGTGCTGTTCGTCTTCGGGGATCGGCGCCTTGAAGCGTTCGAAGGCGTCGGGGAACAGCATGCTGGCGCCGTCCTGATAGAACCACTTCAGCTCGCGCTGGGTGACCAGGAAGATGCCGCGCAGCACCAGTCCAAGCACGCGTTCAGGATGGGTGATGGCGTAGGCGAGGGCCAGAGTTGATCCCCAGCTACCGCCGAACACCACCCATTTGTCGATGCCCAGATGCTCGCGCAGCCGCTCGATGTCTTCGATCAGGCTCCAGGTGGTGTTGTTCTCGAGGCTGGCGTTGGGGCGGCTTTTGCCGCAGCCGCGCTGGTCGAACAGGGCGATGCGATACTTCTGCGGATCAAAGAAGCGCCGCATGGTCGGATTGATCGCGCCGCCCGGACCGCCGTGCAGAACGATGGCCGGGACGCCCGCCGGATTGCCGCATTCCTCGAAGAATATCTCGTGTGGCGCTTCCGTATTCAGCCAGCCGAAGTTGTAGGGGTCTATCTCCGGATAGAGGCCGCGACGGCCCATAGCCTGACCAAGCGAGGAAGTTGTCGAAGGACGATCCATTCCTCGCTTCTACGCCGCCGGAAGCAACGTCGCCAGTGAAAGCGGCGTAACTCCGGCGTGTGCAATCCTACAGGGGGAACCGTCGGCCCAGCCAGTCGAGCAGGGCGCGACTGGTTTCCTCGGGCTTCTCCTGCTGGGTCCAGTGACCGCTGCCCTTGATCAGGGTCTTCTCCAGATCATCGCAGATCGCCTCCATGCCGTCGGCAGAGGAGGGGGGAAGCACCGCATCCTTTTCGGCCATGACCATCAGGCTGGGCTGTCGGACACGATGTTCGACGTGTTCGGCGGCGATCCAGTTGCGGGTGAAGTTGCGATACCAGTTGATGCCGCCGGTGAAGCCAGTGCGCTCGAAGGTCTCGACATAGGCTTCAAATTCCTCGTCGGTGAGGAAGAAGGGACGCGGATCGACCTCCGGGCTCCACAGCTGCAGCATATCGACCATGGCGAAGGCGGATGGATCGCCTTCCTTGCGCTCGGTCGCGAAACCGGAGGAGACGTCGCCCGGCATGTCGATCGGGCGGCGCAGGAAGAAGTCCATGACCTTGCGCGGGTTGGCGTTCAGCACGGCGTCGGCCTCGCCGGGGGTCTGGAAGTGGACGATGTACATCCGCTCGCCCAGCCGGTTGCGCATGATGGCGATCGGGTCGGCCGGTGCGCGCGGCTGGAACGGGGTGTTGAGGCTGATCACCCCGGCGACACGGTCAGGGTGGCGGACGGACATGTACCAGACGACAAAGCCGCCCCAGTCATGGCCGCAGAAGATCGCCTTGGGGGCCCCGATGTGGTCCATCAGAGCGACCAGATCGGCGCAGAGGGTCTCGAGATCGTAGCTGGTGACTTCTTCCGGCTGGTCGGTCAGGCCGTAGCCCCGTTGGTCAGGCGCGACGACCCATCGCCCGGCGTCGGCCAGAGCCTTGATCTGGTGGCGCCAGCTGAACGCCAGTTCCGGAAAGCCGTGACTGAAAATGATCGGCACGCCCTGTCGGGGGCCGGCTTCGTAGTAGGCCATGCGGATGCCGTTCACATCGGCGTACTGAACCGGCGGCATCATCGTCTGGATCGCGGACATGGCTGGACCTCCCGTATTTTTCCGGAAAGGTGACCGTCGGTCCCAACGGAAGGCAAGTCTCTCCAGGGCCGTCGAGGAAAAAACGTCGAGCGCACTTTCGCCGGCCGGGCTCGCGGCCTAGTTACGCCCACCTTGACCCAGACAGACCAGACCCTTCCGCCGCCCGCGCCGACCCCCTGGGGGCTCGTCATCCTGCTGGGCGCGATGACCGCCTTTGCGCCGATGTCGATCGACATGTACCTGCCGGCCCAGATCGCCATAGGCAAGGCGCTGTCCGCTGACCATGCCCAGGTGGAGCTGACCCTCGCAACCTTCCTTGCGGGCATGGCGATCGGTCAGTTCTTTTACGGCCCTGCGTCTGACCGGTTCGGCCGGAGGGCGCCCGTGCTGGTCGGGTGCGCCATCTACGTCGTCGCTTCGGTGGTCTGCGCCCTGACCAACAGTATCGAGGCCCTTATCGCCGCCCGCTTTGTCCAGGCCCTCGGCGGCTGCGCCGGCGGTGTCGTTGCGCGGGCCATCGTCAGGGATAACTTCGACCATCGCGACACCGCCCGGATCCTGTCGCTGTTGATGCTGGTCATGGGGCTGGCGCCGATCCTGGCCCCGATCGCCGGCAGTTTTGTCCTGACCGTTTCGGACTGGCGCGCGATCTTCTGGTGCCTGGCGCTGTTTGGCGTCGTGGTCGCCCTGGTCGTCGCCTTCCGGCTGAAGGAATCGCGGTCGGAGGAAACGGCGGCCCAGGCCAGGTCCGAAAATCCGTTCCAGGCCTTCGGCGCCTTGCTCGTCCAGCGCAAACTGATCGGCTATCTGCTCGCCGGCTCGCTGAACGGGGCTGTTCTGTTCACCTACATCTCCGCCTCGCCGGGCCTGATCATGGGCATCTACGAGGTCTCACCGGTCGCCTACAGCTGGCTGTTCGGCCTCAATGCCGTCGGCATCATCGGCATGAACCAGGTCAACCGCATCCTGCTCCGCACACAGTCTCCAGACCGGATACTGTTGGCCGCCAGCACGGCGGGAATTGGCTTTGGCGTGCTGCTGCTGGGGGCCGCAATCACCGGCTTTGGCGGTCCCTGGACAGTTTTGCCGCTGCTGTTCGTGACGCTGGCTACCTATGCTCTGATGGCTGGCAACACCACGGCAGGGGCGTTGAACTGCGATCCTCGTCGGGCGGGATCAATTTCGGCCTTGAGCGGCGGCCTGTCTTTCGGGGCCGGGGCAATCGCCTCTGCCGCTGGCGGAGCCCTCTATAACGGAACGCCCGTGCCGATGGCGGCGGTGATGTTCGTCTGCCTTGTCGGCTCGGGTCTGGCGCTTCGTCTGCTGGCTTTGCGTCCTCAACCCGCCGTCTGACGTCGCCATCCGGCCACGGCCAACAGGCCCCAGCCGAGCATGAAGGCCAGCCCGCCCAGAGGCGTGATCGCCCCGAACCAGCGCGGCGCGCCAAAGGCCATGGCCGTGAGTGAGCCGCTGAACAGCAGGACGCCGATCAGGAATGCCGCCCGCGTTCCGCGAAGCACGGTCAGGCCGCCGCGGGCTAGGGTCGCGGTCAGAAGAACCGCCAGCGCATGAATGCCGGCATACTGGCTGGCCGTCTTCAACCAGCCGATAGCCGTCTCGTCGGTCATGCCGTGGGCGGCGAAGGCGCCGAAGCCGACCGAGGCCAATCCGACCAGCGCAGCAAGGGTGATGTCGGGATTTCTCGTTGTCATCGCAGATTGACCTTCCGTCACCGTTGTATTCGCCTTCCGGGCGCGTAACCTGAACGCCGATAATGCAGCGCCGTCCACTCAAGAGACGCCTGCGCAGGTCAGGGAAGGACATATCGCATGGCGCTCACCCGAGGCGACGACTATCCGATCCATCAGACACCGGAACCGATCGCCTACGGCGGGACCGATCGCAACTTCTACGACCGCTATTTCTTCAATGGCTATCACCCAAAGGAGGGCGAGGACTTTTTCGGCCTGGCTTTCGGCGTCTATCCGCATCTGAACATTACAGACGCGGCCTTTGTCGTGGTCCGCAACGGGGTCGAGGTGGCTCTGCACGCCAGCGGCTGGCTCGGTGACCGGATGGATATGGCGGTTGGACCGATCCGCATCGAGGTTCTCGAACCGCTCCAGAAGCACCGCATCTCGGTTGATGCGCCGGACAAGGGCCTGAAGGCCGAGATCGTCTTCGAGGGACGGGCCTTTCCGATTGAGGAGCCCCGCTTTATCCGCCGCAACGGCACCCGCGCCTTCATGGACTATACCCGCCTGACCCAGAACGGCCGCTACAGCGGCTGGATCGAGCTGGACGGGGAGCGCCGCAGTGTTGACGGCTTTGTCGGCACCCGGGATCGGTCCTGGGGCGTCCGGCCTGTCGGTGCGCGGGACAGCCAGGATATCGTCCCGGCCGTGGCACCGCAGTTCTACTGGCTCTGGTCCCCGAGCAGTTTCGACGATGGGGCCTTTTTCTTCCACTCGAACGAAGACGCGCTGGGTCGCCCCTGGAACACCCGGGCCGTCTGGGCGCCCGACGGCGCGGGCGAACAGGACTTCGAGCATCTGAACGGGGAAGCCAGGGTCGTCTGGAAAAGCGGAACCCGCCATGCCGCCAGCGCGGTGGTCCAGTTGACCGACGATTTTGGAAAGCCGGCCGGTACGGTGGCCTTCGAGCCCCTCTACGAATTCCAGATGATGGGTCTGGGCTATACCCACCCCAAATGGGGGCACGGCCAGCTCCACGGCGAGCTGACCGTTGAGCGCGAGGACATCGTCCTCGCCGACGCCGATCCCAAGCTGCCCTTCAACCTCCATGTCCAGGCGCTTTCCAACGTGACCTACACCGCTGCTGACGGCCAGGTGAGGACCGGGCGCGGGGTTCTGGAGCAGCTGGTGATGGGGCCCCATCGGCCCAGCGGCTTCAAGGACATCCTGGACTTCGCTCCATGAGTCTCCAGGACCAGCTCGAGGCGTATCTGACCCGCACCGGCGGCAAGCCGGCCAAGGTTTCGGACATGTCCCGGATCCCCGGAGGCGCAAGCCGTGAGACCTACCGTTTCGATGTCGAGGTCGATGGAGTCCGTCGGGGCCTCATCCTGCGGCGCGACCCTGTCGGCAGCCTGATCGACACCGAGCGCAAGCTGGAGTTTCTGGCCTTCAGGTCTTTTCATGGTCGGGGCCTGCCGGTTCCCGAGGCTGTGGCTCTGGAAGAGGAGGGGGCGGAGCTCGAGCGTCCCTTCTTCATCATGGGCCGGATCGACGGCGGCAAGGCGCAAAGCCCGTTCACCCTGCCTCCCTACGGCGAGCATGCCGAGGCGATCGGTCAGCAGTTCTTCAGCTATCTGGGAGAGATCGCCGCCGCCGATCCGGCAGGCCTGCCGATCAGTGAAGCGGCTACCACGCCGGCGCTGGACGGCTGCTGGCGTGAGGCGCTGGACTACTGGGAGGGTGTCATTGACGCCGACGAGGAGCACCCGCAGCCGATTGTGCGCGCTGCGATCCGCCGTCTTCGTCGCAATCCTCCGCCGCCGGCCCAGAAGCTGAGCGTCGTTCATGGCGACTATCGCACCGGCAATTTCATGCATGACGGGCAGGGCAGGATCATCGCCCTGCTGGACTGGGAAATGGCCCACATCGGCGATCCGCTGGAAGACCTCGGCTGGGCCATCGAACCGTTGTGGTCCTACAAGGAGACCGACCGGGTCTCCGGCATGGTCCCTCGTGAGACCGCTATCGCGATCTGGGAAAAGGCCAGCGGCCTGAAGGTCGACCCGGTCGCCTTTGCCTGGTGGGAACTGTTCGCCTCGGTCAAGGGCGCGGCGATCTGGATATCGTCGGCCAAGGAATACCGCGCCGGCGGGTTCAAGGACCCGGTGCTGGGACTGTCCGGATGGTACACCTCCAGACGTCAGGACGAGATCATCGCCCAGGCTCTGGTCCGACTGGAAGGCCTGTCATGACCCCGACAACCTCTGAGCTTCTGCTTGGCAATTTCCTCAGTCTGATGGAGCCGCCGCCGCCTGAATCCATGGGCGAGTTCCTGCAGGGACGTGTGGCGGTGACCGGCATGATCGCGCTGCTTGCCGCCCAGGAGGCCGAGCGCGGCGCCGAGGCGCGGGTCTGGGAGAATGACGCCATTCGCGCCCTGCTGCGCGATGGCGCTGGCCGTCATGGGGAACAGTTCGGGCGCGCCGCCGAGGCGCCGGAGCCGACGCTGGCCATTGCCGACCTGGACAGGGTCAATGCGGACCTGCGCCGCGCTTTGATCGCGCTTCATATCGCTGTTGAAACGGCTGGCGACAGCGCGCTCGATCATGCCATCCTGCGCTTCTACGCGAAGAGCGCCGATATGCGCAGGCTGGACCTGCCGCCGCTCCCCGCGAACTGAAACAGGTTTGCCGGAGAGTCGGATGAAGATGCGCGTAGCGGCTCTCGCCGTGGTGATGGTGATGACGATCACCGGCGCGGCCCAGGCGCAGGTCAGCAAGACCTTCCGTGACTGGATGGTGATCTGCGACAATACCCGGGTCTGCGCCGCCTTCGGCTTTTCGACTTCGCCCGGAGACGGCTTTCTGAAGATCGAGCGGCAACCAGGCCCCGGCGGCAAGCTGGAAGCGGGGCTTGCCCTGTTTCCTTTCGGCGACGAGCCCGCGCCGGCCGACGGTTGGACCGTGAAGGCCGATGGCGTCGTGCTGTTCGATGATCTGACCTTTGAGGTCGGCGAGTGGGGCGCGACCCGGGTCTTTGGCGGGGATGACGCCGTTCGGCTGGTGGCGGCGGCCCGTGACGCATCCACACTCACCGTTGAGGGCCCCGGCGGGCTGACCAGCGATATCGTTCTGTCCGGTAGTTCCGCCTCCCTGAGATTCATTGACGACCAGCAGGGCCGGGTGGGCCTGACCGATGCCCTTGCAGCCCGTGGCGATGGCTCGCCCGGGATGGCTGCGACCCCGCCGGCGATGCCAGTGATTTCCGTGCCGGCGACGCCCGACCAGTCCGGACTGCCCACCAGACTGCCGGCCTTCATGGCGAATCTGCAGAAGCATGAGGACTGCGACAGTCTGGGTTCGCCTGAAGACTTCCCGCCGATCAAGGCGCGGCTGGCCCCGGATCTGATCCTGTGGGGCGGGATCTGCAGCAGCGGGGCTTATAACTTCAGCTACAAGTTCTTCACCAGCGACCAGCGCGGCGGCAATGTGAAGGAACTCAGCTTCCCCTATACGCCGGGCTCGGAAGAGAACGATACCGTCTACGTCACCAATGCCGATTTTGATCCGGACAGCCTGACCATGACGGCGTTCGAGAAGGGCAGGGGACTCGGCGACTGCGGGTCGATCCTGTCCTGGGTGTGGAACGGCGAGGCGTTTGTCCTGTTGCGTCACGACGTCATGCCTGACTGCCGGGGCGTTGGCGCTGAGTACTGGCCGACGCTGTACCGCGCCACACCCGACCAGGCGCGCTAGAAGAGGGCGGAAATCGCCCACACCGCAAAGGATCGGCATGTCGAAGATCACACTGGACAAGGGGACGCAGGAGGCGTTGGCGCGGCTGCTGAGCAAGCATCTCAACGCGGAGTTCGATGTTGATATCGGGCAGTTCGAAGCCCTCGATCTGCTCGAGTTCCTGTCCGAAACCCTTGGTCCCCACTACTACAATCAGGGTCTCTATGACGCCCAGGCGATCATGAAGGGCCGGGTCGATGAAGTGCTGGAAGCCGTGCACGGCATCGAAAAGCCGGTCAAACTCTGACGTCTCGACGCTGTTCGAATTCCTGCTATAGGCGGCCATGCCCCTGACGCTGCGCCTTGGACTGTTTTACGCGGCCATTTTCGTCGGCACGGGCGCCAGTCTTCCCTACATTCCGGTCTGGTTTCGCGCCCAGGGTCTCAGCGGCGCTCAGATCGGGTTGATCCTCGCCGCGCCTATGATGGTGCGGATCTTCATCTCGCCCTTGCTGGCAATCTGGGCTGACGGCTTTGACCTGAGGCGCACGCCGCTGTCGTTACTCGGCTTCGCCTCGGCCGTCGCCTTTGCGCTGATGGGAACGATCCACGGCTTCTGGGCTTGCCTGGTCTTCTGGCTGATCGGCGCATGTCTGCTCGGGACCATAGCGCCGCTTGGCGATGTCATGAGCCTGCGCCTGGCCCGCCGGGAGGGTTTTGCCTACGCCTGGCCCCGAGGCATCGGATCATTGGCCTTTGTGGTCGGCAATATCGGCGTCGGCGCCTTGCTGACAACGATGAAGCCTGAACTGGTGGTCTTCTGGACCGTCGGCGCCGCGGTTCTGGCCGGATTCGCCGCCCTCGGCTTGCCGCGTGAGCCGGTCCACGAGGGTGGCGAGCGCCCGCCCCGATCGTCTCGTTTGCGGGGGCTCTCGGAGCTGATGAGCAACAGGGCCTTTCTGCTGGCCATCGCCGGCAGCGGCACGATCCAGGCGACCCACGCCTTCTACTACGGCTTCTCGGCCTTGCTCTGGCGTCGCCAGGAGATCGGCGAAATCTACATCGGCATTCTCTGGGGGCTGGGGGTCCTGGTAGAAATCGCCTTCCTGTGGTTCGGCGAACCGCTCCGGCGTCGGATCAAGCCGGAGACCATGGTGTTCATTGGCGGAATCGCCGCTCTGATCCGATGGACTGCTCTGGCCTTTTCGCCGCCGCTGTGGATGCTGTTCCCTCTGCAGGCCCTGCATGCGCTCAGTTTTATGGCCAGTTTCCTCGGGTCGCTGGCCCTGATCGAACGGTATGCGCCGCCTCATGCGGCTTCAGCGGCGCAAACCATCAGCTCGGCCTGCGCCGGCGGATTGTTCATCGGCCTGGCGACCCTGGCATCGGGGCCGCTGTTCGACGCCTTCGGTGCGCTTGGCTATCTGGGGATGACCATCATGACCCTTGGCGGGCTCATAGCGACCGGAATGTTGATGCGGCGTCCGTAAAGCAACTCGCGTCAACCTGTCTGAAAGTTCATTGTTGGACATATTGCCACAGAGCGGAACTCAGCCGATAACTTTGATATCTGGCTCTCCGGGGAGGGGTGCTCAATGCAAGCCTTCGTCGAACTTCTGGCCACCGTCGTCGTGTGGATGGCCGTCGCCACCCTGAACCATCTGGGCGTTAAGGTCGACATGCCCCAGCCCGAGGCGAAGGCCGAGCGGGTGATTCAGCGCGAATCACCAAAAGCCCAAAAGGAGGCTGCTGAAGCTCCTCCGTGTCCGGATGCCGTGACGGTCAATACGAAAAAGCCCCCTGCATCCGCCTGATCGGCTGATTCCACCCTCAGGAATTCGTTGCAACGCGCTTAACGCGCGGCGAAATCGCGTCTAAGTTTGCGCGGTGCGCGAGGATAAGGGGTCGGGGTCCCGCGTGTTGAATGACCCGGCTGTCAGGACCACGCCCGCGCATGAAGGCCAAGAAGCGCCCGACGCTCGATTTCACCCGGATAGCGCCGGAAGGGATCGTCCCCCGTTTTGAGTCTGCGCCGGATCAACGCCCGGAGGCGCCGCCGGTGCTTGCCGCCGAGCTTGAGATTATCGATGTGCCCGTCGAAGACCTTGCAGCCGAGCCGGCCGCCGATTCGACTCCGCCGGACCCGGTCAACGCCGTGAGGCCGACGGCCGAGGCGCCGTTTACCCCGGCGGTGATTTCACAATCCCGACAGGTTCGTCAGACCGGCGGCGGCGCAGTCTGGGTCGTCGCCAGTCTGGTTTCGGCACTCTGGGCGGCGGCGCCTGTCGCCTTTGCGGTCGGATACCGACAAGGGGTCACCCCGCTGCAGATGGATCCGCTTGCTCTGGCTGTGTTCGGCCTTCTGATCATCGGGCCGCTGGCCCTGATCTGGATCGCCGCCTACCTGATGCGTCAGGGTCAAAAGCTGTCGGGTGAAATCCGCCTGACCCGTGACCTGGCCCAGACCATGGTTGGACCCGCGGCCCTTGCGGCGGCGGAAAGCGGCACGGCGGTGGAAGCCATCCGCTTCCAGATCGACGCCGCCGCAGCCTCGGCTTCCGAAGCCCGAGAAACCATGATGGCTCTGCGGCAGGCGCTTGCCGAGGAAACAGAGCGTCTGGCCGAGGCGGCTGCATCAGCTGAACGCACCTCCAGAACCCTTGCGGAAACCCTTGGCCGACAACGAGATTCCCTCAGTGCCCTGAGTGGAGAGCTGGACAGCCGGTCAGCAGCGGTTGCTGACAGTATTTCCATGCAGGCGCGGATGGTTGCGGAAGCCTCCGACCTTGCCGAAACCCAGCTCCGTGAAGCCGAGGCCGCTCTGGCCGCCCGTGCTGCTGATCTGGCCGCCGCCGCCGGAGAAGCCAGCGATGCGGCCCGTGTCGCCGGAGAGGATTTGGCCCGTCAGGTCGCCCGGCTGGAAACCGCCGGCGTCGGGGTTGGCGACCAGATGCGGGTGGTCGAGGCCGGTCTGTCGCAACAGAGGGCGTCCCTGGTGACGGTGTCCCATGCGATCCGCGCTGATCAGGAAGATTTCGCCGCCCAGGCCGAAACCCGTGCGGCGCAACTGAGCGAGTTCATGGCCGAGGCGACGATGAGCGCCTCCGAGCTTGGCGAAACGGCGACCAGAAGCGGGGAGACCCTGCGCAATCTTATCGGTGAGGCTGCAAGCCAGATGCATGCCCTGCTGGAAACGGCCGCTTCAGAGCGTGAGGCGCTTGCCGGAGAGGCCCAGAGCGCGCTGTCGCTTATCACTGACGCCGCCGCTGGTGAGCGCGGGCGCATGGAGCGTGAGCTTCGCGAAGCGATTGATCGCCTGACCCGCGCCGCCAATGAAGCGCGTGAGGCGGCGGAAGGGCACGCCGGCGCCGCCCAGCACCGGGTCGATCAACTCAGCGAAGCTGCCTTCAATGCGCATCAGCAGGCCGACGCCGTCTTCCAGGCCAGGCTTGAGGAAGCTCGCGACCTGATCGAGACCTCCGCCCAGATGGTCGAGCAGGCCGGCGCCCGCACGGCCAGCCGTCTTGAAGAAGGCGCAGCCTCCGCGCGTACGACCCTGACCGAACTTCAGACCCTGCTCTCTGATCTCGACGAGCGGACCCGGTCCTTGCCGGCGCAGGCTCGGGCCCAGTCCGAAGAGGTCAAGGCCGCGGTCGATCGCGGCATGGGCGATCTGATGGAAACCGCCCGGCGGACCGCCGAGGAAACACAGGTCATCGACAACGCCTTCCAGGAACGCGTTCGCCGCAACTACGACATGCTGACGGACGCGGTGAAGCTGATGGGCGTCGTCGCCGGCGCCGCCGGGCAGACGCAGCAGCCGCCGCCGATGACCCCGCCCCCTGCGCCCCTGCGGAGTCGCGAGATTTCCGGCGACGGGCCGTCCGCAGGTGACGCCGGACTGAGGCCGCGCCTTCGACTGACGCCGACGGCGACCGATGAGGAGTTCCGCAGCGTCTTCGAGACGGCCGGCGGCCGTGCGCCGGAGCCGACACCGGAAGGGGAGGGCGGCTGGAGCTGGAAGGACCTGCTGTCGTCCATCGACGGCGACAGCGGCGATGCTGAAGGCCTGGCCGAGCGGCTGCTCGGTGAGATCGAGGCCATGGGCATCGACCCGGGCGCTCTGCTGCCGCGCAGCCGTATCGACGAGATTGCCGCCGCCATCCAGACGCGGGATCAGAACGGCGCGCGCGAGGTTGTTCGGCGCCTGGCCCCGGCGGCCATCCGCCGGCTTGTGCGCCGGCTGTTCTCCGACGCTGCTCTTCGCGGCCAGACGGAACGCTATCTGCGGCGGTTCACCGGGATGTTGGACGAAGCGGCGGAGCGAGACCGCGGCGGAATTCTGGTGGCGTCTCTACTGGGGTCGGACGCGGGGCGCGCCTGGCTGCTGCTCGACGCCGCCGCCGGCGATCTGGCCTGATCCATGGCCAGATCGAAGACGCCTGTGGACGGCGAGATGGACGGCGCCTTCTCACGCACCCGTCGGGCCACGATCAATGACGTCGCACGGTTGGCGGGAGTGTCCAAGAAGACGGTCTCCCGGGTCATCAATGCGTCTCCATCGGTCCAGCAGGCCACCCGGGAGAAGATCGAGGCTGTCATCCGGGAAACGGGCTATGTCCCTGATCCCCAGGCCCGGGGTTTGGCGTTCCGCCGCTCGTTCCTCATCGGCCTGATCTACGACAACCCCAATCCGCAATATGTGGTCAACATGCAGCTGGGCCTGCTCGACGCCATGCGCGGCTCAGGCTTCGAGTTGGTCGTCCACCCCTGTGACCGGGGCAGCGAAACCCTCGTCGAGGACATCCGCTCCTTCATCGAACGCCAGAAGCTCTTCGGGGTGGTTCTGACCCCCTCTGTGTCCGAGGATGAGCGCGTTGCAGACGTGATGCGCGAGATCGGCTGTGAGTACGTCCGGATCGCCTCGGTAAACGTCGATGCCCCTGAGCATATGATCGAGACCCAGGACCGGCTCGGCGGACTGGCTGCGGCCCGTCACCTGGCCAGCCTGGGCCACACCCGGATCGGCTTCATCTCCGGCGTCGCCAGCTTCCGCTCGTCGCACGAGCGCCGCGCCGGACTTGAAGAGGGCCTGGCGGAACACGGGCTGTCGCTCGATCCGCGTCTGGTCAGCGAAGGCGCCTACACCTTCGAGTCCGGACGGGAATGCGCTAGGCGACTACTGAGTCTGCCCGATCGTCCGACGGGGATCTTCGCCGGCAACGACGAGATGGCGGCCGGAGCGCTTCATGCCGCCCGTGAACTGAACCTCCAGGTGCCTGCCGAGGTTTCGATTGTCGGCTACGACGATTTCCAGATCGCGGATCGCGTCTGGCCACCGCTGACAACCATCCACACGCCGACCCGCCGGATAGGGCAGATGGCGGCGGAAAAGCTGATGAAGCGGGAAGTGGTCGCGCCGCCTCCCGAGGCCCATCTTCCAGCCCTCGTCGTGCGCCGGTCGACCGCCGCGCCTCCGAAGTAGTCTTGCAGGTCGCCAGGGAGGGTCTGCTTCACGGCTTGATTGATGGCATGACACCGGTTACCTGATGAGCAACAAGACTTCCAGGGAGAGGACCGACGATGTTCGCCAAGACCTATCAGGCCACCCATCCGGACATGATGGACGGCGCCAGCAACGACCAGCTCCGGGATCGCTATCTGATCAGCGGCCTGTTTGAGGCGGGCAAGGTTGTTCTCAACTACAGCCACAACGAACGCTTCGTCATCGGCGGCGCGGCGCCGTCTGGCGGACCTCTGAAGCTGCCCGTGCAGACAGCGCCGGAGAGCGCCAGGGACCATCCCTTTCTGGAGCGCCGTGAGCTTGGCGTCGTCAATGTCGGAGGCCCCGGGCGGGTGACGGTCGATGGTCAGGTCTTCGATCTGGCGCCGAGAGACGGCCTCTACGTGCCCATGGGCGCGTCCGAGGTCATCTTCGAGGGAGAGGGCGCGCGCTTCTATCTTGCCTCGACGCCGGCCCACGCCCGTTTCGAGGCCAAGAAGATCTCCATCAACGAGGCGACGCCGCTGCAGCGCGGCGCGCTGGAGACCTCCAACGAGCGGACGATCTATCAGTACATCATTCCAGGCGTCTGCCAGTCGGCGCAGCTGCTTCTGGGTCTGACGATTCTGAACACCGGCAGTGTCTGGAACACCATGCCGCCCCACCTCCACGACCGTCGTTCGGAAATCTACTTCTACTTCGACCTGAAGGACGACGAGCGCGTCTTCCACTTCATGGGCGAGGCCGACAGCGCCCGTCATATCGTGGTCGCTAACGAGGAGGCGGTCGTCAGCCCGCCCTGGTCTATCCACATGGGGTCCGGCACCGCCAACTACGCCTTCATCTGGGCCATGGGCGGCGAGAACCTCGACTACACCGACATGAACGTCCTCGACATCTGCCAGCTCAAATAGGGTCCCGCGATGAGCGATCTCTTCAGCCTTGCCGGTCGCACGGCGATGGTCACCGGCGCCAATACCGGTCTGGGTCAGGCCATCGCGGTCGCCCTCGCCGGCGCGGGGGCCGACATCGTCGCGGTGGGGCGCTCAACTCCGACCGAGACCCGGCGCCAGGTGGAGTCATCGGGACGCGGCTTTCACTACATCGAGGCAGACCTCGGCAGCCCGGGTATCAGCGGCGATGTCGTGGCGGAGGCAGTCAGACTTGCTGCGGCCCCGGACATTCTGGTGAACAACGCCGGCATCATTCGCCGCAACGACGCCATCGACTTCACCGAAGACGACTGGGACGCGGTGATGGATGTGAATCTGAAGACCTGTTTCTTCCTGACCCAGGCCGTGGCCAGACATATGCTGTCAGGGCCCGCGAAGTCGCAGGGCGCCGGAAAGGTGATCAATATCGCCTCCATGTTGTCTTTTCAGGGGGGCGTGCGCGTGGCTTCCTATACGGCGAGCAAGAGCGGCGTTGCCGGTCTGACCAAGCTGCTCGCCAATGAATGGGCCGCCAAAGGGATCAATGTGAACGCCATCGCCCCGGGCTATTTTGCAACCAACAACACAGACGCCCTGAGGGCCGACGAGGGCCGCAACCGCTCGATCCTCGAGCGGATTCCCGCCGGACGGTGGGGTGATCCGTCTGACCTGGGCGGCGCCGCGGTGTTTCTTGCCTCTCGCGCGTCTGACTACGTTCATGGCGCGATTATACCCGTGGACGGGGGATGGCTGGCTCGCTGACTGATCTGTCGTCCATCTCGGCCACCTCCGGTCAGGTTCGTCGCAACCTCGACCTGTTGGGAACGCTGTTCGCTGAAGCGGTTCGGTATCTCGACGGCGAGGACGCCGCGCGGCTGATCGAATCGGCGACCGCCGCGGCCGTCGAGGACAACGACGCTCCGCATCTGGGTTTTTTGTTCAAAGCCGTGACGGCGGAGGAGGCCGCCCTGCTGGCCCGCGCCTTCGCCTGCGCCTCGATGCTGACCAACATTGGCGAGGATGTCGCCGGTCGTCGCAGGGAGGCGGAGGCCGAGATCCAGGCGGACGCCCTGACCCTGTCAGCGGCCCTTGAGGCGCTCGGCGACGAGGGCCTTGAGGCGCTGAAGACCCTTTCAGTGACCCCTGTGCTGACCGCTCACCCGACAGAAGTTCGACGCCGGGCGCTGGTCGAGCGGCACTCCGAAATCACCCGCCTGATGGGACTGCGTCGCCATCATCTGCCGCCGGATCTGGACAACCGGATCAGGGACGACCTGTTCAGGGAGGTGGCGCTGCTCTGGCGGACCCGACTGTACCGGCCCGAAAAGATCACGGTCACCGACGAAATCCGCAACGCCCTCGCCATTGTCAGAACCTCGCTGCTGCCGGCGGTCATCGAGCTTTACGATCGGTGGGTGCAGCAACTTGGCGACGTCGGCCCTATTCTGACCCTCGGCACCTGGCTGGGCGGCGACCGGGACGGCCATCCCGGCGTGGGTCCCGAAACGCTTGCGCTGGCGCTGCACTCGCAGGCGCGATTGATCCTCGACCAGTACGCCGGAGAGGTCCGCAGGTTGTGGTCCGATCTCGCCATCTCGACGCGCTACGGCGAGGCGACGGATAGCCTCATCGCTCTCGGCGAGCAGGCAGACCAGCCGTCCGTGCACAGACTCGATGAGCCTTACCGACTGGCGTTCGAGCGCATCTTCGATCGCCTGTGCGCCACCTCGCGAAAGCTGACCGGCGCTCTGGTGGCCTATGCGGTCGAGCCGCCCGATGGTCCGGCCTATGAGTCTCCGGACGCCTTCATCGCTGACCTTGAAACCATCAGGCAGTCGGTCGAAACCTCCAGCGGCGAGCGACTGGTTGGTGGACGGCTGAAGACCCTGATCGCCACAGCACGGGCCTGCGGCTTCCATCTGCTGGCGGTTGATCTGAGGCAGAATGCGGATGTGCATGAACGGGTGATCGCCGAACTGCTCAAGCAGGCAGGGGAGGAGGGCGACTATCTCGACCTCGACGAGGAAGCCCGCGTCGTCATCCTCCTGCGGGAACTCGGCAGTCGCCGGCCCCTGCGATCGCCGTTCGTCGGCTATGACGATCTGACCGCGCGTGAACTGGCGATCCTCGACGCCGCGGCGAAGGTCGTCGCCGACTACGGACCGGCCGCCCTGGGCGCCTACGTCATTTCCAAGACCTCGAGCCTGTCGGACATTCTTGAGCCTCTGGTTCTCCTGAAACAGGCCGGACTGGTCCGGGGCGGGGATCAGCCGCGCAGCGCGATCAGGATCAGTCCTCTGTTCGAGACGATCGAGGACCTCGAGAATGGCCCTGCCATTCTGCGCCGTTGGCTGGAGACGGACGCCGCCCGATCCCTGCTTGGCGAGCGACCGGTTCAGGAAGTGATGGTCGGCTATTCGGACTCCAACAAGGATGGCGGATATGTCGCCTCGCGTTGGGGCGTGGCGCGAGCGGCGACGGCGCTGGCGGAAGAATGTGACCGCCTTGGCGTGGGCTTGCGGATTTTCCATGGTCGCGGCGGATCGGTCGGTCGCGGCGGCGGCCCGGCGGCGGAAGCGGTTCTGGCCCAGCCGCCCGGCACCGTCCAGGGCCGGTTGAGGATGACCGAGCAGGGCGAGATGATCTTCCGCCGGTTCGGTGAGCAACCAACCGCCCGACGTAATCTGGAGGGTCTGACGGCGGCGGTTCTGACAGCCAGCGCCAGGCCTCGCACGGCCGAACACGACCGGGCCGCTGAGGCGATGGACGCTCTGGCCGCCGGCGCCTTCGCCCACTATCGCGCCCTGGTCTATGAGACGCCGGGGTTCGAGGACTTCTTCTGGGACGCAACCCCGATTTCGGAGATCGTCCAGCTCAATATCGGAAGCCGCCCCGCCTCCCGCACCGCCAGTCGCCGGATCGAGGATCTGAGGGCCATCCCGTGGGTGTTCAGCTGGTCCCAGTCGCGCGTGATGCTGCCCGGCTGGTATGGTCTTGCCGGTGGGGCCGGGCGGGCGGGACTGGAAGCGTCCCGGCTGGCTGATCTGGCCGGGGAATTCGAGATTGTCGAAACCCTGTTGTCCAACATGGAACTGGCGCTGGCGCAGAGCGATATGGGCCTGGCGGCGCGCTATGCTGACCTTTGTGCGGATCGTGCTTCGGCCGACAGGATTTTCGACGCGATTGGCCGCGAGCATGACTCCGCGGTGGCTCTGGCTCTGGCCATTCGCGGAGGCTCGAGTCTGCTCGACGACCGGCCGGATCTGTCTGAATCGGTCGCCCTGGCCGCGCGATCAGTACGCCCGCTCAATCAGCTGCAGCTTGAGCTCCTGTCACGGCGGCGCAAAGGCGACGACACCGACGAGACCCGGCTGGCCTTGCAGCTCACCGTGACCGGGATCGCCTCGGGACTGCGCAACACCGGTTAGTCCGGCCTTGCCACGAGGCCGTTCAGGTAGATTTCCAGAAACGTATAGCCGTCCTTGCTGATGCCATTACGGTCAGTGGGATCAGCCGGATCAAGCCCGTTGGCGCGTTCCCAGGCATCAGGCATGCCGTCCTGATCCGCGTCAGCTGCGGCGGGGGCGGTGCGAATTTCCGGCCAGCCGCCAACCTCGCCCTGGCTGTCGATAAGGCGACCTGATCGGTCCCGAACCCCGGCAATGACGCGGACATCGACGGCGTCACGAACAAGCGATGCGCCCGCCTGATCCAGCACCTGCCTCCGCCCAAGGGCAGGGGGGCTCGTCTTCACCCCGGAATCGGCCAGAGGAGCGGTGGACCGGTAACCTGCAGGCGGGGTGCAGCCGACCAGGCTCCAGGGATCGGTCGGGACCTGGCCGTCCATGGCGTTGTCAGCAAAGAAGGCTCGGGAGAGGCTGTTCTGCTCGCAGAAGGCCAATCGCCCCTTGCTCTGGGGACCCGGGATGTAGGTGTTTCCAACAAAATCGTAGGCCGACAGCGTGGCCTTGTCGGCATTGTAGCCGGCGGATTCGCCGCCCCAGTTGTAGAAGACGTTGTTGCGAAACTCGATGTAGCCGCCGATCGGGTCCTGATCGACCCCGTTGTAGTTTCCGGGTCTCGGCATCCTGGCCTGATGACTGGCCCACAGATTGTGGTGAAAGCTGAACCGGGCGCCGTGGCCGGCCCGGATCAGGCTTCCGTAGCCATGCCGGCCCTTGGCGTGGGATGAGCGATTCAGGGATTCCGAGATCACGCTCCACTGGACCGTGACATCGTAGACGCCGGCCTCTGGCGATGCGTAGCGGCTTCCAACAGACAGTGTCTCATCGACCGACCAGCTCGCAGAAACATGGTCGAGAATGATCCTGGAGCCGCGCGATATTGTGACAGCGTCCTGCTCCACCCCGGATGCGTCGCCCAGACGGACCCTGATGTAGCGGATGATGACGTCATCAGCCTCGACGATCAGCGGTTGGTCCGCGAGAGTTATGCCGTCGCCGGGCGCCGTCTGACCGGCGACGGTAAGGCCGGGATGGGCGACCTTCAGCGGCGACTTCAGCTGAATCGTACCGGACACCGCAAAGACCACGGTCCGTGGCCCCTTGGCCTCTACCGCGGCTCTCATGCTGCCGACGCCGGCGTCATTGGTATTGGTTACAGTCAGGACTGCCCCGCCGCGACCGCCCCTTGAAAAGCGCCCGTGACCCTCTGCTTCCGGAAAGGCGAGCTGTTGTGCAGTCGCCGTCTGTTGAGCGGCGGCGGGGCCGGCCAGCACCAGCATGGCTGCGATCGCCAGGAGTCCCGTCGGTTTGCCCATCTGCCCCTCCTGAAGTTCCATGATTGCATCCGGGGGGTTGTCAAACCCGGGATATGTGAGATATCCCTATGAATGATACCGGTGTCAAACGTCATTTGACCGCCAATGACACCGGTGTCATGTCTTGGTTCCGTTTTAATGCGCGGGCGGATCGGGGACAGACGTTAGACTCAGGAATCGGCGGCATCAGACCGCTGGCGCGCGAAGGGGAGGGACTACACCGTGTCCAAATTGGATCGCTCGCGCACGACTGCGCTTCGCTTTGGCGTCTCACTGGCGGCCATGACATTTGCTCTGGGTATTGCTGGCGTCGCCACAGCCCAGCAGGCGCCAGCCCAAACATCTGGCGACGAAGACGTTGATGCGGTCGTGGTGACCGGCTTCAGGGGAAGCCTGGCCAGCGCCATTGCCGTCAAGAAGCAGGAAACCGGCGTCGTTGACGCCATCCAGGCCGAAGACATCGCAGCATTCCCGGATCTGAACCTCGCTGAAGCCATCCAGCGGATTCCAGGCGTCTCCATCGACCGCGACGCCGGCGAGGGCCGCTCGATCACCGTTCGCGGTCTGGGCTCGGACTTCACCCGCATCCGGATTAACGGCGTCCAGGCTCTCGCCACCACCGGTGGCACCGACAGCTCGGGCGGCGCCAACCGCGGCCGCCAGTTCGACTTCAACATCTTCGCCTCCGAGCTGTTCAACAGCATCAAGGTTCGCAAGACCCAGGCGGCCGAAGTCGAGGAGGGTTCACTCGGCGCGACGGTCGACCTGCGCACCTCCCGGCCGTTTGATTTCAAGGACCGGGTCTTCACCATCGCCGGCCAGTACGGCTACAGCGACCTGTCGAAGGAATGGGATCCGCGCGGCGCCCTGCTGTTCAGCGACCAGTCCGCCGACGGCACCTGGGGCGCGCTATTCTCGATCGCCTACAGCCAGCGCAATCTGTTTGAGGAAGGCTTCAGCTCTGTCCGCTGGGCGGATGCCGCCAGCAGCAGCGGCTTCCAATCCTGCGCCGCCGGCACGACCGACCTCTGCACCAGTCCGCAGCGCAGTTCGATCTACCATCCGCGCCTGCCCAGATATGGTCGTCTGACCCACTCGCAGGAGCGCCTCGGCGCAACGGCAGCCTTCCAGTTCCGGCCGAGCGACAGCACGACCTTCTCGCTGGATCTGCTGTACGCAGACCTTCAGTCGACCCGTCAGGAAGACTTCCTTGAATCCCTGTCCTTCAGCCGCTCAGGCTCGCAGGGCAAGGGCGCGACCGATGTTCTGGCTGCCGAGGTCAACGGCAAGGGCAATATCGTCTACGGTCTGTTCAATGATGTCGATGTTCGCTCGGAGTCCCGCTTCGACGAACTGAACACCAAGTTCAAACAGTGGACCTTTGACGTCCAGCATGAGTTCAACGACCAATGGCGCGGCAGCTTTGTCGTGGGTCGGGCCGAGTCGATCTTCCGCAATCCGAAACAGACAACGGTCACCCTCGATCGTCTCGATGTTGACGGCTATTCCTGGGACTTCCGGGGCAATGACCGTCAGCCCAAGATCGACTACGGCTTCGACGTTGCCGACCCGGCCAACTGGCAGTGGATCAACAGCCCGCCCGCAGGCGCCACGGGGTCGGAAATTCGCGTCCGTCCGCAGGGCGTCGACAATATCTACACGACCGCTCGCTTTGACCTGGTCTTTGATCTGAACGACGTCTGGACCCTCAAGGGCGGCGTCAACTGGGCCAAATACGAGTTCGACTCATTCGAGAAGCGCCGGGCTTCGGAAACCTCGGTGCCGGCACTTCCGCCGGGCGTCACGGTCGCCGACATCTCCAAGACCCTGAACGGGTTCAGCAGCGGCGGCCTGCATCGCAGCTGGGTCGTGCCCAATCTGAATGCCATCGCCCGCCTCTTCGATATCTACTGCAACTGCAACACCGGCGTGGCCGGCGGCGACTTCACCCTTCAGGCCGAAACCAACGGCAGCGCCCGCGGCAACAACCGCGGCGCTGAAGAGCTGGCGCAAAGCGCCTATCTCCAGGCGCAGTTCCGCAGTGAACTTTTCGGTATGCCGTTCCGGGGCGACATGGGCCTTCGTTATGTCACCACCGATGTCGAGGCCTATGGCTACCTGGCGACCGGCGGCGGCAGCCTGGTGAAGGTCAAGAATGACTACTCCAACGTTCTGCCGTCCCTGAATCTGGCTCTGGACCTGAAGGACGACCTGATCCTGCGCTTCGGCGCCGCCAAGGTCATGGCCAGGCCGCAACTGCCGGCACTGTCGCCAGGCGGGACGGTGAACACCGCCGCGACCACCATCACCACAGGCAATCCGCTGCTCAATCCCTTCGAGGCGAAGACCTATGACCTGAGCCTTGAGTGGTACTTCGCCAAGGACTCTCTCCTGTCGGTCGCCGTCTTCTACAAGGACATCGACAGCTACATCCAGACGCTGCGGGAGAGCCGCACCTTTGGCAGCACTGGTCTCCCCCTGACGCTTCTGCCCCCCGGTCAGGACGCCAACACCGTTTATGCGATCACCAGCCCGGTGAATACGGAAGGCGGTCCGCTGAAGGGTTTCGAGATCAGCTACCAGCAGCCCTTCACCTTCCTGCCCGCGCCGTTCGACAAGTTCGGTCTGGTTCTGAACTACACCTACGTGGAGTCAGAGATCGAGTACGTCACCTCGGCGACCTCCAGCATCACCGTTACCGATGATCTCGTGAACCTCTCGCCCCGCGCCTACAACGCCACCCTCTACTACGAAGACGATCGCTTCAGCGCCCGGGTCTCCGCCGCCTACCGCGACGACTACCTGCAGACGGTGCCGGGGCGGAACAGCAGCACGGTCGCCGGGGCAACCAACGTCAATGATGTCGAAGGCAAGAAGGCGACGCTCAACGTCGACATGTCCGCCTCCTACAAGATCAATGACTCCATGAAGATCACCCTCGAGGGCCTGAACCTGACCGACGAATACAACGATCAGTTCATCTCCTCCTCGGCGGATCGCTCATCCGTCTACCATCGGACCGGACGCCAGTTCTATTTCGGCTTCCGGTACAACTTCTAACCAACCTTCTTGCGCGAACTGGGCGCCGGGTCACCCGGCGCCCACATTTTTCAGCTAGGTTGTCGCCCCGGCTATCAGAGGAGCGCACGATGACTCACGACCGCATGTCCGTATTGGCGGCGATGATGAAACAGGGGGTGATCCCGGTTTTCTATCATTCTGATCCGGAGGTCTGTATCCCGGTCATTCAGGCCTGCGTGAACGCTGGCGCGCCCTGTATCGAGTTTACCAACCGCGGCGATTTCGCCGCCTACACCTTTCTCGAGATCGCCCGACATTTCGCCCGCAACGACCCGCGCGTGATCATGGGGGTCGGCTCGATCGTCGACGCTCCGACGGCCGGTCTCTACATCGCCAACGGCGCAAAGTTCGTGGTCGGACCCGTCCTCAATGCCGAGGTCGCCCGCGTCTGCAACCGTCGCATGGTGCCCTACAGCCCCGGCTGCGGCAGCGCGTCGGAGATCTCCGACGCCCAGGAGCTAGGCTGCGAGATCGTCAAGGTTTTCCCCGGCAGCCAGGTCGGCGGGCCGGAGTTCGTCAAGGCGGTGCTCGGGCCGATGCCCTGGACCCGCATCATGCCGACCGGCGGTGTCGATCCCGACGAAGCCAGCCTGAAGGCCTGGTTCGGCGCCGGCATCGTCGCCGCGGGCATGGGGTCCAAACTGATCACCCAGAGCCTGCTCGACGCCCGCGACTGGGCCGGGATCGAGGCCCGGGTGCGTCAGACCGTTGAACTGATCGAGTCCATCCGGAAGGCAAAGTGAGCAACACCATTCTCGACATCCGCCCCGCCGCCGATTGCCGCTGGGATTGCGCCTCCTTCGGCGAGGTGATGCTGCGTTTTGATCCAGGCCACGGCCGGGTGCGCAACGCCCGCCAGTTCAACGTCTGGGAGGGGGGCGGCGAGTACAATGTCGCCCGCGCCATGCGCAAATGCTGGGGCAAGCGTTCGACGGCGGTCACGGCCCTGCCGGTCAATGATCTCGGCTGGCTGGTCGAGGACCTCGTCATGCAGGGCGGCGTGGACATGAGCCATGTCGTCTGGCGTGACTTCGATGGCCTTGGCCGCAACACCCGGGTGGGCCTGAATTTTACCGAAAAGGGCTTTGGCGTCCGGCCGGCTCTGGGCTGCAGCGACAGGGGTCATTCAGCCGCCTCGCAGATCCGTCCGGGCGAAATCAACTGGGAGAAACTGTTCGGGGAGGAAGGCGTGCGCTGGTTCCATACCGGCGGCATCTTCGCGGCCCTGGCCAGCAACACCGCCGAGGCGGTGATCGAGGCGGTGGAGGCGGCGCACAAGTACGGCACGGTCGTCTCCTATGACCTCAACTATCGGGCCAGCCTGTGGAAGAGCCAGGGCGGCAAACCCGGCGCCCAGAAGGTCAATCGCGAGATCGCCAGGCATGTCGATGTGATGATTGGCAACGAAGAGGATTTCACCGCCTGCCTCGGCTTCGAGGTCGAGGGACTGGACGAGCACATCAGCGCCATCGACCCGGCCAACTTCAAGAGAATGATCGAGACGGCGGTCGCCCAGTTCCCCAACTTCAAGGTGGCGGCGACGACCCTGCGCAACGCCAAAACGGCGAGCATCAACGACTGGTCGGCGATTCTCTGGGCGGGCGGCGAGTTCTACGCCTCGACCATGCGTGAGAACCTGGAGATTTATGACCGCGTCGGCGGTGGCGACGGGTTCGCCTCTGGTCTCGCCTATGGCTTCCTGGAAGGGAAGGGGCCTCAGGCTGCTGTGGAATATGGCGCTGCCCATGGCGCCCTCGCCATGACCACGCCTGGTGACACCTCCATGGTCCGCGCGGTCGAGGTGGAGGCGGTCATGCACGGCAAGGGCGCCCGGGTGATCCGCTGACGCGATAACGCGGCGCCCGCCGCGGGCGTGGCGGGTTTTGAGGCGTCTGACGATCGCTCATCCCAATACAAAACCGCCCCGAAGCAGGGCTCCGGGGCGGTTCTGACAACTGATTGTCGGTCTAGTGGCGAATGACCTCGTAGATCAGGCCGGTCGCGATTGCGGCCAGCAGGTAGTCATTGCCCGAACGGTACCAGTAGTAACCCCGCGGCGGCGCCCGCAGGCGGTAGCGACCGTAGTCGTAAACCCGATAGCTGTTGCTCCGATAGGCGCGGGGCAGATAGGCGCCGCGACGCCAGGCGGTGTAGCCGGGGCGATAATAGCGGTCGTTGTAATAGGCCGCCGGCGGCGCGCCGTAGTGCCAGCGATTGCGGTAGTAGTAGCCATTGTGACGCCGACGATCCCAGCGGCGTTCCTGACGATGCTCGCGGCGCTCAGCCCTGCGGTCCCGTCGGTCCGCCCGACGATCATCACGTCGGTCGTAGCGGTCATACCGATCATATCGATCACCGCGGTGCTGAGCGGCGGCTTCTGTGGCGGAAGCAACGATGGGACCGGAAACACAGGCGGCGACGGCCAGGGTTAAAAGCAGACGTTTCATAGGACGTCCTCCTTGGTTCGGCTGCGCGGTCCAGGCAAGATTCCGGACCGCTGGTTGTGCCCTCGACAGGGTTAAAGGATGCACATCTGTTCCTGAACCTCGTCTGAACGGTCCGGTCAGGGATGGCGTTCCAGGTCCGCCCAAATGGTTAGCGGTCGCCACGCCCGGTAACGCCCTCGCAAGCGGTGTGAACGCAACTCTACTTTTCCCTTACCCGGGTCCTAACGGACTGAAATTACTGGCGGAAAAAGTCGACAAAATGCGGCGACGGCGTTCGCGATTAACCTTGCTTTCATGGCGCCGGGACTTTGCTGATCGCGTGATCAACACACAGCGACCGACAGAACGCGGTCAAACACGGGATACGGCGTCATGATGATGAGCCACGAAACTGAGACCCATCTGCCCTTGCCAGGACCGGACACCTCCGGTGACGAGCTGTTCCGCATGGGCATGCTCTATTCGACCGGTCAGGGCGGCGCACCGCTCGACTACGTCTCGGCCCATATGCTGTTCAATCTGGCGGCCATGCGCGGCTCGATGGAAGCCCGGCTTTACCGCAAGGAACTGAGCCAGGAGATGGCCTCTGACGAGGTGGCCGAGGCCCAGCGTCAGGCCCGCGAGTGGCTCGCCCGCGCCTGATCGCAAGGACGGTCACCGACGTATTCCGGATCAGTTCGTGCGCCCGTTGACGGCGTAGCTGAACCCGAAATCAATCGGCGTCAGGTCGCGGAAATACTGCTGGATAAACAGTCCGGCTTCGCTGACGTCGCTTCGCGGTACATAGATGATGTCGAAACGGCGCAAAGGCACCAGATCGACGCCGGCCCGGGTCGAGCCCTTGAGAAGATCCGCCGTGCGCATCATCGCCCGGCCATCCGCTCCCCGACGGAGAATCACCACTGACTTGCGCTTCGCCGTCGGCTTGAAGCCCCCGGCCTGGATGATGGCCTGCAGGGCATTGATATCGCCCGGCATGTCATAGACGCCCGGCTTGTCGACCTCTCCGCCGACAAACACCTTGAGCGGCTGGGCGGTCTTCACCCCCACCATGACCTGCGGCCGCAGAAGCTGGCTCGAATAGGCCTGGGCAAGCACCGTCTCCAGCTCCGGCAGCGTACGGTCCGCGACCATTACCGGTCCGACCAGGGGCAGGGCGATTCTGCCGTCCGGCTGGATGACCGTGGTCTTGTTCAGCTCCGGCGCCGAGGGGAGGGTGATTTCAAGTTCATCCCCTGGATAGACCCGATAGTCCGGCTCGCGCTCGCTCCAGTCGGCGTAGGGGATATTGGGAAAGGTCTCGCTGCGGGGCGGCGGCTCGGCCCGGTCTCGCGATTTGCCGCCGAACGGCCACCAGGACTGTGCGCCCGCGGGCCCTGCGACGACGAGCGCGGAGGCGGCCAGACAGAGCATAAGGGAGCGGGTTCGTGACATGCCCCAAAGGTTAAGGAGAATGGGTAACGGACCGTTAACGGCGCCCGGCGACTGTGCGGCTCTGACCAGAAGGGTTTCGAGATTCGCATGGCTGGCGCCGCCACCTGGACAATGGTTTCCCACGATCCGCCGGCTCGCGCCGACTGGGCCGGACGGCCGCGCTATGCGCCGTCGGACTTCGTCACCCTGCTATGGCGCGAAACCGGCCTGATGATCGTCGTCTTCCTGGTGATTTTCCTGATCGGCCTTGGCTTCGCCCTGACCCTGAAAAAGTCCTACACAGCCGGATCCAGCGTCCTGATCCAGCTTGGACAGGAATATGTCTACGAGCCAAGAGCCGGGGACGCCGCGCGCGGCGCCGTGCCGGATACGGACGGCCTGGTTGCTTCGGAAACCGAAATCCTGATGAGCGGCCAGTTGCGGGAGCGCGTGCTCCGCAAGATCGGCCTGTCGACCGTCTATCCCAAGCTTGGCGCCGAATACGATTCCGCCCCCGCGGCCGAGAAGCCGATGATCATGGCCAAGGCCGTGCAGGACATGGGCGAGAACATGAATGTGGCGGCCGCGCCCTCCAATCCGATCGTACGGATTACGTTTGAACACGATGATGCGGTGATCGCCGCACGGGTTCTGAACGCCTATTTGGAGGAGTACCTCGTATTCCGCCGGAGCATCCTCATTCAGCCGGCCTCGCCGGTTCTGGAGCGCCAGCGGGTCATGTTCGAGGACAGACTCGCCGAGGCTGACGCGGCCTATCAGGACTTCCTTGCGACCAACAACATCGGTGACTTCCTCGCCCAGAAGGCCGGTCTTACCCAGACCATCGGGCAGCTCGAGGGGCAGAAGTACACCATCGAGTCGCAGTTGCAGGAACGTCAGGGACGGCTGGCCTCCCTTGAGGCCCAACTTGGCCAGATTGCGCCGGAGATCGGCCTCTATCGTGACAGCAACAACAGCGACAGCGACAAGCTGGCCCAGCTGAAGCTCCAGCGGGAGGACCTTTTGTCGCGCTACAAGCCAGGCTCCCAGCCGGTGCTGGACGTCGAAGCCCAGATCCGTCAGCTGGAAGCGGGCATCGCGTCGGGTCGGACGACGGCGCCGGGCGCCCGACGCATGGGGGTGAACCCGGTCTACCAGACCCTACAGACCGAGAAGATACAGCTGTCAGCGGAGATCGCCGCCCTGCGCAGCGCCCGGGACGCCAATCTCCAGCAGTATGCGGAGGCGACGGCGCAGCTTCAGCGCTTTGCTGCGATCGAGCCAAAATTCCAGGAGCTGAGTACTGACCGCGACCTCCTGCAGAGCAGCGTCCGGGACTTCTCCATCAAGGCGCAGCAGGATGAGGCGTCGCGGATGATTTCCGGAGAAAGCAACGACAATATCCGGATCGTTCAGCGGGCCAGCCCGCCGGCCAAGGGCGCCAGCCTGAAGCGGGCGGTCCTCGTGCTGGCCTTCCTGTTCGCCGGCTTCTCCGCCCTGTGCGCCGGGCTGCTCAGGATGTTCCTGCGACCGGGACTCCCGACCCCGGCGTCCGCCTCCAGGACGCTGGATCTCCCGGTTCTGGGTGCGGCGCCGCTGAAGGCGCGCTGAGGCTCAGGATAAAGTAGCTTTAGCGCAATGTACGCGTGGCGATTCGACGAATGGTAGACCTGAGCGGCGAAATGGGGGGGCTGTGGGCGTCGCTTGGCGCGCCTGCGCCCGGTCGCGCGCGCGTCATCCAGTTTGTCGGCGCCCATCGCGGCGAGGGGACGTCGACCGTTGCCCGCGAGTTTTGCCGCTTCGCCGCCCGCCGGGCCGGAAAGACCGTCTGGCTGGTCGATCTCGATCTCCATGCCTCTGCCCAATACGCCGCGATCGCCGCGGATCCGGGCCTCTATGGGGTCCTGGGCCAGCCGGTTTCAGCCAGTCCCGACGGCAGCGCCTTCGTCACGATCCAGCCGCCGGCCCGCAATGCCGAAGGCGTCCCCATTCCCGACGCCCGCTACGTCGCCGCACATTCGGTCGGCGGCGCAAAGTGGTGGGTCACCCGGTTCCGGCGCGAGGGTCTGAAGGGCAGGCAAACGGTTCATATCCTGCCGGGCGCCGACTACTGGAACGTCCTGCGCAAACACGCCGACCTGATCGTCATCGACGCGCCTTCGGCCGACCGGTCCCAGGCGGCCCTGACTGTTGCGCCGTTTATCGACCAGACGGTGCTGGTCGTGGCGGCTGACCAGCCGGATGTCCGCTCTCCGGCGCTGCTGAGGGATGCCATCGTCACGGCGGGCGGCCGCTGCGCCGGTGTCTTTTTCAACCGCGCACGGGTCGAGCCTCCCGGATTCCTCAGGCGGTTTCTGTCGTGACCTTCGCGCCCTGGCCACAGCACCAGGGACCGGCTCCCGCCGCCCGCTTGCATCGCGCCGACGCCTGGGACTGGCTGGCCTTCGGCATGGCCGTCTTCATCATCCTGGTGCACAGCCAGGGCTGGGTGATGCCGCTGGTCGGCGAGAAGTTTGACGCGGCCAGTTCGTCTCTGGTCCGTAATGCCTATCTGCCGGCCTACGGCGCCGGGATCGTTCTGCTGGCCATGACCCTTGGCGAATCCATCAAGGGCATACTGCGCCAACCCTTCCTGGTTCTGATCATGGCGGTCGTCGCCGCCTCCATGCTGTGGTCCCTGTCGCCTGACGCCACCCTGCGGCGGATCATCGCCCTCTACGCCACCACCCTGGCCGGGGTGGTCATTGCCTGCCGTTACAAATGGTCGACCCTGGCCGAGGTCATCGCCACGGCCTTTGCGATTATGGCGGTAGCCTGCCTTGTGGCGGCGGTCGCCGTGCCCTCGATCGGCAAGATGCAGACCCTGTTTCCCGGGGCCTGGCGCGGCGTCTGGCTGGAGAAGAACGCCCTTGGCGGCAACATGGCCATGGGCTTTGCCCTGCTCGCGGGCGCGGCCTTCCTTAATCCACGCAGGGCCTGGCTGTGGGGCGGTTTCGCCGCTCTGGCTCTGGGTCTGGTCCTGATGTCGACGTCCAAGACCTCATTGGTGTCCCTGGTCCTTGGCGCGGGCGCTCTGGGCTTTGTCTGGCTGATCCGTCGGGGACCGGCCTCGGCCACCATGGCGACCTGGGCGGCGGTGTTCGGAGCGCTGCTGCTGGCCGGCTTCCTGCTGGTCGCGGCGGATGTTTTTCTCGGTCTGCTGGGAAAGGACGCCACCCTGACCGGGCGCACCAAGATCTGGGCGGCGGTCATCCGCCAGATCGAATTGCGCCCCTGGACCGGCTATGGGTACGCCGCTGTCTGGGACGACAAGACCGGCTGGGGGCCTCTGGCCTGGATTACAAAGGATGCCGGGTTCAAGGCCGGGCACGCGCACAATGCCTGGCTCGAGCAATGGCTGGGTATGGGCTACGTGGGGCTGGCGGCCTGGGGGCTGTTCTTTCTCCAGACCGTTGGCGCGGCCATCCTCTCCGCCTTTCGCAGCAAGGGGGCCTACCTCGCCTTGCCGTTCCTGGTCATCTACAGCCTCACCACCCTGACCGAGAGCTTTGCGGTAACCTACAATGACATGCGCTGGGTGATCTTCGTGGCGCTGGCGGTGAAGCTGGCCATGCCTGACCGCGAGCAGGAGCCGCGCGGCTAGAGACCGGCGCGGCTGGCTCCTTCAGCCATGGTCACGACATCGAAGTCGTGTGCGGCGCGGGCCGTAAGGCGGCTCAGGGTCTCGGGCGTGCAGCCCCAGTCAGAGGGCTGATCAGCAACGTCATGGGTGTAGAGGATCAGCCACGCCTTGCGGCTGATGGCCTCGGTCATCCAGGCTTCCGCAATCGCTGCACCGCCTGGCCCCTCGATGCCGACAGCATTGAGCTGGTTCGCATCCGAGCCGGACCGGACCAGCCCGGCCTGGACGGTGCGCAGGGTGCTGAACCGACGCCCCAGGGCCTGTTTGGCGGCAAACGAAACGTCTCCGTAGGGGTAGGCGAAGCTCTTCAGATCGGTGGCCCCGCGCTCGGCGAGAGCCTTGGCGTTGCGATCGACGTCCGCCGTGATTGTCGGCAGGTCGGCCTGTCCGCAGTCGAGATGGGAGTAGGTGTGGCAGGCGACTTCATGGCCCGAGCGGACCAACTGCCGGACGTCGTCAGCAGAACCATAGCGGCCCATCGGGCCTTCACCGTCTTCCAGTCCGGCGCTGATGTAGAAGGTGCCTTTCAGGCCCGCGGCGTCGAGAATCGCGGCGCCCGCGCTCGCGGCGCTCGCGGGTACGTCATCGAAGCTGAAAGTCAGCATCGGACGGGTCAGGGACAGGTGGACCGGTTTGCGCCAGGCCAGCCGGGTGTAGCGGCGGCGAAGTTTGCCCCTCAAGGAGCGATCGGCGGAATAGGCCTCCATCAGATGACCTCCGCATAGAGTCCGGCGCGATAGAGACGCATGGCGAAGGCCCGCATTGAGACGGGGACAGATCGCGACAGGGCGGCAAGTCGTGCTCCCCGACGGATCAGGGCGCGTCCCGGAACGCGTTTGAGCATCCGGGCCACCCTGTGGCTGGCGTATCCGGCGACAATCGCCGGGTGGGCCTGGACAACCCGGGCGAAATTGGCCGCCGACTGCTCGTACTTGCGTGACAAGACCTCGGCTGTGTCGAGGCCCAGATGGCTGGCGGGGATGTCCGGATGCAGGATCGGCCAGTGGCGCGACACCCGCATGGCCCATTCGACATCCTCCCAGCCCCAGCCGGCGAAGGCTTCGTCAAAGGCGATGGCGTCGAAGACATCGCGCCGAACCAGCAGGTTCGAGGTGAAGACGTGCTTTTCGGGCGATTGACGCCGCTCAGTGGGGCCCAGGCAGTCGCTGCGCAGGGCCATGGCCCGGTGCAGGTCATGTTCCGGACGGGCGGGGGTTCTCAACAGCGAGAAGCCTCCGAACGCCACGGCGGGATTCTCGCTCGTGATCAGCGCCATCCAGTCCGCGCAGAAGCTGGGGCTGTCGGGCAGCATGTCGGCGTCAAGAAACAGCAGGTGGCGTCCCCGGGCCTCGGCGGCCAGCCGATTGCGGCCCCTGGCCCGGCCGACATTGGCGCCGAGCCGGACGAACCTTGCCGGGGCGGGCAGGGCGCGGACGGAGTCGGCAACGCGCTCGGCCAGTCGGTCGTCCTTGCCGCCATCGTCCAGAAGGACGATTTCAAGGTCCTGAGACCGGGCGGCCAACTCGCTTATCAACTGAACCGGGTCATCACCAAAGAAGGGGATCAGCACAGTCAGGGCCGGCGCGGCGTCGGCCCACAGGGCGTTATCCACGATCTGATCGACAGGCGGAATGGTCATGTTGCGGGCCGCGCGCGAATGGTGCGGATCAGGGTCCGGCCGTGGGTTCTGACCCCGCCGGCGTCGAGTAGCCAGGCCGACACCCCGTAGATCAAGGCGCCGGCGCCGGCCTTCAGAAGCAACTCAGGCAGTCCGCCGAGATCAGGGATCATGCTGACGCCGAGCACCATGGGAACGCATGAGAGCCCCGCCCTCGCCAGGGTATCGAGAGGGAGCGGAAGGTTCATAACCCGCCTGCCGAGCGTCCAGGAAGCGACGGCGCCGGCGGCGTAGCTGATGGCGGTGGACCACATGGCGCCCTGGGTTCCGTAGCGGGGGGCGAGGATCAGATTGAGAATGAGGTTGAGGACGGCGGGAAAGATCATGACGACCAGCAGCAGTCCTGTGCGCCGTCCAAGGGTGAAGGACTGGTGCAGATAGTAGGTGGTCACGCCGGAGAAGAAACCGCCCACGGCGATCCAGGCAATGACCTCCGAGGCGCCATCGGCCATCGCCGGTCCGATCAGGAGATGGGCAAGCGGGCTGGCGACCAGGGCCAGACCAACGGCCGCCGGCAGGGTCAGCAGGACCATGAAACTGGCCTGTTCTCTCGCCGCCTTGGCCAGAGCGGCCTTGCCGCCCCGTTCCAGCGCCGCAACCATGGCCGGACCGCCGGCCATGCCCAGCCAGATGAAGATGACGTCCTGGGTGCGGTTCGCGAGACTGTAGCCGGCGTGATAGATGCCGACCGTGGCGTCCCCCAGATAGGCCCCCAGGACAAACCTGTCGGTCGAGGCGATGACCAGTGACAGGATCAGCGACAGGGAGACCGGCAGGCCGTAGGCGGCGTACTCCTTCGCGCGCGCTGGCTGCCAGCGACCGCCTTTCATCAACTTCAGTTCGCCGGGCAGAATGACGACAAGGCTGATCGCCGATATCGCGGCCAGTCCCAGCAGGGGTGAGGCCCCGCCCATGCCCATGGCGGCCAGCGCGGCCCCGATGGCGAACCCGCCCACCGTCTGAACCACATCCAGGGTGGCGGCGGAGGTGACCTCGCCATCCGCCCGACGACGCTCCTGCACCAGCTTGGCGATACTGCGGAACAGCATGGCGGCGAGCCCGGCGCAGACGGCGACCTTCAGGGGGTGACTGATAGGCAGCATCCAGACGGCGGCCGCCGCAAGCGCGGGAAATCCAATGCCCAGGGCCGACCATGCGCGATACAGGGTCAGCATGTGGTCGGCGGTTTCCCCTCGCTCTCGCGCCTGAACCTGGAAGCGGGCCATGGCCGCCTCGGTCCAGGTGAAGAGCGCAGTGTGGACCAGAACCATGGCCGAGAAGGCCAGGGCGTAGACGCCGTAGTCAGCCGGGGTCAGCAGCCGCGTGAAAACGATGATGGTCAGCAGACCGACCACGCCTTGCGCGATGTTGACCGGCAGATAGCCAAAGACGCCGCGCCAGAACATCAGTCAGCGCACCACATGCCGATCGCCCAGCAGGCAGGGAATGGTCATGGCCATGATGTAGAGGTCTAGCCAGAAGGATTGCCGCTCGATGTAGTCGATATCGAGTGAGACGCGCCGTTGCACCAGCTCCGGCGTATCGACCGGGCCGCGCGATCCGTTGACGGCGGCCCAGCCGGTCATCCCGGGCTTCAGCCTGTGGCGGTGGGCATATTCGGCGACCAGTCGGGAAGTTTCGGTATCGCCCGTCTTCATGCCAACGGCGTGGGGCCGCGGCCCGACAAGGCTCATTTCACCGGCCAGGACGTTGAACAGCTGAGGAAGCTCATCAAGGCTGGTGCGGCGGATGAAGCGTCCGACAGAGGTGACGCGATCATCGTCGCCGGTCACCTGCCGGCTGGCGGTATGGTCGGTCATCTCGTGGCGCATCGAGCGGAATTTCCAGACCAGGATTTCCTCATTGTTGAAGCCATGGCGACGCTGGCGGAAGAAGACCGGTCCGGGAGAGTCCATCCGGATCAGTGCGGCGACAGCGACCATGACGGGCCCCAGCAACACAAGGGCGAGCGCCCCGATCGCAAGGTCCTGAAGTCGTTTGAGCGCCGCCCGCCGCTCGTCCGTCGGCACGCCGGCGACCCGCGACAGGGGCGCATTGGCGATGCGGGTGATGGCGGCGGCCGGGGCGTTTTCGTCGGGATTGTCGACGACAAGGCTGATCTCGTTGGGCAGCACCGCCAGTCGCTCGCCCAGATATTTGACGCGGTTTCGCGACGCCGCCGTCACGGCGATGACGATCTGGTCCACGTAGGGCATGATCCTGTGGCCGATCAGGGCGTCTATGTCGCCCAGCACGGGCACCCCCTGCATCTGCGAGGGTACGCGGCCGACACGGTCATCAAAGACCCCGATCACATTGACTTCCCGGGTCTTCAGGGCGGCGGTGATCAGACGGTCCGCGGCGTCGGTCGCGCCGACGATGACGACATTCGGCGTGAGGAAGGCGTTGTCTTTCCAGCGCCGCACCATGGTCCACCACACGGCATGCAGCATCAGAAGACTTGCAAAGGCCAGCCCGAACCAAAGGCTGAGAGCAGGCTCAGGCCAGTCGCCAGTCAGCAGCCACAGGCCGCCTGTCAGCAACACCGCGGCCGTCATGAAAACCGCCGATACCCGCGTCAGACGGGTCCAGAGGCGGCCAAACAGGGGAAAGCGATAGGCGCCCATCGCGTCCAGCAGCCAGGCGAGAACCAGTCCGCCGACAGCGAACGGCCCGACCTGGGCGATCGTTGCGTTAGCCCAGCCTTCGGCGCTGCCGATATGGACGCCGGCGATAGCCAGCGCCGCGAGAGAGCCGGCGTCGACCGCGCGAAACAGTCGCCCGATCAGACGGGCCTGGATCCTGTTGCGCAGCGGCGCGAGGCGCTCTGGCCGCAGGGGGCCGCGACGGTCTTCCGTGGCGACGGCGGCTCCTGGAGAGCCAAGGCCGTTACGCACAGACTCCCGAAGTGCACGGGCGGCGACGATCCAGGGCTCGTCTGTCTCGGCGGGAGGTCGTGGGGCGGGAGAGGCGTTCATGGCCCGGCGACACTGCCATGACCCCCATAAGCGCCCGGTTAACGAGGTTCACTGAAACGTCCGATTTGGTCGATTGCATCGCCGCGACGAAACGGCTATCAGCGCCCTTCGCCTGGGGTGACGTGGCCGAGTGGCTGAAGGCACCGGTTTGCTAAACCGACGTACGGTATAAAGCCGTACCGAGGGTTCGAATCCCTCCGTCACCGCCAGGCGATTTTCCCTTTCTTCCGTGTTCCAGATATCTGGAGCTAGAGCGGGTTGCGAAAGAGTGGATACCGGTTCTTCGCGTCAAACCCGCTCTAAACACTTACAATCGATCACGTTTTTCGAGGTTGGATTGATTCAATCCAACCTCGACGTGATCTAGCCCGGCAGTCGGTCGACCAGTCCCCACCAGACCTTGCCAACAGCCTCGACAGCATTGTCGATGATAGCCGGCGGCGGGTTCCTGGACTGGGCCGAGGCAGGGGTCTCGGCCCGGGTCAGGGTCGGATGCCAACCGACAAGCGAGATCATCACAGCAAAGCCCGCGACATAGGCAAGCGGCACATACCAGCCGCCCTTGAGCCAGGCGCCGACGGAGCGCATCGACGGGAAGAGGTTGGACAGGGCGACGCCGGCGGAGGAGCCGAACCACATCATCGAGCCGCCGAAGCCGACCGCGAACGCCAGCACGCCCCAGTCGTAGCCGCCCTGCTTCAGGGCCAGGGCCGTGAGGGGAATGTTGTCGAAGACCGCAGACAGGAAGCCCAGTCCGAGAGCAGACATCCACGAGGCTTCGGGCAGCCGATCGACCGGCATCAACGACGCTGTGGCGACCAGAGAGACCAGGAACAGAGCGCCTTTGGCGGCCCCCGGCAGAACGCTCCACTGAGGCGCCCGGATGATGGCGGTCAGCAGCACGGCGATCCACAGCGCGATGCCGAGCCACGGGGCCGCTTCCTGGAATTCCGGGTACCAGGCGTTTCCGGCAAAGTTGACGACCAGCAGGGTGATCAGGATCAGGCCGACGATGACGGTGCGCAGCTTGTCGACCCGGGGGGCGGACGGATCAATGGCGGCCTGGATCGGGAAGTGGCGGTGCTGCTGCCAGGCGCCGAGCAGGCCAAAGACGGCGAAGGCGACGATGGAGGCGACGAAGGCGTGAATGACGGCCAGCGGCGAGACGCCGCTGATCCACATCATGGTGGTGGTGGTGTCGCCGATGACGCTGCCGGCGCCGCCGGCGTTGGCGGCGGCGACGAGGCTGGCCAGGAAGCCGATGCTGACCTTGTCGTGGTAGACGTGCCGGGCGACGACCCCGCCAATGATGGCGGCGGCGATGTTGTCGAGGAAGGCCGACAGCACGAAGACCAGACCCAGCAGCACCAGGCCGCCGGTCCAGTCGTCGGGCAGGATGCGCGGCATGGCCTCGGGGATGTTGCTGCGCTCGAACTGGTTGGCCAGCAGGGAAAAGCCCAGCAACAGCAGCAGCAGGTTGGCCAGGATGACCCATTCGTGGTGAACGTGGGCGACGAGACCTTCGAGACCGGCGCCATGGGCGAAGCCGGTAAACAGCAGCTTGTAGACGATGGTCGCCGTCAGCCCGGACAGGGCGACGGTCAGGGTCTTGTGGTGGAACAAGGCCACGCCCAGCAGCGTGGCGCCGAAGATGAAGAACTCAACCGGCGTGCCGACGATCCCATTGGCGATAGCGGTCAGACTTCCAACAAGCGTGGTCATGAACAAGGTCCCCCGAGCAATGTTCCCAAGGCGTCTCCGTCCCCGGCCGCCTGCAGTCCTGTCTTAGCGTTAATTCAGCGTCCGCACATGCCCCGATGTGTGACAATCAGCCTTTCGTCAGCCGGTCCTTATGAGCTTCGCGGAGGACCTTCTTGTCGATCTTTCCGGTGGCGGTCAGGGGGACGGTGTCGAAGATGACGTCGTCCGGCATCCACCATTTGACGATGCGCGGTTCGAGGAAGGCCTGGACCGCCTCGCGGGTCAGGGTCTGGCCTTCGTGGGTTTCGATGACCAGAAGCGGGCGTTCCTCCCACTTGGGATGCGGCACCCCGAAGACAGCGGCGATCTTCACGCCCGGGCAGGCGACGGCGATGTTCTCCAGATCGATGGAACTGATCCATTCGCCGCCGGTCTTGATGACGTCCTTGGCGCGGTCGGTGATGCGCATGAAGCCAAGCGCGTCGAGGGTGGCGATATCGCCGGTGTCGAACCAGCCGTCGGCGTCGGCCGCGTCGGCGTCCTTGCGGTAGTAGCGCTGGATGGTCCAGGGGCCGCGGACCATCAGGGCGCCGGAGGTTTCGCCATCCCGCGGCGCCTCGGTTCCGTCTTCCTGAACGATCTTCAGCTCGATGCCGAACTGCAGGCGGCCCTGACGGGTCCAGATGACCTCGTCGACCTGGTCCTCGCCAAGCGCGGCGAGGGCGGCGGTGGGGGTGGCGACGACGCCGAGTGGGCAGGTCTCGGTCATGCCCCAGATCTGCAGCACCTCGACGCCGTGGGCGGTCTTGAAGGTCTCGGCCATGGCCCGGGGCACGGCCGAGCCGCCGATGATGATCCGCCTCAGCGTGCCGACCGTTCCGCCGGTTTGCTCGAGGTGGGAGAGGTACATGGTCCAGATCGTCGGGACGCCGCCGGAGAAGGTGACGCCCTCGCTGGCGATCAGGTCCTGCAGGCTGGCGCCATCCATCTTCTCGGCGGGCAGGACCAGCTTGCAGCCGTTGATCGGGCAGATGAACGGCAGGCCCCAGGCGGTGGCGTGGTAGAGGCTGGAGCAGGGCATGACCACATCGAAGGCGGTCAGGCCAAAGGCGCTGGCGAGGCCGGCGGCCATGCCGTGCAGGACCACGGCGCGGTGGCTGTAGAGCACGCCCTTGGGGTCGCCCGTGGTGCCGGAGGTGTAGCAGAGGAAGGCGCCGGCGTTCTCGTCGAGGGTGGGCCAGGCGAAGGGTTCGCCGGAGTGGCCGCCGATCAGGGTCTCGTAGTTCAGGGCGCCAACAGTCCCGGCGTCATGGCGGTCGGCATCGGACATCAGGACGAAGGTCTTCACCGTGGTCATGGCCGGCGCCAGGCGTTCGACCACCGGCTGGAAGGTGCGGTCGTAGAACAGGACCGTGCTTTCGGCGTGTTCGAGGACGTAGAGGATCTGCTCGTCGAACAGGCGCGGATTGACGGTGTTGAGGACGCCGCCGAGGCCCGGGACGGCGTAGAAGAGTTCGAGGTGGCGGTGGGTGTTCCAGGCGAGGGTGGCGACCCGGTCGCCGGACTGGACGCCAAGCCCCTGAAGGGCGCGGGCCAACTGGCGGGTGCGAGCGGCGAGGCCGGCGTAGTCGTAGCGGTGCAGGCGGCCCTCCACGGTGCGGGAGACGATCTCGACCCGGGGGTGCGCGGCCTCGGCGAAGTTGAGGATGGCGGTGGTGACCAGCGGGGTGGTCTGCATCAGGCCGGGAATCACAGGGGCGTCCTCGCGGGTTTGATCTTGGTCTTGAGGCGCAGGATCGTTGGCCTGCGCGGGCGGTGTCAATCGGCGGTGCGGCGGAGGGATCGGACGATAATTTTTAGCGATCGGCGGCGTTGAAGCGCGTTTTCCTTAAGAAACAAAGGGTTGTCGAGGCGTCGCCGGAATTCCCGATAAGCCATTGGTGAGCCATGGGTAAGCCGGCGATAGAGCAGTAGTAAGCCGCGGGCAGGTTGGACGTGAGCCGAAGGTGAGTTGGCGGTGAGCCGGCAGGCGTCCGGCGTGGAGGCTCGCGTTGGAGGATCGAAGCGAGGATCATTATCCCACGTTATGGCGCTCTAACGGGGACAGTTGATCCAGGAGCGCGGTGGATAACTTCTCCCGTTTGTCTCGGCGATTGCCAAGCGGAGCGAACGGGCGGAACGGTTGGTTGTGTCTGGAGCATGGTCATGGGTGTTGGGGTCATTGTCCGGCATTGGCGGCTGGGGGCGGGGCTTGCAGCGGGCCTGGCCGTCTGGCTCGCGGCCTCATGGGTGGACTGGCCGGGCGCTGCGCCGATGCTGGCCGGATGGATCGGCGGGGCGGGGCTGTTTCTGGCCCTGACCTGGCGGTTGTTCCTGACGGCGGATGAGGCGGAGCTGCGGTCCCGGGCAGGGGCCGAGGACGAAAAGGCGCCAGTGTTCCTGCTGATCATCCTGGCGGCGATTCTGGCCAGTCTGGGCGGGATCGTCATGGCGCTGATCGAGGCCAAGTCGGGGACCGGCTTCGAGAAGGGGCTGATCGCCGCCCTGGCCGGCCTGACCTTGGTGAGTTCGTGGCTGGTGCTGCAGACGATCTTTGTCATCCACTACGCCCACCGGCATTTCAGCGGCGGCAAGACGGACGTCTTCGGCTTCTCGGGCGATCCGCCGACGAGCTACATGGACTTTGTCTATCTGTCGTTCTGCATCGGGGCGACGTTCCAAGTGTCGGACATGACGGTTAACACCACGCGGCTGCGCAATCTGATCACAGCCCACGCGGCGGCGGCCTATTTCTTCAATACCGCCATCCTGGCCCTGGGCATCAACATCATCGCCGGGCTGGTCTGACGCGAGCGAGATGGTCAGTCGGCGAACGGGCGGCCGCCTGCGGGGCTCAGCTCCCGGCGGCGCGCACCCGGTCGGCGCAGGTCTTGAGGACGCTGCGCGCAAGGCCCTTGTACTGCAGGTCAAATGGGCCGAGGTCCATGCCGTCGAACAGGACCCGCGCCGTCTTTGCGCCATCCATCAGGGCATAGACCTTGTCGGAGGTCTCGCCCGCGCCCCAGCCGGCCCAGGCCGAGTCGTTGAAGCCGCTCTCGTAGCCGCCCGAGCGGGCGGGGGCGCTCTTGCCGGTGTCGAAGACCAGGGTCATGGGGATGTTCTTTTCCGGATCAGCCTCCTGGGCGCGCTCCCAGCCATTGACCAGAATGCTGGCGCCGATGTTGCCGTCCTTGACCCTGTAGGTGAACTGGAGGGTCATCTGGTTTTCAGTCCCCGGGGCGTTGGGGCCCTTGAAGCCGACCATGCAGACGCCGTTTCGTTCGCCTTGTGAAAAGGACATGCTTGCCGTTTCGGCGTTGGCCGCAGGCGCTATCGCCGCCGCGAGCAGCAGGGTGGCGAGGGCGGGAGCGCGATAAGCGTTGAGGGTCATGACGTGGTCCTTGATGAGGAGGGGCCTTGAATGGGAATGGGTCAGCAGTAGGGGTTGCCCGAGCGACAGACCGAGGTCCTGCCGCTGAGATAGTCGATGCGGTGGTTCCAGTTGATGTTGTCGACGACCGAGGAGACCGAGGCGACCGGACTGGAGCCGGGGCTGTAGCTGGAGCCGTACTGACGGCCGGCGTCGGCGGCGGCGAAGGCGCTGGCCCAGGTGACGCGCTGGGATTTGGCCGCCTCTTCCATGGCCTTCTGGCGACGGGCGAAGTCCTGGCGAATGGGCTCGGCCTTCATCGACCGGTAGATGGCCGCCGCCTTCTCGTCGCCCCTTGAGGCGGCGATGGCCATGTAGCTCTCACCCTTGGCCCGGTTCTCGGGCACGCCCTGGCCGTACCAGTAGGCCATGCCCATGAAGGTGGCCGCATCGACGTGGCCGACCCGGGCGGCGTTCTCGATCAGGATCAGGCCGTCGGCTTTCCGAGGCGGGTCGAAGACGCCCGGAAGGCCGTAGTACATCCAGCCGCCGAGCAGCCATTCGGCGTCTTCATTGGTCTCGTACATCAGCCGGACCACAGCATTGACGGCGCCGCTCTTGTCGCCGCCCGAGGTGACCGCCGCCCGGGCCAGCCGAAGCTGTTCGCCGACAGGAAGCGAAGGGTCGATCCTGGGGATCCGAAGGCGAAGGCCGCGGTCGCGGGTGACGAGGGCGCTGGCCTGATTGCAGGACGGGCTGTGTTTCAGCCTGCAGGCCTTGTCGAGCAGGGCGAGATGGACCGCCGGATCAGCATCGACCTTGATCCCCTGGCTGTAGGCGCCGGCGAGATTGGCGCAGGCTTCGCCGAAGTCCAGATCGCAGCCCCGGCGCAGGTAGTAGAGGCCTTCGCCAAGGGTGGTGGTGGCGCCGGATTTGCGGCCCAGTCCGATCAGCCCGAGCCGGTTGCAGGCCAGGCCATCGCCGCCCTTGCAGCTGGCGTCGAGGAACTTCTCGCCGGCATTGAGGCTGGCCTTGTCTCCGGCGGAAATCAGGGCCGAGCCATGCAGGGTGCAGAGGCGCAGCCGATCGCCCTTGCCGCTGGTGCAGCCCTGCGCGGCGTAGCGGGCGGAGCGGGCCGGATCGCGGGCGACGCCCAGGCCCCGATCATAGGCGTCCGCCAGACCAAGACAGCCCCAGGCGCGGCCGGCCTTGCAGGCGCTTTCGAACATCGCCATCGCCTGGGTGCGGGAGGCGGCGTCAGCGCGATCATAGAAGAGGGCGCTGGCCTTCATCCGGCAGCCGTCGTCGTCGCCGGAGGCGCAGGCCTTTTCGATCAGGGCGGCGGCCCGTTGCGGATCGCCGCCGGGCTGGCTCACCACGGTGGCCGCGAGGGCGGAGCAGGCGGACTGGTCTTTGAGGACGTTGCAGCCCCGTTCGGCCATCTGACCGGCCAGTTCGAGGTTGGTGAAACCGGCCTTGCCGCTGCGCAGAACGGCGGATGCCCGGGCGCAGCCGGGGCCAGAGCCGACCTCACAGGCCTTGATCAGATAGGCGATGGACACCCGCATGTCGGGGCGCAGATCGCCCGCGCCGGTCTCGAAGGCGTCGGCCAGCCGCAGGCATTCGGCGGTCTTGCCCTTGCGACAGGCTTTATCCCAGTCACGGGACACGCCGTAGAGGATGAACGGCATGTTCTGCTTGCCGTTGGGCAAGGCGGAGTCAGCGTAGCCGTCATAGGCCGAGGGCAGCTTCGGGGCGGCCGCCGCCGGAGACGCCACAGCGGCGACCAACAGCAGAAAAGCGCAGATCCACGCGCGCATGATTTTCCTCCAACCAGACTGGACCGGAGGGCAGTCTCGCCGAGGCGTGGGAAGGTCAAAACCTTCGTATGGGGGGTGGACGTCCAGGGGAGCGCGGAGCGGCCGGATGAGGTCGGGCGGGGCTGGGCGTTGAAGGTTGCAAGAGCGCCGAGAGCGCCAGAACGCGCAATGTCCGGGAGGGCCGGCGCCGCCCTCATCCGTCGGCCTTCGGCCGCCACCTTCTCCCGGCGAGCGGGAGAAGGATTGTCGCTACTCCCGCCGCAGGGCGTCGATGGGATCGAGCTGGGCGGCGCGCCAGGCGGGGTAGGCGCCGAAGACCAGGCCGACGGCCATGGAGAAGCCCAGCGCCCCGGGGGGCGCCCAGCCGGCGATGGCCATGGGCCAGCCAGCGAGGCTGGACATCAGATAGGCGCCGCCAACGCCAAGCAGCAGACCGATGACGCCGCCGGCGAAGGACAGGACGACCGCCTCCAGGGCAAACTGGATGAGGACCCAGACGCGGCGGGCGCCGACGGCCATCCGCAGGCCGATCTCGCGGGTGCGTTCGGTGACCGCGACCAGCATGATGTTCATGATGCCGATGCCGCCGACCAGCAGGGACACGGCCGCCACGGCGGCCAGCAGGCCGGTGAAGGTCTTGGTGCTGGCGCTCATGGCTTCCATGATCGAGGCCATGTTCTGGACGCTGAAGTCGTCGTCGCCGCCCTGGCGGATGCGGTGGCGTTCGCGCAGCAGGTTGGTGACGTCTTCCTGAACCCGGTCGAGGCTGTCGGCGTCGGTCGCTTTCACATAGATGGTCTGGACGTTGTCGCCCTTGACCCGGCGGCCGACGATGCGGGAGCGGACCGCCTGGAGCGGCCCAAGCACGATGTCGTCCTGATCCTGACCAAAGCCACTCTGGCCCTTTGAGGCGAGGACCCCGACGATCTCGAAGGGGACAGAGCCGACCCGCAGGCGCTTGCCGATGGGGTCGGCGTCGCCGAACAGTTCGGTGGCGACGGTCTGGCCGATGACGGCGACCTTCTTGCCCTGGCGGGCTTCACGGTCATCGAACATGCGGCCGCTGGCGATGGTGAGGTCGCGGGCGATCAGATAGTCGGGGGTGACTCCCTCGACCCGGGTGTTCCAGTTGGCGCCCTCGGCGGACAGTTGGGCGCCGCCCCGAACGGCGGGCGCCACGGCGGCGACATCCTGGATCTGGGCCTTCATGGCCTCGGCGTCGCCGTCGGACAGGGACATGCCGGAGCCGGCGCCCTGGCTGACGAAACCGCCGCCGCCGCCCCGCGAGGCGCCGGGACTGACGATCAGCATGTTGGAGCCCAGACCGCCGATGGCCGAGGTGACCATCTGTTGCGCACCAAGGCCGATGGAGGTCATCATCACCACGGCAGCGACGCCGATGACCACGCCCAGGGAGGTGAGGGCGCTGCGCATCGGGTGGGCGATGATGGCGCCGGTGGCGAAACCGATCAGATCGACGGTCTTCATGCGGCGGCTCCACGGTCGTCGGAGACGATCAGACCGTCCCGGAAGGTGACCCGGCGGCGCGCCTCGGCGGCGACCTCGAGATCGTGGGTGACCAGCACCAGGGTCAGGCCGTCAGCGTTGAGGGTCTTGAAGAGCGCGAGCACATCCTGACCGGTCTGGGTGTCCAGCGCGCCGGTCGGCTCATCGGCCAGCAGGAGATCAGGCTGGTTGGCGAGACTGCGGGCAATGGCCACCCGCTGTTGCTGGCCGCCGGACATCTGGGTCGGCTTGTGCCCCATGCGGCTGCCCAGACCGACACGGTCGAGGAGGGCGGCGGCGCGATCCCTGCGTTCGGCAGGCTCAACACCGGCGTAGATCATCGGCAGGATGACGTTCTGCAGGGCGGTGAGGCGGGGCAGGAGCTGGAAGGACTGGAAGACAAAGCCGATCCGGCGGCTGCGAAAGCCGGCCAGTTCGTTATCGTCAAAGGAGGCGACCTCCTCGCCGTCGAACCGATAGTGACCGCTGGACGGCCGGTCGAGGCCGCCCAGAATGTTCATCAGGGTCGACTTGCCAGACCCCGACGGACCGATGATGGCGACACTCTCGCCCCGTTCGATGGTCAGACTGACGCCGGCGAGGGCGTTCACCGTCTCCTCGCCCATGACGTAGGTCTTCCTCAGATCCTCGATCTCGATCACAAGCCGGCCCCTACATCCGAACCCGGACGCCGCCGCCGCCGCCCATCGGGCCGCGCAGCTCGACCTTGGCCTTGGGACCGCCGCCGATGATGACCTGCGAGCCTTCCTTGATGGCGCCGGTCGGGTCGACGATTTCGGTGAAGGAGCCGTCGGTGGCGCCGACCATCACCTGAACAGGGGTCGGCTTGCCGTCCTTGAGGATCCAGACCACGCCGCTGGTCATGCCGCCGGCCGAGCCGCGGCCCCCGCCGCCCTGGGCCATGCGGGCGCGCAGGGCGGTAAGCTTGGTCTTCTGGTCGGGCTTGAGCAGGGGCTCAAGCTTGGCAAAGGCGGCCTCATTGGCGGCGCGCATGGCCTTGCGCCGGGCCTGGGGATCGGTGGCGCCGGAGGCCGCTGCCATGGCCTTCTGACGGGCTTCGGCGAAGATGGCTTCGGCCTTGGCTTTCTGGCCGGCGTCGAGGTCGAGCTCTTCCATCAGCCGGGTCATCAGCCGACCGCCGCCCTGGCCGCCCTGGCCACCGCCACCGGCCTGTCCGCCGGACTGGCGACGCTGGCCGCCGGTCGGAGGGGCGCCGGGGAAGGCGGCGGGCGAGCCGCTCTTGGCGCTGGTGTCCGGCGGGCTCCAGCGCAGGGCCGCGGCCGGGGCGCGGAGCACATTGCGGCGCTCTTCCAGAATGATGTCGGCGTTGGCGGTCATGCCGGGCAGCAGCTTGCCGCCGGGATTGTCGGCTTCGGCGATGACCGTATAGGCGACGACGTTGGCGCTGGTTTCAGGTTGCTTGCGGACCTGGGTGACGACGCCGGTGAAGTTGTCATCGGGGAAGGCGTCGACGGTGAACTTGACCATCTGACCCTCGCGGACCTGGCCGATATCGGCCTCATCGACGCTGATCTTGACCTGCAGCTTGGAGAGGTCCTGGGCGATCTGGAACAGGACCGGGGCCGAGAGGCTGGCGGCAACGGTCTGGCCGGGCTCGATCTGGCGATCAACGACGATGCCGTCGATGGGGGCGACGATGGTGGTGCGGCCAAGGTCGATCTCGGTGGCGCCAAGGGACGCCCGCGACTGGGTGACCCGGGCCTTGCCGGCGGCGACATTGGCCTGGGCGGCCTTCCAGACGGCGAGGTCCGCGTCGAGGGCGGCCCTGGCGGCGATGCCCTTGTCGAACAGGGTCTTGGTGCGGTTGTAGTTGGCGCGGGCGACTTCGGCCTGGGCTTCCAGCTGGGCCACCGAGGCCTGGCTGGCGGCGACCTCGGCGCGGCCTTGCGTGGCGCGGCTGACATAGGTCTGGGGATCGAGAATGGCCATGACCTGGCCCTTGCGGACCTGATCGTTGAAGTCGACGAGGATCTTCGTGATCTGGCCGGAGATCTGCGAGCCGACCTGGACGGTGACCAGTGCCTCAAGCGAGCCGGACGCCGACACCGACTTGGTGATGTCGCCCCGGGCGAGGGTCTCGGTGCGATAGGGGTCCTTCTCGGCCTTGGGCTTGAACAGCATATAGCCGCCGAACCCCAGAACGATCAGGGCGGCTGCGCCCCAGGCCACGGGGACCCAGGGAAACTTCGACTTGCGGCGGGTGGAGGCGTTGGGGCTCATGAGCTCGCTGATCGGCTGAATCAAAGACTGGCGTGCAGGATAGGGGCGGCAGTTTGCAGTCGCATTTCAGCCTGTTGCGGCCGGGGCTACTCTTCGCCGTGCTGTTCCTGCAACCAGCGCTGCATCGGGGTCGTGGGCAGGGCGTCGAGGGTCAGCCGGCCGGTCTTGTCCTTGTCGAGGATGCGGAAACGGTCACGGGCGGCGGCGGTGGCCTCGGCCTTGTCGATGCGGCGGTTGAAGTCGCTGTCCTGGGCCATGACCGGCTGGACCTCGTTGATCAGGCCAAAGAGACCGGCGCCGGAGCGACCGAGGTCGGCGGGCGAGGCGTCCTTTCCGGCCTTGACCGGACGGCCGCGGGCGTCGGTTCCGCCGATCGGGCGGCGACCGCCGACAGGACGGTTGGGCAGGCCGGCGCCGGGCGGGCG